>OLGE01000006.1_pt1 | contig 340069 bp, 263 predicted proteins | sample 1605151 | NCBI WGS metagenome assembly OLGE01 (sample SAMEA3888912, study PRJEB22519) | human gut metagenome | biome: human gut; feature: human-associated habitat; material: faeces | place: Denmark | collected 2010
GAGCCTCCGCTATGTCTATGATCTTTTCGTTCAGGCGGTTGCGCAGACGCTCCACCCTGAGGCTCTCCTCCAGTTCGGATATCCGCGACTTCAGGGACTCCAGCTCTTCCTGCTCCTTTGACTTCTTCGCTTCCATAATTCTTCGCGGGCTTCCTTTCCCGTTCTCCGCCTCAAAGATAGCAATCCAGTGGTACATTTGCCTCACGCTTACCGGAACAAGCTGCAATTTCGCTATCTTCCGCGGGCTAAAACCTGTCTTTTGGTGAATCTCTATCACCTGTTGATAGTACTTCTTTTGAAATTCTGTGTGTGGTGTCATAATGATTGACTCTTTTTGTGAGTCAACCTTTTTCAGGCAAATACAACAAGGCCTTTATGGGGACCTTCGTGAGCGGAAGAGCCTGATCTGTGCACGGAACACTTTTCTACTTCTCGGCGCGAATTCTCCGTGCTTTTCGCGTCTGCTACAAAAATTTTTTCTTTTTATGGAATAAATGCGTTATTGGCTTCCATATTTTTCGGAATAAATGTATATTTGCCTATGTAAAATTTCGGAATAAATGTGTGAGATATGCTTGATCGTAAGATTTCAAAACAAATAGAAAACTATCTAAATTCCGGCGGCGATAAAATGCTTGTTGTCGATGGAGCGAGACAAATCGGGAAGTCTTTCATTATCCGTGAGATCGGAAGCCGGTTGTTCCCGAACTTCATTGAGATTAATATGGAGAAAGACAAGCAGGGTGACAGGCTGTTTGCGGAAGCCAAGACAACAGAGAATTTCTATCTTGCGTTGAGTGCTGTCGCAGGGGATAGGATGTCCGACAAGAAATCAACGCTCGTGTTCATCGATGAGATCCAGGCCTATGACCACCTGCTTACCTTGGTTAAGTTTCTCATGGAAGATGGGCGCTTTACCTACATAGCAAGCGGATCTCTGCTCGGGGTCACATTGAAGAAGACACAATCCATCCCGATAGGAAGCATAACTCCTTTGCATATGTATCCACTTGATTTCGAGGAATTTCTTTGGGCCAACGGTGTAGGGCGACTCGTTATAGAAGACTTGCGTCGGTGCTTTGAAGAGAGGGTCTCGCCTAACGAATCCATACACAGGAAAATGTTGGACTTGTTCAGGAAGTATCTTCTTGTGGGCGGTCTTCCTGATGCTGTGAATACTTATGTGAAGGAGCATAACATCGTCAAAGTGCGCGATGTGCACAGGGAAATTCTGGAACTCTACGGTCTTGACGCTTCAAAATACGAAAAGGAGTCATCGCGTAAGCTTAAGATTCTACGAATATATGAAATGATTCCGTCAAATCTTGAAAACAAGAAGAAGCGTGTCAAGGTCAAGGACATCGAAGGAAAAAAAGGTAAACGAACCAGTGACTATCAGGACGAGTTCGACTACCTTGTGTCTTCCGGGGTCGCGTTGGAGGTGGATGCCATAAGCCAGCCTGCTTATCCGCTCAGACAGAATGCGGGGAAGAATCTTCTCAAATTGTATCTTAATGACTGTGGCTTGTTTACAGGAATACTATATGGCAACGACATCAGGCCGGTTCTTGAAGACATCCGTTCTGTCAATCTTGGTTCGGTTTACGAGACGGTTGTCGCCCAAGAACTGAAGGCGCACGGATTTGACCTGTATTATTATGATAACAAGAAAAACGGTGAGGTGGACTATCTGATTGATGATGTGAGGAATATGTCATCAATACCGCTTGAGGTAAAATCGGGAAAAGACTACACGACGCACAGTGCTCTTGACAGATTTGTGGCCAACAGAGATTATGCGATCCGGCAGGCGTGTGTGTTGTCCAATGGATCAAAGGTTTTTGAAAAGGATGGTATCACATATTTCCCGATATATTTTGTGATGTTTTTCAACCATGATCTTGACATGCCTGAGAGAGATTATATATTCTAAGATCATATTGCGACTGGTGGAATTGGCATATTGAGAATTTTTGTGTAAGTTTGATAGATTGTTGGACATCGTTTGAATATTCAAAGATTAAGATTGATTGTAATGAAGAAAATTCTTGTGATGGTGGCGGCGTTTTGTGCCGCGGGATTCGGAGCTTGGGCTCAGGATGATGAGAATTCGGGGCTGGAATGCACGAGCATTGTGGTTGGGAGGCTGGCCAGCACGGACGGGTCGGTGATGACCTCGCACACATGCGACGGCACCTCCCACACTTGGGTGAACATCGTTCCGGCCAAGGATCACAAGCCCGGTTCGATGACTCCGATCCGCAAGAACTGGCGTAAGACGAAGTTCGTGACCGACACCGCCGGGATCAAGATCGTGGGAGAGATCCCGCAGGTCGCGCACACATATTCATTTGTCAACACCGGCTACCCTTCGCTGAACGAGAAGCAGGTGGGCATCGGCGAGACGACCTTCACCGGACCGGACACCCTCATCAACCACGACGCGCCGCTGCTCATCGAGGAGCTCTGCCGTCTGGCGATGGAGCGTGCCGCCACGGCAAGGGAGGCCGTCAAGGTGATGGGTTCTCTGGCTGAGGAATATGGCTACGGCGATGGTGGCGAGTGCCTTACGGTCTCCGACCCGAAGGAGGTCTGGCAGTTTGAGATCGTGGGAGTCGGCAAGCATAGGATCGGCGCGGCCTGGGCTGCGCAGAGGATTCCGGACGGACACGTCGGGATCTCCGCCAATATCCCAAGAATCGGAAAGATTGACCGTTCTGATACAGAGAACTTTATGGCTTCCGATAACCTTGAGCAGGTTGCGATCGACAACGGCCTTTGGGACGGCAAAGGGGATTTCGTGTTCTGGAGGGTGATTGTCTGCTCTTACGCTCAAGGCCGAAACTACCGTGAGAGGGAGTTCAGGGTGTTTGACCAGCTGGCACCGTCGCTCGGACTGAAGTACGGTATGGAGGATTTCCCGTTCTCCGTAAAGCCGGATTCGCTGGTGGATGTCAGGAAGGTAATGGCGTTGCTGAGAGATACTTACGAGGGTACGGAATGGGATATGTGCAAGAACTGGACGATTGATGTGCCTGAGAAGAATGGTGTTCCGGCGCACAAGGAGATGAGTCCTCTGGCCAATCCTTGGCTGACCACTCCGATGCGCAACACGCTGAACAGCATCGCTCCGGGCGTGATCGATTTCAAGAGGACGCTGGCGGTGGCCTGGTGTTCATATTCAACGGTCATCCAGAGTCGTTCGTGGTTGCCGGACGGCATCGGCGGAGTCTGCTGGTACGCTGTGGACAACCCGGCGCAGAGCCCTCGCATTCCGATCTTCTGCGGAAGCACGAAACTCCCTGCTGCCTTTGAAAAGTGCGGGCAGAAGGAATATTACCCGAACAGCGTGCTGTGGGAGTTCCGCCGCGCCAACAAGCTGGCCACCCTTTCGTGGCAGAAGACCAAGAAGGAGTTCACCGACAATGTGTTGGAGATGGAGGCGATGACCTTCGAAGGACTGCCGAAGCTTGAGGCTGAATATTCAAAGGCCACCCCTCGCAAGAGGGCGAGGCTGCTGAACGCCTACACCGCCGCCATCCACGACAAGTGCGCCGCCCGCTGGAAGGAGCTTGAGGCGAAGTACTGGCTGATGTTCGGAAGGGGATTTTAAGAGTATGGTGAAATTCACCATACTCTAATTACCCCCAGTCACTTCGTGACAGCCCCCGGGGGCACGGGGAAGGGATTCCCCGAACCCCTTCTGTCGCTACGCTCCGAATCATAATCTTTCAACTTTTCTGACGCTCCGTTGCGGGAATATGGATTATTAACTATTTGAATATGAAGGTAATATTCGTGATGATGGCAGCGATCATGTGCCATTTGACGGCTCTTGCACAAGAAGACCTATCGGCAGATGTCAAGCCGAAGTATGTCGCTTTGTCATTTGACGACGGGCCGAGCCTGAAGTTCACTCCTATGATGCTGGACGTGCTGGAGGAGAACGGAGTGAAGGCCTCGTTCTTCCTGATCGGCCAGAACATCGCCGAGGATACCGCCCCTATCATCCGCCGGATGGTCCAGATGGGATGCGACGTCGAGAACCACACCTATTCCCACCCTAATCTCACGCAGATTGCTGACTCTCTGATTCTTGCGGAGGTCGCCAAGACGGATTCCCTGATAGAGGCCTACGCCGGTGCGAAGCCTGTGTACCTCCGTCCTCCCTTCACGGCACACAACGCCAACGTCGCCGAGGTGGTCGGCGGGAAGATATTCATAGCCGGCCTGAGCTGTCAGGACTGGAGGGCCGACATGCCGGTCGAGGATCGTGTGACCAAGACCCTTGCCCGCGTCGAGGATGGCCGCATCCTCCTCTTCCACGACACTAACGAGCGCACCGTCGAGGCCATGAAGACCCTGATCCCCGCCCTCAAGGCCCGAGGCTACGAGATCGTCACCATCCCCGAACTCTTCCGCCTCTCCGGCCACACCCCCGCCTTCAACTCCCCGAAGATGTACGGCCGGGCGTATTAGAAATCAGTGGCGGATAATGTCCTGATAATCAGCGGATAAAACACTGTCGTGGTCTGAATACTTGAACCACGAGGATGCCCTTTCGTTTCACTGTCAGTTAGTTAAGTGCCACGGTCGCCACTAGGCTTGCAAAGTCGGATTCGGGATGACGAGATCTTCTTCCGGGATGTTGTCTTGCTTTAGGAACATCACGTAATAGACGGGGAGGTAGGTGATGCCATGCTCCTTGTGGACGTTTTGTTCGTTGCTTAGGACTATGGCGTTCTTGATGTGGTAGTCGGGGGTGTCAAGGAAGGCGTCCAGGGCGCTGTGAACCTTGTAATCCTTGCCTGATTTGACCTCGATGGGCAGGACTGTGAGATTGTCGTAGTCATCAATCAGAAAATCAACCTCTCCACGCTGCTTGTTGTCGTAGTAGTGCAGGGTGAATCCGTGGGCGTGGAGCTCCTGTGCCACTACAGACTCATAGACTGAGCCGAGATTGACGCTGCGTTCGTCTCCAAGCACCGCATTGATGTTTGTCCTGTAAAGAAGGTCAGTCAGAATGCCTACATCGCTGAGGTATAGTTTGATAAGATTCTTGCTCTCGGACTCCTTCAGCGGGAACTTCGGATTGCTGATGGCTTGGACTGAGAGAGCAACACCGGAGTTGACCAGATAGTCAAACTCATCGGAGTAGTCGCTGAACTGCTTGTGACCGGCGGTCTGCTCGATGTTCTTCACGATGACACGCTTCTTCTTGTTTTCCATGTTGGACGGAATCATGTCATAGATCTTGCGGATGACAAGTTTCCTCTCCTCGTCGTATTGCGACGCATCCAACTTGTACAAGGAGTGTATGTCCCGTTGGATCTTACGGACTTGGGCGATGTTACGGCTCTTGATGAACTTGTTTATGGCGTCGGGCATTCCTCCCACCAAAAGATAGATCTTGAACTGCCGGAGCATATAGTTGTGCAGGGAATCGTTCAACGGCTTCCTGTCGTGGAAATATTCCCGCATCCCGTCAATAGTGTCCTGACTGCATCCCATCGCTAGAAGAAACTCCTCGAAATCAAGCGGATACATCTGCTCGATGGCTATGCTGCCGATAGGGACGGAAGGGGTCTGCGCCAAAGCCACACCTAATTCCGAGCCGCTGGCGATGTACCTGTACCTGCCGTCCTCGTTCAGGAATTTGAGCATCGTCATCAGATGCGGATAGCTTTGAATCTCGTCAAGAAAGACAATCGTGTCGTCCCGATTGCCTAATCTGTTCCCGGCGATCGCACCCAATTGCAGGAAAAACTCCTCTACACTGCGGACAGACGCGAATATTCCGGAGCCTTCCTTGTCCGCTTTCAGGTTTATCTCCACATAATTCTTGAAAAGTTTGTTGCCGACGTGCCTTATCAGGTACGATTTGCCAATCTGCCTGGCGCCATTGACGAGCATTATCTTACGAGGTTCGTTCCGGAGAAAGTCTTCCAGATGGGCTGCGAATTTTCTATATAGCATGGCTTCTTTTTTATATTTTTTGCGAATTTACAATAAATCAATTGAATAACAAATAGTATCGGGAATTATTCCGAGTTTTGGATGGTTAAAATCGGGACTTTTTCCGACTATTTACTCTTATTTTCGGGAATAATTCTGAGTTTTATGTGGCTGAAATCGGGACTTTTTCCAGATGTTGAAAACTTTTCGGAGGGGGCGGCTTTGTGGGGATAGGGTTTTTCGGTATCTTTGTATTGTCGCAATTCGCTTGGGTTCGGGTGCTGGCCGCTTCGTTCCCGAACGGTTTGCGGATATATGAAAATTTGACTTGTCACCATGGCTTTTGTACACCTTCACGTCCACACGCAATATTCGATTCTTGACGGATTCTCCTCCATCTCGACCTTGTTCGACAGGGCCGAGGAGATGGGGATGCCGGCCCTGGCCATCACGGATCACGGCAACATGTACGGTGTCAAGGAGTTCTTCAAGTTCGCAGGCAAGCATGTGGACAAGGCTACCGGGCATTTCAAGGTCAAGCCGATCATCGGCTGCGAGGTCTATGTGACACGCCACTATGATCCGAAACTCAAGGACAGCGAGCACAGATCCTATTATCACCTCATCCTGCTGGCCAAGAACTTCGACGGCTACAAGAACCTGATGAAGATCGTGTCGCAGGGTCACATCGAAGGTCTCTATTACGGCAAGCCGAGGGTCTCCCACGAGATCATCGAGAAGTACCACGAGAATCTGATCTGCTGCTCCGCCTGCCTTGCCGGCGAGATTCCCAAGAACATCGTCGCCGGAAAGATGGACGAGGCGAGAAAGGCGATAGAGTGGCACAAGAGGGTCTTCGGAGACGACTACTACCTTGAGGTGATGCTCCACAAGACGGAGGTCCCGGGGCTGTCGCTGGAGGTTTATGAGGAGCAGAAGATCAGCAATGAGGGAATATTCCAGTTGGCTCAGGAGATGGGTGTCAAGGTGGTCGCCACGAATGACGTCCACTTCGTCAACAAGGAGGATGGCCCCGCGCACGACCATCTTATCTGTCTGAACACCGGTAAGAAGATCAACGAGGAGCCGCGCCTTCACTACACCCAGCAGGAGTACCTGAAGAGCGAGGAGGAGATGGCCGCTCTGTTCCCAGACCATCCGGAAGTGCTGGAAAACACTCTGGAGATAGCTTCCAAAGTTGAGGAATATCAGATCGACCGCGACCATGTGCTTCCCAAGTACCAGATCGACCAGGCTTTCCTTGACGACCTGGACAACTATCTGAACATGTACAAGGATGTCATCGAGGTCGGAAAATGCGACAAGAAGGGCAATTACCGTGGCGACGAGTTCTGTAAGTCGGTGGCCTATCTCTGCCACATCACCTACGAGGGAGCCAAAAGACGTTATGGGGAGACTTTGACCGCAGAGCAGTCCGAGAGGATAGACTTCGAGCTCAAGACCATCTGCCGTATGGGCTTCCCGGACTACTTCCTGATTGTGCAGGACTACATCGCGGCTTCGAGGGCGAAGGGCAGCATGGTGGGGCCAGGCCGTGGTTCCGCGGCCGGATCCGTGGTGGCCTATTGCTTGGGAATCACCAACCTGGATCCGATCAAGTACCAGCTCCTGTTCGAGCGTTTCTTGAATCCGGACCGAATCTCGATGCCGGATATAGATGTCGATTTCGAGGATCTGTCCCTGGCGCATAAATATGTCGAGGACTCCTACGGCAAGGATCACGTCTCCCGGGTGATCACCTTCGGCACGATGCTCGCCAAGGGAGCCATCAAGGACGTGGCGCGAATCCATGACCTGTCGATTGATGAGTCCAACCGCCTGTCCGGAATGGTGCCTGACCGCCTCAGTGAAAAGGTGGAGAAGGAATATCTCTTCAATCCGGATCTGGATGATCTCAAGCCAGGATTCAAGGTGGTGGAAAAGGATGTCGAGGTTGATGATCCTGACAATCCGGGTCAGAAGAAAACGGTCAAGAAGACCTATCAGAGGGGCATGGAGGACACGGATGTCAAGATAACCCTGAAGAACTGCTATCGTCTTGTGCCTGAGTTCAAGGAAGAGTTGGAAAACGGAACAGAGCAGGTGAGGGAGGTTCTGAAATATGCCCGTCAGCTGGAGGGCTGCATCCGTCAGGTCGGAATGCACGCCTGCGCCACGATCATCGGACGAGGCAACCTGACCGACTATATTCCTATCTGCCTTTCGATGGACAAGGAGTCCGGACAGTACGTCTGGACTTCGCAGTACGACGGCCACTACATCGAGGAGGTCGGAATGCTCAAGATGGACTTCCTGGGACTCAACACCCTGTCCATAATCCACAAATGTCTGGACAACATTAAGTTGCGCTTTGGTACGGACATCGACATCGAGGCGATTCCGATTGACGATAAGCCGACTTACGAACTCTATGGACACGGCGACACGGACAGCGTCTTTCAGTTTGAATCCGAGGGCATGAAGACCTGGCTTCAGAGGTTGCATCCTGAGCGTTTCGAGGACCTCATCGCGATGAACGCCCTCTACCGTCCGGGCCCTATGGACTACATCCCGGACTTCGTGGACAGAAAACTGGGACTCAAGCCTATTGAATATGACCTCCCGGAGATGGAGGAGTTCCTCAAGGACACCTACGGTGTGACCGTCTATCAGGAGCAGGTGATGCTTCTTTCCCAGAAGCTGGCCGGCTTCACGAAGGGTCAGGCGGACAAGCTCCGCAAGGCGATGGGCAAGAAGCAGATAACGATTCTGAACGAGCTCAAGGACAAGTTCATGGAGGGCGGCAAGGCCAACGGTCATCCGGAGAAGATGCTGGACAAGATCTGGAAGGACTGGGAGAAATTCGCGCAGTACGCCTTCAACAAGTCCCACGCCACCTGCTATGCATGGGTCTCCTACCAGACCGGCTGGCTGAAATGCCACTATCCCGCCGAGTTCTTCGCCGCCAACCTCTCCTGCAACCTCTCCAACATGCCGGAGATAAAGAAGATTCTGTCCGACTGCAAGGCTCACAAGATCAAGGTGCTGAACCCGGATGTCAATGAGTCATATTCACACTTCACCGTGAACAAGGATGGTAACATCCGTTTCGGCCTCAAGGGGATCAAGAGTTTTGGTTCCAATGTGGCGGAGGCGATCATCGCCGAAAGGACTGCTAACGGAATCTACGCCGATGTGTTCGATTTCGTCGAAAGGCTTGGTAACTCGCTGGGCAGAAAGGCGATAGAGTGCCTTGTATATTCAGGAGGCTTCGATTCGTTCGGCATCCAGCGCAAACAGTTTTTCCTGCCGTGCCGCAGCGGGAACCTGTTCATTGACGAGCTTGCAAAATACGCCAACCTTTACAGCCAGGATGCGGCCAATTCGGCGGCTTCGCTTTTCGGCGAGGTTGAAGAAATGAAGCCTGTGCGTCCGGATATTCCTGAAATGGTCGGGACGGACGACGAGTTCGAGTGGCTCCAGAAGGAAAAGGAATATGTCGGGATGTATATCTCCTCACATCCTTTGGATAAGTATGCGTTTGAGATAGAGAGTTTTACCAACTGCGAACTGGCGGATTTGAATAAGAAAGTCGCGGAGTGTGAGGCTTCCAAGAAGAAGATGAAGGTAGCGATAGCCGGCCTGGTGACCGAGTACAGCACCCTGACCACGAAGACCGGCAAGCCATATTCAAAGACGAAGCTGGAGGATTACAGTGGAGCCTACGAGCTGGCGCTGTTCGGACGTGACCACGAGGCTTTTATGAGCTATATGAAGCCGCACGAGAACCTTTACATCGAGGGTGACATCGAGGAGAAATATTTCATCAAGCCTGAAGAGCGCGCGCAAGGCAAGACTTCGCCTTATGCTTTCAGGGTAAAGAAGATAATGCTTCTTGGCAACGTGAACGAGACGATGCTGAACGCTTTCTCCATCAGCATCACCACGCCTATGCTGACCGAGAAGTTCCGCAAGGATCTCGTGTCCTTGATCCAGGCCAATCGGGGCACCGTCCCTCTCAAGATGTTCCTCTACGACCCTCAGACCAAGTACAAGATCGAGTTCCACTCAACCAAGTTCAAGGTTGCCGTCACCACCGAACTCGTCTCCGCCCTGAAACTCCTGGGGGTCCAGTGCGCCCCTGTCAGAAAATAATGTCTATGGTCCCGTGCGCAGACTAAGCCCTCCCGCTCACGAGGCAGCCTCGGCAGTCCCTCCCGTGCGCAGACCTGGCCCTCCCGCTCACGAGGAGGATCAAAATAAGGCCTTCGTACGTGAGAGGGTCACTTTTGCGCACGGGAGGATTGTGGGACCCTTTTCTGTTGCCCGGAAGGATTGCGGGACACTCACGGGTTGCGTTATGGCCTTATTGTCACTTGCACGAGGAGTTCCGTTTGTGTTGGCAGACAGAAATCGGCGCTGATGAATTGGATTTCTGATCAGTATGGTTTATATTTCCTCTAAAAAACTGTTCCTTTCTTATGGGACGGGCGTAAAAATCGCAGATTTTTATGTAAGTTTGTGAAAATCGAATGTTATGAAAGGTGATTCATTATTAGCGTTTGTCGCGGGGGCGGCCGCCGGGCTTACCCTTGGGCTGCTGTTCGCTCCTGAGAAGGGCGAGGAGACACGCAGGAAACTGAAGGAGACTGTCGGTGACGCCGCGGATTCCGCCAAGGCACGGGCGAGGTTGGCAAGAATGGAACTCAACGACCTGAAGGCGGAACTCAAGGGTCAGGCCGAGAATCTGAAGGAAGATGTCAGGATAAAGATCCTCGAGCGGTTGGAAAAAATCGAAAGCGCGATTCAGAAGGACATTGAATATGCCGAAAGGCCGTCTGAAAACGCGTGACGATGAGTGAGTTCACAAAACCGATTGAGGACCTTGGCAAGAACACTGCGGACTATGTCGAGGCAAGGATTGATGACCTCAAATTAAGAACCGCTAAGGGATTGTCATTGACGCTCGGCAAATTGCTTTATATGTTGCTTGTCCTCTTTATCGTGTCCGTGATCTTGACGGCTTTGGCCATCGGAGGTGTTATGTGGATAGGGGAGTTGATAGGCAGTTATGCAGCCGGAGCCGGAATCGTGGCCGCGGTCTTCGCCGTGATTCTTGTGGTTGTCATTCTGCTTAGGAAGAGACTGTTCCGCAACACGTTCGTCCCGATGTTCATCAAACTATTCTTTGACGAAGACAAATAGGCTATGAGGTATTCTGAAATCAAGACGATGGATGAGCTGGAGTCGGCTCAGAATGATGTCCGCGAGCGTTTGGTCCGCAGAGAGTTTCTCCTGCGCGAGTCTCTGTCTGATGTCAAGGAGGCATTCACGCCTTCAAATCTGCTGCTCTCTGGCCTGAGAGGCCTTTCGGCTTTCCTTCCAGTGGAAAAATTGCTTCTTGTGGCCATAAGAATATTTAAACGTAGGATATTCAAATGATTTTTGTTAAAGTACAACTTTAACAAAAACCGGGACCCTTTTCAGGAATCCCGGTTTTTCTTTGCTTATGGGTTGGGTTATTTTATGAGCTTGTTATAGTCAGTTTCTTTTGATGGAATCACCCATGTCCAGTTGTTCCTGTCCTGAGGACCGTAAGAAACGGCGAGGGCTGTGATGTAGTTGCCTCCCTTCTCTGTGGAAGTTCTGTTCAATGAATCACCCCAGCGCTTGAGGTCGAACCAGTTGAAGCCTTCGCCGAAGAGCTCGATCTTGCGGTAAAGTTTGATCTCGTCAAGAAGAGCGGTGCCGGTGGCGGTGCAATTATATTCCTTGTCACGTCCGCTGTCCCTTGTGAGGGCATTCAAGGAAGCCTGAGCCGCCTTTTCGTTCTTGAGGAAATAGTTAGCCTCAGCCTCGATCAGATACATCTCGGCGGAGCGGAAGTTGTTCAGGTGTCCGACGCCGGGTTGGGATGAATTGGCGAACTTGAAGTTCATGTAGGCATAAACCTTCGCGCTTGCTTGAATATTAGGATACAAGGATCTTGCATAAGCATCCAATTCCTTGCCGCCTTTCTTAGGATCTGCCAGACCTGTTGACTTTGTGTAGGAATAATCTTTAGGATCGAGGAACATTCCGCGACGGATGTCTGTCTCAGGAATCTTATCGTAAGCGTCCTTGTTGATGCATTTAGGATAGGTTCTTACGGCGGATGCCGAAGAATTATAGCTCATGTAGGCGAAATAAGAGTAGAAGAACAGAGTTTCATCGGCTGAACCATAGCAACTCCATATCCATTCCTTGTTAGGGGCGTTGAATCCGTCCTTGTACTCCGCGTTTGACATCAGAGGATGATTGGCGCGAGCCTTGGCGGCCTTGTCAAGAGCCTTGGCGTAATCCTGTCTGTTGAGGGCGGCACGGGCGTAGGTGGCATAAGCCATGTCGATGTTCGGAGAGTAATTGTCCTTGGAATCCGGTGCCAGTCCAGACTCTGTGTAAAGACGGATGGCCTCGTCCAGATCATCGTAAATCTGCTTGTAGCAGTCAGCCATAGTGCTGAGAGGCATCTCGTCAGTTGATGTGTCAAGACGAAGCACAACACCGTCAGACGCTCCGTTGCTGGAGTCTCCCCAACGCACGCTATAGACCTGAAGCAGCATCATGTAGCTGTAGGCCCTGAATGACAAGGCCTGTGCTTTGATGAACTGTTTTTCTGTCTCGTCTCCTTTCGCATTGTCGATGTTGAGTATGATGGCGTTGGCGTTGCCGATCAACATGTAGTAGTAATACCAATTGTAATAATTGTAGATGCTGATCTTGCTGTCATGATTCGTGCCGTTGATGACGGAAGCCCAACCTGGCAGGTTTACGACGAGATTATCTCCAGGATATTCACCGGTATATAACTTGATTGTTCCCTCTCCGTTGAAACCTTGCGAACCGAGATACTGCCTTGTCATGAGTTTGCAGATGCCATTAACCGCAAGGGCCGCGTTTTCTGTGCTCTCAAAGATAGTAGGTGTCGCGGTGGAACTCGTCGGGATTGTGTTCATATAATCCTTTGAACAGGAAGCCAGAAGCATTACACCTAACAGTGCGGCGATGGATATTTTAAGTATGTTTTTCATTTTGTCCGTGATTTAAAGTTTTTTACAGTCTGATGTTGAGTCCTAACGAGAATACACGCGCGGTGGTGAACTTGTTGCTGCTGCCTCCGGTGAAGTTCTGCTGAGGGTTCATGCCTCTGAGAGTTGTCAGGGTGAAGAGGTTCTCGGCGCTGAAGTTCACGGAGGCTCCGGCGATGTCAATCATGCGGGTAATTCTTGAAGGGATGTTGTAAGAAACGGTGAGGTTCTTGAACACCAGATAGTTGGAACTCTGAAGCCAACGGGTTGACATCGATGAGTTGTACTGGTTGTAGTAAGAGTTGAGTCCAGGAAGAGCGTCAGGATTGATACGGTTTGAGGATGTCTCTGTCATTCCGGCAGGAGCTGCTGTCCAGGATCCGAGCAGATCTCTATGGAGCTGATGCACGTTCGTGCTGGCGGACATCAGGGATGCATAGGAACTGTCGTACATCTTGCCTCCCAAAGAATAAGTGAAGAGGGCGGAGAGAGAGAAGTTCTTGTAGCTGAATGAAGTTCCGAAACTTCCGTAGATCTTAGGAAGGGCGCAACCGCTCCAGTCTCTCTTGGCATAGGTCACATATGTAGTGTAGTCTTTGCCGTTGATGTTGACGTGATGCTCTTCAGGAAGCGGCTTTCTGGTCTCACCTTCTGCAGGTGTCCCCACATAGAAGGCCTCGTCATCAATCTGATAGAGGCAACGTCCGGTCATCATGTCCACACCTTCATACTGATACGTGAAGAATTCGTACATGCTGTGTCCCTCTGCATACTTGAAGTTTCCTGAAAGGATGCCCTCTTCCCTGTTCTGCTGAGGAAGAGTGATGATCTTGTTTCTCTCGATGGTGGCGTTCATGTTAAGGTTCCACTTGAAATCCTTCGTGCGGATTACATCGAAATCAGTGGCGATCTCTATACCTTTGTTGGAGACAGAACCAAGATTCTGTGTGATGGTGGAAACTGCGGAACTGGTTGAAGTCGCACCTGCGGAAAGTGGCTGATAGACACTGAACAGAAGGTCTCGGGTGCGCTTGTCGTAATATTCAAGAGACAAATTCCAGCAGTCGAAGAAGCGTCCCTCAAGAGCGGCGCTCCATGAGGCGGCGGTTTCCCACTTGATGTTGGTGGCGTCATTCTGTGACTTGTAGGCTCCTCCCTTTCCTCCATTCTGAACCATGGCGTAAAGGGCCATGTAGGCGTAGTAGCCGACACCCTGGTCATTTCCTACTTCTCCGTAGGATGCTCTGAACTTCAGTGAGTTGATTTGAGGGATAGCCTTGATGAAGTCTTCATTTGAGAGAACCCAGCTGCCTCCCACTGACCAGAAGTTACCCCAACGGTGATCAGGATGGAATCTTGACGATCCGTCACGGCGGAAGGAAGCCTCGGCGAAGTACTTGTTCGCGAAGTTGTAACGCGCGCGGGCCAGATAAGACTCACTGCGGACATCATTGTAGTAGTCCGTCATCGTGGTCATTTCAGAGAAGTTGTTGAGGGTGGTCTGTCCCGGGAATGTCTGGTTTGTCTTGTAATTGTAGAGATAGTTGTAGTGGTAGTAGTAGTTCTCGTGGCCGAGGAGGGCATCTACATTATGCTCTCCAAAGGTACGCTGCCATGTCAGCTGCTGCTGGAAAGTATAGTTCATGTAGCGGTATATGGTTCTGGAGGCGCGTCCGTTACTGCCGGCTCCGTCACCTATCAACGCATTGTTGTAGGTCTGAGCCTCACTGTTGCGCAGACTCATGTCTCCCTTGATGGAGAATGTGAAGTCCTTGAGGAACTTGATGTCGGCGTAGAGCTGTCCGTTTAGTGTTGTGCGGTAGGATTTGGCCAAATTGTCCTCAAGTTCCCATGCGATGTGGCGGTTCTCATTTTGTCCACGGCTGTTGCCATCGTCATACTGCTTGTTGCCAGCCCCGTCCAGTATATAGTCTCCGTTCGCGGAGCTGAGATCGTGCTGATGGACAGGATAGATCGGAGCCATGAAGCGAGAGTAGTAGAACGGGTTGATGTAGGAATTTTCACCGTCCGTGTCGGTGAAATTGCTCTCCTGATAGGATCCGGCCAGATTCATGCCGATCTTGATCCATTTACGAGGAGTCACGCTCACGTTGGCACGTCCGTTAAAACGGGAAAAATCGGATGATTTTACATAACCTTTCTCATCAAGGTAAGCGGCTGACAAATAGAAACTTGACTTTTCGGAAGCAGCGTTGGCGCTCATGTTGTACTCCTGCCTGTAGCCAAGCCTTTCAATCGGCTTGAACCAGTCAAGGTCTTCGGCGATCAGAGGCTTGACGGTGCCGGTGAGTTTTCCGTTGGCATCGAACAATTCCTCATCACCCTTGTTGTAAATGTTGTACTTTGCAATAACAGGAAGGAAATCCTTCCGTGCCAGAACCGTGGCTTCGTCAAGGGTTTTGTTGAGCGCCGGGTCGCTCATCATACCGTTGCGGTAGGTGGTCCACATAGTCTCCATCCATTCGTCAGCGTTCATGGAATCATATTCACGGATACCTCTCTGGTAAACACCTTGGTTGATGTTGGCAGTCAGTGAGACTTTTCCGTCCTTTCCCTTCTTGGTAGTGATGAGGATGACACCATTGGAGGCGCGGTTTCCGTAGAGCGCTGCCGAAGAGGCGTCCTTGAGGACTGAGATGCTCTCGATGTCCTGGGGGTTCAGGTCGGAGATGTTGCCGCCGTAAACCACACCGTCCATCACGTAGAGAGGCGCGTTTGTTCCGTTTATGGAACCGAATCCTCTGATACGTATGCTGGCGTCACTTCCTGGCTCTCCGTAGGAGTTGTTCACGCGGATACCAGGGGCGGATCCTTCCAGAACGGCAGATACACTGGATGTGGAACGTTTCTCGATGTCCTTTGAATTTACTTGGGAGACTGCTCCCACGATGGATTCTTTCTTGGCGACACCGTAAGCCACGACGACAACGTCGTCAAGATAGTCGGTGTCTTGGTGGAGCACACAGTCAACAATGAGCTTGCCGTTGATGTGGACTTCATTGGTTTGGTAACCGATGGAACTGAAGATCAATGTTCCGTTTTTCGGGGCAGAGAAAGTGTAATTACCGTTCTCGTCCGTTGATGTACCTGTTTTTGTGCCTTTCAACTGAATAGAGGCGAAAGGTACGGGGTCGCCGTTCGCGTCGGTGACTGTTCCTTTGACCTGTATGTTTTGAGAAAAGGCGACAGTTGCGCTTAGAAAAAGCAAAGCAAGGATTGCTGCGATTTTTTTGTTCATACAGTACGTTTTTATTGGTTGTATTATTATTTTTCCAGCGATCTCCGTAAATCGATTTTTTAACCAAGTACTGCACAAGATATTTATTTTTTTTAATAAATCAATGCAGGAATGTATAAATCGATACATTTTTTTGTTTTTTTTCATGAAAACAGACATTTTGGCGTTTTATCAGGATTATTCTATATTTCCTCTAAAAAAATTGTTTCTTTCTTATATGACGGGCGTAAATCGCAGTTTTTTATGTAAGTTTGTAAGCATTGAATACCCATATAATCCAGTTGAGGCAATGAGCATATTCAAAGATAGAATCGAGGCTGTTCGGGCGATGATGCGCTCGAAGGGGTGGGATGTCGTCATCGTGACGGGGAATGACCCTCATAACAGTGAATATTCCGCCGCGCGCTGGCATCAGGTGGCTTGGCTCTCCGGCTACACGGGGGAGGGTGACCTGGTCATCACGGAGGATCATGTCGGCCTTTGGACAGACACACGCTATTTTATTCAGGCTTCACGGCAGCTTCCGGAGGCCGGAGTGGAATTGCATAAGACCCGTGTCCTTGGTCAAGTGCTTATTCCGGAATGGCTTGCGGATCATTTCGCAGAGTTTGACGAGATCTGCGTCGCTGTTGACGGGCTTTGCATGACAGTATCTTCCGTTGAGGATATTCAGAAAACTGTTGGAGAGAAGATCCGTTTTGTCAACGCTCTGGACATGCTTGAGGTTCTGTGGACGGATCGTCCGAAGATTCCTCAGACCCCGATCATTACTCTTGGACCTGAGCAGGTTGGCTGGTCAAGGGTGCAAAAGGTGCGTTGGATCCGCAAATGGCTGACTGACAAAGGGTACGATGCTATTCTTCTCACGGCTTTGGATGAGATTGCCTGGATGCTGAACGTCCGTGGGCAGGATGTCGCTTATAACCCTGTGGTGATGTCATATCTTCTTGTCACTCAGGATAATGTGCTTTGGTTCGCACGTAAGGGTGAGATTCCGGATGATGACGGAGAGACCGAGGACAGTTTCCACGAGCTCCTTGCTGACGGAGTGAATATTCAGGAATATTCAGATGTCGAGGCCGCGCTTTCAAATCTTGTGGACGGCAATTACATCAAGGCTTTGTTTGTTGATCCGGCGACGTTGAATTTCAGTTTGTTCAGTATTCTGAACTCTCGGTATGTCATCATGGGGACCTCGCCTGTCGGGCTTCGCAAGTCGGTCAAGAACGAAGTCGAGATCGCTGGGATGAGGGAGGCTCATCTTGAGGACGGCGTTGCTATGGAGCGCTTCCTCCATTGGCTGCAAACCTCCGTCGAGGCGGGAGATGCGGTCAATGAATATGAAGCCTCACGGAAACTGCACGAGTTCCGCAGTGAGATCGAGGGCTTCCGTGGGGAGAGTTTCGAGACGATTTCGGCTTACGGTCCGAACGCCGCTCTGCCTCACTATGTCACGCCGGAGGAGGGCTCCGCTGAGATCTATGCGGAAGGACTTTACCTGTGCGATTCCGGCGGGCAGTACCTGTTCGGTACCACTGACATCACCAGAACTGTTCCGCTTGGGCCTTGTTCCCAGTTGGAGAAAGAGGACTATACTTTGGTCTTGAAAGGGCATATAGCATTGGCAAAGGCTGTTTTCCCTAAAGGGACGGCTGGTTGCCAGCTGGATGTCCTGGCCCGCGAACCGCTCTGGAGCGCAAAGCGCAATTTCGGCCACGGAACCGGCCACGGGGTCGGATTCTATCTGAATGTCCACGAGGGGCCGCAGGACATCCGTCAGAACTTCAATCGTCAGGCTTTGATTCCGGGAATGATCACAAGTGATGAGCCGGGAATATACCGGGAGGGCAAGTTCGGTATCCGTCACGAGAACCTGATCCTTTGCGTTGATGCCGGAGAGAACGATTTCGGCCATTGGCTGAGATTCGAGACGTTGACCCTCTGCCACTTCGACACGTCGATCCTTGTCAAAGACCTTCTCGACCGCTCAGAGATTGACTGGCTCAACGCCTACAACGAGCACGTTTACCGTACTCTTTCCCCACGTCTCACTCCAGAGGTCGCTTCTTGGCTTCGTCAGAAGACGCTGCCGATCTAATGTGGTATCTCGTGGCACTTAAGTGCTTGAAAATGAATATAAAAAGCAATGTCCTGGTGCTGTCTTCTTCACCAGGACATTGCTCTTTTGCATGAAAATCAAATAGTTATCTGCCACGGCACATCACAGTACATCCGTGGGTTCAGCTGCTTCGCTGCTTCGACAAGCTCAGCAACCGCAGTATGGTGCCATTGAAATATGTACTATGTACGATGACTATGCACTATGCAGTATGATGTCATTGAAATATTAGGTTACCCTAATAAGTCCAGAGGGCCTCTGTTCTGAATTTTGGTAACGTGCAAAATTCAGGTTAGAGGCCCTCTTGACTATATTCCACCTTATATCTAATCGATTACTTGTTCAGTGTGTCTGCCGACTTGATGTACTTTGCAATCTCGGCGTCGGAGACGTGGAAGTTCTGCATCTCGCCGGAGAGGTATTGATCGTAGGCACTCATATCCACGAAACCGTGGCCGGAAAGGTTGAAGAGAATGACTTTCTCCTCGCCGGATTCCTTGCACTTGAGTGCCTCGCCTATTGTCGCGGCGATGGCATGGCAGGATTCCGGAGCAGGGATGATGCCCTCGGTCTGAGCGAAGAGAACTCCGGCCTTGAATGCGTCAAGCTGCTCGATGTCAACTGCTTCCATATACCCATCCTTCATCAGCTGTGACAATATCACGCCGGCTCCATGGTAGCGAAGTCCGCCTGCGTGGATGGTCGCCGGCTTGAAATCGTGACCGAGGGTGTACATCGGGAGGAGCGGAGTCATACCGGCCTCGTCACCGAAGTCATATTCAAACTTTCCTCTCGTTAGTTTCGGGCAGGAATATGGCTCGGCCGCGATGAAGCGGGTCTTTTTGCCTTCCTGAATATTATGCCTCATAAACGGGTAGGCGATGCCGCTGAAGTTCGAGCCGCCACCGAAGCAGGCCACTACGATGTCTGGATATTCCCCGGCCATCTCCATCTGCTTTTCGGCTTCCAGTCCTATGACGGTCTGGTGCAGGCAGACATGGTTCAGGACGGATCCGAGGGTGTACTTGCAGTTCGGAGTGCTGACCGCAAGCTCGATGGCCTCGGAGATCGCGCATCCAAGGGATCCTTGATCGTTAGGGTTGGCTGTGATGATGTCCTTCCCTGCCCTTGTGGACATTGACGGAGACGGAGTGATGGCCGCTCCGAAAGTCTGCATGATCGACCTCCTGTAAGGCTTCTGTTGGAAGCTGACCTTGACCATATAGACGGCGCAGTCCAGACCGAACTTCTTTGCGGCGTAGGATAGCGCTCCGCCCCATTGTCCGGCTCCGGTTTCGGTGGTGATGTTGGTGATGCCCTGCTCCTTGGCATAGTAGGCCTGTGCCAGGGCAGAGTTCAGCTTGTGGGATCCGGCAGGAGAGACACTCTCATTCTTGAAATAGATGTGTGCCGGTGTGCCGAGCGCGGCCTCAAGGTCATAAGCCCTTACCAGAGGCGTGCATCTGTAGCCGGCGTACTGTTCACGGACCGGTTCAGGGATAGGAATCCACTCGTCTGTCGTGTTGAGCTCCTGGTCGGCGCACGCCTTGCAGAAGATAGGGTAGAGATCCTCGGCTTTCAAGGCCTCGTGAGTGGCCGGGTTGAGGATAGGCATTGGCTTGTTGGGCATGACTGCCTGCATGTTGAACCATGCTGTCGGGATGTCGCTCTCTGGGAGCAGGAACTTTTTCTGTCTCATTTCAGTTCGTTTTTAAAATGTTAACTATTATTTATAAATCAATTTGTCTGATTTTTGTCGCTTTGGTCGCTGAGCATGTCGAAGCGTCGAAGCGGCTTACTTGTTGTCCTGTTTTTATATGGTCACTTCGACAGGTTCAGTGACCGGATTCTTGGTTCCACGACCGGGTGGCGTATAACAAATAAGGGCGACCGAACACGGTCACCCTTGAATTTTCATTTTTAATCCTTGACTAAATCAAAGCGTTTGCCTGAAGGAATGCGTTGATGCCAACAGCCGCAAAGCCAAGGAAGATCAGCGTGGCGACCACGATGCCGATCACTTTCAGTCTCTTGAACCAGGTCTGGTTGTTCCAGCCAACTGTCTGGAACATGCTCCAGAAACCGTGGCAAAGGTGGAACCATACAGCCACGAACCAGACAAGGTACAATGCCAGCACCCACCATCGTCCGAAAGTGAGATTGAGAAGTTCGTAAGGGTTGCCCTCCTCGGCGCCGGTGAACATCGCAAGCTGCATCTTGGCCCAGAAGTGGGTAAGATGGAATGCAAGGATGCCGAGAATGATGATGCCAAGCACGAACATATTCTTTGCTGACCAGGAGTCGGCGGCAGCGACGCTTGAAGCCTCATAGCGCTTGTAGCCGCCACGGGCCTTGATGTTCTTCCAAGTAAGCCAGCATCCGTAGATGATGTGGATGATGAAACCGGCGGCAAGAACCGGAACCATGATGGTCACGATAGGCAGCGCCATGAAATCGCAGCCTTTCTGGAAGAGGCCGTCAAGCCCGTTGTAGTTGCCTGTGAAAGAGTCAATGACGGAGAACAGGTTAATAGTCACGTGAAGCAGCAGGAAGATTATAAGAAATGCTCCGCTGACAGCCTGGATGAACTTCCTTCCGATGGAATAGTGAAATGCGTTCGCCATTATCGTCTAATTAGTTTCTATTGTTGTGTAGCGGGAGTGGGGCATGATCCCACGACCTCCGGATTATGAATCCGACGCTCTAACCAGCTGAGCTACCCCGCCATTCTTGTTGGCAAGAGCCATAAAAACAAACCGGCCGGAGCCGGATTTGTTGAGATAGAAGGATTCGAACCCTCACTGACAGAGCCAGAATCTGTAGTGCTACCATTACACCATATCTCAATGATGCGCTGCGTTTCTTCGCAACTGGACTGCAAAAATAGAGATTAATCCTGAATTAGCAAAATTTTTTCGGCTTTTTCTCTTTTTTCGGGGATAATTAGAAGTTGTTTTGATTTATCTGAAGATCAATAAGTAGTTTTTGCCAAAAAAACAATAAGTCGCCCTATGGGTTTAATATATTTATAATCAACGGGTTACCCCCCCCCCTAGTGCAAAAAATAATCGTAAAAAAACAGAAAAAGCTTTGCAAATACGGAAAATGTTGCATAATTTTGCGGCCAGATTGATGAGCAATCAGGCAGGAAATCGGCAGTTCTTGTCAAGACTTGAATCAAGCGTTCCTTGCGAAAAGGAACATTTGGAAACACTTAATACTATCGACCAGCGTCCGGAATCAGTCGCACCGTTCGAAAAGCCAGGAAGATGAATCTAAAACAGCGGACTTGAACCCTATCCGGTTCAGTAACTCTTTACCAAATTGTTGCCAGAGGGCAACGTATCCCTTTCAACTATACAGGAAACCAAGGCGTTTTTTACCTTCCTTTCTTGCATGGATTAATTGTGTGAACTTATGTCAAAACAACTAACCCTGACAGCCTTTATTCTGGCTCTGCTTGCCGGTGTGACACCTGCGTCCGGACAGGACTTCGCGGTGAAGACGAATCTGTTGTACGATGCCTCGGCGACAGTCAACGCCGGAATTGAATTTCCTTTCGCCCAGAGATGGACGCTCGACGTTTCCGGCAACTACAACGCTTGGTCATCCCCGAACTCCCTGAAAAGGTGGAAGCACTGGATGGTGCAGCCTGAAGCCCGGTGGTGGTTCTGCAACCGCTTTGCCGGGCATTTTATCGGCATCAATGCGATGGGGATGGAGTACAACTTGGGAGGCCTTGACCTCGGCACATTCCGGCTTCCGGGCACGGATTTCCGCAAGCTCAAGGACTTCCGCTACGAAGGCTATGCCGTCGGAGCAGGACTGGCCTACGGCTACGCGTTTGCTCTCGGTACCCACTGGAACCTTGAACTGGAGGTCGGAGCTGGCTATGTCTACACCTGGTTCGACAGGTTCCCTTGCAAGGAATGCGGGCGCAAGATAGATGACGGCTCCCATCACTATTTCGGCCCCACAAAGGCCGCGGTCAACATTGTCTATCTGTTTTAATGAAGGAGGAACGGCTTTATGAACATTCAAATCGCTAAACTAATTTTGGTCGGAGCCATTCCTCTGGCTTTTGCTCTCGGAGCGAATGCCCAGGAAGGACACATTCTTGCGGGTGGGGTCGGCGTGGAGAACATATCCGTCGAGCGTACTGCCAAGGATAGGATGGATATAACCCTTGATCTTGACCTGTCAAGACTCTACCTGAAGAGCGACAAGGCTTGTCTTCTGACACCAGTGTTGACCCGTGGCGACAAGTCGCTTGACCTTCCGGCTGTCGGACTGTACAGCAGGGGAAGCTTCATCCAATACCTCCGGGGCGGCCGCCGCACACTCTCTGACAACGAGAAGATGACATATTCAGTGAAAAAAGCACCTCGTCTGGTCAACTACTCCACCCGGGTTCCGTGGGAAGATTGGATGGACGGAGCAGTGCTTCAGATCCGCTCCGACCGATTCGGATGCAGGAACTGTGACGAAGGAAGCAGCCTCACCGAAGGATTGGGAGGCTATACGATGCCGACCTTCACCTTCGAGCCTGAATTCGTCTATGCCCGCCCGAAGGCGGAAGTCAGGAAGTCCCGCTCAATCTCGGGGGAGGCTTTCATCGACTTCGTCCAAGGAAAGACAGCTGTCGTGGAAACATACCACTCCAACGCCGCAGAACTGGCGAAAATCCGTGCCGGAGTGGATTCTGTCCGCATCGACCCTGACATCACCCTCAACGGCATCACCCTCAAGGGGTTCGCTTCCCCTGAAGGTCCGTACGCACTGAACGAGAGATTGGCGAAAGGCAGGACCGAGGCCATCCGGAACTACGTCCGCGACATCTACAGGCTTGACAACAAACTCTTCACTACCATATCTGTTCCGGAAAACTGGGTGGGGTTAAGGGAATACGTCGCCGCTTCAGACCTGCCTCACAAGGCGGAAATCCTGTCCATCATCGATGATGACACCTCTTTCAAGAATCTTGACGCCAAGGAATGGAGGATAAAGAGTGTCTACAAGGATGAATATGCCGTCCTGCTTCAGGACTGCTACCCATACCTGCGCCGCACCGACTATCGTATTGACTACACGATCCGATCCTACGCGACTGCCGATGAACTGGAGGAGGTCTTCCGGAACCGTCCTCGGAACCTCAGTCTTGAGGAGTTCTACCTTCTGGCTTCCAAGTACAGACCGGGAGAGGAGGAGTTCAACAACATCTTCCATGAGGCGGTGAAGACTTACCCTGAAGATCCTGTCGCCAACCTGAACGCGGCGATGGCGAAGATGCAGGAAGGGGACTATGACAAGGTGTTGGATTACCTTGGCATGACCGGTGACGGGGGAGACGCCCTCTACGCCCATGGACTATTCCTTGCATTGATTGAGGACTATGCAGGTGCCGAGGGCTACTTCTCCAAGGCCATGGCCGCCGGTGTCCCGCAGGCGGAAGCGGCTCTGGAGCAGCTTGTAAGGAGGAAGGAAATTCTGTTCCTCAAATGAATATGAAGTTTGTGACATTAGATAATTACCAACAATTACCAATTTATTAAATTTTTGCCTTATGAAACACGTTAGATTTTTCGTTGGTGCCACAATTGCGGCCATGACCTTCCTTGCCTGTAACAAGGAGGATACGAAACCAGTCGACGGGCCTATGAAGTCTGTTGAAATTGATCTCGCCAACATTCTCACCTCGCGTTCCGCAGGAACAGCGATCGCTGACGGCACACCTGTGACGCTTAAGGACTGCCAGATTTTCTTCACTGACGGTACAGCCCTTTACAAAGGTCAGAATGCTGACGCTACGGATGCGGTTCAGTTCTTTTCAGGAAGTGCCGTCCCTACCGCTCCGGTAAAATACCACTACCTCCCTGCCGCTGTCAACAAGGTTGTTGTGGTCGGGAATATGGGCGCGGCCATCACCCCGGCTAATCTTGCGGCCATTGAGAAGGATCTGATGATCGCTGGCGAGCAGGATTCAGGGAACCTACGCCTCTATGGAGAGAGCGGTCTGACCGCCACCAACACGGTTGATGAGCATACCATTCTCTACAAGGCGACAGTGAATCTTGTCCCTCGTGTGGCTCGCCTTGAGGTAAGCGGATTTGAGTGCGAGTTCAGTACGACCCCGAAGTACAGCAAGATCGCCCTTAACAAGATCGCCCTTAACAACTGGAACGCGAAGGCCAAGTATATGGCTACAACCGTGAGCGACTTGATGAATCAGACCATCACCGACGGTACTGTCTTCGGTTGGATCAACCCGCTGACAGGAGTTTGGTATGCGGATCCGATCACAGGAGTCGAACTGACCCCTGCCGCACCTTCTGACAACACCAAGACATTTGTTTATCACACCTTCCCGGCAACTGTTCCGCAGCTCGTGCTTACCTGCATGAATGATGGCGCTCCGGCTTATCTCGTGACCCAGAAACTGAAGAATGCGACCGGCGGAGCGGAGATCACCGCTTTCGAGCCGGGCAAGATTTACAAGCTCGCGTTCAAATTCAAGGATACCGATTTCAATCAGCCGGTGAAGTGTATAGACATAACAGTCACTGTCGCCAAGTGGGTTGTTGTTCCGGTAGTGCCTGTTTTCTAGGACTTTCCGCATGAGTTGCCCGGCGGCCGGCCGGGTATCGAATTCCGGCCATCCTTTTACCTATAAGACAAAACAATAGAAGACACGGATATGAAACCACTACACTTTCTGTTCGTCACAGCGTCCGTCCTTCTTGCGGCGGCGACCGCCTGCATAAAGGAGGATCTGAGCGCGTGCCGTTCCAAGAATGAGTTGATTCTCAGCTACAAGGGAGACGGTGCGACGGAAATATTCAAGGACAAGGTCCGAAGGGTTGAGATCTTTGTCTTCGACTCCAAAGGCAACCTTGTGTACTCGGGTGTCCTGCCGCAAAGCGATGTTGACAGGGCAAAGACAGTCCTGCCGACGCTTGACCCTGGCGACTACACCATCGTCTGCGTCGGGAACACCCATTCCACAAGGATTGACAAGGTGGTTGTGGGGGATTTCACCAAGACCCTCTTTGGCCCGGAAGCCCAGTTCGGCTCCGGGACAGTGACGGGAGCGGACTCCCTCTACTTCGCCTCCAAGAGGTTCACGGTCACTGACTACGATGCCGCCGACGCGATTCCGTTCAAGAGCGCCCACTACAAGGTTCTGGTGGAGGTACTCGCAGACGGTGTGATTCTCGACGCGCTGACCACCCTGACCGTCACAGGCCTTTCCCCTTACACAAACTTCGCGGGCGATGTCCATGGAGATCTCGTCCACTATCATCCGGCCATGAACCGTTCCTCCTCGATGATGGTCTCAAGGTTCAACATCAAGAGGAACAAGGACTTCGGCAACACCGAGGTTGTACTCACGACCTCGGCGGGGGTCGAAGTGGCCAGAATCAACGTCGGAGAGTTCCTCCGCGACCATCCCGAGATTGATGTCTCCAAACACGAGTGCCTGATCCCGATCAGGATTGTCTTCACTTCCGCGGGAATCGAGATCAAGGTTCCTGAATGGTACGCCCAGCACGTCAACCCTGAATTTTAGCTTAGTTATGAAGACCAACGTAAGAATATTCATTGCCACATTGGCTGCCGGAGCCTTCATGTGTCTCTTCCAGGGATGCATCAAGGATCACTTTCCGCAGGAGGAACCCGCCGGCGGTTCCGTTCCGGTGTTGATGAACGTCGGCACCAGAGCTGGCATACAGGACGAGGAAGTGGTTTCGCTGAGGGTCTATGCCTACTCGGGCGGCACGCTTGTGGGTGATTACTACACGGACAGTCCGGGTTTTGTCTCGGGGAAGGCCACTCTTATGATGGACATCAGGCAAGTGGCCGCCTCACCGCAACGGACCACGTTCCTCATCATCGCGAACGAGACTTCCGCAGTAGGGCTCGCCGACGCCTCAGGGTCTCCTGCCTCTTTCGCTGACGCTCCATCCGAGGACTATCTCAAAGGTCTGAGGTTTACCGGCATCACCGGCCGCGTCCCGATGTCGGAGATGCGTACGGTTGACATAGACCTTGACACGACTGTCCCCAACACCGCACCGGGGCATGAAGGACACCAGGTCGCGACCCAAAAGATTGACCTGACCCTTGCGAGGACTGTCGGCAAAGTGGAGTTTCTCTTCTCCCGAAGCCCGGGCAACGACCGTCAGATTGCTGTCACCAGCATTGAATATGCCGCCGGATCCAAGGCCGTCCTCGGCTGGCTTTTCCCGAAGACCTCCGAAGAATTGAAGGTTTCTTTGGCCTCTGCCGGCTCCTGGGGCGCCACTGCGGGCGTGTTCTTTGCCGGAAATCTTAAAATAGAAAAGAACACCACTGTCCTCGGCAGCCAGAATGTCGATGAATATGTTTCCGCAGGTTCCGGTGACTATCCTGTCGAGAATCCTTATGGATCGGCCTCTCCGGATGAGGCGGGAGCAGGTGTGAATGACGCGGCGGGGGCAGTCCGAGGCACCAACTTCAAAGTCACTTACGTGATTGACGGCGAGTCCGTCGAGAAGACTGTCTGGCTTCCGGCTCTGGAGCGGAACAAGGTCTACAGGGTATTCTGCGAGGTGGACCGTCTGACGCTGACTGGCTCATACACGGTTGAGGACTGGGATGATGTCGGAGTCTCCATCTCTGCTCCTGAGGTGAAGTTCCTTCAGGTCAGCAAGGAGAATGTGGAGATGCGCAACGTCTCCACTGACAATTCGGTTGTCTTCAACTCCTCGTCCGATGTGACAGTGACCGTGAAGAAAGCTTGGTACATCAACAAGTTCGGTCTGGAAAAGCCGGTCACCGGACTGGTGACAGTCTCGGCGTCAGGATCTTCCGGCCGGATTACCATCAACAGTCCTGTCCCGGCCAACAACCTCGTCCGTTACATCACCCTTGAGGTCAGGAACGCCGACGGCATGACCCGTACCGTCAATGTCATCCAGTACCCTCTCGATTGGATCACCTTCGAGGTCGGCCGGTACTCGTACAGGAAGGATTTCGTCTCCGGATCCGGCTATGGCGTTATTACTTGGGATAATCCGGGAGATGCGACCATAAGCAGCGGTCCAGACTTAAGTTTCCCGACAACTGTAAACCGCAGTGGAGAGAGCTGGACTCCGGCTAATGGAATAGGAGGTCTGTTCACATCCCGTGTTTGTCTTAACCGGGATCCTGTAGATGCTGCAGGAAACTACAATCTGACGAACTATTATTATCAGCGGAGAGATTGGAATCCTGGAGGATTCTTCACTCCTGGCTATTGGTCTGGGCCATACGTTCGTAAAACCGGCAGTCCAGATTCTGAGAATAGGAATCCTCGATTGTATCACATCAAGATAACCTCGACTTCGGGTACATACACACTAGGTATTCCTGGTAAGGATGCCAGTGGAAACACATTGGCTGATGAGTACACCAAAAAGATGGTCTCACCTTCATTTATGCTGGCCTCCCAACTTGGGGTTGTCAGCAACAGCATCGCGACAACCGTGTCACATGCCGCTTATCATTGCTCAAAATATGTGGAGAAGACATGGGATGGCGTGGTCTATGATGACTGGCGACTTCCGACCGAGGCGGAACTGCTGATTATCAAGAAATATCAGAATGCGGCTCCGCAGGAGGCGATGAGTGAGGTTCTTGGCGGGGCTTACTATTGGTCGGCTAGCGGAGCGGTGCGGATCAATTCGGGTACGGGTACATTCCTTCGTTGCATCCGTGACGCCTATTGAAACCTACTTCCTGTCACAGCGCTTCGGCATATTCAGCGGTCGTCGAGGTACCGGCGGAACTCAAGCTCCGCTCGCTGGGTTTGTCAAGGTGCTGGCGGGACGAAGCAAAGCTATACAGTAGAAAAGGACAAACGTAAACAAAAGAACAGCAAAGTCTATGAACAACATGATATTCAGAAACATCCAAACGATCCTGGCACTCGGCCTCACCCTGGCCTCCTGCCAGGTCAGGGATCTTGTCCAGGATCCGCTTCCGGAAAAGGACGGCATTGTCTTAGACTTTTCAGTCACAACCCCGGACATGCAGACGGCTCCCACAAAGGCGGTCGCTGACAAAGGTGTCGAATCGCTCGTCCTGTTCTGCTTCGGCTCAGACGGCAGGTTCCTTGATGTAGTGGTTGCATCGGAACACAATCCTGACATGGCCGCTCCGACGGAATCAGCTCCGAATCTGGCTGGATCATTCTCCGCCGTAGTCCGCGGCGCCACAAAGATTGTCCATCTGCTTGGCAATCAGGACATCGCCTCGTTCGACAAGACCGGAGCGGCCGGCAAGACAGAAGCGGAGTTGATGGCTACTCTTCCCGGCACTGCCGGCAGGATGGTCTATTGGGGCAGAGTGGCGGCCACCGGCACACAGAGCATAGCCGACGCGTTCACCGCCACCGGGCCTGTAAGGCTCGTCCGGAATATGGCCAAGATTGTGGTAAACAGTGCTGTCCCGGGATTCTCCATCGAGGGAATAGCCCTTTTCTCTGTAAGCGGCACTGGCACGGTAGCACCGTACAATCAGACCGCCGGCCTGTTCGACTGGCTCTCGTCCGCAAGAGACTACCTGACCCTGCCGCCGGCCGTGGCACTGACCGACCAGTCTGTCTCTGACCTGGCCTCGGTACAGTATGCCTACGAGACATCAGTCAACCTCGCCACACCGGTGGGTGTCATTGTCAAAGCCTCCGGCAGATTCTACAAGATTCTTATCCAGGATTCGGCTGGTCAGGATCTTCCGCTGCTGAGAAACCATCGCTACACATTCACTCTCGGCTCAAGGCTTAACTATCCTTATGCCTCTTTTGATGAGGCCAAGGCCGGGGTGGCGTCAAACAACGTCTGGGCTACTGTGTCCGACGAGGTTACCTCCATCGAGAGCGGAGCCGAGATACTTTCCGTGGACAAGGCCTACATATTCATAAAAGGAACTGACGCCGCGCAGAGTGCCAATGTTGGATATTCCTACACCGTCGGCGGTGCGGCGGGTACAAATCCTACCGTCCTTTGGGCCGAAGGTAACAATGTGGCCGAAGATGCCTTCACGCACGTCTACGCTGCCGATGGCAGTGGCACCATCACGCTGACTGTCAATCCTATGGGTTCGGAGAACATACGTCAGGGCACTCTCGTGCTGAGGACGGCGACCGGTCTCCAGCGCAGAGTCAAGATCTATTCGATTCGTGAGGCCGAATTCACACCGGCTTCAGCAACCGCGGTCGGTTCGCCGACAGGCTCTCCGAGCCGCCAGACCGTGAGACTGAAATTCACCATCCCGTCCACTATTCCTGCGGAGTACTGCCCGTTCAAGGTTCTCATCACCGCCAAGGGTATGGACGCCGCGCCGGTGAACCGTCTTGATGTCATCACCAAGGAAATCTCCCCTGCCGACTACGGAACCGATCAGATTATAGGACAGAGCTTCAAGTACGTCTACACCGTTGAGGCCTCCAGTGTCGGGAATGAAATCTCATTGGATTTTCTCACCACCACCGCTTCCTCCTACAGTCCGGCGGCCAACCCGTTCATTCTTGAGTCCCGTCCGATATTCAACACCTGCCGCATTCCATGACGCGCACAAGTCGTTAATTCCATAATCCGCTCTCCCTCCGGTCAGCGAGTCTGCAGAAATGGGGCTGCATTCTATTGTGCGGCAGGATCTCTGTGTTTCTTCCGGCTGATAATCAGCAGCCCGAGGAAGGTGAAAAGCGCGTTGAAAAGAAGCAGCTCGTAGCTGAATTTATACCCGCCGAACCACCTTTCGGAGTTGCTCTGCAGAATGAAGCAAAGCACCGGCGCGATGACGGCCACCAGCGGCACCCACTTGTCGTTGACCTTCTTTTTCGAGAATATCCCGAACGCGAACATTCCCAGGATCGGCCCGTAAGTGTAGCTCGCAAGCTTGTAAACCGCGTCAATGGCCGATTTCGTGTTCAGCAGATAGAAGACAAAGATCACCACACCCATCAGGAACGCCATCAGCAGATGCACCTTCTTTCTTATAGTGGTGACCTGCTCCTCGCTCTTCCCCTTAGTTCCTATGATGTCCACCGTGAACGACGTTGTCAGCGCGGTCAGGGCCGAGCCTCCCGCCGCGAACGCGCACGACACAAGCCCGATCACGAACAGCACGCCCACAATCGCAGGCAGATAGCCACCTGTCGCAACGGCTGGGAACAGCGTGTCGCCAACCTCGGAGATGCCCTTCTGACCTGCGAATATGTACAAAAGCACCCCCAGGCAGAGGAACAGGAATATCACTGGAATCTGCAACAAACCGCTGGTAATGAGGTTCTTCTGCGAATCCTTGGCGTTGCGGCTGCTCAGCGTGCGCTGCATCATATCCTGGTCCAGACCAGTCATCGCGATCACGGTGAACACGCCCGCCAGGAACTGCTTCCAGAAATATTCAGGGTGGTTCACATCATCGAAGAAGAACATCTTTGAATATGAACTCTCACGCACCGTCCGCACCACGCCGGAGAAATTAAGACCCAGATCCTTGGCAATGAACACAATCGCCAGCACGATGGAGACAATCATACAGACTGTCTTCAATGTGTCTGTCCAGATCACGGACTTCACCCCGCCACGGAACGTGTACAGCAGCACGATGGCCACGGAGACGATCACGTTCAGGATGAATGGCAGCCCAAGCGGCTCGAAAATCATCAACTGGAGCGTCACGCAGACGAGGAATAGTCTGACAGCGGCTCCCAAAATCTTGGAAATGAAGAAGAACCATGCTCCCGTCTTGTGCGAGGAGACTCCGAACCGGTCGTCAAGATATTGGTAGATCGACACCATATTCATCTTGAAGAATATAGGTGTGAGGACGAAGGCGATGATGATGTAGCCGACAAAGAATCCGAGCACCATCTGTAGATAACCCATAGCCGTGCCTCCCACGCCGACCATTCCCGGCACAGAGACGTATGTGACTCCGGACATCGGCGCACCGAGCATCGCGATCGCCACGATCCACCACGGAGCCTTGCGTCCCCCGTTGAAGAATCCTGCGTTGTCCGCGTTACGCGACGAGATCCAAGACACCGTGAACATCACGGCAAAGTACGCCAAAACTGTGATTATTACTGATAAAGGGCTCATATTGTGCTATCAATAGGGTATTATATGCAAAAGTAAGCTTTTGAAGGCAAATCACGATAACTTTATTTCATTATTCATTGAAATCAGTCATCATGATTGGATTATTCAAATTTTGAATATGAGAACTGTGACCCAGACCTCGCAGCCTTCCTTCCTGCCGACGAAGCCGAGACGTTCTGTGGTCGTGGCCTTTACCGAGATGTTGTCGATGTCTGTTCCAATCACTTCCGCGAGCTTGGAACGCATCGCGTCTATGTGCGGGCGCAGTTTCGGAGCCTGTAGAGCTATCGTGATGTCCGCGTTGCCGAGCTCATAGCCTTTGGCCCTTACCATCGACATCACTTCTTTCAGAAGCAGTTTGCTGTCAACGCCTTTCCATCTGTCGTCGTTGTCCGGGAAATGAAGTCCTATGTCCCCGAGAGCGGCCGCTCCGAGAAGAGCGTCGCACAGCGCGTGTATGGCCACATCTCCGTCCGAATGCGCCACAAAGCCGGTTTCGCTTTCGATTTTGATTCCACAAAGCCACATCGGCAGCCCTTCCTTGAGGGAGTGGACATCGTAGCCGTTGCCTATTCTTATATTGGAATATTCCATTATGCAGTTCTATTTACGCAAAAGTAAGCATTTTCTACATTTTGGACGGTTAATTTTCCTAAATTTGCGTCTTTAAGAATATATTCATTAATTTTTTGAAAAGAATCGCATAAACCACAGGATAATGAAAAGATTAGTTTCCATCGCGCTCCTGGCTTTGGCCGCCGTCCAGACTTTCGCCGGATCTTGGGTCAGAATCAACCAGATAGGCTATCTTCCGGAGGCCACCAAGGTTGCGGTCTTTATGAGTAATGAGGCTGTCCAGGTCAATGGTTTCGAGTTGGTTGATGCCTTTGCCGGTGAGGCCGTCTGGAGGTCTGACGCCGTGAGGCCGATGGGGGCGCTTGGGCAGATGAAGACAACCTGCCGCCTGGATTTCAGTGCCTTGAAGACCGACGGTGCCTATTATATTAAGGTATTGTCATCAGGAGGCGAGACCCGCTCGGAGATATTCCCGATAAATCCTAAGGTTTATGACGGAGCGGCCGATTTTGTGCTGAGCTATATGCGTCAGCAGCGTTGCGGTTGGAACCCTTTCTTCAAAGACAGTTGTCATCGCAAGGACGGAATCATCGTCGGGCATCCGGATCCTAAGAAAGACAGCACTTTCCTTGACGTGACCGGTGGTTGGCATGACGCTTCGGACTGCCTCCAGTACACAACCACCTCAGCCAACGCGATTTACCAGATGATGTTCGCCTATCAGAGCAATCCGGAGGCATTCTCGGACAATCATCTGGCTGACGGAACGCCGGGTCGGAACGGGATTCCTGACATCATAGATGAGATTTACTGGGGACTCAAATGGCTTGACAAGATGAACCCTGAGCCGGGTGAGATGTACAATCAGATCGCGGATGACCGTGACCATGTCGGAATGCGTGTCCCGAATGACGACCAGGCTGACTATGGTTGGGGAAAAGGCGAGTACAGGCCGGTGTGGTTCTGCTCCGGTGAGCCTCAGCAGAGAGGCAAGCGTGGGGACAAGAACAAGACGACCGGAGTGGCCAGCACCGCAGGAAAGTTCGCTTCGGACTTCGCCTTTGGCGCAGAGATCCTGAAGCCTTTCTATCCTGAGTTTGCGGAGAAGATAGGTGCCAAGGCGCAGGCCGCCTACGATGCCGGAGTAGCCAAGCCAGGTGTCTGCCAGACCGCCTCGGTGGTTTCCCCTTACATCTACGAGGAGGATAACTGGGTGGATGATATGGAGTTGGCCGCCTACGAGATGTTCCGCCGCACCGGCGACAAGAAGTACAGAACCGAGGCCATTGAATATGCCCGCCGCGAGCCGGTGACCCCTTGGATGGGAGCCGACAGCGCCCGCCACTACCAGTGGTATCCTTTTATGAATATGGGGCATTACCGCATCGCGAGGAACTTCGGCGGCAAGGTCTCGGCGGAGTTCATAAGGAACATCCGTTCGGGCATCCAGCGTGTCTATGAGCGCGGCAAGGATCATCCGTTTATGTTCGGCATTCCGGGAATATGGTGCTCGAACAATCTGACCTCGGCGATGCTGACCCAGTGCATCCTTTACCGTGAACTGACCGGTGACACGACCTATCAGGAGATGGAAGGTTCTTTGCGTGACTGGCTTCTGGGGTGCAATCCGTGGGGTGTGAGCATGATCGTTGAGCTTCCGAAAGGTGGAATATTCCCGACCCAGCCTCATTCTTTCATCATCAACTACAAGATGGGCAACACCACCGGTGGTTTGGTTGACGGTCCTGTCTATGCGACGATATTCGGAAGTCTTCTGGGCATCCGTACCGATGGTGGAGTCAACTACGAGGAGTTCCAGCCGGGCGATTTGGTTTACCACGACAGCACTCACGACTATTCCACCAACGAGCCGACAATGGATGGCACGGCCTCGCTGACATTTCCGTTGTCTTACTATCAGCGTGAGGGAAGGGTTTGTTCGGAGGAGGCGCGCGGCGGCATTGGACCTTGCCGTCCTGTTGCTACGCAACCCTATCCGGGCGAATGTACGGCAAAATCCAATGCTGCCGCGCTTTCCGCTGACGGAGCCGCTGAATTAACTGACGCTTCTGCCGGCAAAGTAGCAAATGCAAGTGATGGCTCCAAAATGAAGGAGAATATTTCCACCAAAGGCATAGTGAATGAAAATCTCGGCTCTTCGGGCGAAGGCGTCGGTGGCAATGGATGCCGCGGGCAATTCACCCGGATAGGGTCGCGAAGCGATAGGCCAGCGGTGTCTATTGCCACCGACGCCCCCACCAATAATACCCAACCCGACAATAACATCTACCAAGACGGCGGAATAATCAGAACCGACCCCTCGGTCAAGCACATAGACTTTGTGTTCACCGCCGCCGACAAGGCCGACGGAGCGGAAAGAATCATCTCCACATTGAGAAAATACAACATCAAAGGCGGATTCTTCTTCACCGGAGAGTTCTTCGAGATGTACCCTGATGTTGTCAGAAGACTTGTCGCCGAAGGACACTACGTCGGAAGCCACTCCTACGGCCACCTGCTCTACGCCCCTTGGGGCAACCGTGACTCACTTCTGGTGACAAGGCAAGAGTTCAACGAGGATATATTCAAGAGCTACAAAGTGTTGCGGGAGTTCGGCATCACGAATGCACCGTATTTCATCCCGCCGTACGAGCACTACAATGCGACAATCTCCTCATGGGCCAGACAGCTTGGCCTGCAGGTCATCAACTACACCCCCGGAACCCTCACCAACGGCGACTACACCACCCCCGAAATGAAGCGTTATTTTAGCAGCAAGGAGATTCTCGGCAGGATTTGGGAATATGAAAGGACGGATCCCAATGGTCTGAACGGCCACATCATGCTGATCCATTTCGGAACGGATCCGGCCAGGACTGACAAGTTCTACGACAAACTGCCTGGGCTGGTCAGGGAGTTGCGTCGTAAAGGATATTCATTCACACCATTGAAAGACAATGATCAAGCACATCTATAAGATTGAAGGAAAGTTCGAGTTTGAGTCCGGCGGAAGCATTGACAATCTGGAGGTTGCCTACCACACATCGCCGTTTGGATATTCACCGGACAAGAAAGTGATCTGGCTATGCCACGCCCTCACCGCGGATTCTGATCCGGAGGGAAGTTGGTGGCCGGCTCTGGTAGGTCCCGGCAGACTGATCGACACCGGGAAATATTTCGTCATCTGCGCCAACGTCCTTGGTTCGGCCTGCGGTTCGTCAAGCCCGGCGTCAGCCAATCCGAAAACCGGCAAACCCTACTATTTCGAGTTCCCAAGAGTGACCGTGCGTGACACCGTCCGCGCCTTCGATCTTCTTCGTCAGCATCTTGGAATAGAGAAAATAGATATGCTGGTCGGTACTTCGATGGGCGGATTCATGTCCTTTGAGTGGGCCGTGATGCGTCCCGGCATATTCGGAAAGATATTCTTCATCGCCACCGGTGCCCGCGTGACCCCTTGGCTCGCCGGTTTCAACGCAGCCAGCCGCCTCGCCCTTCTCGCTGACCCGACCTTCAAGGAGCATCGTGACCTTAACGGCGGTATGGAAGGCCTCAAGGCCGCCCGTGCCATCGCCCTGCTGACGTATCGCTGTGAGGAGGGCCTCTTCAAGCAGAACGAGGACAGTGACGACACCGTCTTCGCCGGCAAGGTCGGCTCATATTACCGTCACCAGACCTCCAAGTTCGTCAAGGATTGGGATGCATATTCCTATCTATATGTCTGTGACGAGGTTGACAGCAACAACGTAGGACGTGGCCGTGGAGGTGTCGCCAAAGCCCTTGCTCAGATCAAAACCGACTGCACCTTCATCTGTATGTCCTCAGACGAGCTTTTCCCGCCCGAGGATATGCGCCCCCTCTCGGAATTGATCCCCGGCTCCCGCTACCATCAGATCGAGACCCCCTACGGCCACGACGGCTTCCTCATCGAAACCGCCGCCATCGCCGAGATCCTCGCCCCGGCTATGCCGTAACTTCGATGTCTATCCTGGAGGAGCGATTACCTTAAATAACGCTCTCGGATCCAAATATCAAGAAACAGGTCATAAACTTGATAGACCCCTGTTTCTTTGACCCTGTCGCAAAAGTATTTGGCATCGTCATAACCGGTAGTGATGAATGGATTTATCATATTCACAATGTCTTATGATACCAATATGACATTTTATCATTTTATGATAAAATTTGTACGCAGTGGAAAACAGGGGGATTCTCCCGTTTGTGTTGGGGATTCTTATCGCTGTTGTGCGGAAGCCTGGCAAGGTAAGGGCGTGTGAAGAAAAGCGGTGTGTGGTGGCGAACGTTAAGGTGGTGGTATGTGGTGGGGCTGGCTCGTGGCATTTAACTGATTGATATTTAGGCTTATGATGTTGTTCCTGGTGTTGCTTTAACCAGTAGGCAAGTGCTTTTGTCCTTGATTACCAGTCATTTATCTGCCACGCCCTCATTCTCAATGGGTGATGTCTAACTTCTTGAATATCAGTTAAAAGCCGCCTCGCCTTTAGTCGAATCAACCCAAAGGCATTTCTTTAATGCATTGAATATCATCACCTAATCCTCCACGCATTTCACGTATCTTTGCCACGGAGCCGCACCACAGGTGTTGTCATCTGCGAAAATATTACTATATAAAATTATTTCATACATTTATCCAGCAAGCGGCTTATGACGTCTTGGTTGAAAATAGAAAGACGGCTTTGCGGCGTAGCGGGGCATGATTCTTCATGGTGAAGAGGGATGGATGACAGCCGAGGCGATAAATAAGAATCCAGATTATGGATGGCATTATCATCCTTTGACGGCTGATCAAGTCAGTGAAGCCTTGATGGAGGTCGTAAGGACAGACAAGCGTTTTGCGTGGTTCCGATCATTTTACCCAGAGCAGATAAAATTTGGGGCATACTGTGATGATTGACAAGAGTCGACACGTATGTCTGAATGATTTTAATGTGCTGTAAATTCGACAAGGCACCGCCGATTCTCCGAAACGAGGGATGGCGGTGCCTTGGTGATGTCAAGAGTCTAAATTTCTCAGTGATTTTTCGGGGAGGGGCGCTAGGGCAACGTTTTCGGGCTGAAATGTCTCTCAAGAGTGTTGCGGAACACTCTTGGGGAACGAAAATGACCCAATGCGTTGCCTGAGGGATCTTGAGTTCATAAAGGCCAATGGCGATGCCTTCAAGTGGTGGCCGGACTTGAGGGGTGTCACTATCAGTTATGTCCACGAATCAGAAGCGGGATGACTTGTGGTTTTCTAATACAATGCGCACTGAAATCTGGATCAACTTGTTCGGATTATCGAGGCGGGTTGTCGGGTTGAGCGCCTTGCAGGGAGCTCTGAGCGTAGATTGTGTGCCTCATGGAGTGGTATCTTCGGGGGTATCATCAAGAAATTTCTGTTTTTTATGAATTGCATGTGTTTCTTTTCGTTTTTTACGTTTACAATTCCGATATTGCGGGCGGGTTCCGTAAGGGATCCAGTGACCAAATAACATTCATCATCACCACTTCAACTATGGAGACTACAGAGAGAAACAGTGCCGTCAGGCGGAATGCCGATGACCAAACTACCATTAACCAAGGGGCCATATTCCTGAAAGTCGCTGATTGAAAGGCTGATGAATATGACAGTCCGGTTGCGGCATGGCGCCGGATATTCAGAAAATTCGCTATGTTTGCGAAGTCGAGGTCGGAGAAAGACGCTGAGTTTGTGAGGTTGGAACGGGCGATGCGTGTCAGCGGTCTTGACGACAAGGAGATTGACAACTATTTCAACGATATGATGACAGAGAAAGAGATGCGCCCGTACATAGAGGGAGCCAGACAGCAGGGCTATCGAAAGGGCTTTGAGGCCGGTGTCGAACAGGGCACGGCGGAAAGCGTCGAGAAGGGGGTAGAGCAAGGCATAGAGAAAGGTATAGAGAAAGGTATAGAGAAAGTCGCCAAGTCTTTGCTGTCGTTAGGCATCCCGGTTGAGCAGATCGGGATTGCCACGGGATTGTCTCTTGAGCGAATCGAGGCATTGAGGCAGAGTTGAGATAATCTTCCAATTCATGACATCGAAGGTCTTTTAGGGGGGACCGATGTGTTTCGTGACCGCTAAAGAATCGGTTGTTTGGTGGAATTTCACCAACATATTCATGATTTCACAACGAATTTCCGGGGTTGGCGGTAATTGACTGGGAATAACCACTTATTTTTCGTGATGTTGAAAGTGTCGGATAAATTTGAAGTGGGGAAGGTTCTCCTGTCGCGTGTTTGCGGTTCGTGGGACATGTGAGGGATGCCTGCCAAGAAAACGAAACTGACATGACAAATCAAAAAGGGCGGTTGCTGGCGATCGACACGGGATCGACATCGACGAAGATCGGGTACTTTGTGGACGGGGAACTTGCGTTCGAGGAGAATCTTGCGCACAAGGCGGAGGATTTGGCCGGGTTCAAGGATGTGATGGAGCAGGACACGCTGCGACGGGATGATGTAAGAATATTCATGCGCGGCAAGGGGATCCACGCACAGGACATCGACATCGTGATGGCGCGTGGCGGACTCTTCTATCCGGTGGTCACGGGAATATATTCAGTGAACGAGGACATGCGGGAGGTGCTGCGGAGCTGCAAGTACGGGAGGCACGCCTGCAACCTGAGCGCGATCATCGCTGACGATCTGGCGAAAGAGATAACAGAAAAGAACGTTGCCAGAGGAGTTGAGATGCCTTTCGGAGTCTGCCGGGCGTACATTGCCGACCCGCCGATGGCTGATGAGATGCTGCCGGAGTGCCGTGTGGGAGGATTGCCGGAATTTCAGCGCAGACCGTTCTTCCATGCGCTCAACTCCAGGGCGGTCGTCAGGCGCTATCTGAGAGATCGCGGGCATATTCAGAATGACATTACCGCGATTGTCGCCCACATCGGTGGCGGGATCACGGTCACTCTTCACAGGAACGGAAAGGTGATTGATTCCAACAACGGAGTCGGAGGAGACGGACCGTTCACCCCGGAGAGAGTCGGCTCTTGTCCTGGTTTCCAATTGGTTGACCTCTGCTACAGCGGTGAATATTCCAAAGCGGAGATAAAGAAGAAACTGATGGGCAAGGGCGGAGCCGTGGCGTTCTTCGGGACGAATGACCTCAAGGAGATTGTCCGCAGGGGAGAGGATGGTGATGTCCGGGCAAAGGTCTGGATGGAGGCCTTTGTTCTCAACATCGCCAAGTATATCGCTTCGGAGGCCGCTGATGTCTGTGGGAAAGTGGATGTAATCCTGCTGACCGGAGGGGGAGCCTATGGGCGGGACATCGTGAGCGGAATCCGCAAGAGGGTGGAGTTCATCGCCCCCGTTGAGGTCTATCCCGGAGAGTTCGAGCTGCAAAGCCTTGCCGAACACGGGTACGACATTCTTTCCGGCAACGCCACCATCCTTTCCTACGACAAGAACGCTCCGGAACCGGATCTGTTTGCCGGTGAATAGGTTATCTTGTGCCACATAGAAAGAAGTCTAAGGACAGAATGGCGCGAAAAAACACCTGCTCCACTCATGAGATGCTTTGTACCTTATCTCGTGCGTGAAACAGGTTCGCTGTGTCCTGACTAAAAAATCAGTTTCTGTCCCCTGTAGAAGTCCAGCAACTTGGCCGAGAACAGGAACTCGTAGCGGGCGCGGGCCAGATTGGATTCTGATTCCAGGAAACTGTCGCGTGCCTCGTTGAACTCAGTGATGTTGGCCTTGCCGTTCTCGTACTTCGCAAGCACAAGCTCGTACGACTCCTTCGCGCTGGCGTCTGCGTCCAGACTTGACCGGAATTTCTCATGAGCCGCCACAGCGTTGTAATACGCCTGCTGGATCTCCTTGTAGAGGCTTTTCTTGTTGCTTTCCAACTGCAACATCTGGTTCGTCCTCGAAAGCTCGGCGGAACGGATCTGGTTCCTGGTCTGGAATCCGGAGAAAATCGGAATGCTCAGGCTAAGACCAAGATATTGGCTGAAATTGTTCTTGATCTGGTCTGCGAACGGATCGCTGGAATGACTGCTCATCGTGTAGTAATTGGTTCCCAGACCACCGCTGGCCATAAGAGATGGCAGACGGGCCCCCTTTGCGTTCCTGATGGAATATTCTGTGGCATCCAGCCTGAACTGCTCCGCCTGGATTGACGGCTTGCAGGCCACTGCCTGCGCATAGATGTCCTCCGGATTGCTCAGAAGCAGCCCGTCAACCGAAACAGAAGGGCGGACGATAGAGAATCCTTCAGGATTCGGTAACTCCAACAACTGGCTCAGATCCAACAGCGACAATCGTAAACTGTTGGCGGCCTGAGTCTCAGACAGTCGGCTCTGTCCCAGCGCTGCTTTCTGCTGAGCCACCTGAACCTTGCTGGCCTTGCCGCTCAGCTCCATCGCCGAGAGTCTCTCGACCTGAAGCGAATCGATGCTGACCTGATTCCTGGCCACATCCAGAAGCTCCATATTGTAGAGAATCTGCACATAAGCCTGCGCCACGGCGACACTGACATCTTCGCGAGCCTTCTGAAAATCAGCCGTCACGGCCTTGAGGTTCAGTTCGTCATGTTTAATCGAGTTGTTGATCCTGAGTCCTTGGAACACTGGCACTGAAGCTCCGAGGCTGACTCCCGTACTGGTAGTGTTGGTGTTTGAATAGGTGTTGTCAGCAGTCAATCCTCGTCCGAACGAGAAGTTCTCGCTTGCGCTTGCGCTCACACCCGGCAACCTGCTGTTCCTGGATGTGTTCAATTGAATTTCCTGCTGCTTGACCTGAATCTCCTGCTGTTTGAGGGAAATGTTGTTCTCAAGAGCGTGCGCGATGCAGTCCTGAAGCGTCCACAGCCTGCCATCCTGCGCGGAAAGCCCCACCGTCAGCAGACCAAAAATAATCAATGAATATATTCTTTTCATAGCGCTATTTCTTGTCTGTGAATATCTGATTACCACGGACTTTCTGATCCTTGCCCAGTCCGCTCTTCACCTCTATCTTGACCCCGTCGCTCAGCCCTGTGGTGACAGGCTGGCGTTTATACTGTCCGTCACCCTCGGCAAGATAGACGAACGTGGAATCCTTCTCAAATGAGATTGCCGCCTCAGGCACTGCCAAAACTGAGTCGGCGTGCTCCAAAGTGATCTCGGCGTTCGCGCTGTAGCCAGAACGGATCTTCACGCTGTCCAACTGGCTTACCCTGGCCTTGATCTCGAACTGGTTAGCACCGTTGTTCTGCACGGCCTTCGGGGAGATATATTCAAGGACAGCGTCCATTTCCACGCCCTGCACCGCTCCGATGGTGATTCTCATCCTCGTGCCTTCATCGACCTTGCCGACCTCTGTCTCATCCAGATTGCCCTTGAATATGAGGTCGTTCATATCGGCCACAGTGGCTATGGTTGTTCCGTCGTTGAATGTGTTGCTCTGGATCACCGAGTTACCGACTTTGACCGGAACATCGAGGATCAATCCTGTGATTGTCGAGCGGATCAGCGTCGAGCTGGCCGTGGCGTTGCGCTTTGACACTCCGTCCCTGACGACCTCCAGAGCCTCCTCAGCTGCTTCTTTTTCCTCCTTTGCCTGATCCAGGGCCTGACGCACTTGGTCATATTCCTCAGCACTCACCAACTGCTTGTCGTAGAGAGCTTTTTCGCGTCCGAAGTTGGTCTGTGCCTGCTCAAGGTTCAATTCGGCGATGCGCAAACGGCTCTGCGCCGAACTCAGCGAACCCATCTCAGGAATAACCTTGACCTTGGCGATCACCTCGCCTTCCTTCACCTGGTCACCAGCCTCCTTGTAGATCTCGGATATGATGCCGCTGATCTGCGGCTTGATGTTCACCTCGTCACGCGGCTCAATGGTGCCGGTGATGAGGGTGGTCTTCTTGATGTCGGCGATCTCGGCGGAAAGCTCCTCGTAGCGGATCTCCTGCGGACGTGACTTTTTCCAAAGGAAGTAGAATGTGCCAGCGAACACCACGATGATGGCGGCGAACAGAATGTACTTGAAATACTTTTTCATATTGCTTGACTTTTTATTTCCGAATATTGATTCTTGACTATCTATCTTTGAATATGTTTGTTCATCCTTAATATGTCTTGTTCCCGAAGCGGCTTATTCATCCCTCATAGCGTCCACCGGTTTGATGCTCATAGCCCTGGCCGCCGGGGCGAGTCCGGCCACGACTCCGAGAACAGTCAACCCGAGAAGAGTTCCGACAGCTGTCCAGAAACTGATCTGGAACGGAGCCTGAAGGATGCCGTCTGTCGTGAAGGCCAGCTCCAACCCTTGCAGGATCAGCACCGAGAACAGCAGGCCCAACATTCCGGCCACGGCTGTCAGCAGGATGCTTTCCCATATGATCTGCGATAGAATCATCTTCGGAGTCGCTCCAATGGCTCGGCGGATTCCGATTTCCGTGGTACGTTCCCGGACCGTCACCATCATAATGTTCGAGACACCGATCACACCGGCCAGCAACGTCCCGATTCCAATCAGCCAGATCAGGAAGTTCACGCCTTTGAACAGACTGTCTATCATCATGAAAAACATTTCGGTGTTGAGGACGGTGACTGCCTGTTCATCTGTCGGGTCTATGTAGTGGTTGCTTGCGATGGCTTTTCTGATCTTCGGGATGATGTCGCTCATCACGATCCCTTCTTTAGCCGTGACCGCCATCACCTGTACTTTGTCACCCATATTGTAAACGGCCTGCACTACGGAAATCGGAATCACGATGGCCTCGGTCTGCCTGCCTCCGAAGCTGATGACACTGTGTTCGTTGTAGTCAACTCCGATGACCTGGTAATATGCCGGGCCGATCTTGATTCTGGTTCCGCACGGGTCCACCCCCTTGGGATAGAGGTTTTCGTAAACCTGCTTTCCTATCACGCAGACCTTGCGTTTCTGCGCCACGTCCATCTCGTTGATGTAGCGTCCGTAAACTATCGTCGGTGTCTCTATTCTAGCGAAGTCGGCCTTCAACCCCTTGACGTTGCACCTTGATGACTTGTCCTCGTAGGTTGCCTCGCCTCTGGACCAACTGAAGCATTGAGGCGACACGATGTCCACTTCAGGAACCTTTTCCTTGATAATCTCCACGTCCTTGATGTTCATCTCCCAGTAACGTCCCTTGTTGAAGCCTTTGTATGGCTTGGACGTGTTCTGGGACCAGATCATCGCCGAGTTGGAAGCAAACCCTCCCATCTGCTGGTTCAGCATCACCTTGAACCCGTCGCCGCCGCCCAGCAGGAACAGCAGCATGAATATTCCCCAGAACACCCCGAACCCGGTCAGCAGGCTCCGTCCCTTGTTGCGGGTCAGCGTGTCAAGGATTTCCTTGAATCGGTCTATATCGAAAAATTTCATTTGAATATTCCTTTCAATCTTTTATGAATATATTCCATTATTTTAGTCACTTCATTTTGAATATTCGTCATTCGCTGCGGAGGGCTTCGATCGGGCGGACCTTGGCGGCTTTTCGGGCGGGGGCGAGGCCGGCGATGGTGCCGGCGATGACCAGCAGGATTGTGGCTCCGAAGCAGACGTTCAGGCCGACCGTAGGATCTTTAAAGACCGTCTGCTGGAAAAGCCCGAAGTCCATCACCATATTTCCGGAAATATGATCGAGCCACTCGTTGGCCAGAACCCCGAGCACCATTCCGACGTAGCCGAAGAACGCGGTGATGATGATGCTTTCGGAAATGATCAGTTTCAGTATGGCCCACGGGCTCGCGCCGATCGCCTTGCGGATCCCGAATTCGTGCGTGCGCTCCTTGACAGAAATCAGCATGATGTTGGAGACCCCAACGATTCCGCTCAACAGTGTCAGGATTCCAATGATCCATAATGCTGTGCGGATCATCAACATTCCTTTGTTCATCTCCATGCTCATTGTCAGGAGATTCCATATTCCCACAGCCCTCTTGTCGTCCGGGGCGGCGTTGTGGTTGTTGTTCAGCGATGCGCGCAGCCGATCCTCGAACGCCCTGTTGTCTTCCTCGGTGTCCAGCCCGTGGAACGAGAAAGTATATTCATCAATATCTTTGCCCCTGTTGTAGATTGTCCGGATGGTGGTGATCGGAGCGTAGAGGCTGGACCAACCGTTCTCGTTCGGCCTGAGGATGCCGATGACCTGAAACATCGAAGAGTTGATCTTGACATATTTCCCAACCAACGCTTCCGCCGCTGCCGCTTTCTGGAGAGCCGTAAGACCTTCCTCCTTTTCTCCCGTCACTCCCAGAAGTTCCCTTGCGTCGTTGCTGTCCATCACGATGACCCTTCTCCTCTCCTTGACGTCGATCTCGTTGATGAACCTGCCATAGAGAAGGCTGAGCTTGTTCATTTCTGAATATTCAGGGCTGACTCCGCTGACCTGCTTGACGATGTATTCCTTGCCGTAGCTTGTGGTGAGGCTCGCTTGGGTGAGTATTGAGCCGGCCTTTTCCACATTGTCCGCGAAGTCCGGACCGAGGGTGATGTCTATGTCTTTGTCGTTCAAGTCGATCCTTCGGCCTTCCCGCATTCCGTTGTACGGCTTGGAAGTGTAGCCGCCCCAGACATTCATCGTGTTGGTCATGTAGTCGCTGTTGTTGCTCTCCAGCGCGTGGATCAGGCCGTTGCCGGCCCCAAGCAGGAAGATGAGCATGAATATTCCCCAGGCCACAGCGAAGCCGGTGAGGGCGGTGCGGAGCTTGTTGCGCCGGATGTTGCTCCAGATTTCTTCAAACAGGTCTCTCATCGCTTACTTCATTATAGTGCCCTCGCCGAACGGAGACGCATCGTGTCTGATGTTCTGCTCGATTTTGCCGATGACTCCGTCCTTGATGTGGATGATGCGGTTGGTGAAGTTGGCTACTCCGCTCTCGTGGGTCACGACGATGATGGTCATGTTCTCCTTCTCGTTCAGCTCCCGCAGCAGGTTCATAATCTCCACGGAAGTCTTTGAGTCCAAGGCTCCTGTAGGCTCGTCTGCAAGGATGATCTCCGGCTTTGTGATCAGCGCGCGGGCGATCGCCACCCTCTGCTTCTGGCCTCCGGACATCTCGTTAGGATAGTGGTCAGCCCACTCTTTCAGCCCAAGTCTTTCCAGAAATTCCATCGCCATCCTGTGCCGCTTCTGCCTGCCGACACCTTGATAGAAAAGCGGCAGCTCGACATTCTCCGCCGCCGTCTTGAACCCTATCAGATTGTAGGACTGGAATATGAATCCGATCATCTTGTTCCTGTACTCGGCGGCTTTTGTTTCGGAGAGATTCCAGATCAGGTTGCCATTTATGCGATATTCACCAGAATCGTAGTTGTCCAATATTCCAAGAATATTCAGAAGCGTGGATTTGCCTGATCCCGACGCTCCCATAATCGAGACGAACTCGCCCTTCTCTATGGTCAGGTCAATGCCCTTGAGCACGTGCAGAGGCTGCGCGCCCTGGTAGGTCTTGTTGACATCTTTTAGTTCAATCAGCATTTGGTTGTTATCTTTTTTGCCCTATGGGCTGTTGTTTCTTTTTCATATACTTCTTGAAGATCGTCTTGTCTTCTTTACTGGTCTTCCGTCACTTCGACAAGCTCTGTGACTGGATATTTCTCACCTGTTTTGTGTATTAGTTTATTAATACACTGCAAAGATAGGTATGTTTTTCTATAAAGCAATAGTTTTTTGAAGGAAATTCACAAACGCTTAGATATAACGTTCTAGCGCCAGATTTATAACAAAATACACGCCAATTAATAGAAAATGTTTATCTTGTGGTTTGGATTTGCAAGCCCAAGACTGAGATAAACTTTTTAGCACAATAATGAATATGAAAGGATTAGCGTTTAAGAGTGTGATGATGGCGACACTGCTGTCACTGCCGATGATGTTATGTGGATGCAACGGGAACAACAAGGGTAAGCAGGAAACCCCGGTCGTGTATTTTACGAAGGACATCTCTCCAGAGGCTCTTGTGAAACTGTACGAGGCGTTGGGTGTTGAGGCGCAGGGGAAAGTCGCCGTAAAGATCTCCACAGGAGAGTCCGAGAAGTCCAATCATCTGAGGCCAGAGTTTATCGCACCGCTCGTGCGTAAAGTCAACGGAACCATAGTCGAGTGCAACACGGCCTATGGCGGAAACCGCTGCCACACAGAGGATCACCTCAAGGCGATCGCTGAAAGAGGCTATGACAAGATCGCTCCGGTGGACATTATGGATTCGGAAGGCGAGATTAAGATTCCTGTGAAGGATGACAAATGGATCAAGTACGACATAGTCGGCTCTCACATCGCCAATTACGATTTTATGATCGACTTGTCGCACTTCAAAGGACACGCGATGGGTGGATTCGGTGGAGCCTTGAAGAACGCTTCCATCGGTGTGGCTTCCCGAAACGGCAAGGCGTACATCCACACGGCTGGCAAGGCTGAGGACTATCAGCTTCTGTGGCAGAACCTTCCTGAGAAGTGGGACGAAAGCCCGGAGGGCAACACTCCGTTCATCGAGTCGATGGCCGCCGCCGCCCAGGCCGTCAATGATTATTTCGCCGCCAAGAAAGGAATTGTGTACATCAATGTCCTTAATAATCTCTCAATTGACTGTGACTGCGACGGTGATCCTCACAAGCCGACAATAAAGGACATCGGAATGGCAGCTTCCCTCGATCCGGTCGCCCTTGACAAGTTCTGCCTCGATCAGGTGTTCAACCTTCCGAAAGACAAGGACAACGACACACAGGCCCTCCTCGACAGGATCAGCCAGCGTCACGGCATCCGCATCGTGTACCGTGCTGAGGAAATGGGTCTTGGCTCCACTGAATATGTCGTCAAGGACATTGACTGATTTCAACGCATCACCTTGCCGAGACGATGTAGAAACAGGAGGTGGAGAGGAAGTTGCGGAGGAACGGGATGTGGTCGAGACCGAGGCGCAGACGGGTCGGGCGAAGATGGAACTTGGCCTTATAGTGCGGGCTGATCAGCCATAGTTTCCGCTCCATGATCTGGAAACCGGTTTCTCTGCAAAGACGCTCGAATTTCTCCGGAGTCATCTTGGAGCGCTTGATGCTCAGCAGCTCATCAATCTTGGCTGGATCTTCCTTGAATATTCTTAGATAGCCTCTGTAAAGGCTGGCCGGCAAGAGATGCATAAACGGAACTTTGGAGCAGACACCGCTCCGACATATCTGTTGATGGCCACCGAACGGCATCTGCCAGGCCGGGAATCCGAAGAACACTATTCCGTCCGGCTTCAGGAACTTTTTAAGACTTGAGAAGAAGGCAGGTTTGTCCTCCGGCTCGATGTGTTCGATCACATCGTGGATCAACACGATGTCGAAACGGTCGTCCCGGGCGGGCATATTCAGAAAGTTTCCGCTGATGAACTCGCCCGGCATATTCCTTTGTGCGAAATATTCCTTGGCGTTGGCTATCTTGTTGGCAGCCAGATCGATGCCCGTCACGCAGCATCCCGCTTCGGCGAACGGCAAAAGGTTCCCGCCCTCGCCGCAGCCGATCTCCAGAACACGTGTTCCGTCTCCGATATTCTTGAACTTCTGGAGATAGTCAATGTAAAACTCCCTGGAAGTCTGCGCCAACTCCCTGAAATACCGTTCTCTGTCTGTGTGTCTCTCCTGCATAGCGTTTGTCTGATGTCCCGGAAGCGGCCTTGTGGTCAAGCGATTCTGAAAAAACTTACTAAGCAGCGGCTTCCGGACCGCAATATTAATAAAAAATGATTAATATTGAACGCATCATCTTGGCTTGTGACGATTATTCGCCATCAGAGTCTTTCTCCTGCCTTTCGCCGTGACCGCATCTTTGGCATAGGATTATTATTGAATTAGCTGTCATTTGCTCTTGAGACCTTGCCGGATGACATCCAGGATCTCATCGCCGTACTTGTCGCACTTGGACTTGCCGAAGCCTTTGACGGTGAGGAGTTCCTCTTTGGTTGTGGGGGCGAGGTCGGCTATGGCCAGAAGGGTTTTCTGGTGGAGGATGATGTAGGCGGGGACGTTGTCTTTCTGGTACTTCTCACGCCGCCAGTCGATCAAGGTCTGCACCAGTTCCGGATGGAGGCTGCCGGTGTAGGTGTCTGATTCCTGCGACTGTCTGTCTGATGGTTTTTGAGTCTGTGTCGTGGCTGACGGTTCGACAGTCTCACCGTCCGCACACGGTCGCTGAACCTGCCGAGCTGTTCCTTCCGGTCGCTGAACCTGCCGAGGCGATGTCTCAGATGCAGAAGACTTCACTTGCGGAGAAATAAGTGACCTGACCAACGCCTTCAACGACCTTTCGTCCGACAACTCGTTGTCCGTCTTTAATTTGTGATACGATTTCGTGCTGAATCCTTCCGACAAGACAGTCTCAAAAAGCGTCAGACGGAATCTCAATTCACCAAGGAACTCCTCGGCCGCTGCCTTGAATGCCTTCTTGATCTCCTTGTCGTCTATCTCTATGAGTGTCAGCGGAGAGGCGAACAAAGCCAACGGCTTCAACTCTTTCCGGAAATATTCACAAGCCTTGGTGACGCGCTCCCGCAGGAGAGGGAAGTCGTCCGGCGCGCCGCTGTGGATGGAAGCGGCGATGTAGCGGATCTGCTTCTGGAACTTCTGGGCCGTGTCGCTGAGCGAACGGATTCCGGCGAAAGTCTTTTGGTTATCTTTGCCGGAGTCCTGTTGAGGTGCTGTCTCACCAACCGGTTCCGATATTCCAGCACCGACCGTGTTGAACCTGCACGCCTGATCCGGATAGAGATTCGACAGGTTGACCTGATATATTCGGTTAACCCTGTTGTAGAGGTAGCGAAGCCGCTGAAGGTCAAAGGCATCGCAAAGGGTTGAGGTGAAATATTCATTGGACATCGCCGGCAGCTTCAGGCGCACCTCATCCGCCGGCTCGCGGCTGCTTTCGAACGCCGTGACCTCCTCGCTGGTGAACGTGCAGCGCCGGGTGATCGGGGTGGTCAGGACGATACCTTCGAGGGTGCGGCAGCGGGAAAGGGCCACATAGACCTGGCCGAACGAGAACGCCGCTCCAGCGTCGATGATGACATGGTCGAACGTCAGTCCCTGGCTCTTATGGATCGTCACTGCCCAGGCCGGACGCAGAGGAACCTGCTCGAAAGTGCCGTCCACAATCCCCTCAATCTCACCGGTTTCCTCATTCAGTCCATAGCGGATGTTCTCCCATTTCTCGGTCGTGACTTCGATTCTGTCACCGCTTTCGTCCTTTACGATCAGTTGCGGCTTGACCTTCTCGACAGTCGCGATCTTTCCGTTGTAGTAGCGCGCCTCGCCGGAAGTGTCGTTGCGCACGAACATCACCTGCGTCCCGACCCTCAGACGAAGCTGAGTCTCAGCAGGATAGGCGTTTTCCGGAAATATTCCTTCGACTTGTGCCTCGAAAGTCGCCTCGTCGGTCTTCAAGGCGTTCATTTTCGCCTCGTTGACCGAATCCGCCTGCGCGTTATGGGTCGTGAGACGGATCCATCGCTCATTCTCAGGCGGAACGAAACCAGGGTCCAACCTCTTGTTCAGCTCGCTCAGAGCCCATTCACTCGGCCTTCCCGACCTCACCTCATTCAAAATGTCAAGGAATATCCTGTCGCTCTGCCTGTGGACCTTCTCCAGCTGGATCGTTACGTACGGCAGCCGCTGCAACACCTTGGAATTGAAGAAGAAAGGCGATGAATATACCTGCTCCATAAACGGCCTCTCCGACTCCCGTACGACCGGCGGAAGCTGCTGAATATCCCCGATCATCAACAGTTGCACCCCTCCGAACGGCCGGTCGTTGCGCCGATAGCGCTTCAAGATGTCATCGATCGCGTCCAGAATGTCGGCCCTCACCATCGAGATCTCATCGATGATCAGAAGGTCAAGAGTCCGCAGGATCTTCACCCTTTCCTTGCGCAGGGAACGCATCCGCTCCGGCATCTGATATTCGGTAACAAGCTCTTTTACGTCAGGTAGATACGGACAAAGCGGCAGCTGGAAGAACGAATGTATGGTCACTCCGCCGGCATTGATGGCAGCCACTCCGGTCGGGGCCACGACGGCGAACCGTTTGGATGTCTGCCGCACGATTTCCTTAAGGAACGTTGTCTTACCCGTTCCGGCCTTGCCGGTCAGGAACACGGAGACCCCCGTCTCTTCCACATATCTCTCCGCCAATGTGAATCTCTCGTCCCTTTCGATCATAGCTCCTGTTGTTTCTGTTGTTTGTCAATGGTTGCCGGTTGAGTTCAATGAAATCATAAACTTTGGGCTTATGCCCAATAACAGCCGCGTCATCGCTACTTTGCTACCGCTTGCAAATCCAAAGAGGATGCTTATCCTTTCTGAATGGTGTCTTCCAAGACATAAAACCCGCTGCGAGTCGGCTCGGGCTTTCGTTCCGTTAAAGTTAGCATTAAAAGTTCTTACGGCAAAATCTGATTTGTATTGCGGATCTGCGAACCGAGAAATTCCGTGGCAGTCAATTCGCTGATTATTAATGTCTTGAAGCAGTGTTCTACTCTTGTTTTCTGTAGAGGATGTTTTATTCAATTACTTGGTTTACAGTCTTTTAACTGCCACGCCTGAAACTTCTGTTTTCTCAAGAAAAATCGTTATGTTTGTTTTCATGAACTTTGACGCGGTGAACTTCGCCGCAAATCCAAGGTTTGTTACAGAAATGCCGAACAAGAATATTCATAAAAAAGGATTCTCACCAGAGCCGCCGGAAGGTTGTGACCTCTCGCAAGAGCACATCCTGCTGCACTGCTGCTGCGCTCCCTGCTCGACCGCCATCATCGAATGGATGGTCGGCGCCGGCTTGCGTCCCGGAATATTCTTCAGCAACTCCAACATCGTCCCTTTCCGGGAATATTCCATCCGCCGCGACGAGCTTATCCGATATGCCGCCGCTCATGGTTTGGAGACGATTGATGATGAATATGATCACGCCGCATGGCTGGCCTTTGTCCGTCAGCTGGAGACAAGTCCGGTAGCCGAGCCTGTGGTTCGGCAGGTTCAGGGACCGGTCATCCGCATCGCCGATATGCCCGAGCGCGGTCCTCGCTGCCTTGAATGCTTCAAGTTCCGCCTTCTGAGGGCGGCACGCTATGCCGTGGCGAACGGCTACACCCTCCTGACCACAACCCTGGCCTCTTCCCGTTGGAAGGACCTGGAGCAGGTCGATACGGCCGGCCGTTGGGCCTGCGATGTTGTCAACGGTGCTTGTGATAATGAATCCGTTACCGATTTGGATTCTGAGGTAGGTCCGGAGTCCCTTTTGTCCGGACGTAATAAAGTCTTGTGGTGGAATCAGAACTGGCGTCGTGGCGGTCTTCAGGAACGCCGAAACGCTTTGATAAAGGAATGGGACATGTATAACCAGACCTTCTGCGGATGCGAATTCTCTCTTAAACATTAAAACCTTTTTTATTATATTTTAAGAAAAAACTGTTGCTCTTCTTAAAAAGATTTATACCTTTACAGCGTTTTTGGAATTTGCCACATGGAGAATTCCTCGTTCACAAGGATTATTTATATGTAGTTTGTGATTGTCACTGTTGACTCTTACACTGCGGGGAAAAATAATTAGCTAGGACTATAATTAGTTTAACAACAATTTATGTCAAAATGTTAAAATCAAAACTATTGAGAACAGTCTCACTGATCATGGTGACTGTTGGTCTGTTGGTTTTAGGAAGTACGACAGCATTCGCACAGTCTAAAACTGTGACAGGCAAGGTCGTGGACGCCAATGGACCGGTAATAGGTGCCTTTGTCATGGAGCAAGGAACTAACACCGGAGCTTCAACTGACGCTGACGGTAAGTACAGCATCACAGTGTCAGGGCCAAAAGCTGTGCTTGTCTATTCTTCAATTGGCTACGTCAAGGTTGAGCAGCCTGTTGGGTCGAACACGGTGATCAATGTGACGCTGAAGGAGGATTCTGAACTTCTGGCAGACGCTGTTGTGGTTGGTTACGGTAGCCAGCTCAAAGAGTCCGTGACGGGTGCGATCTCCTCTGTGAAGGAGAAGGACATCAAAGCCCCTAATGCTGTCAGCATCGACGCGTCCCTTCAGGGAAAGGTCGCAGGTCTTACACTGAATATGTCCTCGGCTCAGCCAGGTTCCGCGGTCTCCGCCAACATTCGTGGTGAGCTTTCACCTAACGGATCCAACTCTCCTCTTTATGTCATTGACGGAATAGTCATCAACTCAAATTCCAACAATGCGGAGAAAGGAGGACCTTCCAGACTGACCGACTATGCCGGAAGAAACAACGCCAACCGTAGCCCGCTCGCTACTCTGAATCCTAACGATATCGCTTCCATTGATGTCCTTAAGGATGCTTCTGCCGCTGCTATTTATGGATCTGCTGCCGCGAACGGAGTCATACTCATCACTACGAAGAATGGTCAGGCGGGAAAGCCAAGGGTAACGTATTCAGGTTCTGTCTCTGTGCAGAAGTCGGGTAAATACTACGAACCTCTTGATTCCCAGGCCATGATGGAACAGCAGAACCTTAAACTTAAGGAGAACTGGCTTTATCAGAACAAGTATTTCCCTTACGGTGAGACAGCCGCGCCATCTTCCGGTTGGCCGGTGAACTACACCCCTGAGGAGATCGCGCAGAACACGAAGACTTATCATCATCTTGACGACATCTTCAGGACTGGTATCATTCACGACCACAATGTGTCAATTTCCGGAGGTACAGAGAAATTCCGTGTATATTCATCATTCAACTACTACGACAACACCTCTGTCCTGAAAGGTTCGGATTTGAACAGAATCAGCGGTCGTGTTAATTTTGACGCAAATATCACCAAGTGGCTGAAATTGAATGTGAACGCTATGTACACCCAGAACAAGGCCAACAACCCTTCTGGTGGACATTGGCGTGAGAATGCCAATGAGGCGAATTTGTCCAACTCGGCGATCTATTTCGCTCCTTACCTCAGCCTTAAGGATGAGAACGGCAAACTTAACGCTCCTGTCTATGGCAACTCCAACAACCCACTTGCCTATCTTCTTATCAAGGATTGGTCTGTCACAAACAGGCTTATGTTTACTCCGAAACTTGAGGCTCAGGTTACTTCATGGCTTAAGCTGACGGCACAGTTCGGATATGACCAGACCGCTGACAGGAGGGAGTTGTTCGCTCCGACCGAGGCCAAGCTTGCCCAGCAGATTCAAGACAACTATGGTGGATTCTCCAACGGCTACAACAAGAATATCTCCTCTGAGGAATATTTGACATTTGACAAGAAGTTCGGCAAGCACACCCTCAATGTTGTCGCAGGTACAGGCTACTATACTGTCGAGGGAACGAGTTACGGCTTCACTGTGTTCAACATCCCTACGGACGCACTGGGAAACTATGCTTTGCAATTGTCTTCTGACACTGACGATGTCATTTACAAATCAAGGAAGTTCGGTTTCAAGAAACTTTCCTTCTTCGCCCGCGCGAACTATTCATTCGACGACAAATATGTCCTTGGACTCACTCTTCGTCGTGACGGTTCGTCCGTGTTCGCCACCAACCACAAATGGGGTACCTTCCCTGGAATCTCGGCGGCATGGAACATCTCGAATGAGAACTTCTTGAAGAATGTGAATTGGGTGGACTTCCTTAAACTTCGTGCCGGAGTCGGTACCTCAGGTAACGAGTCTATCCTCACTTCCAATTACTATACTCTTACAACCTATGGTTCGGCAAATAGTGGTGGCTTCTATTATTTCGGCGGCAAACTTACCAATGGTATCTACCAACTTCAAAAGGGTAACAAGGACCTTAAATGGGAGACCGACTTGACATTCAATGCCGGTGTGGATTACACCCTTCTTGGAGGCCGGCTTTCCGGTAGCGTTGACTGGTACATCCGCCAGGCCAAGGATCTGCTTGATTTCTCGCTTCTTCCAATCAATGATGTGATGAACCAGCAGGCAAAGAACATAGGCGCCACAAGATCTTCCGGTATTGAACTTGCCATACGCGGAAAGATGATCGAGACCCGTGACATTGACTGGTCCGGCTACTTCAACATCAGCCATAACAAGTCAAGGTGGGTGGAGAGAAATCCTGATGTCGCCTTGTACCCTTGGCAGAGTGAGACGGATGATCTTAACGCGCTTTTCGGCTGGAAGACAGCAGGAATATTCAAGGATCCGGAGGAAATCAAGAACTGGACGTCAAACGGGCAGGTTCTCCAACCTAAGGCTATGGTGGGAAACCTTAAGTATGTTGATCAGAACGGAGACGGAAAGATGGATGCCGATGACATCGTTTATCTTGGCACTTCAGCGCCTTTTGCCGTGTTCGGTATCGGAACAAGTTTCCGTTATAAGAACTGGACTCTCGACATCGATGGCTATGGCCGCCTATTCCAGAAGAGAAAATATTCTTGGGGATACTCATACTGTCCTACTGATAAGGGTCTTAACACCACAACCAACGTCTATGACAGATGGTCAACCTATAATCCTGACGGATTCCTTACCGGTGTGGCTTCTGACGATACCGCGAATGCCAACACTTCCGGGGACAACGATTACACACTCAAGAACACTCACTTCCTTCGACTGAAGAACATCAGGGTGACTTATAATCTCCCGGAGAAGATCCTTAGCGGAGCCAAAATCAATTCGGCCTCGGTCTATCTTGATCTGCAGAATTCTGTCCTGTTCACAAATTATGAAGGACTTGATCCTGAGATGGAACAGAACTCGTCTCCTATTCCTATTCCAATCATCGGAGTGTTCGGTGTGAATGTTTCTTTTTAAAACAAAATAATATTCCAGAAAATGAAAAAGATTATCATAGGATTCCTTTCAGCCGCGGCTGTGGCCGTGGGATTATCATCCTGCGATTTGGACGCTGTGGTGTATTCCGAGATGACAGAGGTCAACTATCCTAAGACGGAGGCTGACGCACAGAGTCTTCTCGACGGAATGTATGGATATCTCAAGACAAACTCGGGATCCGTCAATATGTCTTCCACCGCCAACACAGGTTGGGGATGGCCATACTGGTCAATCGGCACGATCGGTTACTTTGGTTTTAATCTCTATACTACTGACGAGTGCCGCTATTCTTCCCCGGGTGACGACATCGCTGACTTCAAATGGGGACTTAATTCCGAAGACTGGATGCAGACTTTCCAGATAATCAAGAATGCTTCCCGTCTGACTCAGATCATATATGCGATCGAGAACACTCCGGGAATCACCGAGGCAAAGAAGAACCAGATGGTCGCCGAGGCCAAGGCTCTTCGTGGCATGACAATGTACGTGTTTCACGATCTTTTCGGAACATTTCATGTGACACTTGACCCTAAGGAACTTGACAACATCACCTATCAGGAGAGACCGTCTGAGGAAGAGTACTATGGGTGGATGGTAAAGGATTTCACGGAGGCTATTCCTTACCTTTACGACATGACCAACAATACCCCGGACTGGGGACGTCTCAACAAGGCCACGGCTTATATGTTCCTTGCCAAGCTTGCCATGCGCAAAGGGGATTATTCTGCCGCAAAAGGTTATCTTGAAGAGATTGTCAAGATGGGATGTTATCATCTGGCCGATGATTATTTTCTCCCATTCTCTGAGGAAGGAGAGCAGGATGCCGAGAACATCTATTGTATACCTTCCGGGACCAAGGCTGACAATGAGTTCTATTTCTACACAACACCTGGTAACTGTCAGGCTATGCTGAATGTGAACAAGACGCATACCGGCGGCACCGGTGAATTTGTGACCACTCATTATTGGGGAGGCACCCGTCCGACATGGGATCTGTACGATGCGTTTGAGGAGAATGACATCCGCCGTGGCGGTCTCTCTGACAGATTCCTGTCTCTTGACAAGGACAAAGACGGTAACTACATCACCTACACAAGAGAGAATCCTGGCTCATCCGTCCTTCAGTTCGGATGTCTGTCATGCAAGTATTTCTACTCACAGGATAGGGCTTATTCCGGGAACATCCATTCTGTTGTGTTCCGTTATGCTGATGTGCTGATGATGTTGGCAGAGTGCGATGTCAAGATCAACAACGCTGTGACCAAGAATGCCCTCGATCTTGTAAAACAGGTCGCAGGGCGTGCCGGAACCAAGGTCCCTGATGAGGCCACCAAGAGTGTGGACGCGTTCATGAAGTATTTCAAGCAGGAGCGTTTCCGTGAATTCTATCTTGAGGGATGGCGTCGTGATGACCTTCTTCGTTGGGGGGATTTTGTAGAGACAGCCCGTAAGAGGAACGCCAGCGCGAGCGACATGAATAAACTTATGCCGATCCCGGCGCGGGTGATAAATGAATCGCATGACATAATCAAACAGAATCCAGGATATTCTGACTAATGACAGGTTTATGATGGAAGAGCGGGGATGGAGACACCATTCTCGCTCATCCTGTTTTTTTGTTCATGAGACTGAATGAGGTATATAAAATTAACGAATATCATTATGAAAAAATCTGTTTTGACCACCGCCATCGCGGCTTTGTCTATATTCACAAGTGGTACGGTTCAGGCATGCAAAGGAAGCGCGGAGACTGATTCGTATGTTTCAGGTCAGTTTGTTGTGGCCACAGAGCACGGAGTTCCTTGCGATGGCAGGACTGATGCTGCGGAAGCCATTCAGAGGCTTATTGTTGACAATCCGAACAAGACTATATTTTTCCCTGACGGAGTGTACATGGTCTCCCGTCCTATAGACACACCTGCCGAGCCGACAAAGAGTGTTTCTTTGGTTTTGGGCAATTATGCTGTGCTCAAGGCGGCAGAGTCTTGGGTCGAGGGTGAGGCAATTGTGCGTCTGGGGGCTATTGAGAAAGCGAACAACATCAACGTCAATGGCAGTAATTATGGCATATATGGTGGCATAATTGATGGCTCCGGTGTCGCTGACGGCATATCAATCGATGGAGGAAGGGAAACGAAGATTGAGAACGTGTCCATCAAACACGTGAGAGTGGGAGTCCACATCAAATACGGAGCTAACAGTGGTTCGTCCGATGCTGATGTCAGCGATGTGAACATCACCGGCAATGGAAAGGTCAATTCTATAGGATTGCTTGTCGAAGGTCATGACAACACATTCACGAACATGCGTATTGCTGATGTCCACATCGGCGTTCACTTGAAAACAGGAGGCAACAGTCTTCGTAACATCCATCCTCTTTACATATTCGGAAAGGATCAGGTTTATGACAGCAGCTGTGGTTTTGTGATCGCATGGGAGAACAATTTCCTGAATTATTGTTACAGTGACCAGTTTGCCACCGGGTTCAAGATTGGCAAGGGGCTTCACGTGAATCTTACAGACTGTTTCTGCTGGTGGTACAGCGGTAAAGTTCCTTTTCAGACCGCCATTGAGTGTGAAGGTACGCTGGAGTCCATGATCACTGGCCTGCAGGTTGGCTTCCACAAAGACTGTCAGGTACTGACACTCCTTAAAGCGGAAAAGGGAGGCAAAGGCCAAATCACGAATTTCATTCTGCCGGAAAACAAATATGCCGCAGATGATGCTTCCGCTTTTTATATCAAATAGCAGGATAAAATGAGAAAAGCAACAGCTGTCGCATCCTCGTTGTTTCTCGCCTTGTCCGTGCAGGCGCAGAACGTGGACATGAAAGTTGTCAATGAGACTATTCCGACCTATCAGGTCGGAGCTCCTGAGATTGACCCTATCTTCTTCACCGGTAGGGTTTATCAGGGAGCGGAAGGCTACATCTACCCGTACTCTCTTTACGATGTGATGACGGATGTCGTTGAGGACAAGGACTATCAGATCGTCAAACTGGGCAACAAGTACATTGAGATAGGAATATTGCCTCAGATTGGTGGCAGAATTTTCCAGGCCGAGGATCTGACCAACAATTATCATTTCTTCTATACGCAGACAGGCATAAAGCCGGCTCTGATCGGTATGCTGGGAGCATGGCTGTCCGGAGGGGTCGAGTGGGACATCCCGGACCATCACAGGGCCAGTAGCTATATGCTCGTGGACTGGACGACTGAAGAGCATCCTGACGGCAGCCGGACTGTCTGGGTCGGAGAAAGTGAACTTCGCCACAGACTGAAATGGTCTGTCGGGATAACTGTTTACCCGAACAGCTCAAGGGTGGAGGCTTCGGTTAAAGTCATCAATCCTACACCAATGGTGCAGTCTATGCTTTACTGGGCTAATGTGTCGGTACATTGTGACGAACAGTATCAGGTCGTTTTCCCTCCGGATGTGAAATTCGGTACAGACCACAGCAAGGTTTATTTCACTGACTGGCCGAACGGTCCTGTTGTCAGGAACAATGACAAGACCGTGGATCTCTCCTGGTGGAAGAACTTTGATCAGAACTCAAGGTCAATCTTTGCCTGGGGCAGCCGAATGGGTTTTGTCGGGGGCTACGACTATGGTAAGGATGCCGGAACGGTCCATGTCGCCAACCGTTTCCAGGTCCCCGGCAAGAAATTCTTCCTCTGGGGGAACAACCCGGCAGGAATGCTGTGGAACAAGATTCTGTCTGACAAGGACGGTCACTATCTTGAGCTTATGGTGGGGGGCTATTCGGACAATCAGCCTGACTATAGCTGGCTTGCTCCAGGTGAGATACGTGAGTTCAAACAGACATGGTTCCCTGTTAAAGGAATTCAGGGAATAAAGAATGCCACGGAGTTTGCGGCAGTCAACTTGAAGAACCTTGAGGATGGCAAATGGCTTCTGGGCTATAATGCCTCCATTGAGATGAGGAACGCGAGGGTCATACTCGCCGCCGGAGACAAGATCTTGTTGGACAAGAGAATCGACATCAATCCCGACAAGTACTTTCTTGAGACCGTCATTGTTCCTTCTGATGTGAAAAGGGAAGATCTGTACACCGCTCTCACTGATGCGGAGGGCAACCTTATGGTAGATTACCGTCCGGTAAACTATGCGGACAAAGGACTTGGAAAGTCTGGCGAAGAACTGCCGAAAGTGATTGACGGTACAAAACCTGTTTCCGAGTACAAGACGGTCGAGGAACTTTACCTTGCCGGCTTGCGTGTGGATCAGTTCAACAACGCCAGACTTGATTACATGGATTTCTACAATGAGGCTCTCAAGCGGGATCCCGATGACGCCAGAGTTAACATTGAGGTTGGCAAGCATTACATCAGGCAGGCCGAATGGAGTAAAGCCGAGGAGCATTTGCTAAGAGCCAAATCCAGGTTGGAGCATGACTACACACGAGCCTTCAACACAGAGGCGGACTATTATCTGGGCTATGTCTATGCGATGACTGGCCGTAAGACAGAGGCGGAAGAGAATCTTTGGGCCGCCACTTACACTCCGGCGTTCAAGCATCCGGCATATTACCAACTGTCGGTGGCCGCCGCGCGCGAGGCAAAATATTCCGAAGCCCTTCATCTGGTTGACGAGTCATTGCTTACAGGGGCGCATGACTTGCAGGCTTTGACCGTGAAGATGTATATTCTTAGAAAACTAGACAGGAAAGATGATGCGCAAAAGGTTTTCAATGAGATAAAGTCAATTGATCCTCTTGACTATTGGAGCGAGTTCGAGAAGAGTATGCTGGACAAGGGATCCATGTCTTTCCTTGCATCGACAAGACCGCGAAGAAGCGAAGGCATGATCGCGATACAGGAACTTCTGGAGGTTGTCTGCAACTATATGGCGGTCGGAGCTGACGAGGATGCCCTGGCTGTCATTGATGAGGCTGTTAAGATTGGAAATCCATTTTCAGACAGTCAGCTTGTGCGTCTCTACCGTGCTTATCTGCTTAAGGACGAAGATGCCGCCAAGTCAGAGATTGGCATTGCTTCGGGTCTGTCTTCTGTCGGGAATCATCCTCTCAGGATTGAAGAGGTCGGGATGTTCGACCGTCTTGCCGAGATCTGCCCGGAGAATGCGGTCATCCGCTACTTGTATGGTAATCTTCTCTACTATATCGGCCAGAAAGATCACGGCCTCGAACAGTGGCGCAAGGCCGCCGATCTGGATCCTTCGTCAGCGCTTGCCTGCAGGAATGTAGGTTTTGGGGAGGGCCAGAAGGGTGACTACTCGAAGGCTTTGGAATACTATGACAAGGCTATCAAAAACAATCCTGGCGATCCTTTGCTGTTCGCGGAATCAGACAAGATCTGCGAAAAAGCCGGAGTCCCGGCCATCCAGCGTCAGAAACGTCTTGAGGCGGGTCTGAAGACTGTCATGAAATACGATGACGCGGTGATTCGTCTTCTTAAGGTCTATAATGAGACTGGAAACTGGAACAAGGCAATCAAAATCATGGATTCCAGACATTTCCATTTGTGGGAAGGCGGTGGAGAGATTCACGACATTTACGTGATGTCTCATATCTTGAAAGGCAAATCACTTCTTGACAAGAAAGCTTACAAGAGAGCCATGGAAGAGTTCAGGTTGGCGACACTCTATCCTGAAAACCTTGAGGTTCCGGCTCCAGCCAAGTCAGTGACGATCGAGGATGTCATCTCGGAGATGAGACAGGAACTCAATGACAACTATGCTAAATTCGGAGACGAAGACTCGGCATCGAAGGCAAAGAGCCTGGACGAGCTTGAGAAACTGGTCAAAGAGATCAAAATGAAGTAATCATTAAGAAAATCAAGATGATGAGAAAAACCTTGACAGGGCTGCTTTCGGCGGCCCTGGTTTTGGCCTCTTGTGCCGAAAGGCCATCCCTTGTCGATCCTGCCGGGTTTGACGGGGAGGTGGATGGCCGTGAAGTCGGCTTGTACACAATCGCCAATGGCAGGCTCGCGATGCAGTTTACTAACTACGGAGGCAGGGTAGTGTCATTGTTTGTTCCGGACAGAAACGGAAAGTACAGGGATGTAGTGCTAGGACACAAGACACTGGATGAATATGTGCACTACACCGGTGATCGCTTTCTGGGAGCTGTGGTCGGCCCTGTCGCCAACAGAATCTGTAACGCCGCGTTCACGGTTGACGGGCAGACCTACCATCTGTCGGCCAACCATGGGGGCATCGGGACTCTGCATGGGGGATTCAAAGGGCTTGATTCTGTCGTCTGGGATGTGATGTCGGTCACAGACAGCTCTGCCACACTTCATTATCTCCATGCGGATGGTCAGGAGGGCTTTCCTGGGAATCTTGACATAACGATGACCTACACTTTGACCTCTGATGAGGGTTGGGACATCAGCTATTCCGCCACCACGGATGCGACTCGTCCAGTGAACATCTCCAATCATCCGTACTTCAATCTTTCAGGGGAGGGCAACGGTACTTGCGAGGAATATGTAATAAGCGTCAATGGCGATTCCTTTATTGGAACAGATGGCCTGGATGTCATAGAGACTCCTATTCCGGTTGATGGTACAGCATTCGACTATCGTAGGCCTCATCCTGTCAGGGATGCTATCACGAGTGGAGATGAGCAGATCCGTCGCGGGAACTATGGCTTTGACCATAATTATTGCATCAATGGCATTGGAATGAGGTCTGTCGCTACCGCTTATGATACGGAAAGCGGAATATTCCTGGAAGTCTTTTCTGACCAACCTGGTCTTCAAGTCTATAGCGGCCAGTATTTCTCGGGAAACGAGATTGGTAAATATGGCGGGCCATTGGTGAGATACGGCTCACTCACATTCGAGACGCAGAATTATCCGGACGCTCCGAACAAAGCGTCATTCCCGGATCCGTATCTTCGCCCGGGTCAGGTCTATCACCATCATTGTCTGTACCGTTTTTCGGCGAGGCGCAATGATGGCGTTGAAAAATAAATGATGAGTATGCTGACAGGTAAAGGGAAATATATTCTTACAGCTCTTTTTTTCGCAGTGTCCTTTTGGTTCTGGGGTGTCTTGGCTTTCGGAACTTTGTGGTTTTTGGAAACGACACAGTTCTTTCCGTACACAGGCTCGCACCTTGCGGCGGCGCTCTGCTATCCTGGCGGTATTTCTGAATATGTCTCCGAATTCTTCGTGCAATTCTTCCATCTCCGGCTCTGTGCGGCTTTGCTCGTCAGCCTGGCCTTCTGCCTGCTTCAGGTTCTGATGTGGAAAGTTATGGTGTCCATTAATGGGAAGAACGACGCGCTGTTCCCATTGAGCTTTGTGGTCGCTTTTGGAGCATGGGCTTTCATGTGTGAGCTTGGAAGTATGTTCACGTGCGTCATAGCATTGATTGTGACTCTGGGAACTTACTTGGTTTACACAAATCATGTCAAAAGAAGACAGTGGTTGATTTTGCCGATGGTCGCCTTGTTGTATTACGGGGCTGGCCCGGTTTCTTTACTGTTTCCTTTGCTCATGCTTTTCAAGGCACTGGCCGGCAAAGATTTGCATTTGGCGGTTATGGCGTTTGCCGGAGGCTTGCTTTGGGCAACGCTTCCCGCGGTCTGGTCAATGTTTGTCCAATACACACCAAAGGAACTCTACATGGGGATCGATTATCTGAGCACTCCGGAAGAATATTCATTGACTTTTTATGTCTTAATGGCTTCGACTGCGGTCATCGCATTTCTGTCGATGCTTCCCCGCATACATGGAAATATCGTGGCCTCGGTGATTTTCGGATGCCTTTCGGTTCTGGTTTTTGCTGGCGGGTGGACCTTCGTGGTGCGGAACTGCAACCCGAACCTTGAAAGAATCTATGAATATGACAGGTTGTGTTGCTCCCGAGACTGGTGCGGAATCCTTGATAAGGCCGAATCACGGCCGCCTGTCTCGTTGGCTGAGATTTCGGCCGTCAATCTTGCCATGGCGAAAAAGGGTGTGCTTCTTTCGGAGATGTTTCGTTTTCTTCAGCCAGGCCCCGAGGCTCTTTTCCCAGACTATGCCCTCGGCTATGTCGTAGCCTTGACGGCTGGAGAGTCTGTTTACCATTCCGGCTTGCTCAACACCGCAAGGCACTATGCGTTTGAGGAATATGAGTCGTATCCAAATTACAATCAGAGTGCCCGTCACATGAAACGTCTTGCCGAGATCGATCTTATCAATGGCAATCATGAAGTGGCCAGGCGCTATCTTAAAAATCTGGACAAGACTCTGTTCTATCATCACTGGGCAAAGACTTTCTTGAAGGATCCGGAGGCAGTCGCTTCTGACGTTGAATATTCCGCGCTCATGCAGTGCCGTGACACGTCCCGGTACCTCTACAACGATTCCTCTGACGATGACAAACGATTGATGCTCCGCCGGTTGGTTGAGAAGAACAGAGGAAGTTACGATGTCCCTTCCGAGTACTTGATAGCGTACGATCTGCTCGCCAAAGACCTTCGCTCTCTTGCAGAGGATCTTGGCCGTGTTCGTTTTAAGAACGGGATTCCGGCTCATGTCCAGGAGGCGGTTTGCCTTTTGTCCAAATTTGAGTCGGACTGTGATCCGGCGGTCTTGAAGTTGGCTGGCCAGGAAACCAAGGAGGCTTTTGACTGTTATCAACGGGCACTGATTGACAGTCGATCGCCGAAGTGGCTGAAAGACAATTTCGGCAAGACTTATTGGTACTATTTTTCAAGCAGGAAGTAAAGTATGAGAAATGTATTGTTGGCATTGGTCTCTATGTTGGCCATTGTGTCGTGCCGTGACAGCGCGAACATCTATGTCTCGGACGAGTTGCCTCCGATTTGTCCGGACTACACTTCTGTCACGATTCCGATCAACATCGCACCTTTGGATTTTGGAATGGCTGATGGAGTGGAATTCACAGGGATGAAGGTTTCCGTGTTCGACCGGAATGGAAGAACGGTCTTGTCTTCGGCAGGGAAGACAGCCCGTTTCCCGATAAGGAAGTGGCGCAAGGTTCTGGCCGCCTCCGCTGGCGAAAGCCTTCATTATGAAGTTTCAGCCAAGGTGGATGGTAAATGGATCAGATATGTCCCATTTGACATCAATGTAAGCCGTGATTCGATTGACTATGGCCTTACCTACAGAATGATTCCTCCTGGCTACCAATCCTTTGGCCATATGGGACTGTACGAGAGAAGACTTTCGGATTTCCGTCAGCGGACATTGATTGACTCAAGGATGATCGAATCCGGATGCGTGAACTGCCACACGGCCAACCGGGCGGATCCGGATTGGTTCAGCATTCATGTCAGAGGCAAGCATTCAGCCACCTTGATGCACATAAAGAATCAGGATGAATGCCTCAACACCGCAACCGACAGCACCGGAGGCTTTTTCGTTTACCCGTATTGGCATCCTTCCGGCAGGTACATAGCCTATTCTGTCAACAAGACAAGACAGTCATTCTACTCGTCGGCGGACAGGACACTGGAGGTCTATGACGAGAATTCAGATGTGATCGTCTATTGTCCAGAGACCCATAAGATCCTTAGACCGGCGCTAACCAACATCAAGGACAAATTTGAGACGATGCCGGCTTTTTCGGCTGACGGCAAGACGTTGTTTTTCAGTGTGGCTGATGCCGGAGAATTGCCGAGAGACGCCATGAGAATGAAATACAGTCTATGCTCTCTGGCTTTTGATCCAGAGACAGGGCTGTTCGGAGACCATGTTGACACATTGGTCTCCGCTTCCCGCACAAACCGCTCACATGTGTCGGTAAAACCATCCTATGACGGAAATTACCTGCTTGTCACGGTGGCGGACTATGGAACTTTTCTGATAGATCATCCGGAGGCGGATCTTTGGATTTATGACCTGAAGACCGGTGAATATTATCCCGCCGGTGGGATAAACAGCGGAAACACTGAAAGTTTCCATAATTGGAGCGCAAATTCGCGTTGGGCGGTGGTAAGCAGCCGCAGGGACGACGGTCTGTACACCAGGCTGTACATCTCTCACTTCAATCCTGAAACGAAACTGTTCGATAAAGCTTTCCTTCTTCCACAGAGAAATCCGCGAACATACTATCTTGAGCTTCCGTATTCATACAACACTCCAGATTTTACGCTGAAGCAGGTGCCATTCGATGTCAGTAAGGCAAGAAAATTGTTGCTTTCGGCCGGGCGCACGCCAGTCAGTTTATAGGTGGCAAAAATAAGCGAAAATATATTGCCGTGGATTTTGAAAATATTACGAAAAATATTATCTATTGGGAAAGTGTTTAATTTATATTAATGAAAGAAACAATGAAAAAAAACATCATTGCCGCCCTGCTTGTTTTCGGAGCGGCCGTCAACCTTGCGGCGGGAGAGAATATTCCGAGACCGGAATATCCGAGACCGCAGTTTGAGAGACAGAACTGGGTCAACCTGAACGGTGAATGGACCTACAGGTTCGATTTGAATCACGTCGGGCTTGAGAAGGGATATTCGGAAAGCAAAGGTTTCGACGGGACTATTCTCGTGCCATTCTCTCCGGAAAGCGAGCTTTCGGGAGTCGGCTACACAGATTTCATTACGGGAATATGGTATCACAGGACATTGGATGTCCCTGCCGCCTGGGAAGGACAGAGAATATTCCTGAACTTCGGCGCGGTCTATTATCAGTCAGAGGTTTTCATTGACGGTAAATTTGTCGGCCGTCATTTCGGAGGCTCGTCATCATTCTCGTTTGACATCACTGATTTCGCTGCCCCTGGCACTTCGCATGACCTTGTAGTGTACGCCCAGAGCGACCTTAGGAGCATGAACCAGCCTGCCGGAAAACAATCCCTGATGTTGGGCTCCCACGATTGTGAATATATCCGTACAACCGGAATCTGGCAGACCGTGTGGATGGAATCCATCGCGGAGAACGGTCTGAAGAACGTGCAGGTCAACACTGACATCGACCAGAAGCAGCTCGTTGTTCGTCCGGCGTTCTTCAAAGAAGGTGCGGCGAGCCTGAAGATCACGGTAACTGATCCGGATTCGCCAAAGAAACCGGTGGCTCAGAAGGAGGTTTCCGCCACCAACAGCAGTGTGGCCGTGATTCCGTTCAAGACACTCAAAACCTGGAGCCCTGAGAATCCGTTCCTTTATGATGTTGACTATCAGGTGCTTGATAAGAGTGGGAAGGTCATTGATGAGGTGAAGTCCTATGTCGGGATGAGGAAGGTTCACATTGAGGGCAACAAGATATTCCTGAATAATGTTCCTTACTATCAGAGACTTGTGCTTGATCAGGGCTATTATCCTCAGAGCCAGTGGACAGCTCCGTCGGACGAGGCGCTGAGGCACGACATCGAGCTTTCCAAGAGCGCGGGATTCAACGGTGCGAGACTGCACCAGAAGGTGTTCGAGGAGCGTTTCCACTATTGGGCCGACAAGCTTGGCTATCTGACATGGGCCGAGTTCCCGAGCTGGGGCATCGAGCTCAATGGCGTTGAGCCCGCCCGTAACTTCTTGAGTGAGTGGGCCGAATGTGTCGTGCGTGACAGAAACTATCCTTCCATAATCACCTGGACTCCGATGAATGAGGAGTTCTGGCCAGACAATGTCCAGTACCCGCGTTTCAGTGAGGACATCTATGCCTTGACAAAGCAGTTGGATCCTACCCGTCCGATCAACATCTGCAGCGGCGGCATCCAGGTCAAGACAGACATCTGGACTGAGCATCACTATGAGCAGGATCCTGAGAAGCTGAAAGAGATAATCTGGAATGACGGCAAACTGTTCACCAGACCTGTTCAGACCTACAAGGGCCGGATCAACAACATCGGTTTCAACGACCCTGCCCGCTACGGTGGCGAGCCTTACACTTTCTATGAATATGACGGCTCGATTCCGTACATCCTTGATGAGTTCGGCGGCATCAAATGGGTCAAGGGGCAGGATGCCACGACCGTTAACTCAACGACCCAGTCTTGGGGCTACGGCAAGAGCGTTGTCTCGATGGAGGACTTCTACAAGAGGCTGGAGGCTCAGGTCAAGGCTGTCGTCTCCATGTCCAAGAGCATCTGCGGTTTCTGCTATACCCAGCTGACCGATGTCGAGCAGGAGCAGAACGGTGTCTATTGCTACGATCGCTCCGAGAAGTTCGACATGGCCAGAATCAGGGCTATATTCACAATGGAGCCTGAAGGAGAGTAATGGTTTTCTTGGATATTGTGTCCGAGAACAATTGTAGGGGGTGACCGAAATCTTAGTCACCCCCTTTCAAATGTTTGGCTGACACATAATTACCTTATTTAGTATGTGTTGCAAAATGCTGGCGGTCAAAATAAGAGGCCAGCGTTTTACAATTGATTGAGAATAAGAAGGTTGTGCTGCGCCGCTTTACGAAATGGTGCTCTCCTTTGCCTCCAGACCATAGAGGCGGAGGAATGGATGGAGGCTTTGTAATATCCTTACATTTCTTTCAGGAACGACAGATCTTGTCGCCTTGGTTCGCTATATTTGCAGAAACTCTTCCGAATATGTTGAATCAGATCAGGCGATTAAGTGCGATAGTGAACAAGCTCAGCGGCATAAAAGAATATGTGGAAGTGACCCTCCGTCTGAAAATCACCAACGATTTTGTGATGGCCCTCCTCTCCCGAAGCTCCTCCGTCGAGATCCTCGCTCCCCAATCCCTCAAAGACCGGATGTACGACATCTGGACGGCGGCTCCGGGGCGGAATAAGTAATTGTTAGTAGTCTTAAAATAAGTATATTATACTGACCAAAAATGAGTTTGTTAAATGCTTGGAAGGAATTACCTATGTTCAGACCAGACAACAAAAACGTAGGTATAAACTGAAATTGAATGGTGATTATATTGAGGGTGAAGGTCTCGATAATAACCCCAGACTATCATTTGAAATATCTGTTGATGATCTTTATGACGCATATAAGGACGGAGCTGATACTACGGTGAAGTTAAAGGGATATAAATCTCTCAGATGGAAGCAATCACCTTCTCTTGCTATTTTAGATAAGGTGAGAAGTGGCTCGGTAAAAGATAGTGATTAGAGAAATAGGATATGTTCAACGACCCTGAGGAGACATATTCATTGAAAGAGAAGCTGGTTGTGGCGGCGCTGCTGCTTTTGCCTGTGGCGTTGGCGGTGGTGGCGATGATTGGAGAGAATAGGCGCCTGAGGGAGGTGGAGGCGATGAAGAATAGGCCGGTCCGCTACTATGATTATGCCATCCGGCCGGTGGACACGGTGCTGAGCCATCCGGTCGGGCTGAGGGGAAGGCCGTTGATGCAGGATGACGGGCGAGGGAACGGTGTGGTGCTGAACTCGGGCGGGAATAAGGTCGTCACCGGTCTTTCCTCGGAAGAGATTCTGGAGCAGCTTGACCTTGACTATCAAGATGTCTATGACTATTACGGAGGGGCGGAAGAACTCTGGTGAATATGATTTATTGAAATGAAAATCGAAGAAGCTATACTCTATGTGCTTGCCGAGAGGGGTGGCGGGCTGCGGACGGAGCAAATCGCAGAGATCGTCAACAGCCGCAGATTGCATATTCGTAAGGACGGAAAGCCGGTGACCTCGGCGCAGGTGTATGCCGTGGTGATGCGTTATCCGGACACTTTCGTCAAGGCGGAGGGGCGGATAATGCTGATGATATGATTTTCGTGATAGCTTGACGATTTTATTTGGTTTATATTGTAAACTTATTTATATTTGTGATGCCGTTAGGGCTAATGTGCATGACCGCTAATGACGGAAACGATGTAAATCAAAATGTTATGGAAACAAACAACAATCTTTCGGCTGAGCAAAGTCTGAAAATCATCAGCGAGACGATGGCAAGGAATTGCCGTGCGATCGAGAAGAATCAAGGAACTTACTACATCCTTTGGGGTGTGATACTGGCGGTGGTCTCCGCCCTCATCTATCTTTTATGGAACGGCACGGGGAATCCGGTCTGGAATTACCTCTGGTTTCTCATTCCGGTGATCGGAGTTCCGGCGGCCATATTCATTTCAAAGAAGGGGAGTGACGCTCCGAAAACCTATCTCCACAAGACTGTAGGCTGGATTTGGTGCGCTTTCGGAATCACGGCCGTTTGCCTGACAATCCTCTCTTGCACGGTCAACCCGTTCGTGCTTGACACCTACCTCATCACGTCTTTGTTCGGTTTCACCATCCTGTCCACTGGCATAGTCATCAAGAGCTGGCCGATCATCGCTTCTGGAGCGCTTGTGGTTCTGCTCGGCGCACTTTACACAGACTATGCCGGCGCGCAGATCTGCCTGATATGGCTTTTCAGCGGCATCATTATGACCGCCGGCGGCATCATCGCCAGAATCATAAAGAGGTAGGATATGTTCAGAAAACTGAATCCTCTGCTGCATTCGGAGCTCAGGCTCGCCGTGATGTCGATCCTCATCGGGGTCGAGGAGGCGGACTTCGTCTATATCAGAAAACAGACGGGCGCCACGGCCGGCAATCTCAGCGTGCAGATAGACAAACTCAGCGAGGCCGGCTACATCACGGTAGAGAAGGGCTTCAAAGGCAAGAAACCTTGCACCACCTGCCGCGCGACCGACGCTGGCCGCGAGGCGTTCAATGAATATGTCGATTCGCTCAAGGACTATCTCTCCTTGGGAAACCAGCTGTAAAACTGTCCCTTAATTCATATCTTACCTTGAAGTTTTGTCCGGCGAGAAGCCTTTCCGCCGGACAAACTGTGCAAATCAACGCGTTTATCCGGTGGATGGCAGTTTGCGTGGACAAAATTGTAATATGACGTGGTTTGTACGGGAGAATGCCGTTCCAGTGACCATCAAGAATCAAATATTATTCTCTGATTCCGAATGTTTGGAGAATAGTTGTTAGTTTTGCATGATAGAAATGTTCAAATGAAATGTGGTGTGATGTCGATTTGGAAATTGGCATAGAAAATAGAAAATTGTACAAGGCTCAAATAGAATGTTTACCGTTATATTATTCTTGTTTGCGGGAATCGCGGCCGGAAGGCTTTTGAGGAACAGAGACTGCGGGTGGGTCTCAAAGTTGACAACCATTCTGATTTGGTCTCTGCTGTTTCTTCTGGGTGTTGAGGTCGGAGGGAACAGGACGATAATCTCATCACTTCCGTCGCTTGGTCTGGATGCTTTGCTCATTGCTGTGTTGTCTCTGGCTGGTAGCTGTTTATTCGCCTGGCTTTTGTGGCGTCATCTTAAATCCGAAAAGAAAAGGACATGAAAGGCAGTCTTGTGATAGTAGGCTTCTTCGTCCTTGGCATCCTTGCCGGCCTGTCCGGAATTGTGCCGGAGAAAATTGTGGAAGGGAACCTGACATTCTACGCCTTGTGTGCCCTGCTTTTCTTCGTGGGGATAGGTGTGGGAAGTGACAGGAACATTGTCTCCAGATTCAAGTCCCTTGATGTGCGAATGGCTTTGCTTCCAGCCGGAACTATGCTCGGCACATTCGCCGGGGCGCTTGCGGCAGCACTGATTCTGCCCGGAAGGTCGGCCACAGACTGTCTGGCCGTTGGCTCCGGATTCGGCTACTATTCCCTCTCCAGCATATTCATAACCAGTTACCGTGGCGCCGAACTCGGTACCGTTGCATTGTTGTCCAACATCATAAGGGAGATGGCCACGCTTCTGCTGGCTCCGCTTCTTGTCAGAATAGGTGGTCCGCTCGCTCCGATAGCCGCCGGTGGCGTTACATCGATGGACACCACACTTCCGATCATCATGGCATCCTCCGGCAAGGAATATTCAGTGATCTCCCTCTTCCATGGCTTCGTCCTCGAATTCTCCATCCCGTTCATCGTCACATTCTGGTGCACGATCTGACGTCAATGCAGGGAAGATCAGGTTGCTGAGCTTGTCGAAGTGATCGGCGAAAGTGTAAAGTTTCTTTACACCCAGTGTTAAATTTCTTTACACTTTCCCAAATCGCTAGAATCGCTAAAATATTCATAACTAATTAATTGAATATTTTGGCACGCCTAATGCTTATGACTTTTACCGAAAAGGAAAAAGAAATATGAAAAAGACAATATTCATAACATTCGCGATGATGGTCGCCGCTCCGGTTTTCGCGCAGGAGGCGCTTCCGACTCCGATGACGCTGAAGGAGTGTATGGAATATGCGATCAGCAACAGCACCAAGGTGAGGATCCAGCAGGCGTCCAATGGTGACGCACGGCTTGCGAGAAGGGATGCGATCTTCGATGCGTTCACCCCTGAGATAAGCGGAAGCAGCTCGGCTTACTATAACTTCGGACGTGCGGTTGACCCTAAGACCAACACCTACGTCACCACAACCTCGTTCCACAACAGTTATGGTGTAAGCGCCGGCATCGCTCTCTTCAACGGATTCAAGGCCGTGAACAATATGAAGATATCCAAGACTTCCATCGCTCTTGGCAACTCGCAGGAAGACCAGATTGAGGCTGACATCTGCCTCGCCACGATGGAAGCCTACTGCAACGTGCTCTATTACAGCCGGCTGGCCGACATCTACAAGGCTCAGGTCGAGGTCGCCGAGGAATCTCTCACAAAAGCCCGCCGTCAGGAGGAACTTGGACAGAAGGGTCACGCGGATGTTGTGGAGATGGATTCCAACCTCGCCGACAAACAGTACCAACTCGTTGAGGCCAACAACAAGCTCAACGACGCTAAGATCACACTTGAGGACGTGATGTTCTGGTCTGAGGATCACGAGCTTGTCATCGACACGGAACTCCCAGTGGCCCTTGACAGCGAAAGGATGCTGACCGATTCCTTGGCTCTGGAGGATATGGTTGACTTCGCGCAGACGAACAACCCGGCCGCACGTGTGGCACGCTATAACCTCTTGAACGCCAAGCGTGAGCTCAGCACAGCCAGATGGCAGCTTCTCCCTTCGCTGAACGCCTACGCAGGATGGTCCACGACTTACTTCACCTACCCTGGCAGCGGCTCGGCATCCGACCCTTTCCGCACGCAGTTCAAGAACAATGGTGGTGAATATGTCCAGCTGTCCCTGAATATTCCAATCTTCTCAGGACTTCAGCGACACAGCAACATCGCAAGAAAGAAGAACGCGGTCGCCAAGGCTTCAGCCGAGTACGACCAGAAGATGAGGGACATCTCCGCCGAGGTGCGCAGGGCTGTCCAGGATCGCGACGGAGCGTCGGCCGCCTATATTCAGGCGCAGAGAAAATCCGATGTGCAGGAGGAAGCATATTCATTGAATATGAAAAAGTTGGAGCAGGGGTTAATCTCTCCGATCGAGTTCCAGACCGCATCGAACAACTACCTTGAGGCGAACGCCCAGCGGCTCAACTCGCTGCTGACCTACTTCATCAAGCGCAGCGTGGTCAACTACTATAACGGAGTGGATTACATCAATCAATGAATATGACCGTGCCGGTCGCTGATCCTGTCGAAGCGACCACCTCAGAAATAATCAACGAATAATAACAAACATTATGGACAAGATAATCGAGAAAAAGAAAGGTTGGAGATCAGCCTTCACAAAAAAGGCGATGCCTTACTGGCTTGGAGCCATCGTGGTAGTGTTCGTGCTCTACCTCGTGTTCAGAGACAATTCCAAGACCCTCAGGGTTGACAAGGACACGATCACGGTCAGCCAGGTGACTGACGGACAGTTCAACGACTATATCCGTGTGAGCGGTCAGGTACAGCCAATGGTCACAATCCAGATCAGCCCGCTCGAAGGCGGTACCGTCCAGAAGATCATCGTCGAGGAAGGCTCCACCGTCAAGGCCGGGGAACCGATTCTTGTGCTGTCCAATGATAACCTTGACCTTCAGATACTTAACGCCGAGGCTGAGCTTGCGGAAAAGGAGAACATCCTTCGTAACACGATGATCTCGATGGAGCAGCAGAAACTCTCCCATGAGCAGAACCGTCTCCGCTACGCCTCCGAGGCCAGGCGTAACAAGAGGGCATTCGAGCAGAACCGGCAGCTTTACAAGGAGAAGCTCATCTCAAAGGAGGATTACCTCAAGGCCCAGGAGGATTATGAGCTTTCGCAGCAGAACCTTGACCTGACTCTCAAGAGTATGGAGCAGGACAGTCTCTACCGTTCGACCCAACTTCTGAGTCTGCGCGAGAGTCTTGACAACATGAAGATGAACATGCAACTCATACGCCGCCGCAAGGAGAGCCTTACGATCAAGGCTCCGATCGACGGGGTTCTCGGACTGTTGGATGCGAACCTTGGCCAATACATCGGTGCCGGCACCAAGATCGGCCAGATCAACTCCGAGGGTAGCTACAAGATTGAGGCTAAGATAGATGAACACTATATTGACCGTGTGGTTCCGGGACTCGACGCCACATTTGAGCGTCAGAGCGAGAAGTACGACGCGCAGGTGCGCAAGGTCTATCCGGAGGTGCGTGACGGCAAGTTCCAGGCGGACTTCAAGTTCGAGGGCCAGCAGCCCGACAACATCAGGACCGGCCAGACATATTACCTGAACCTTCAGCTCGGTCAGCCGGAGCGGGCGGTCCTCATCCCTCGCGGGACATTCTACCAGAAGACGGGAGGCAAGTGGATCTATGTGGTCAGCAAGGATGGAGGCAAGGCTGTCAAACGCGAGATCCGCATCGGTCGTCAGAACCCTCAGTTCTATGAGGTGCTTGAAGGGCTGGAGCCTGGCGAGAAGGTCATCACCTCCTCCTACGACAACTACGGCGACAGCGATGTGCTTGTCTTCTAATTGATTAATGAATATAAACAATAACAAATAAAAATTTTCAAAGCCATGATTAAAGTCAACAATCTGTCCAAGGTCTTCAGAACAGAGGAGATCGAGACAACAGCCCTCAATGGAGTTTCATTCGAAATCGCTGACGGAGAATTCGTCGCCATCATGGGTCCTTCCGGTTGCGGTAAGTCAACCCTTCTGAACATCCTCGGCCTTCTTGACAACCCTACCGGAGGCTCCTACGAACTTCTCGGCACGGAGGTCAGCCAGCTCAAGGAAAAGGAGCGCACCAAGTTCCGTAAGGGCAACATCGGATTCGTGTTCCAGAGCTTCAACCTGATCGATGAACTGAATGTCTATGAGAACATCGAGCTTCCGTTGAGGTACCTGAACATCTCCGCGGCCGAGCGTAAGCAGAAGGTCACCGAGATTATGAAGAGAATGGCCATCAGCCACAGAGCCCAGCACTTTCCTCAGCAGCTTTCCGGAGGTCAGCAGCAGAGAGTCGCCATCGCCCGTGCCGTGGTCGCAGGTCCGAAGCTGATCCTCGCCGATGAGCCTACCGGTAACCTGGACTCCAAGAACGGTAAGGAGGTTATGGATCTCCTCAGCGAGCTCAACAAGGAGGGAACGACAATCGTAATGGTGACCCACTCCCAGAGAGACGCCGCCATCGCACAGCGCACCATCGACCTGTTCGACGGCCAGATCGTCTCCGACGTGAAGAACGAGCTTTAGCGTTGAATCTTTCTCGTGAGGGTCGGCTGATTACTTGGCGATAGCTGATGAATCGTCACTACGGACTTGACAGTAGATAATGTAATTATACCACCCATAAGCGCCGCCCCTCACGTTTAAGATATTATTGGCGGAAGGTTGCCTGAATCTTATAGTCAAACTCCTTAATACGTTGTCTCGGTTCATCCAGAAGGTTGCCACAGCAAACCTTGGCCACCCGCGGCCATAAGCGGGAGGGACCCAGCCGCAGGTTGGGAGGGACGGAGCGCGAAGCGCGGAGGGTTTGTCGTGGCAACCTTCTGGATGGGATTTCCAAACGGGTAAAAAATCCGTGGAGGATAAGTGATTGACCATTAGGAATATGCTTGGATGTCCTCTTGCATGAAGCGGGAATGAGGATAGGGAAGCAAAAGAATGAAAAACAAAAAGTTGGCCTCCGCGAGGCCGTGAATGGATTATGAACAGTTTCATTAACTTCTTGAAGCGCAACAAACTTTACAGCGCAGTCAACCTTCTGGGACTCAGCCTCTCGATGGCGTTTGTCCTGCTTCTGGCCGTGTACGTCACCAGTCAGCTGAGTACTGACTCGTTCCAAAAGAACGCCGACAGGATCTACGTCATCGCACAGAAAGAGACCCTTTCGTCCGCTTACTGGCTGTCCCGCCACATGAAGGCTAACTTTCCGGAGATTGAGAGGTCAGCTTCATATTCCAGCAACGGAATGCAGGAGTACAAGATCGACGGCAACATCGTGAACGCCAGGACTTCTTACGCTGACTCGTCGTTTTTCGATATGTTCAGTTTCCCTCTCGTGGAGGGCGACTTCAGTGAGTGGAAGGCCTCGATAAGCGGAGTCCTGATCAGTGAGTCTTTCGCCAAGGCTCAGTTCGGGGACAGGGATCCGGTTGGACGTGAGATCCGTTTCGACGGCGCTGACTCAACGGTAAGCAACCTGACAGTCTCAGGTGTGTTCAAGGACATTGAGAACTCCATCATCAGACCGTGCGACATATTCCTTCGCGGAGAGATCATGACGATCACCAACCAGGCGAACGATGAGCGGATGTCCAACGCCGGATCATCCACTTGCTTTGTGATGGCTTATCCGAACGCCGATCTTCCGGCCAGACACGATGATATTCTTAAATGGTGCCGGGAGAATTTCTGGAGATATATGTCAGACTACGGCGGAGGTGATAATGACGTGAGAATCATTCCTTTACGTGATGTCTATTTCCTGTCGGACGGCAATGAGGACTATAATGACAGTCTGCGTCTTGGCAACAAGACGACAGTGATGCTGCTTGCCGGAATGTGCTTCCTGCTGCTTCTGTTCGCCATCCTGAACTATGTGAATATGACCACGGCTCTCTCCGGCTTCCGTGCCAAGGAGATGGCCACCAGAAGGCTCATCGGGGCGACGAAAGGCGGCATATTCATGAAGATGATTGTCGAGAGCACCATAATCTGCGCAGCCGCTATGGTCATCGCCGTCCTGCTTGGCGAGGCCATTTCCCCGGCGGCTTCGAAGGTGTTGAACTATGACATCTCTATCTTCAAGGCAATCTCTCCGGTGAGCGTGCTTGTCTGCGTCCTGTTCACGGTTTTGGTAGGGGTCATCGCCGGCATAGTTCCCGCGCTTATCATCCAGAAGGCCGAGCCGATCGAGATTGTCCGAGGAACGCTCAGGCTCAAGACCAAGACACTTTACAGCAAGGTCATCATTGTCATTCAGAATGTCATCACGGTCGTGATGCTTGTGACGGCGTTCACGATGTTCCTCCAGATCCGCTCTATGATCAATGCTCCGGTGGGTTACAATACTGAGGATCAGATCACCATCAGCAATCAGTTCGGCCTTGCAGGTGATTTGACGCCACTCATCAACAAACTTAAGGCTGAGAGTTGCGTCGAAGCTGTCGGACTTGGAGATGGACATCCTATGTTCATGACCAACAACTGGACTATGTCCACAGAAAGTGGAAGAGAGGCTTCGTTCCAGTTGGTTAAGGGCGACAGTGCCTATTTCAATATCCTCGGCATCAGGAAGAAATAGGACAACCACAGTCCGAACAGTTATTGGCTGAATGAATATGCCTACGGAATCCTCGAAATAGACGAGACCGCCACGGAGTTCACAACCAAATCCAACAGAACGATGCAGATCGGTGGAATCTACTATGATTTCAAAATCAAGCCGTTGCTGGAGGAACAGCATCCTGCGTTGATTTACCAGTATGATGAATATCCTGCCGGGAAGTGGCCGTGGACGATTCTTGTGAAGACCACGCCGGATCACAAAGAGGCTTTCGCAAGGGTCAAGGCGGTCTTTAGCGAATTGTACCCGGATAAGTTATTCGATGCCAGCTATGTCGAGGATGACATCAAAGCTGTGTTCGCTTCCGAGAACAGGGTGTTGGAGATCATGGTCATATTCACAATCCTTTCGCTGTTTGTCTCGGCTCTGGGTCTTGTGGCGATGAGTTCGTACTATATGCAGCAGGAACGCAGGACAGTGTCTCTCAAGAAGGTCTATGGCGCTGACTATAACTCTGTCCTGTGGGGTCTTGTGGCTGAGTTCATGAAGATGATCGGTGTGGCGTTCGTCATCGCTGTCCCGGTGGCGTGGTACCTGATGCACACTTGGTTGAACGGCTATTCCTACCGCATCGGTCTCCATTGGTGGATCTTCGTTGCGGCAGGCTTGTTCACAGCCCTCATCGCTGCCCTCTCTGTCCTTTGGCAGGCCATCCGCGCCGCCCGCACCAACCCGGCCATCGAGCTGAAGAAGGAATAGCGTGCTATATCTCCAATCCAGATGGTTGTCGCGATGAACCCTCCGCGCTTCGCGCTCCGTCCCTCCCAGGCTGCGCCTGGGCCCCTCCCGCTTATGGCCGCGGGTGGCCAAGGTTCGCTGCGGCAACCTTCTGGATTGAGTAGTAATTATTCAGTGGAGCCTAAACGATTGAAGATTAGGAATATAATGATGTGTCCTCACCGCTGGAATCGGGAGGAGGATATGCAAGCAAAATATTGAACGATAAAAGATTAGCCTCCATGTGGAGGAATGGGTATGAGAAGAAAAAGTGATTTGATCATCAAGGTTTTGTCCTTGGGAGTCGGGATGGCGATAGCCGTCATCCTGATCGCCAAGGTCTGCTTTGAACTTTCGTACGACAATGTCTATAAGGACATTGACAGGATCTATAAGATCCGCACCGGCGCCGTTATGCAAGGTGAGGACAAGGATTTCGGTCAGGTCAGCGGAGCCATAGCACCGGGATTCAAGGCCGAGGTGCCGGGAGTGCTGGAGGCCACAAGGTTCACCAGCATATTCAACAGCGAGAATTTCATCATCGATGACGATGGAAGCAAGGTGGCGGCCGAGCACCTTTTAGCGGATTCCTGCTTTTTCAGGATATTCAATCGCCAGTTCCTCGCCGGTGAGCCGGAAAAGGCGTTGAGGTCGTGGAGCGGCGATGTGGCCATCTCAAAGACTTTCGCCGAGAAACTTGGTGGAGTCGGAGCGGCTGTCGGCAAGCAGATCGCCAACGAGGACAATCCGAATCTGAAGCTGACTGTCTGCGGAGTCTATGAGGACTTCCCTAAGAACGGATCGCTCCACGCCGATGTCATCCTTTCCATCGAGGCGATGAGCAAGTGGAGCCTCTCCAACTGGGTCGGCAACGACAGGTACGTCGCTTTCGTCAAATTGGCCGAAGGGGTTGATCCGGCGTCGCTTAAGGATGCCATCCACGAGATGCAGAAGGCTCACCAGCCTTTGGAGGAAATGGAGAAGAGCGGACTCACTCTCTGGTACTTCCTTTCGCCTTTGGCCACCGAGCACAGCTCGAGGCCGGAGGTCAGGAACCTTGTGTTCATACTTGCCATCATCGCCGCTCTGCTGCTGCTTGTGTCCATTATGAACTACGTCCTTGTGGCGATCTCGGATGTCATCCGCAGGGCGCGCGAGGTCGGAGTCCGCAAATGCTACGGAGCCCAGCCTTGGGACATCAACAAGATCCTGCTCAAGGAGACCGCCTGGAATTTGGGTGTCTCCCTCGCCGTGGCAGCCCTGCTGATCTTTGCGTTCAGGGGTGCGGTTGAATCCCTGTTGGGAGTCCCTGTGAAGGATCTTGTCACTCCGCTTTCCGTCTGGATCATTGTCGGGATTGTGATCTTGGTGTTCCTTGTCTCCGCCGTCATTCCGGCGAGGATGTTCACCAAAATCCCTATTTCCAGCGCCTTCCGAGGCTACAAGGAGAGCAAGCGCCGCTGGAAGATCTCACTGCTTGCCTTCCAGTTCGCCATCAACGCCGTGCTGGTGTCGCTGGTGCTGATCGTCAGCTTCCAGTACCGCAAGGTGCTGAACGCCGATCCGGGCTACAACTACAGCAATCTTGTCTATGAGACATTCCCGTCCTACGACCAGACGAAGATGACAGCCATCGCCGGTGCTCTTCGCCAGCTGCCTGAGGTCGAGGCTGCTGAACTGACCTACGTGACACCTTTAGCGTCAGCTTCCGGCAATAATATTACCCTTCCTGGTGACGACAGGGAACTCTTCAATGTCGCTGATGAATATGGCGCCACGGAAGGTTTCTTCAATATGATGGGCTTCCGGCTCGTCGAGGGATCCGCTCCAAAAGGACCGAATGATGTCGCTGTCAGCAAGTCCTTTGTGACCAAGATGGCGGCTTTCGCCAACTGGTCTGACGGAGCCGTTGGAAAGATTGTCGGCATCTCCGAGCACGGGCAGGTCACGATCTGCGGAGTCTATGAGGACTATGTCATCGGAAGCGTCTCTGATCCGGACAACCGTCCGAGCGTGCGTTTCTGCTGGAACAAGGACTTCCTCACCGATGAGGAAAAGGCTGACTTTGACTGGTCAAGGCTGATGCAGACACTTGTCGTGAAGCTCACGGATGTCACTCCGGAGACGATGCGTAAGGTGGAGAAGACAATCCGGGAGGTCGCTCCTGACAGCGACGCCGAGGTGAAGTCTTACGCCGAGACGTTCAGGAGCCTATACGATCCGACGAGGCAGATGAAGAGAACCTACACCCTTGGAGCGTTGTTCGCCCTGCTGATAGCGGTGATCGGCCTGATCTCCTACGTCCGTGACGAGAACTATCGCCGAAGCGCCGAGATCGCCGTCCGCAAGGTCAACGGAGCGCAATCCTCGGAGATCGTGTCGATGCTCGTGATGGATGTGCTGAAAGTGGCTCTTGTCGCTGTCCTTATCGGTGACGCCGGGGCTTGGCTTGTGGCGCATTACTGGCTGGAGCAGTTCGCCCTGAAGATCACCCTGTCACCTCTGTTCTTCATCGCCGCCGACATCATCGTGCTGGCCATCATCGTCAGCGTCATCGTGATCGGCTCCCTGAGGATCGCTCACACCAACCCTGTCGAGTCCCTCAAGAACGAGTAGGGTAGTCCTGCTATCCCGGTCGCTGAGCGTGCCATCGTTGAACCCGTGGTTCGACAGCTCACCAACCATCGAAATGCGATTGCAGTGTCGTGGCAGATAACTATCTGTCAACTAATATAATAAGCAAGTACGTGGTGCATAAACCGGCACCACGTACTTGCTTTATTGTTTGATAATGAGCTACTTAGTTGCCACTCGCTCGGAATCAATGAGTGGCGATTAACCTGTTGTTTGACAGTGAATAAGCGTTGTACCTTTGGTGGAAAACTACTGAAGGTAAATTATTATATTCTTGATAATGAATATGTTCCATCCCATGGTCCGCTAATGAGTTTTACTTGAATATCAGCGTGAATACAGTCGCTTCGGAGTCCGAGCGGGTGAGGCGGAGGGTGCCGCCGTGCATCCTCATGATCTGACGGGAAAGGCTCAGTCCGATTCCGCTGCCCTCAGGCTTGGTCGTGAAGAACGGAATGAATATCTCCTCCTGGCTTGCCGCGCTGATAGGCGGCCCGTCATTGCTCACATTGATGATGACGTTGTCCCTCTTGTCAATCTCGGCAGAGATTTCGATGTGCCGCGCCCCGGCCTGAGCGGCGTTCTTGACAAGGTTGATGAGAATCTGTGAGATCTGGCTCTCGTCAGCGTACAGAAGCACGTCCTCGGTCTTTTCCACAAATCCAGCGGTAGCCCCGGCGGCGGTCAACACCGGTTGGCTCAGATCGATGACCTTGGCCGCGAGGTCGCGAGCGAAAAACGCCTTCCTGACCGGCACGGCCACGTGGGTCAGATCCCTGTACGAATTGACAAACTTTATAAGACCACGGGACGAACTGGCGATGGTCTCCAGACCTGCCTTGAGATCCGGCCCGTCTGATGGCGGAGTGATCGTCCCGGCATATTCGGAAAGAGCCTCGGAAAGGGAGGCGATCGGTGTGACGGTGTTCATGATCTCGTGTGTGAGAACCCTGATGAGCCTCGTCCAGGACACTGACTCGTTCTCCTCGATGGCCTCAGAGATGTCGTTTACCGCGATGATTTTCACGTCCTTACGCCCGATGTGCGCCGATGTGGCGGACAGGGAAATGTTCGTCTGCGAGCTTTCCGAATAGATGGACGCTTTCTGGTCCAGCCCCTCCTCGACTTTCTCAAAGGCTCCTCTTAATGAAGGGCTTACGATGTCAAGTTGCCGTAAGGTGCTCAGTGACGACACTCCCAGAAGAATCAACGCCTGCTTGTTGGTGTAAAGCACGGAATCCGTCCCGGACTCCAGCACGACGATGCCGGTCTTGGCCTTGTCCAACATCTGTCCGTAATATTCCTCCTGCTCCCGGATGTCGGCCGTCTCTTTCTGGAATATGGTACGGATTCGGTTCAGGGTCCTGTTGATCTTCCGGCTGCCCAAGCCCCCCTCGTCGAACCTGAAATTGGTCTCTTTATCCTCCAGGGCATCAAGCATATAGGTCACTTTCTTGAGGATGCGATGCCGTGTAAGAAGCACCGCAAGCAAAGCCACCAGCACCAGAACGCCGGCCGGAATCGCTATCTGAGGCCACGGAAGCATATTCATAAACTTCGACTAAATCCCGTATTTCTTGAGTTTGCTGTAGAGGGTCGGGCGGCTGACATTCAAAGCCTTGGCCACCAGCGACATATTCCCGGAATATTTCTCCACCGCGGCGCGGATGGCCTTCTCCTCCACTTCCTCCAGCGTCGCCACAGAAGTCTCGCTTCCCTCGACCAGAGCCTCTGACGGCAGCTGCAACTCGTTCTCTGTCAGATTACTGCCTTCCGCCAGAATGACCGCCTTCTCGATGCAGTTCTGGAGTTCACGAATATTCCCGCTCCAATGGCAGTCCTTCAAAGCGGCCTTCGCCTCCGGATCGATGCCCTCTACCTCGCGGTGGTACTTCTCGTCGAACCTTTTTATGAATATCTCCGCGAGCGGAACGATGTCTTCCGGGCGCTCCCTCAGGGCCGGCAGATGGATGCTCATCGTGTTGATCCTGTAGAAGAGATCCTCCCTGAACGAGCCTTCCTGCACCTTCTGGCGCAGATCCATATTCGTGGCGCAGACAAGGCGGATGTTCACATTGCGTGGCTTGGTGTCGCCGACCCTCGTGATCGTCCTGTTCTGGAGAACCCTCAGAAGCTTCGCCTGAAGGTGTAAAGGAATATTCCCGATCTCATCCAGGAAAAGGGTTCCGCCCTCGGCCAACTCGACCTTTCCGGCCTTGTCGGCATAGGCGTCCGTGAACGCTCCCTTGACGTGTCCGAAGAGCTCGCTCTCGAAAAGGGTCTCCGGAATCGCTCCGGCATCCACGCTGACCATAGGGCCGTTCCGCCGCTCGGAATGATTGTGTATCTCTCTGGCCAGAAGATCCTTACCCGTTCCGTTCTCGCCGGTGATCAGTACCGTGGCATCGGTAGGGCCGATCTTCTCGATTGTCTTCTTGATTTCGGCCATAGCCTGTGAAGTGCCCCAGTACATCCCGGTCGGGCCGGTGGCATATTCATTAGACTGCCGGCTGTCCTTCCGGTTCTCCGTCACCGCCCTTTCCAGCGTGGCGAGCAATTTCTCGTTCTCCCAAGGCTTCACGATGAAGTCGAACGCCCCTCTTTTCATCCCCTCCACGGCCAGGGATATGTCCGCGTAGGCCGTGAACAGCACGACTTTCTGGTTCGGGTTGTTGTTGCGTAACTCGCTGAGCCAGGAAAGTCCCTCATTTCCAGTGTTGATGTCCGTGTTGAAATTCATGTCCAGCAGGATCACATCCGGCTGGAAGGCATTGACGGTGCTGATAAGCTGTGCCGGTGACGGCAGGATCTCCACCGCCTCGAACCGCATAGGCAACAAGATCTTCAACGCGGACCGGATCCCCGCATTGTCATCAACCACAAGAACTTTCCCGACTTTCTTCATCTTGGTCACGTTTTTTTTTCAGTGAATCTATTCCGAGGCGGACTCGGTGACGGAGACGTTCTCGACACCGGCGGCTTTCAGGGCGGCGACAAGGGCATCCACCTGCGACTTGTCCTCGAACGGGCCGGCGGTGAACACCACGGCTCCGGCCTCGACGCTCTTGATGAGATCCTTGTCCGAATGCTCGTGGATCGCCGCGATGGCCTCCTCGGACAGAGACTGTCCGTTCTCCGGGTAGATCCTGACCATCATCAAGGTCCTGACCTTCGACTCAAGATCCCTGGCCTTCGACACGCCGATGATCTGGCCATTCTGGAACGCATCGATCTGCGCGTCGCGGAACCCTCTCTTCTTCACCTTGTTAAGGTTGGAAAGAGCATCTTTGTAGGACTTGAAAAGCCCGACGGAATAGGCGTGCTTCCCGGTTGTCGTGGTCCTCTCGAACACAGGACTCAGGCCGTTGAGGTCGGAGACAGAGGCTTTTCTGCTGAGGGTAAATATTCTTATCTGATAGACAATGCCTTCCGGCAGGGTGTTGTTCTCGGCGAAACGTCCTTCCGGGAGGATCATGAACGAATAGTCGAACGAAGGTTTCGGCTTGAGGATCTCCAGATGAAGATCCGGGCCGTAACTGTTTTTGGAGAATGTGTAGCCGGAGGCTGTCCCGACAATATCCTTGTCGGCCTCGGCCTGGAGCCGCCGCGTGTCGATCACGATTCCGTTGGCCAGAAAATCCATCTCGATGTTCTGGAGCTCCTTTACCGCGGCGTTTAAGGAACTGTTCAAGGTCGGAAGCATCAATTCCTTGTCGGATATCTCGGCCGTGAGTCTGGCTTTTTCTTCCGCTGAGGCCGCCGCAAGTTCCGAGCGCATCTTGTCCAGATTCTTTCCGTACCTTGCCACCGAGTCACGCAAGGCTCTAACCTCACGCATCTTTTCCATGTAGCGCTTTGTGCCTTCATCGTGTTGCCCATCGTCCGGAACCGCCGCGTCATTGTCGATCCTGGAAGGATCCTTGGCCGGATTCAGGGCTGCCAGAGTCCTCAGCTCGCCTACATCGGTGACGGCTTTCCGGACAGGCATGCTGTCATATTCAAGTACATAGATTGTCACACTGTCGCGGCCGCACTCGCGGTTCGACGCGAAGATGGAATATTTCCCGTCCTCCGTGTTGACGAAAAGGAAGTCGTCGTAAGGTGATGAATATGGAAAGCCCATATTCACCGGCATGTCCCAATCGTTGGTCTCGCTGTTCCAGTTTGAGACATAGAGATCGTAGCCTCCCATGCCGTACAGACCTTTGGAGGCGAAGTAAAGTGATTGTCCGTCAGGGGACAGCATCGGGTAGATCTCGTCCGAGGAACTGGTCATCTGCTCGTTGATCAGCGCCGGTGCGGACCATAGGGAATCCGTCAGATGTGTGCAGTAAATATTCCTGATGCCCTCCTCGTCTTTGGCTGAGTAGTAGATGTCCTTCGCGTCGTCAGGGATGTAGATGGCGCGAGAGAGGTCGTCTCCGCCCAAAGAGTCGAGCTGGTTCGGGGTCTTCCTCCAGCTGAAATCCTTCAGCGGGTAGAACAAGAAGAAGTCCCTGAGCGGGAATGTCCGCTTCGCGACGACAGTCGGCTGGCTGCAGAACCCCATCATGTTCAGTCCATTGCGTGCCATCAACAATTGTTCCTCCGCCTTTGCCGAAGCGGTTGAGTCCAGAATCTCGATGGCGCCTTCGCTGTACTTGACCGCCTCCTCGAAGCTGTAGGCCAGCCGGCACGAGTCAGCCTTGATCATGAGTCTGGTCGGGGAGACTTGCGCGTGAGCCTCTCCGTTGAATGTGATCTGCGCGAGCAGAGTTAGAATGCCGATGAATATTTTGTTTCTCATTCTGAAAAATCTCGGTGATTGCGTCTGCAAAAATAAGAAATACTTGGCAGATAATTTCTTTCTAAGAAAAAAATGCTAAATTTGTACCCTTATTTTTATGCGCAAAAATTAAAAACAATAATAAAAGTACACAATTATGCAAAGTAAAGGTTGGATTAGGCTTGTCGCCATTCTGCTTGCGATCGCTTCCATTTGGCAGCTTTCCTTCACGGCGGTGACTTCCATCCAGGAGAAGAAAGCGGCCAAGTTCGCTGAGAAAGCTGCCGTGGCGGCTCAGAATTCAGCGGCTTTCGCCCAGGTTCCTGAAAATGACCAGGCTTACTATCTGGATTCGATCAGGAAGGAACAGAACAGGGTATTCATTGATTCCATCTCTTCGAAGAAGGTATTCCTCTGGAACACCTACAAGGAGTGCAAAGCCAAGGAGATCAACCTTGGTCTGGACCTCAAGGGTGGTATGAACGTCATGCTGCAGGTGCAGCTTCAGGATCTTGTGAAGGCCATTTCCGGCAACAGCATGAATCCTGAGTTCCAGAAGGCTCTCGCCCTTGCCAAGGAACGCAGCGTTAATTCCAGAGAGGACTACATCACTCTTTTTGCGGATGCGTGGAAGGAAGTGAGCAACGGTCAGCACCTTGCCCAGATTTTCGGTACTTACGAGATGAAAGACAAGATCACCCCGGCCTCCTCAGACGCCGATGTCATCAGTGTCATCCGTGACGAGGCTGAGAGTGCCGTCGCCAACTCGTTCAACGTCCTCAGAAGCCGTATCGACCGTTTCGGTGTGACCCAGCCGTCCATCCAGAAACTTGGCAACAGCGGACGTATCCTCGTCGAACTTCCGGGCGTCAAGGAGCCTGAGCGTGTGAGGAAGCTCCTTCAGGGAACCGCTTCCCTTGAGTTCTGGGAGACCTATACCAGCCAGGAACTTTCCGGCTATCTTGCCGAGGCCAACGCCAAGTTGGCTGAGATTCTTGCTGGAGAGGCCGACACCACAGCGGTCGCCGAGCCTGCCGCCGAGAATGTAGCCAAAGAAGGTGTTGACTCTCTTCTCAATTCAGAGATTGCTCAGAACCAGGACAATTCCGCTGAGATTGACGCTTACAGAAAGGCCAATCCTCTCTTCGCTGTGCTGAGCCCTTCAGGATCTAACAATGCCTGCATCGGTTTCGCCGCCGCGATCGACACCGCCAAGGTCAACAGGTATCTCGCCATGCCTCAGATCGCCGAGATCTTCCCGGCCGAGTTCAAGCCTATGTGGTCTGTAAAGCCTTCCGAGTATGCTCAGGGCGAGAACATCTTCGAGCTCGTCGCCATCAAGGCCACCTCAAGGGACGGCAAGGCGAAGCTTGACGGAGGTGTGATCACCGATGCACGTGTCGTTTACGACCACGGTTCAAACGGTGAGCCTTCCGTTTCCATGAGTATGAACGCCGAGGGAGCCAATGTATGGGCCCGCATGACCAGCGACAACGTCGGCAAGCAGATCGCCATCGTCCTTGACGACATGGTATATTCATATCCTAACGTACAGAACGCCATCACGGGCGGAAGTTCCTCTATCACCGGTCACTTCACTCCGGATGAGGCCACCGACCTTGTGAACGTCCTCAAGTCAGGTAAGCTTCCTGCGCCTGCCACCATCATCCAGGAGCAGGTTGTAGGTCCTTCACTCGGTGCCAAGTCCATCAACGCCGGTATGATCTCCTTCATCATCGCGTTCCTCTTGGTTCTCGTTTACATGATTTTCTTCTATCAGGGCGCCGGTGTCGCCGCTGACATCGCACTCCTTTGCAACGTGCTTCTCCTCTTCGGAGTCCTCGTTTCATTCGGAGCTGTCCTGACATTGCCTGGTATCGCCGGTCTCGTCCTGACAATGGGTATGGCCGTTGACGCCAACGTGATCATCTACGAGCGTATCAAGGAAGAGCTTGCTGCTGGCAAGGGTCTGGGCAAGGCCGTAGCCGATGGTTACAAGAACGCCTACTCCGCCATCATCGACGGTCAGGTGACCACCCTCCTTACCGGTATCGTCCTTTTCGTGTTCGGTTCAGGTCCTGTCCAGGGCTTCGCCACCACGTTGATCATCGGTATCATCACCTCTGTCCTCACCTCTATCTTCATCACAAGGCTTATCTTTGATGACCGCATCGAGAAGGGCAAGAGCATCGCTTTCGAGAACAACCTCACCAAGAACTTCCTCAAGAACACGCATTTCGACTTCATCGCCGCACGCAAGTGGTCTTACATCATTTCCGGCGCGTTGATCGTCATTTCAATCGTGTCTATCTTCACCAAGGGCTTCACTTACGGTGTTGACTTTACCGGTGGCCGTACCTATGTTGTACGTTTCGACCAGCCGGTAACCGCCGAGCAGGTTCGTGATGCCGCTATCGTTGAGTTTGACGGTGCCGTCGAGGTAAAGCAGTTCGGTGGCGAGAGCCAGATGAAGATCACAACCCAGTACAAGAACGATCAGGAGTCAACTGATGTTGACGCCGAGGTTGAAGCCAAGCTCTACAACGCTTTGAAGCCGTTCTTCGCTGAGACAGACATCACACTTGACGAGTTCAAGTCAACCGTTGACAATCCTAACGGTATCATCTCATCAGACAAGGTCGGCCCTACGATCGCCAACGACATGAAGAGAGACGCCATCATCGCCGTCATCCTCTCCCTGTTTGTGATCTTCGCCTACATCGCCTTCCGATTCAAGGGCTGGACATGGGGCCTTGGTGGAGTCGTTTCACTTGCCCACACCGCGATCATCGTGATCGGTTTCTTCTCATTGTTCTCCGGAATCCTTCCGTTCAACCTTGACGTTGACCAGACGTTCATCGCGGCCATCCTGACCATCATCGGTTACGCCATCAACGACAACGTGGTTATCTTCGACCGAATCCGTGAGTACAGGACCCTGCATCCGAATGTTGACGTGAGGACCAACACCAACCAGGCCATCAACGCGACATTGACACGTACCGTCAACACCTCTGTCTCCACTCTCGTGACCATGCTCGCTATCGCGATCTTCGGTGGTGAGTCCATCAGAGGTCTCGCGGTCGCCCTTATCCTTGGTATCTGCATCGGTACTTACGCTTCCATCTTCATCGGTACACCAGTGATGTTCGATGCTACGATTTGGAACCAGAAGCGCCTTGCCGCCAAGAACGGCACCACAGCCAAATCATCAAAGAAATAATATCTTTGACAAATGAATATGCAAAAGCGCCGACCCGATAGGGCCGGCGCTTTCGATTCGCACAATAGCCATACACCCCCAGTCACTACGTGACAGCCCCGGTAAATAAATAATAATTTGAAATATATCGCGGCATTTTTGCTTATAATCTTTTTTGGACTTACCTTTGTCAGAGAGATTGTAAAACAATTTATAAACCGATAATATTGATTTATTATGAGCGAAGAGAAATTCAGGATTGAATCCGATCTTCTTGGGGAACTTCAGGTTCCGGCTGAGGCCTACTACGGTGTTCAGACACAGAGGGCTCTCAATAATTATAAGATTTCCAACACCAGGATGTGCGACTACCCTGAGTACGTCATCGCCATGGCCTGCATCAAGCTTGCCGCGGCACAGACGAACAAGGAACTCGGAGCTATGGATCCGAAGATCGCCGACGCGATCGTGGAGGCATGCCGCGAGATCATCGACGGAAAGTTCCACGACCAGTTCCCTGTGGACATGATGCAGGGAGGCGCGGGAACATCCGTGAACATGAACGCCAACGAGGTGATCGCCAACAGGGCTCTTGAGATCATGGGACATGCAAAGGGGGAGTACCAGTTCTGCTCACCTAACGACCATGTGAACTGCGCCCAGTCTACCAACGACGCCTATCCTTCTGCCTTCCGCTACGCTTTCATCAGGATGAACAGAAAACTGGAGAAGAGCCTCAAGGATCTCATCGACGCGTTCAAGGAGAAGGGTGAGGAATTCAAGGACGTTATCAAGATGGGCCGTACACAGCTTCAGGACGCGGTTCCTATGACCTCCGGCCAGGAGTTCCACGCCTATGCCACCAACCTTGAGGAAGAGGTTCTGAACCTTGAGAGAAACGTGAATCTTCTCTATGAGATCAACATGGGAGGCACCGCAATCGGTACCGGCCTCAATGCCAAGCCTGGTTTCGCAGAGCTTTGCGCCAAGAAGATGACCGAACTCACAGGCGAGAAGTTCATCGCTGCTCCGGATCTCGTGGAGGCCACTCCTGACACTGGCGCCTATGTCAGCTACTCTGGTGCCCTCAAGAGACTGGCAGTCAAGCTTTCCAAGATTTGCAACGACCTCAGGCTCATGGCCTCCGGTCCTCGCTGCGGTCTGAAGGAGATCAATCTTCCGCCTATGGCTCCAGGCTCGTCAATCATGCCTGGCAAGGTCAATCCTGTCATCCCGGAGGTCACCAATCAGGTTTGCTTCAAGGTGATCGGCAACGACATGACCGTCTCATTCGCTGCTGAGGCCGGACAGCTCCAGCTGAATGTCATGGAGCCTGTGATCGCCGAATCAATCATGGAGAGCATAACATGGCTTACCAACGCGATGAACACTCTGCGCGAGAAGTGCATCGAAGGCATCACCGTCAACAAGGAGCGCTGCTACGAGATGGTCAAGAACAGCATCGGCATCGTGACCGCCCTCAACCCTATCATCGGCTACAAGGCCAGCACCAAGGTCGCCAAGGAGGCTCTTGAGACCAACCGCTCTGTCTATGACATCGTCCTTGAGAAAGGCATCCTCACCAAGGAGGAACTCGACAAAGCCCTTGATCCAAAGAATATGATCAGATAACCATTTGATGAATATATCAAAAAGGCCGGCGGATTCTTTTCTCCGCCGGCCCTTTTTGTAGAATCTCCTATGACAATATATAGGTGAAATATTACTATCTTTGCGTCCGTTTTTATGATTGCAAGGCGATGAAAGCGATAGGGACAGTCCTCTTGTTGGTGCTATCCAACATATTTATGACATTCGCATGGTACGGTCATCTGAAGCTTCAGGAGATGAAAGTCTCGACGAGCTGGCCGCTCATTCTGGTCATCCTCTTCTCCTGGGGACTGGCGTTTTTTGAATATTGCGCCCAGGTTCCAGCCAACCGCCTCGGATTTACTGGCAACGGCGGCCCGTTCAGCCTTATGCAACTAAAAGTCATCCAAGAGGTTGTCTCCCTCATTGTCTTCACTTTGGTTGTCACCCTCCTCTTCAAAGGCGAGGCTCTCCACTGGAACCACATCGCGGCGTTCGTCTGCCTTGTGCTCGCCGTCTTCTTCGTGTTTCTGAAGTAGTTATTCCTGAAATTCAGACAGAAGCGAGAGCCATTTCCCGGCGGTGGTGACCCAGACTTCCTTGTAGCAGGCGTTGTTGGTCTGAGGCCAGTACGGGGAGTCGTCATCGTTCAGGGTGCGGATTCCGACGGGCATCTCACCGGTGATCTCTCCGCTGGAGAAACTGTCCATCTGAGGATAGTTGTGACCTTCGCCGTAGATCAGAGACTGGCCGAAAGGATTCTTGCCGACGGTCCAGTAAAGCTGCTCACGGGCGATCTGAAGCAAATCCTCGTCCCCAAGCATCTTCCCGCAGACAGCGGAGGCCTTGCCGGTCGAAAGGTGTACGGCGGAGTTGCCGTTGAATATTCCGAACCAGACAGGGAATCTCTTGACGAAATGCCTGTCGTCCAGCTGTCCCCCATTCTTGATTTGACGGGAGTATCTTTCCTCGGCGTTTGCCGGCGGGAACAGATGAAGGGCGTAGAAACTTGCGGAGTCTTTCCATTCCTCAGCCTCGTAAACACCGCTCGGAATCATTCCGTAAGGAGCCGTGAAACGCATCAGATCCTTGATATATTCTCCGTGGAGACGCATCGCCCCAAGCCACTTGTCGTAGTCCGGGGACTCTTTCTGGGTCTGGCAGAGCAGTGCCAAGGCTTGCATAAAGACCTGATCCCGTGACTGATGAATGTAATGGACTATGGATTTCCTGGTCGTGTCCCTGTAGAAGAATCCTCCGGAGCACTCACCGACAGGCTCTTTCCGTTGGCATAATAGGACATATTCAATGGCCTCTGAGGCTCTGGCTGCATATTCCTTCTTTCCGGTCAGTCTGTAGAGCTGGCTGGCCGCCCAAGAGATTGTGGCTTGGAACTGGCTGTGTGAGGTGTTGTAGGTGTGCTCGTAGGGTTGCGTGAAGATGTCGTAGCCATCTTTCGCGAACTTCTCGGTTGCGAAACGGAAGTCTTCCTCGGCGATGTCGCACAGTTTTGCCTTCAATTCCTTGTCGGAGTCCGGAAGAGTCATAGCCGCGAGCGCCTCGTAACCGGAATACAGGAAATTGTCGAACGCGTTGTTCTGCACCCTGACCGATGTGATGTCGTCGAATGTCCCGATGATTCCGTCCTGCCAGATCAGAAGCCCCATACTGCTGGCCCTGAAACCATCGCCGAAGCGGCAGCCAAGGATGAACGACAGTCCCCAGCGCGCCTCCTCAAGCATCCTTGCCGCCAGGATCGGGTTACGGTCTTTCAGCGATGAATATGCTTCCAGAAGGGAATATGTCACATCTCCTGTCTGGAGGGTTTGTTGGGAAAGGTCGCCGGCGTCGTGCCAGCCACCGGAATATCCAATCCTCTTCCCGTCGTGCGAGGCGAATAGATCTTTATGGCAGACTCCGTGAATCCCGGGCACTTCACTGCCGCAGCGTTGACTGAATATGTAGTTGAGAACCCGCCAGCGGGAATCGTCCCAAAGATTGTCCGAGATCCTGAAAGTGTCTGTTTCGGCATTTCCGGCCTTGATTCTGTAGGTTCCTGGCTTTGTGAGATCAGAGAAATCCAGCACTCCGAACCTGCCTGTGGTCGTAACCTCTTTCCTGATCCGTCCGGAACAGGCGACCGCTCCGGTTTCTGCGTCAACGACACTGAATCGTCCTCCGGCCCGGTAATCAGTGACGGCTGTTTTCTTGCCTGCCACACTGTAACCGGTTGTGGAATAGACGATTTGGCCTTTCATCGGTTCCCAGCCGGAGACTTTGTCGGGATTCCTGACTTTCAGGAACGAGATCCTGTCGATGACAAATCTGGCGGAATAGTCCTTCGCTCCGATGGAACTGCCTCTGTCTGTGGAACTGAACCTCAGTCCGAGGACTTGGTCTCTTTGATATTCATTAATCTCCAGAAAGCACCTGTTCCAGATTCCGGGTTTCAGATTGACAAGGTGCGATCCGGACGGCCTGTTGTAGCCGGGTTTGGCCGGAACGTTCCCGTTGATGAAAGCCAGATCCACATTAACAATGCTCAGCCCCTTGCAGTCAGGATAGATCCTGAACTCGATCCGGTTGTAATCCTCCAGATTCCGTCCCCCCAAGTCGTAGGTGACCTGACAGCCTCCGTAGGTGGCATAGTCTGGATCTCCCGGGGAGCCTACGGCGCGGAATCCAGGCTTTTTCCGGAATTCCATCTCTATCGGGAGACCGGCAAGCGTGCCGGTCTCGGAGACCACAGCCTTTCGCCAGCCGTTAGCCTCATAGGAGTCAAGAGTGTCAACCGGCAGCGGACTGTGAAGGAAGCCGCTTTCAATCAGCTGATTGCGGAGTCGCTCGTCGTGGCAGAACGTGGTCTGCGCCTGTGAGAGGGCGCAGACCACGAGGCAGATCATCGTTGTCAGAATCCGTGACGGTCTCATTTTTCGGTCACCCAATCTATCGCGTTCAACAGAAGCGTCTTGAAATTATCGTTCTCCAGCAGTTTCGGACTGTGCCCGAATTGGAAATAGATGTTGCGGGCTTTGACCGAGGTGTTGGTCCAGATGACAGGGTGGTCGCCCATCCTGATGTCCGAGGCCGGACGGTAGGAATCCTCATCCACACTCGCCAGGACGTGGATATATTCAGTGTCCCTTGGATCCTTGTCGTAGGTGTACCACTCATCGTCCGGAATCGTGAAGACTGGGTCAACTCCTTTGAACAGAGGGTGTTCCGTGCTCTCAATGTGCACGGTTCCGTCGGCGAGCGGCTCGATGTAGCCAGCGAAGCGTATCCCGCCCATAAAATCAGAGAACCATTTCCACATCGGATAGCCGTCGAACTCTCCCAGAAGGGTGGCGTGATGGAAGCCGATGTAGCCACCGAGACCTTTTTCAACATATTCAATGAAAGCCTCCTGCGCAGCCTCAGGCCAGGTGTATGGAGGAAAGTCGAGCTGGATGACAGCGTTGAAGTTCTTGAGGAACTCCGCGTTCACATCGTTCATATTGTTGATGACGGTCACAGTGAATCCGCGGGAAGCGGAGATGCTGTCCAGCCAAGGCACTGCCACATCTGTGAACGGTTTGTGGTGTCCGCCGTTCTCGCTGACAACCAGAATGTTGGCTTTGGGGCTAGGGGCACAGGAACACAGCAGCGTCAGAGCCGCGACCATTAAAGAGATAAGTGTCTTTTTCATATTGATAGAGTGTTTTTATTCGGCCGATTGCCTTACCCTGCTTCCTCGTACAGCGTAGTAAAGCATAAACAGTTCGCAGAATACCACTGCCAGCCAGGTCATCTTCCAGCCTCCGAGTATATCGGCCAGAAGTCCCTGCACGAGAGGCAGGACGGCTCCGCCGAATACTCCGATCATAAACACTCCGGACGCGACGGAGGTATATTTCCCGAGTTTCTGGACTGAAAGGGTGTAAATGGCACCCCACATTATGGAGTGGAACAGCCCGACGGCGGACAAAAGCCACGGGTTGTCGAGCAGGGTCGCAAGAACCAGCAGGACAGTGGCTACAGAGGTTGTGAATATGAGTTGGGTGCGTGGCGGAACCTTGCTCAGGGTGCTTCCCAAAGCGCGGCCGGCCAGCATTCCTCCCCAATAGATGGTGGCGAGAAGGGCAGGGGAGTCTATCCCTTTCTCTATCGCGTACATATTCACATTAGCACCGACGCATACCTCAGCGCCGACGTAAAAGAATATCGCGATGACCCCTAAGGTCAGGTGGCTGAACGACCAGACGCTCTTTTCAAGTTTCTCGCCGTTCTCCGCCCTGGTCCCTTGGATGTCCGGGAGGGAGAATTTCATCAGGGCCAGCGTGACAAGCACGATGACGGCTGCAAGGGAGATGAACGGAACCACAAGCTGTGCGACCTGCACGTCCTCCATCGCGATGCCTCCGAACACTATTCCGGTGACAAAGTACGGGGCGATCGTGGTGCCGACCGAGTTGGCGGTCCCGCCGATGGCCAGCCTTTGGATGGACTGCGTGCCTTTCACGTCACAGGCCACGAGATAAGGATTGATGACAACCTGAAGGATTGTGGCCGAGGCTCCGACCACGAACGAGCCCAGAAGGAAGATCAGGAATCCGGCAGGGAACGATAGGTCCGCCGAGCCGATGACGGCGTCCGGAAAGAGGACCGTGAACTCTGAGGACGCGAAAAACAGCAACAACCCGACTGTCATCAGGATCAAACCTCGGATCAAAGTCCCTTTGTAGCCATATTTATTGACCCAGGCCGAGCCTATAGGCCCGCAGATCGGGTAGGCCAGGAACCAGGAGAACGTGATCAAAGTCGCGAATGTGTTCTTTAAGCTTCCGGCGTTGGAGAGGAAGGCTTCCTTGAGCGGCCCTTGGAACTGTGAGTTGGCTGTCGTCAGGAACCCTACGATAAGGAACAGGAAAACCATCGAAAGGAATGGTCCTAAATAGTTTGTCTTCTTGTTTTCCATAACTAATCCAGTTTTGAGGCCGCGTCTTTGTCAAGAATGAACTCACAGTCCGGGTGAAGCTGGAGAACGCTGGCCGGAACTTCCTCGCTGACAGGACCTTCCACGATACGCTTGACAATCTCCGCCTTCGTTGTTCCCTTGGCGACCGCCACGATCTTTCTGGCCGTCATCACGTCCTTAAGCCCTAAGGTCACTCCTCCGAGCTCCACATTGTCCGGCGTTCCTGTCTCCCGTCTGATCCTCGCCTCAAGTTCCGGGTACATAACGGAGACGCGGCATCCGCTTCCGAACGCCGAGCCGGGTTGGTTGAAGCCGATGTGGCCGTTTTCTCCGATTCCGACGATGAGCAGATCGATCCCTCCTCGTGACTCCAGTTCCTCGATGAACTCCTTGCAGTCTTTGGAATAATCATCAGATTTGACAGGAAGCATAAGGAAATGTCCGTCATCTGTCCCGATGTCGTCGATCAGTTCGGTCTTGAGCATCTTCCAGCAGGATCCGAAATATTCCCGTTGCACACCCACGACCTCGTCCTGGCCGAAGAATGTTACTCCGGACACATCGAAAGGATACTCCTTGTGGATTTTGGCGACAGTCCGGTGTAATTCTCCGGTGGTCCTGCCTGTCGAGAGGCCGATGACACTGCGTTGTTTCCGCAGTATCTGACCGATGATTCTCCACGCCGCCGCGTTGGCGAACGCCTTCTCGTTTTCTGTGATTGTGATCTTCATCTTAGTGCTTTTAATTTGACCGCAAGATAGCGACTATATGCGCGCCCGAGGTGGATTTTCAGACAAAAATAGTTGAAAATATGTCATTGCCCACCAAACACTTGACAGATTTCCAACTTTTTTTGCCAATATTCGGACATGTCCTATTGAGAATATGACTACCTTTGACATCAAACAATAGCCACATGATTATGATGCTTAAGAAATTTTCAACCGTATTCTTGTCACTGCTGCTGGCCGTTTGTGCCGAGGCGCAGTTCCGGGTGACGGCCCATCAGGTCGGTTGGGACAATATTCCGCCTGAGGCTGTCAAAGAGGGCTTCTGGTTTCAGAAGTCAATCATCGCGCAGATGGACGATGACCCGCAGCTGGAGGAAGTCATGCTGTTCGGCCGGGACAATGGCCATTGGCCTGAGTTCGATCTCTTTAAGGCCTATTATGTGATAGTGGGGACATATTCAAAGGAAATCAAATACATCTCCCCAGTGGAATATGTCACCGATGAATATAATATGCTTGTCGAAGACAGGAACAAGGATGGTGTCAGCGAGCTTTATATTACTTACATAAAGGAAGGCTCGTTCAGCGTCGATGAACGAGGCTATGGCAAGAAGGCAGTATATTGCCATGACAGGATCGAATTCAGAAAGGAGGAAGGAAGATGAAAAGGATAGTCTTGACGTTGTTTGCTTTGCTAGGAATTTTCCTGTTCACTGTCACCGCCAAGGAACAGCCGAAAATCCGGACCTTGATTGTCACCGGTCAGGACGGAAGCCACTATTGGAGAGGTGCTTCCGAGTGCATGAGACAGATTCTTGCCAACACCGGACGCTTCGATGTGGATGTCATCGAGACTCCTGACTGGGGCGGGGACATGAGCACCTTTAACCCTGATTTCAAAGCATATAGCCTTGTCATTGTCAACTATGGCGGTGTGGAGTGGATCGAGCCGTGCAAGAAGGCTTTCGAGGAATATGTCAGCGCCGGTGGTGGTGTTGCCTTCATCCACTCATCGATAATCCCGATGGAGAATTGGAATGAGTACAACGAGATGACCGGTCTCGGTGCATGGAACGGCAGGGATGAGAAATGGGGACCTTATCTTTATATGCTGAACGGGAAATATATATATGACTACACTCCTGGATGGGCGGGACATCACGGTCTCCAGCACAAGACAGTGATCGACACACAGGCTGGTGAACATCCGGTCATGAAAGGGCTCCCAAAAAGATGGAAGCACTATAAGGATGAGATCTACACAAAGTTACGCGGCCCTGCCAAGAACATCGAGATCCTTGCCACGACATCTGACGCGGGGCGTGACGAGCCGGTGATGTGGACTGTGAGATACGGCAAGGGTCGTGTTTTCGTGGATGTTCTCGGACATTGCGGCAATGATCCTGACATGACATATTCGATGACATGCACAGGATTTCAGGTCACTTTCGCAAGAGGGTGCGAATGGGCGGCCACAGGTATTGTGACACTTCCTGTTCCAAATGATTTTCCTACAGAGGACACACACACTTTGAGAATGGATTTCAAGGCTCCTTTCCACGCTTGCTCTGAATGATGTTTCGGAAGAAACATATTATATTGGTTTTGTTGACCCTTCTGTCCTTCCTCACGGCAAGGGCGGAAGGTTTTGTCACTCTTGACGGAATCCTCAGCGGCAGGAAAGTCTATCAGGTCACACAGGATGGGGACGGGTTTGTCTGGATATACACGCAGAACGGAATCGATCGCTTCGATGGCCATACCGTGAAAACGTACAGGATCGAGGATCTGCCTCAGTCCAGAGACCAGATCCTGTCATCAACGAGGCTGGAATGTGACAATTTTGGAGTCCTTTGGATGGCGGTGAAGAACGGTAGGCTTTACCGTTATTACAAAGGCTTGGACTCTTTCCACCTTGAGATGGATCTAAGGAAGAATCATCCGGGAATATCCTTGTACAGCATCTGTTTCCCTGGGTCTGGAACCGTGGCTCTGGGCACTTCGGAGGGCATAATTTTCCTGACGGAAGGCGGAGAAGAAGCCAGATACGTCACTGACAGGATTGTCAAGGCTATCGCTGTCAAAGGGACGGATGCCTTTTGGCTGGGAACTGACAATGGAATATTCCTGCTGGAGAATGGAAAGGTCCACGGGGTGGCTGATGATGTGGATGTCGCGTCTTTGCTCTATGAGGGTGGAAAGCTCTATGTCGGGACGTTCTCCGAAGGAATGAAGGTTGTCGGGGATGACGGAATCTTGAAGGATTTCGGCGCTGTCTCCCTCAAGGTTCCGGTTTGGGCGATTCTGAAGGATGGCGAGGGACGTCTCGTAGTCGGGTCGGACGGGGAAGGACTGTTCTACTTTGATCTGGAGTCGGGGAAAGTCCTCGCCCATTATCTGGCAGACGATCTGGACCGGTCGTCCATTCCGGGGAACACGGTCAGTGACCTTTGTTTTGACGTGAACGGCAACCTGTGGGTCTCCACGACCACGGATTGGGTCTGCCGTCAGAGCAAAGGCACCCCATCAATCGAAAAACTGGCCCATCAGCCCGGGAATCCGAATTCTTTGTTGTCCGATCATGTCAACGTGATCTTTGAGGACGCGTCCGGGAACATCTGGTTTGGAACCAATGAGGGCGTGTGCAGCGTTGATCCGTCCGGCCGTAATTGGAAGAACTATCCGATGCCGGATCTCGGTGTCGTGCTTGCCTTGACTCAGGATGTCCGTGGCGATGTCTGGGTCGGAGGCTACGGTTTCCCTCTGTACAAGATCAATCCAAAAACCGGAACCACGACTGTATTTCAGGACGATAGGTTCAATCATACGTATTCTCTTCTGACTGACGGAGAATATGTCTGGATAGGCGGGATAGACTCACCTTTGGCAAGATACGATGTCCTGGACGGAAGCTTTGCGACCTATCCTGTCGATAACATCGGGGACATCAGAATGACCTTTGACGGGAAGTTGACATCGGCCACCATCGGCGGACTGTGTGTCCTGGATTCTGGGACTGGTTCTTTGACGGTTCTTGACTCGTTTGGTTCCAAGACGTTGACGTACCCGGTGAGATGTCTGGCAAACCATGGAGAGGTTGTCTGGCTGGCTACGGACGGCGATGGCTTGATATGTTATGACAGAAACACCGGGACGGCCCGGTCTTTCTCGAAGGATTCCGGCCTCTCCAGCGATTCCGTCACTGGTGTCGTGGTGGATCGGGAGGACAATGTCTGGTTCGCGACCTTTGAGTCCCTCTACAGGCTTGATCCGGTCTCCGGAGTTCCGATTGATATGAACGGATTCCTCGGAGTCACCAGAGGCAGTTTCAATCCTAACGCCGTCTGCCGACTCTCGGACGGCCGTCTGGCCTTTGGCACCGCTGACGGAGTCATTGTGTTCGACCCTGCGGAGTTCTCGATGAAGGATCCGGGACAAATCGCCCCGGTCATCTCGGGCTTCAATCTGCCGGACGGCTCAAAACCTACAGTCTCCACCAACGTCGATCTTCTTGACAGGATCACTCTGAAGGCCGGCCAGAACTCTTTCCGCATCGCATATTCAGCCCTCGACTTTACCTCGGGGTACAGGACCAGCTTTTCAAGTCAGCTCGTGGGCTTTGACAAGGCTCCCCGTCTGAGCGATGCCGCGGGAGAGATTGACTACTATAATATTCCTTCCGGGAAATATGACTACACACTGAAGGTCATAGACAAATATTCAGGAAACATCCTTGGAGAGCGCCACCTTTCCATATTGATTAAGAGACCGTTGTGGCTGTCCTGGTGGGCGTTGTCTCTCTATGCGGCCCTGCTGGTGGCGTTCGTGGCGATGACCGTGGCGTGGTACCGCAGGAAGTCGTACAACAGGATTATGACGGAGAAGATCAACACTTTCGTGAACTTCGCCCACGACCTGAAGACTCCTATAACATTGATCAAGACTCCGCTCAACGATCTGGAAAGTATGGATGACCTTTCCGACAAGGTACGGAGTTCAGTGATGACGGCGAACCGGAACTCTGACCGACTTATGTCTATGATCAACAATCTTCTGGACATCCGGAAGAATGACCGGGACTGGAGTGTGCTGAGGTTGGCTGAATATGACTCAGGGGACTATCTGGACTCCGTTCTGGCTGATTTCAGTTATGCCGCCCGCCAGAAAGGGCTTGATTTCTCGTACCGCATCGAGCCGGGATTGAATGACATCTGGATCGACCGGGAGAAGATGGATCTGATCATTCACAACATCCTGTCAAATTCGGTCAAATACACCTCGGAAGGCTTCATCAAAGTCCTGGCTAAAAGCGAGCGGCGTTCCTGGACTCTGGAGATCAGTGATTCGGGAATAGGAATACCCGCGGATTTCCAATCAAGAATATTCAGAGGCAGCTACAGGGCGGACAATGCCCGCGAGTGCGATGAGAGCGGTTACGGCATAGGCCTGATGATCACCCGGCAGTTGGTCGGCCAGCATCACGGGGCGATTTCATATTCAAGCGTTGAGGGTGAGGGGACTACGTTCACCCTGTCGTTCCCGAAGAAGTACAAGGCATCGGATTCCGTGGTGTTCCGCAAGGAGGCTGACACTTTGGAGCCGATTCCGGACTCTGTCCAGCAGGATCCGGACAATTCCGGGAACCGCATCCTGATCGTTGAGGACGACGCTGAGGCCTTGGAGTATATGAGGTCCTCTTTCGCGGAGGAATATTCAATCAACACTGCCACGGACGGTCAGACGGCTCTTGGAGTCATCGCGGAAAAAAATCCTGACATCGTGATCTCTGATGTCATAATGCCGGTGATGAACGGTTACGACCTTTGCCGGAGTGTCAAGTCGGATGTCGCGACCAGCCATATTCCAGTGCTTCTGTTGACTGGTATGACCGACAGGGAGAGCGTCATCAGGGGACTTGAGTCCGGAGCCGACGACTACATCGTCAAGCCGTTTGATATGTCGGTTCTGAAAGCCAGAATCAGGAATATCCTGAACGAGCGTCAGCGTCTCAGGGAGGCTATTCTCTACTCCAACAATGCCTCCGCGCGCAATGAATATTCCAACAAGCTGGACAAGGAGTTTATGGACAAGGTTATCTCCGTGGTTCAGAAGGAGTTGTCCAACTCGGAATTCCAGATTAACGACCTATGCCGGGAACTGGCTATGAGCCGCACCGCGTTCTACAACAAACTGAAGTCTCTCACCGGTCAGGGACCTAACGATTTCATCAGAATCTATCGTCTGGAAAGGTCAAAGGAATATCTCGCGGACCATCGCTACAGCATCGCCGAAGTTTCGGATATGGTCGGTTTCTCAGATGCTAAGTACTTCAGTGTCTGTTTCAAAAAGCAGTTCGGATTAAGCCCAAGCAGATTTTAAACCATTTTTGTTAGATCTTAAACCCCCGTCCGGAGATAGTTGGCTAATATTGCGGAAGAATAACACTCAGACGCAATGGAAACATATCTCGGCCTCGATTTGGGAGGAACAAAATTACTCATCGGTGAAGTTGACAAGCACGGGAACATCCTTCGTTTCAAGAAGTATGATTCCGGCTATTTCAGTCAGCAGACCGCCTCGGAAATAATCAAGTCATCTCTTGATGACTACATTCGCACCGTGGGATGGGTCGGCGAGAAGCCTGTCTCTATGGGCATCGGTCTGATCGGCCGTGTCGATCCCAATGAAGGGGTCTGGCTTCAGATTGACCCGAACAGGACCCATCCTATTGAACTTGCCAAGGAGATCACGGAGATCTACGGCATTCCTTGCCGCATCGACAACGATGTCAAGAGCGCTACCAGAGCCGAGCGTGTCTGGGGCGTGGGGCAGTTCTCGAAGAATTTCGTTTATATTAATGTAGGTACCGGCATTGCTGTCGGGACCGTGGTGAATGGCCGTCAGATCAGAGGAAGCCATTTCAACGCGGGGGAGGCCGGGCATATGACCGTCGGAGTCAATGTCGGCGTGAAATGCTGCTGCGGCAGGATGGACTGCGTGGAGACAATCGCCTCGGGAAGCGGCTTTGACGCCTGCGCCAGACTGCTCAAGGACAGGTACGATACCCGCCTTGAGATCCCTTCCGATGAAGGAGTCAGGGTGGATGTCAGGGATGTCATCCGGCTTTGTCAGGAGGGGGATGAGCTCTGCCGTGTGCTCGTGGAGAACGCCACGCAGGGAATCGCCAACCTCATAATGAACCTTGTCAGGATCACCGATCCGGATACCGTTGTCTTGGGAGGCAGCATCGTGGCGGACGAATACATATTCGAGAATATTCTTAATAAATTGAACCATAACACTATGCGCTTCGTTTCAAACGGCGTGGTCATCACAAAGCTGAACCCTCAGTTCATCGGACTTCTGGGTGCGGTGGCGGTCGCCATGAATATGTAGGAACATCGCACATAAAGAACTAATCGCCAATCAATACTGTTAGATTATGAGAATAAAAAATTTGTTCTTGCTGCTTGCAGCGGTATTCTGTACTGTAAGTCTGTCAGCGCAGACCAGCAGCGTTTCCGGTAAGGTCCTGGATCCTGCCGGCGAACCAGTCGCGGGGGCTGGAGTCTTCGTCAAGGGTAACACCACGAAAGGAACCTCTACGGATTATAACGGCCAATTCAGTATCTCCGCCGACAAGGGAGAGACATTGGTTTTCTCTTTCCTTGGCTACGATGATGTTAACTATCTTGTCTCCGGCGATGAGAGCAATCTCGTCATCAAGTTCGCGGAAGGCTCCAACACTCTTGACGAACTGGTTGTTGTCGGCTATGGCGTCCAGAAGAAGAGTGTCCTGACTTCCTCGGTAAGCCGTGTCTCTTCGGAAGATCTTGACATCGGTAACCCGACCAACCTTCAGAATGCCTTGAAAGGCAAGGTCTCAGGTGTTTCCATCATATCCAACTCAGGCCAGCCTGGAGCAGGATCGAAGATCAGGATCAGGGGAGTCAGCACGATCAACGATTCGAATCCTCTGTTCATCGTGGATGGCATGCCTTCCGAGAATGGAATCGACAACCTGAACCCGTCCGACATCGAGTCTGTCGAGATTCTAAAGGACGCGGCCTCGGCCGCCATCTACGGTGCTCGTGGTTCCAATGGAGTCGTGCTTGTCACCACCAAGGAAGGCAAGAAAGGCAAGGCTGTTCTGGACTATGAGTTCACTTATGGTATCCAGAACCCGTCCAACAAGATTTCCCTTCTTGGCAGCGAGGACTACATGACGCTAATCAACGAGCAGGCCGCCAACTCGGGTAAGGATCCGTACTTCACAGGAACCTCCAAATTCAACACCGACTGGCAGGAGGCTCTTCAGAACAAAAACGCTCCGATTGTCAACCATAGGCTTTCGCTCAGCGGTGGCACGGACAATTCCAATTACTATATCTCGTTCGGCTACGTCAATCAGGAAGGAATCTATGCTAAAGGTTACTCGGACTACAGTCGCTACAATGTACGCGCGAAGTACAACAACACCATCCTCAGTGCCCCTGACCGTGATTGGCTCAGCAAGGTAAACGTCGGTGTCAATGTTAGCTATTCATCAGCAAGGATTAAGGGAACGGACATCGACAACAGCGAGGCCGGCGGTCTTATGGCGTCAATGAATATGCTACCTCCTACCGAGCCTGTCTATCAGGAGGATCCAGCGGTTCTTGCACAATACGCGATCACCTATCCTAACGCCGTGGTGGCACCTAACGGAAAGACCTACAACATTATAGACATGCGCGAGCTGGTTAATCCTCTGGCTGACATGCAAGTCAACCATAACCGTAGGTACGAACCTCAGAACTTCACCGGCAACATCGCCGTCAACACCGACCTTCTTCCGGGGCTTACTTTCAAGACATCCTACGGAATCGACCTGATGGTCTCATCCACCAGAAAAGTGACACCTGAATATGATCTCAACACCACGAACAACAATAAGACCTCTTCTGTCGAGGATAGCAAGTGGCAGGGATTCAACTGGCAGTGGGAGAACGTTTTATCCTATAACAAGTCTTTCGGAAAGCACAATCTTGGCGCGCTTGTGGGAACCAGTATGTCGGCATTCTCCTCATCGAACATCTGGGGCACAGACTATAACCTTCTTGTCGTAGACATCAACAAGGCATTCATCGACACAGCCACGGCTTCTGAGGATCAGTCCAAGGTTGGCAGCAGCGGCTATGACCACAGACTGGCCTCCGCGTTCGGAAGAGTGAATTACAACTATGATGAGAAATATATGCTGGAGGCTGTGCTCCGCCGTGATGGCTCCTCGAATTTCGGACGTAAGCATCAATGGGGAATATTCCCTTCAGTGTCGTTCGGTTGGGTGATCACCAAGGAGAACTTTCTGGCTTCCAAGCCGTCATGGTTCGACTTTGCCAAACTCAGACTCAGTTGGGGACAGAACGGTAACGAGCGCATAGGTTCGTTCGCCTACACTACGATGATGGCAAGCGGACATAACGCTATCATTGATGGGAAATCCTACACAGGAATGTACCCAAGCGGCTACGCAAATGAAGACCTCAAATGGGAGACTTCCGAGCAGTTCGACGCTGGTCTTGACCTCAGGTTCCTGAACAACGCTCTTTCGTTCACTGTGGATGTGTTCCAGAAAAAGACAAAGGACATGCTTCTGAACAAACCTATTCCTCTATACACTAGCTTCAGTTCCATGACTGTCAATGCCGGATCGGTCGAAAACAAAGGAGTTGAGATGGAGGCCAGCTATAGGTTCACCACCGGCAATGTTTTCTGGGGAGTAGGCGCCAACGCTTCCTACATTAAGAACAAAGTGACCGACCAAGGACCAGACAGAGTTGGCTTGAATATGATAGGCGGAGGTCTTGGAGGACGTGTTTCCTACAGCGAAAGCGGCAGACCTTACGGTTTCTTCTATGGCTACAAGACTGATGGAATATTCCAGACAGACGAGGAGGCCGCGGCTTCCAAGCAGAATGTTGGTGGAACCCCTCACGCTGGAGACATCCGTTTCGTTGATGTGACTGGTGACGGATCCGTAGACGCTGATGACAGGACCATGATCGGAGATCCTAATCCGGACTGGACGTTTGGTTTCAACTTCAATGTGTCTTGGAAGAACTTTGATTTCAGCGCTTACTTCCAGGGAATTGCAGGGAACGACATCTACAAGTTCTACCGCAGACCGAATGCCACACTTGCCAATTTCGGAACCGAATGGCTTGACCGCTGGCATGGCGCCGGGACATCCAACAAGATGCCAAGACTTGTCGAAGGAGATAACATCAACGATCAGATCTCTGATTTCTTCGTCGAGGACGGTTCTTATTTTAGATTCAAGGTGGCCCAGATCGGCTACACGCTTCCGGAAAGAATTTCCCGAAAGGTCGGGATGAAGGCTTTGAGATTGTTCCTTCAGGGTGAGAACCTGTTTACGATCACAGGCTACACTGGTTATGATCCGGAGGTCGGCACCAGAGACGGTCTCGACGCCGGAACCTATCCTCAGGCAAGGACATTCACTGCAGGAGTCAACATTAAATTCTAATTAACGATAACAGGCAATATTATGAAAAAGATATATTCTTACGCACTCGCGATCGGCGTTTCGCTTATGACGCTTGCCGCATGCTCTGATTTCCTTGAGGTACAGCCTCGTACCCAGGTTTCGGAGACAGAGTTCTACAAGACGGAGGATGAGATGATGAAGGGACTGTACAACGTGATGTGGGAGGTCAAGACAAGGCTTCTTGAAATTCATGACTATTCATGCATTCTTTCGGACGAGGCGGAGACCGGAGGCGGTCTGGGTGAAGGCCAGTGGAAGACAAAGTGGGACACGTTCTCCTACAACGCGACATCTTCTTTCGGACAGTGGGGCTATGGCTCTTGGTGGAATGAGTGGGACTTCGGCATCTACAACGGAGTAATCGCCGCCAACATATTGATTGACAAACTGAATTCCTGCTCCCTTGACGATAGTTTCGTGAAACCGTTGAAGGCAGAGGCCAGTTTCTTCAGAGCTCTTTTCTATGACTATCTGTTTATGGGCTATGAGCAATTCCCTCTCATCAAAGGTATCCTCAGCGCCGACCAGATGTATTCCGTTCCAAAGGGGACCAGAGATGAGATTTATGATTTTATGATGAGTGATCTTTCTGACGAGAACATCGCCGCCCTTCCGGCCCGAGCCAGTGTTCAGCAGGGAAGAATCTGTGCTGACGCGGCCCGTGTACTCCGCGCGAAGGTGATCCTCTTCCACCGTGACGAAAAAATGTACCCTAAGGCTCTTGACGATATGAAAACCATCATCAACTCAGGTGTTTACACGCTTGATCCTGACTATCTGCATCTTTGGCTGAAGGACGGAGAATGGGGTACGGAGTCCATCTACGAGGTTTCTGCTGGATCCACCAACGACACCGGTATGGGCTTTGTCCACGGACTTGGCGGACGTAACCTTGTTGATCCGAGAAGTGCCGAGGAAGGAGGCCTGCTTGAAGGATACGGCCAGTGCACGATGCCTTCCACAGTCTATAACATGTTCGAGGAAGGTGACACCCGTAGGGAAGGAACTTGCATCGTCTATGCGGACGAGGCTAAAAAGGTTGCAGAAATGGTCACGTCCGGTGCGCTCCCGGAAGGCAGCACATTCATCGTGAGCGACCAACAGGAGAATTACGAAGGACTTGGACATTACAAATACCATCCGAGAAAGGAAAGCACCGGATCCATTAATCCGTCCAGCAACCATGCGACCGCCTTCCGCTTCTACAGGTATGCAGATGTGCTTCTCTTGGGTGTCGAACTTGAAGCCAGGATCAACGGAACCGTAAGCGATGCCGGCCAGCATTGGTTCGATCTTGTCAGGGACAGAGCTTTTGGTGACAAGAACCATAGAATCACCCTTGCCGGTAAGTCAAAGCAGGAACTCCTTGACATTATATTCAAGGAAAGAGGCTATGAGTTCATGGATGAGATGCAGCGTTGGTTTGACATTCTTCGTTTTGACAAGGGAACAGAGATCCTTGGCTCGAAAGGCTGGACTGAGAAGTACAGGTACTTCCCGATCGACCAGAGTGAGATTGATCGTACCAACGGCCTTCTTACCCAGAATCCGGGTTGGATTGACTGATGTATATTTTCGAGAATAAAATAAATGAAGAGAGGGTGAGTAAGAAGAATCTTTACTCACCCTCTTTTGTGCCTCAGGCGGGAATCGAACCCGCACGGACATTTCTGTCCAAGGGATTTTAAGTCCCTCGTGTCTACCATTTCACCACCAAGGCAGTATGATAGAATGCAAATTTACTAAAAAAAAGTCATTGATTAAGGAAAACAGTCGCAAACCAGTTAATTTTTGGGGAATATATACAAGTTGACTACCTTCCTCCGCATCGTGCCGACATCCAAGCGATTGCGGGCATACAGGAAAACCCCTAAGGTAACTGTGTCTGTTAATGGTATATAGCGTCTTCAAGACCACCCAGACATAATATTGTGCGAATCTAAAGCTCAGCATACCATAATATGCATAACGCTCAGGTGCGCGAATATGCTCGCACCTAGAAGAGCAAGTCGCTGGTTATCAATCTGATGACATTTCAGGTACGCGTGGTTTCTCGCACTTGGAAGTTCGGAACACCAATAGAACGCCCTGTATCGCGGCTGTCGACTCTTAGGTGCGCGAATACATTTACACTTGAAACATCAACTCATTAGTTATCAAGCGAATGCTGTTTTAGGTGCGCATAGTTTTTCATACCTGTAAGAACGGTCTCATATTGTTTTTGGACAGAAAAATGTACGTAAGGAGGCCTTTGTATGCACTGAATATACTGGAGCGCATCACTGGTGCAGGAAACGAACTTCTGGTGTACCTACAAGGACAAGACGTCTGATTGGGGTTAGGAGAAGAAAACACTGGCCGAACAGCTGGCGACATTCCGGATTCACGTTCAGCAACCTTGGCGCGTGGCATTGTCTGCTCAGATCCAAACAACTATTATTCCGGGTGAAAAAATGGTGGTTATACACCCGGAGAGACATCCCTGATTAGGGTCGGGTGCGGAAAGCCACCTTTTTCACCCGATGCATAAGCCAGGGATCTTCCGTCACCACTTATCTTATTATATGACTACGATGGAGATTAGGTCCTTTACATACAGATTATTGTCCAGAAATATCAATGAATCACAATTGCCTAAATATCAGCGCTATAAGAGAAACGTTGGTCAACACCTATATACCACCCTAATTTTTAACAGTCTGAACGGCTAATAGTATTTCTTCTCTTGCCGATACAGTGCTATGAATATGAAGATCAGCACCGTGAATGCCCACAGCGAGGAGCCTCCATAGCTGAGCAGCGGCAATGGGATGCCGATCACAGGCATAATGCCGATGGTCATCCCGATGTTGATGAACAAGTGCATGAATATGCACGAGGCCACACAGTAGCCGTATATTCTGGTGAACGCCTCCCGGCTTTTCTCCGCGTCCATGATGATTCTGGAAATCAGGAACACGTACAGAGAGATCACGACAAGACAGCCGAGGAATCCCCATTCCTCCCCGACGGTACAGAAAATGAAATCGGTGCTCTGCTCCGGCACGAATCCGAAAGTGGTCTGGGTCCCGCCCAGAAAGCCTTTGCCGTGGAGTCCGCCGGAACCGATGGCGATCATGCTCTGGTTGACATTGTAGCCGACACCTGCAGGATCCTCTTTCATCCCCAGCAGCACCTCGATTCTCTTGCGCTGATGATCCTGAAGGATGTTGTTGAATATGAACTCGGTAGAGAACACGAGCGCCATTCCTGCGATCAACCCCAATGCGGACATTGACAGAAAGCGGTGACGCGACCTGTAGCCAACGATCATCAGATACAACACCGCCGCGACACATATTCCGACAAGGATGTAGAGCGGATTTATCTTTGAGACGAATGACTCCGGGCTGAACTTCCCGAAAATCCACGGCAGCAGGCAGAGAATCAGCAATACTCCTGAGAATATCCAGAAAGCCACTCCTATTTTGTTTGATTCAAGGCCATTGCATAGCAAAAGGACTCCTGCCAGCACAAGGATGGACACGTAAGGAGATGCCGTCAGCGTGAGGATGAACAGCAGAGCGGCCATTCCGATGCAGAAGATCCACCAACCGGAAAAACCTTCCCTGTACATGACGAATATGAATCCGACATAGACCAGTGCGGAGCCAGTCTCGCTCTCGGCCAGAATGACCACCATTGGAATGCCGAGAATCAAGGCGGTCAGAAGAAAATCCTTGAACCGTGTGATCCTGAAATTGACCTGGCTCATAAGTGTGGCCAGCAGCAGTGATGTCGTGATTTTCGAGACTTCCGCCGGCTGGAACCTGATTGGCCCGAACTCAAACCATGACCGTGACCCCTTAACTTCCACTCCAAGGAATATCACGGCCACAAGCAGGCACAGTACCCCCAGATACAAAGGTATGGACGCGCTTTCCCAGAGCTGGGCGTTCACCACGAACAGGATGAGAGCCGCAAGCCCGAGCGCGGTGAGAATCCATACGAACTGCTTGCCGGAGCGGAAATTATAATCGAATATGCTGGCGGGGCCATCGGAATGGATGGAGGCGTAGATGTTGACCCAGCCGATAAGGATAAGGAGCAGGTAGGTGACCACCAGCGCCCAGTCAACACTCTTCTTGATGCCTCTGTCCGAAAAGTTCTCCATTCCACGATCTATTTATAAGCCTTTACCTTTGACATCAGATTCCCCTGAAGAACCCTGTCTTCCAATCCGCGGCGCTGGTCACTGATCTCCCCGTTGAGATATTTCTCGACCAGCAGGGATGCGATCGGTGCGGCCCAGGTGGCGCCGAATCCGGCGTTCTCGATGTAGGCGGCCACGGCGATCTTCGGATCGTCCTTAGGGGCGAAGCAGATGAACACGGAGTTGTCCGCGCCGCGCGGATTCTGCGCCGTACCGGTCTTTCCGCAGATGTCCAGCCCCGGAACCGCGGCGATGGACGCCGTTCCTCCCGATCCGAATCCACTGTTGACCGCCCTCCACATGCCTTGCGTCACTTTTTTGAAATTCGTCGTGTCAACCATTGTGTACTGCCTCTCGTAATATTTCGGATCAATCTCGACCCCTTCCGACGCTTTCACGATGTGCGGTATCTTGTACCACCCTCTGTTGGCGACGGTCGCCGCGAGGTTGGCGATCTGCATAGGCGTGGCTCCGACCTCGCCCTGCCCGATGGAGATGGAGATGATCGTAGTGAATTTCCATCCTCCCTTGCCGTAGATCTTGTTGTACGTCTTTGATGTCGGCAGAGTTCCGCCCAGTTCGGCGGGGAAGTCCGTGCCCAGCTTGTGTCCGAAGCCGAAGCTTTGGACATATTCATTCCATTTGTCAAGCGCCTCTCCTATGCCGTGGTACTTCTTGTTTTCAAGAATATTCCTGAGCACATAGCAGAAATAGCCGTTGCAGGACATCATGATGGCTTCTTCCAGGGCGAGCGGGGATTTGTGGACGTGGCATCCGAGCTTGCGGTTGCCGAAATGGTAGCCCTGGCTGCAAGGATAGGTGATCTCTGTGTTCAATGTGCCTTCCTGCAGGCCTATGAGGCCGTTGACAAGTTTGAACACGGAGCCTGGAGGGTACGGAGCCTGTACGGCTCTGTTGAACATCGGCTTGTGAGGGTCCTTGATGATCTCGTCATAGTGCTGGCCGATGTTCGCCAGCATGCTCACATCGACTCCTGGACTGGACACAAGTGTGAGGATTTCTCCTGTCTTAGGTTCGATCGCCACGAGGCTCCCGACCTTGTTTCTCATCAACTCTTGGCCGTATTGCTGCAGATCCGCGTCGATCGTGGTGTGGATGTCGTGTCCCGGTACGGCTTCCTTGTCCATCTCTCCGTCTTTGTAGCGCTGCTCGATCTGGTTGCGGGAGTTGCGAAGGTAGATGTGGTACCCTTTCTCTCCACGCAGTTCCTTCTCTCTCGCGGCCTCGATCCCGGTCTTACCGGCATAGTCTCCAGGGCGGTATTCCCCGGAATGCTTCTCTATGTAGTTGGCGTCCACCTCCGAGACATAGCCGAGCAGGTTTCCACCGGCGTTGACGGGATAGTCCCGGATGCTTCTGGCCTGTCCCCTGAAGCCTGGGAACTTGTATTGGATCTCAGCGAACTGCATGTAGGTCTCAGGCTTTATCTGCTTGAGCATCACGACACTTTGGTAACCGATGCGGCGACGGTTCCTGGCATATTCATTCATCTTGTCACGGATGAATTCTGGTGTCACGTTGAGGGCGTCCGCCAGCATAAGCGTGTCGAACTGTTTCACCTCGCGCGGGGTGACAAGGATGTCGTAGGTGACCTTGTTGCTGACTATGATCTTGCCGTTGCGGTCATAGATGATGCCTCTGGTGGGATAGATGATGTCATAGACCATCGAATTGTTGTTCGAGTTGATCTTGTATTCGTCATCGATGATCTGGATGTAGAACAACTTCCCGAGGATGATGGCGGCGACGACAAACAGCCCGATTATCAGGGCTTTTCCTCTACCTTCTGTCTTCATGGGTCAGCAGATTGATGATGCAGACTGATGCCAGGGAACTGGCCAGGGTGGAGAGACCCAGGCAGGTGAAGACGAACCATAGAGGTCTTGTCCCGGCACAGTCGGCCAGGATGTAGATGAGAAGGAACAGCACTGTTGTCAGGATGATGGCTATGGAGACTCTGGCGTAGCCGTATTTCCGGACGGTGACGCTCTCTTTCTGCTCGAAAGGCTCGTTGCCGAAAAACATCCCGATGACAGGCTCTCTGAGCAATGCGACCGGTACGAGGGACATGGCGTTGATGCCGAGTGTCCCTTCGGCGAAGAAATCCACGGCGAGTCCGGTGGCGAACGCTATCAGCATGGCCTTCACGGTTCCGACATTTGTCGGGATGCACAGAACCATCACCGGCAGGATTGTGATCATCATGTAGGGCGTGAAATGGAAATAGTTGCTCAGAACCATTTGGGCAACCGTCAGCAGAACGTATGTCAATGCGAAACTGTTTCTCATTTCTTCGGTTGTTCTTCTTGTTGTTCAATGGATTCTATCTCCGCGGCCCTTCTGTTTGCCACGATGGTGACATATTTCAACGCCTTGTGATTCTGGAAAAGGTTCACTTCGATCTCATTGGTGGCCCCGTTGATGATCTTGGACTCGCCGGCCACGCCGATAGGGATGTCCGGCGGAAAGATCGTGGAGTAGCCACTGGTATAGACTGTGTCCCCGGGCTCGAATTTGAACTGGAGAGGGATCTCTTTCAGGATGGCCCTGTCAGAGCTCATCCCGTCCCAGGCAAGCGGTCCGACGGCTCCCGATTCGCCGAGTCTGGCGCTGATGAACAGCTCCGTGTTCAGGAACGAGATTGCGTAGGAATAATGGCTGCTGACCGCATCGACAATCCCTATGACACCTTTCTCTGTGATCACGCCTGAGTTGCGTACCACTCCGTCCTCGCTGCCCTTGTCGATGATAAGGTAGTTGTGCTGGGTGTTGGCGCTGGACTTGATGATCGTGGCCGGGATATATTCGAATCCATTGTCCATCAGGACCGGCTTGGCCGATGGGTCGGCGGCTTTCATCGCCATCTCATAGCCGCGCACCAATTCTTGCAGCCTGTTGTTCTCGACCGCCAGCTCGTCATTCTGCCTCTTCAGGGAGAAATAATTGGAGACACCTTGCGTCGTTCCCCAGACCTTCGCCATGAATCCGTGCGAGATCCTGGCTATCCAAAGCCTCTGGATCTGGTTGTTGTGCGACAGCATCAGAACAGCCGCGACCTCCAGAAGAATGAAGACCGCGACTGTGAGGATGTTCTGGACAACGGATCTCTCCTTAGGCATTATCTCATCAGGAATGAGTAGTTGGATGTCTTTTTAAGCGCTATGCAGGTACCTCTGGCCACGGCGCGCAGCGGATCCTCCGCGACATGGAACTGGATGTTGACCTTCTCTGTGAACCTCTTGGCGAGACCACGCAGCAAAGCGCCGCCGCCGGAAAGGAATATTCCGTTCTCCACGATGTCTGAATATAACTCCGGAGGTGTCAGCTCAAGCACATGAAGGATGGATGACTCCAGCTTGGCTATCGACTTGTCGAGGCAATGGGCGATCTCCTGATAGGTGACCGCGGCCTCGACAGGGTGGGCTGTCATCAGGTTCGGACCGTTCACAACGTATGGCTCCGGTTCTTCGTCCAGATCCGGAATCACGGCTCCGACCGCTATCTTGATCTTCTCCGCCGTGGTCTCTCCGATCTTGATGTTGTGCTGCTGGCGCATGTAGTACTGGATGTCACTGTTGAACACATCGCCGGCCGTGTTGATGCTTTCCTGCTGGACGATGCCGCCCAAAGAGATCACGGCGATCTCGGCCGTACCTCCGCCTATGTCAACAACCATGTTGCCTTTCGGCGCCTCCACGTCCAGCCCGATACCAAGCGCGGCAGCCATAGGCTCGTAGATCAGATAGACATCACGTCCTCCGGCATGCTCGCAGGAGTCGCGCACGGCTCTGATCTCCACCTGGGTGCTTCCGGAAGGAATGCCGACCACAATCTTGAGGTTCGGGGTGAAAAGGGATCTCTTCTTGTTGTTGACCTGCTTGATGAAGCCCTTGATCATCATCTCGGCGGCGTTGAAGTCGGCGATCACGCCGTTCCTCAGAGGCCTGATGGTCTTGATTCCGGGGTTAGTGTGCTCATGCATGAGCTTGGCCTGCTGACCGATGGCTATGCATTTGCCTGTGTTGTTGTCTATCGCGACAATGCTCGGGGCGTCCATCACAATGTCGTCATTCCTGAAAATGACGGTGTTGGCTGTTCCGAGGTCCATCGCTATCTCCTGAGTCAGAAATGAAAATGCCATAGCTGTACTATATTCGATTCCTAAAATTTTTATTGTCTTCTATACAATTTGTAAATATACGAAAAAAGTTATATTTGTAAGAATTATTATGAACAGAAAACGAATATTAATAGTCATGGCCGCCGGAAGCGGCGTCAGGATGGGTGCCACGGTTCCGAAACAATTTCTGGATCTGGGAGGTGTTCCGATTCTCCGCAGGACGATCGAAGCGTTCATTTCCGTTGTCCCGGACATCAAGGTAGTCACTGTCCTTCCCGGGGACCATATTGCTTTTTGGAAGGACTATTGCCTCGTTTCGGACTTCAACTGTCCTCAGACATTGGTTCCCGGAGGGTTCACCCGCTTCCATTCCGTAAGGAACGCCTTGAAAAAGGTCCCGGATGGGGCCGTGGTCGCCATCCACGATGGTGTCAGACCGCTCCTTTCGCCAAAACTGATAGGGAATATGTTCGAGAGGATGGATTCGGGCGGAGTCCGTGCCTTGATTCCCGTCATCCCGTCGGTCGACACCCTCAAGGTCATCGACCGGGTAAAGGACGCGGACGGGAACGAGATTCTTGTCTCGCCGGAAGGGGAGAATGTTGACAGAAGCCGGATTTTCGGAGCTCAGACTCCGCAAATGTTTCTGTCAGAGGACATCAAGTCGGCATATTCGCAAGCCTTTGACACCGCTTTCACCGATGATGCGTCCGTCGCGCGCAAAAAAGGAATACCCCTCTCCTTCTGTGCCGGAGAGAGGTATAACTTCAAATTGACGTCCCCCGAGGATCTGGCCCTCGCAAGACTGATTATTTCGTCTTCTTCGCGAACTCGTTAGGCTGGTAGTTTGCCCGTTTGTAGTCCTTGACCCAGACCTGACGCTCGATCGCCTGGTCGAGGGAGATCATCGTCTCGGTTGACTGGATGTAAGGAATATTCTGGATCGTGTTGATAAGAATCTCCATAAGGTGATCATTGTCAAAGCAATATGCCTTGAGGAGCAGAGCGGCCTTTCCTGTTACGAAATGACATTCCACAATCTCGGCTATCTTCTTCAGGTTCGCCACTACCTCGGGATATTTGTCTGCCTCTGACAGGGTTACGCTGATGAAAGCGCACACGTTGAGCCCCAATGCCTGAGGTTTCACGAGCAGCCTTGATCCTGTGATGACTCCGTTGGTTTCCAGTCTTTTGACTCTCTGATGAATAGCGGCTCCAGAAACACCGCACTCACGGGCGATCTCCAGGAAAGGCATCCTGGCGTTGTTGACCAAGAAAGAAAGGATCTTCTGGTCAATCTGATCAATGTGATAAGTTGCCATTGCTTTCGATTTATAACTAAACAGCCGCTAAATTATATAAAAAATCTTAAAATATCAAGATTTCTTAAAGTGACGGCGCCCTTTTTCCGTTGGTTTTGAATTGTTAATGATCTCTAGGCAGGCCGCCTCTGTGAGAGTGGCCGCGTCAGTCTCCTTCGGAATCTTGTAGTTTGAGCCGGCGTGCTTGATGTACGGGCCGTAACGACCGTTGATCACCTGGATGTCGCTGTCCTTATATTCAGCCATCACAGAATTGGCGGCGGTCTTGCTCAGGCCGTCCTCTATGATGGCCGCGCATTCGTCCAATGTGATCTTGAGAGGATCCTTGCCGCGAGGAATCGAGAAATTCCTGTCGCCATATTTCAGGAATGGTCCGAAGCGTCCTTTCAGGGCGATGACCTCGACACCGTTATATTCTCCGACCGTGCGGGGCAGCTGGAACATTTTCAGCGCGTCCTCAAGGGTGATGTTCTCGATGAGCTGGTCCTTTCCGAGGGACGCGTACTGCGCTTTCTCGCCCTCGCCCTTCTGGATGTAAGGCCCGAACTTGCCGAACTTAGCGGTGATCTTGTTGCCCTCGCTGTCCGTGCCGAGTTCCTTTGACACATGGCTGTAGTTTCCGTCATGCAGCACCTCGTCCACCTTCTTGTGGAAAGGAGTGTAGAAAGCCCCGATGACATCGTTCCAGACGAGATTGCCGTCCGCGATCTGGTCGAACTCCTTCTCGACGTTGGCTGTGAAGTCGTACCCCATGATGTCGGCGAAATTCTTCTCAAGGTAGTCGGTCACTATCATTCCGATCTCCTGCGGGAGCAGCCTGCCCCTTTCGGCGCCGACGGTCTCCGTCTTGGATTTTTCGGAAATATTCCCGTTTCTGAGCTCCAAGTCATTGACTGTGATTTTCTTGCCTTCCTTGTCACCCTTGACGATGTAGCCGCGTCCGGTGGTCAGAGTGGCGATTGTCGGTGCGTAGGTGGAAGGACGGCCGATGCCGAGCTCCTCAAGCTTCTTGACCAAAGTGGCCTCTGAATATCTTGGCGGCGCGGCGGTGAACTTGCACTCCGCGTTTATGCCCTTCTCCTCCATCTTGGTCCCTACCTGAAGGTCCGGGAGCATAACCTCCTCTTCCTCGGCCTCCTGGTTGTCCGTCCCCTCGATATATAATTTAAGGAATCCGTCGAACAGGACCTGCGTGGCCTGGGCGTTGAACTTCTCTGATCTCTTGTCGGAAGCCACCCTCAGGGTGGTGTTGAGGACCTTCGCGTCAGCCATCTGCGACGCCACCGTCCTCTTCCAGATGAGGTTGTAGAGCTTCTGCTCCTGCGCCGTGCCCTCGATCTCAGTGTTCTCTATGTATGTCGGGCGGATCGCCTCGTGGGCCTCCTGCGCACCCTTGCTGTGGGTCTTGAACTGGCGTGTCTTGGAATATTCAGGACCGAAGTTTCCGGTGATGAATTTCTTCGCCGCGCCGAGTGCCAGGGTCGAGAGGTTCGTGGAGTCTGTTCTCATGTAGGTGATGAGACCGCGCTCGTAGAGACTCTGGGCCACCCTCATCGTCATACTTACAGGGAAACGCAGCTTCCTTGCGGCCTCTTGCTGGAGAGTCGATGTCGTGAACGGGGCTGCCGGGAAGCGTGTGGCCTCTTTCTTCTCCACATCGGAGACAGTGAAGTCCGCTCCGATGCAGTCCTGGAGGAATTTCCTCGCCTCGTCGATTGTCTTGAACTTTGTGTCGAGGACGGCCTTGACCTTGACCGCCGCCGGGAATCCGGCCGGATGGAAGAATGCCTCGACCTTGTAGAAGGCCTCGTTCTCGAACGCCATGATCTCCTTTTCCCTCTCCACCACAAGCCTCAAGGCCACGGACTGCACACGACCCGCCGAAAGCTTAGGCTGGATCTTTCTCCAAAGGACAGGTGAAAGCTCGAAGCCCACAAGCCTGTCCAGGACCCTGCGCGCCTGTTGGGCGTTCACGAGGTTCATGTCTATGGAGCGCGGGTTCCGCACGGCGTTCACGATAGCGTCCTTGGTGATCTCGTGGAAAACGATTCTCCTTGTATGTGCCTCATTAAGTCCGAGAGTCTCGAAGAGGTGCCAGGAGATGGCCTCTCCCTCTCGGTCCTCATCGGACGCGAGCCATACTGTGGAAGCGCTTGCCGCCGCTTTCTTGAGCTCCGCCACGACCTTCTTCTTGTCGGAAGGTATGACATACTCAGGAGTGAAGTTCCTTTCCACATCCACACTCAGCTTCTTGTCCTGAAGATCCCTGATGTGGCCGAAGCTGGATTTCACCTCATAGCCGTTACCCAGGAATTTTTGTATAGTCTTGGCTTTGGCCGGAGACTCGACGATAACTAGATTGTCTGCCATATTGTTCTATTTTACAGGCCTTTCATAGATAGTTTGCCATTTCAATCTGCAAAGTAAGCCACAAACTGGGCAATTTTCCAAATTTTGTTATAAATTTGTCTTTATTATGACCGACTCGACTCGAAAGAAAATAATCAAGTGGTTCTGGATCGTGGTGACGTTTCCGGTGCTGCTTCTTGTCTTTATGATACTCCTTGTCTGGATGTTCGCCGACATCCCGTCGTTCAAGGATCTGGAAAACCCTGACAACAAGCTGGCCACGCAGGTCATCGCGGAGGACGGGGAGATCCTGACGACGTTCCACATCGAGAACAGGACCTACGTTTCCTACGACGAGATCTCCCCGAATCTTGTGCACGCCGCCGTGGCCACGGAGGACGTGCGTTTCTACAAGCATTCCGGAATTGATTTCAAGGGACTGGGACGTGTGCTGGTCAAGACGATCCTGCTGCACAACTCAAGCCAGGGCGGCGGCAGCACGATCACCCAGCAGTTGGCGAAGACCCTTTATCCGAGGGCCGGGATGGGGCGTAGGATTCCGGGAATATATCATGCCAAAATGGTGTGGATCAAGCTGAAGGAATGGATCACCGCCGTGAAGCTCGAAAGGGACTACACCAAGGACGAGATTATGACGATGTACCTCAACTCCATATTCTTCGGCAGCGGTGCGTACGGTGTGCGTTCGGCTTCGGAGACATTCTTCGGGAAGCTCCCGTCCGAGCTTTCTGTCGAGGAGAGCGCTATGCTTGTGGGAATGGTCAACAAGCCGACGAGGTACAATCCGGCCATCAATCCGGACAAGGCTCTGACCAGAAGGAACTTTGTGATCGGCCAGATGGAGAAGGCCGGCTATCTGGACAAGTCCCAGAGGGATTCCATCCGTCTGATCCCTATAGCGCTCAACTATGAGGTGCAGGACCACAACGCCGGTCTGGCCCCGTATTTCAGGGATATGGTCCGCCGCGTGATGAACGCCAAAAAGCCTCGCAAGTCCGACTATACGATGGTCGAGGACTATTCCGCCGACTCGCTTGCCTGGGCCACGGACGACCTGTATGGCTGGCTTGAGAAGAACAAGAAGGCTGACGGAAGCAAGTATGACCTTGACAGGGACGGTCTGCGGATCTACACGACCATCAACTACAAGATGCAGAAATATGCCGAGGAGGCTGTCGCCGAGAGGATCCGCGACCTTCAGGCTGACTTCCGCAGGGATCTGCGGAGCAAGACCCACAAGCCTTTCTCCAACGACATAGACGAGGAGACAAGGGACAGGGTCATGCGTCAGGCCAGACGTTGGAGCGACCGTTACCGCACCCTCAAGAAAGAGGGACTGACCGAGGCTCAGATCCTCAAGACGTTCTCCCGACCGGTGAAGATGCGTGTGTTCGCCTATAATAAGAAAGGTTACGCCGACACTACGATGACACCGGACGATTCGATCCGTTACTACAAGTCGATTCTCCGTACGGCCTTCGTGGCGATGGAGCCGGGCACGGGACACGTGAAGGCCTACGTCGGAGGTCCGAACTACCGCTATTTCAAGTACGACAATGTCCGTCAGGGCAAGCGTCAGGTCGGTTCGACGATCAAACCGTTCCTCTACACGCTGGCGATGCAGGAGGGTATGACTCCGTGCGACAAGGTCGTGAACCTTCCGCAGACGTTCGTCCTTCCTGACGGCAACACCTGGACCCCTCGAAGCACCGACAAGGAGCAGTGGATCGGTAAGACCGTCACACTGAAATGGGGTCTCACGAACAGCTCGAACAACATCTCGGCCTACCTGATGAAGCAGTTCGGCCCAGAGGCGATGGCGGATATGATGCGCAGGATGGGCATCCAGAGCCACATCGACGAGGTTCCGGCGCTTTGTGTCGGACCGGCTGACCTGTCGCTTTGGGAGATGGTGGCCGCCTACAACACGTTCCCGTCCAGGGGCGTCTATATCGAGCCGATGTTTGTGACCAGGATCGAGGACAACCAGGGCAACGTCATCAGCGAGTTCACGAACCGCAAGCGCGAGGCGATAGGGGAGAACACCGCCTACCTGATGGTCAACCTGATGGAAGGCGTGGTGCAGGGCGGAACCGCCAGCAGGCTCCGCTACCGCTACAAACTGATGGGCGAGATCGCCGGAAAGACCGGAACCACCAACGATAACGCCGACGGATGGTTCATAGGCTACACCCCGACTCTCGTGGCGGGAATATGGACGGGCGCGGAGGACCGCCAGGTGCACTTCCAGTCAATCACTTACGGCCAAGGCGCGCATATGTCCCTCCCTACCTGGGGAATATTCATGCGCAAGGTAGTTGAGGACGGTACCCTCGGAATCTCGGAGAACGACCGCTTCATCGCCCCTGCCGGCGTGAGCTTCGACCTGAACTGTACCGGAGGCGACAATGACGCCACGGACGTGCAGCAGAAGACGGAGGACTACTATTTTGAATAAAAAGGAATATATTAGGAATATTTAATATAGGAATATGGGCAAGTACCAGAGGATTGCAGTGATTTATGGAAGCGACTCTTCGGAATGGGAGGTCGCTTGCCGCAGCGGGGAGTTTGTCGCTTCGCGCATCGACGGGACGAAGTACGATGTCTATGAGATTTTCGCACGGTTCGGTAAATGGTCTCTTGTGGCGATGAAGAAACGGGACTCTATGAGGATTCCTTTCGCCGAGGGTGCCAGACCGGAGATTGACAAGACGGATTTTTCCGTGAAGGTTTATGGAGAAAAGATAAAGTTCGACTATGCCTACATAGTCCAGCACGGCACTCCGGGCGAAAACGGTCTGCTTCAGGGTTATCTTGAGATGCTTGGGATTCCGTTCAGCAGCTGCAGCGCGTTTGTCTCCGCGATCGCCTTCGACAAGTTCGCCTGCAAGAGTTATCTGCGTGAGGTTGATTTCGTCAAGTGCGCCCCTGATGTCTATGTCCGCAACGGAATGGACATCGAGTCCGTCTGCCGTAAGGTGGTGGAAAAGCTTAAGTTCCCGGTGTTCGTGAAGCCTACCGACGGAGGCTCAAGCTTCGGGATCACCAAGGTCCGCAAGGCTGAGGATCTGCCTGAGGCGATCCGGTTCGCCTTCTCTGAAGGCCCTTCGGCCATCATCGAGCAAGGGATTCCTGGCCAGGAGTTCACTTGTGCCGCCTATGCAGATGCGGAAGGAGTCAAGTCCTTGCCTGTGATACAGATAGTCACCGAGCACGATTACTTCGACTACGATGCCAAGTATAACGGTCAAAGCCAGGAGATATGCCCGGCTCCGATCAGTGAGGATTTGAGCGGACATATTCAGGAAGTGAGCAAGAGAATATATTCGCGCCTTGGTTGCTCCGGTGTCGTGAGGATGGATTACATCCTTGCCGAGGATGGCCTGTACTTCTTGGAAGTCAACACTATCCCTGGAATGACAAGTGCTTCTCTGGTGCCAAAGATGGTGCGCACGGCGGGTCTTGACATCACTGATTTCCTGACAGGTATCATTGAAAACTCATAATGTCCAATTCTGGCTTTTAAATTTTAAGCTTATGCTATTGAAGGATTTCCTTAATGAAGGAGTAGCGCGGCTGGAGTCTCTCTATCCGACGAAAGAAGCCAGAAACATCATGCTTATGCTTTGCGAAAGCCGCATAGGCACCAAAAGTTACACCCATATCGTGGAACCTGAATATCAGGTAAAGGACAAGTCTCTGGAAGGTCTCGGCGCTGATTTGAACAGACTGGCAGCCGGTGAGCCTGTCCAGTATGTGATAGGATTCGCGGATTTCTGCGGTCTGAGGTTCAAGGTGACCCCGGATGTGCTTATCCCACGCCCGGAGACTGAACTTCTGTGCCGCGAGGCCATCAAGATCGGCTCCAGAATGCAGAGGATGAGAAAGGCCTATGGTAAGTCGGCTAAACCTGTCCGTGTGCTTGACCTCTGCACAGGCTCAGGCTGCATTGCGTGGACGGTGGCCCTGAATATTCCCGGTGCCGAGGTGACAGGTGTTGACATCTCGGAAAAAGCGGTTGCGGTGGCGTCCTCGCAGGATTTCGCCGCCAAGATCAAGGAGTCTGGGGCATCTGCTCCCAAGTTTGTGGTCGCTGATGTGCTGGCTGGGAATCAGACCTTCACCGAAGGTGATTATGATCTGATTTTGAGCAACCCGCCTTACATCATGGAGTCGCAGAAATCTCAGATGCGAGTCAATGTCCTCAACTATGAACCTTCAACGGCTTTGTTTGTGGAAGACAGCGATCCGTTGGTGTTCTACCGCTCCATAGCCGTCTTGTCTCGTACCTGTCTATCGGCTGAGGGTAAGGGCCTTACAGAGATCAATGAACTTTTAGGCCCTGAGACGCAGAAGGTTTTCAGCGAGGCCGGTTTCCAGAAAATCGATCTTGTCAAGGATTTTTACGACAAAAACCGCTTTGTCTTTTATTCAAAATAAGGGCTGCGTGTAACTGGAAGCCCTTTTTCGACAATTAGCCGTGGAATATTTCAATCCACGGCTATTTTTGTGTCACTTTGTGCTGTATCAACAACTTTAAACTCATTCAGTAATGAAGAATTTCAGTACAAAGAAAAGGTTGCTGGCGTCAGTCGCGCCGGCCCTTGCGGTGTTCGCCGCCCTGTTTTTATCCGCTTGCGACCGGGTGGAACAGCCGGAACTGTCTCCCGCCGATCCGATCTCCATGGTGGATCCGGTTACTGATCTGTCGGCCGAAAGCGTCGCAAGAATGCTCTCCGGGTTGCCTTTCACGTTGACCCAGGTCCGTGAAGTCTTCGATGGTGTGGTCTCCTCGTCTTCCAATGGCTATGATGAGGAATATCCTTTCGCGAATCTGCTTGCGTCTCCGGGTTCCGGAGTCGGGCACGAACTGCTTCAGACAAGATCCGTGACTGAATATCCAGAACCTTTGCGTGATCTTTTGTCCGCCGCGGACATCGCTCAGACCAGGGCGGGTTCTTTCTTGGACGCTCTTTCCGCATCCGGGTTGCAGATCTATTGGCCATATTCAGAGGACTGGGACGGGAAGGCAATGCCTGTCATCACTTTCAATCCGGAGGAGTCTTCCGGCGATGCTTATCTCAGGCGGCAGGATGACTCTAATGTAGGTTTCCTTAGGGAGCAACTCCCGAACGGGGCTTGGATCGTAAAGGAAGTCACTGTGGATGAGGAATATGCCCGCAATCATCCTGTATGGGTCATAAACAGGAATGAGGATGCCGCATATCTTACTCCTCAGATGCTGGACGCGCTTTATCCGGAGAGGACAGTGGCAGTCTCCACAAGGTCTTACGAAGATTGCCGGACATTGGTCCTCAAAGAATTCAAGGCTCATCGAAACTATGATTCATGGTTGGCAGGCGGCTCGGAGTTCTTCGTTAAGTGCGGCTCTTTGAATGGGTTCACGGCCAAGACTGAGGAGGAGTTGAAGCTTTACAGCCCGTCCGTCACCGACATGATGATCAACGTGAAACGCAAGAATGTGGGCAAAACGTTGAGATTCAACACCGTGCTTGTGTCGGAATGGACATCGCAGCTTGAGGAGTGCGTGTTCCTGATGATCGAGGATGATGGCGGCAAGCAGACTTCATGGAAGGCCAGCGGCTTGGTGAAGATCAAATCCAAGTCTTATGGATTCGAGGTCGAACTTCCTTTCCGTCGTAATGATGACCTCGTCTGGCGCGGAAAACTCTCCAACAACTATTTCGAGAAGAACAACGGTAAGCCAAACCGCTTCGGTGACGTCAGCATCACCTTCAGCTTCCTGTAAATCTCTGGATTGAGACTTTAAATATTCCGTAAATTGGAATTTATTATTAAGAAAATTTTGATTTGCGGAATATTTGTGTAATTTCGCACTGGGTAATACTATATGAGAATCGTTTCGCATAGAAAACTGAAGGAATTTTACGAGCAAGCCGGGCACGAGGACGCAAGGATACCGCTTGAGCGTTGGTATCATACCGTTGAGGAGGCAGAGTGGCATTCCTTCGCGGAAATGAGGATGTCTTTTGGTGCGGTTGACTATGTGGGAAACCAACATTATGTCTTTAACATAGGTGGCAACAAGTATAGATTGATTGTCGTTGTGAAATTTGTGATGGGGTATGTTTTCATACGGTTCGTCGGTACACATCAAGATTATGATAAAATTGACGCTTCAACTATATAAGAGGGTAGGATTATGAGGATAATCACTGAAAACCAGTACAAATTGGCTCAGAAAAGAGTGGAGGATCTGCTTCCTCTGGTTGATGACAGCACACCATTGGATGACCCCAAGGCCGTTGAGCTGATGATGATGTCTGACATTGTCATTGATTATGAGAAGGAACATTTCCCCATAGTCAAGCCGAGCGTCGCGGATCTTATCGCTGACGGCCTGAAAGAGAATCATATCACTCAGAAACAGCTTGCGGAAGAACTCGGAATCAGCACGACGCGCGTGAATGATTTTGTGTCTGGGAAATCAGAACCCAATCTGAAAACGGCCGGACATATCTGCCGTTTTCTGAAGATACGTCCGGCCGCGATGCTGATGCTCTGATCGGCATTAGGGTGTTCTGATGATTTTAAACAAAAAATTTGGAAATGTTATAACGTTATAATATATTTGCAATATAATTTGACATTATGGGTAGGTCGCAAGAGAATAACGTTACCGTTAAGGACATAGCCCGCGAGGCGGGTGTGTCTCCTGCCTTGGTGTCATTTGTCATGCGTAACGCCTCCAGCGGAAAAAGGAATTATAGGGTAAACCCGGACACTGCGTCTAGAGTCTTGGATGTAGCCAAGAGGTTGAATTATCATCCAAACACATCTGCCAGGGCGTTGAAGAGCGGAAAGTACAACACAATCGGTATGATACTTTCTGATATCGCTAATCCATTCTTTGCCGAGATTGCCAGAATGATTGAGGACGAGGCTTATAAGAATGGCTATTCTGTGTTATTCGGCAGTACGGATGAGGATTCCAAGAAGTTGGAGCAACTCGCCCATGTGTTTATTGACAAAGGGATAGATGGATGTATAGTTGTGCCGAGCGGCAGTTCCGCGCAATGTGTCAAACCTCTTCTTGACAAGCGAATACCGTTGGTCTTTTTTGACAGGGCGATCGATGGAATTGACGCACCTTCCGTCCTTCTTAATAATGTAATGGTTTCGCATTCGTTGACCCAGAAGTTGATTGAGAAGGGGTATCGATTCATCGAGATGGTTTCATATTCCATGGATTTGTCTAATATCCGTGGCCGGGAAGACGGGTACAAGGAGTGCATGCGTGAGGCGGGACTTGATTGCTTTGTGAATATTCATAGGGTGGAGCATCATGAGTCGTCGTCCACAATCGATGGTATTATGGCTGATGCCCGTAAGAGAGGGGTTGAAGCCTTTGTTTTCGCCACCAACGCTTTGGCAGTACAGGGAATGTCCGCGATTTTCAGAAACGGCTTTAATATCCCTCAGGACTTCGGAATTGCGACATTTGACAAGAATGACGCTTTTGACATCTACGCGACAGATCTTCTGTACGTGCGCCAGCCGTTGGAGTCTTTTGCCAAGGAACTTATCAGGATTCTGGTTGGAGAAATTCGTGGTGATCAAGAATTTGATGCCGCCGAACATATTGTGCTTGGTGCCGAGATAGTCAACAAGGGAGCAGGGAGATGAATTTTTTTTAATATGATGTTATAACGTTATAATTATGAATCGAATCACACGACTTATTATCACTCTGGTGATTGGGACTGTATTTATGTGGAATGCAAATGCCCAAAGCGGTGCTGTTCCGTTATGCTATAATCAGGATATTCAATGTGATCTTGGTGTGGGTCTATGGGGCATTCCCTTTCCCTATGACTACGATGGCGATGGTTTGAAGGACTTGGTTGTGTCTGCTCCTGACAGGCCCTACAAGGGGTTGTATTTTTTTAGGAATGTTGGGGATCCTGAGCATCCAGTATTTGACAAGGCAAAGAAAATATCTCCGATCGGGAAGAATAATGTAAGTTATTCCGAGGTTGATGGCAAGGCTTTCGTCTTGTCTAAGGAATGCGAGTGGGTGGACTTTTTTGAAAACTTGTACGAGAATCCGTCAAAGATCTCCTATGAGGGCGAGCGTTTGGGAGAATCATTCAAAAAGTCCCGGAGCAATATGTGGAGCTATGTGGATTGGGACAATGATGGTGACAAAGACATCATCGTGGGCATTGACACATGGGATGACTATGGTTGGGACAATGCGTTCGACAGCGCAGGCAAATGGACGAATGGACCTCTGCACGGTTATGTCTATCTGCTTGAGAATGTGGATGGAAAATATGTCAATCGCGGCAAGATAAATGCCGGAGGCAAGCCGATTGATGTGTATGGGGCGCCAGTACCATGTGTGGGTGATTTCGACGGTGACGGCGATCTGGACATCATCTGCGGAGAGTTTGTTGATGGCTTGACGTGGTTTGAGAACATAGGTACCAGAAGGGTTCCGGAATTTGCCAAGGGTGTGCGCCTTTCCAACAAGAACGGAGAGATCCGTTTGCATCTGCAGATGATAGTGCCGGTAGTGTCAGATTTCAATGGCGACGGGTTGCCGGATCTCATTGTCGGGGATGAGGACGGTCGCGTGGCATGGCTCAAGAACACAGGCAAGGTCAAGAATGGTGTACCTCAGTTTGAAGATCCGTACTATTTCCGTCAGAAAGCCGATCTGGTGAAATTCGGTGCTTTGGCCACCCCGTATTCGGTGGATTGGGACAACGATGGAAAAGATGACATCGTGGCCGGAAATTCCGCTGGTGAGATTGCTGTGATAAGGAATCTTTCCGGTGGCCCGGATCCGGTCTGGGCTGAGCCTGAACTGATCAAGGTAAAGGGCAAGCCTTTCAGAATCATGGCTGGAGAGAATGGCTCGATCCAGGGTCCCGCGGAAAGGAAATGGGGCTATACTGTCTTGGCGGTGGCTGACATGGATAACGATGGAAAGAAAGACATTGTCATCAATTCCATCACAGGAAAGATAGAGTGGTTGAGAAACAAGGGTAGTAAAGACGGCCTGAAGTTCTCCGAACCCAAACCGGTCTATGTGGATTGGTCCGGAGAGACTCCAAAACCAGAATGGAATTGGTGGAATCCGAAACCGGGAACGTTGGTGACACAATGGAGAACCTCTCCTGTAATCCTCGACTGGAATGGAGACGGACTTGAGGATTTGATCATTCTGGATCAGGAAGGATACCTGTGCTGCTATGAAAGGATCAAGACTTCCGGCAAAAAAGTTCGATTCAAGCCTGGGCAAAGATTATTTTATGGCACAAACTGCTCTGTTTACAGTAATAAGACCGGAGTTGTGAATTCGGAGTCGGGACCTCTTCGTCTGAATGACGGCAAGGCCGGAGCTTCCGGAAGAAGAAAAATCTGTTTCGTGGATTGGGACGGAGATGGAAGGATGGATCTGATTGTTGATAGTCAGAGCGTGGCTTGGTTCCGCAATGTGAAGGACGAGGATGGAATCACCTGGTTTGAGTACAAAGGGAATCTGTGCGATGTCATCCTTGAGGGACACACGACATGTCCTACCCCTGTCGATTGGGACAAGGACGGCAAGAGCGATCTGCTTGTCGGCGCGGAGGACGGGCATTTTTACTATATTAAGAATAAGACATCCTGCAAATAGAAAACTATAAAAATATTATGGAAACAAAGAAAATCAGGGGCATCATTCCCCCTATGGTCACCCCGCTTAAGGGGAACAATGAACTTGACAATGAAGGCATTGTCAATCTAGTGGAACGTATGATAGAGGGAGGTGTGCACGGCCTGTTTCTTCTTGGAACCACCGGTGAGGCTCAGAGTCTTACTTATGAGTTAAGGCGTGAGTTTGTCAAGGAAGTGTGCGGAAAGGTAGCTGGTAGGATTCCGGTCCTTGTCGGCATAACCGACACCTCTTTCGACGAGAGTGTCCGTATGGCGGAATTTGCCAAAGGAAACGGTGCCGCCGGGGTGGTAGCTGCTGCCCCATACTATTCTCCACTGTCCCAGGTGGAACTCTATGAATATTTCATGGCTCTTGCTGATGCGTCACCTTTGCCACTTTACCTCTATAACATGCCTTCTCACGTCAAGGTGTTCCTGGAGGTCCAGACAGTGTTAAAATTAGCGCGACATCCTAACATCGTTGGATTGAAAGACAGTTCCGCGAACATGAATTACTTTCGTACGTTGTACCACCATCTCGGTGGGAGGGACGATTTCGCTTTGTATGTTGGGCCAGAGGAACTGACGGGAGAATGTATCCTGATGGGCGCTGACGGCGGCATTAACGGTGGAGCGAATCTGTTTCCGGAGATCTATGTGGAAATGTTCAATGCAGCCGAGGCCGGCGATTTGAAGAAAGTAAGGGAGTTGCAGGAGAGGATAATGGAGATAAGCACATCCCTTTACACTGTCGGCAAATACGGCTCAAGCTATCTGAAGGGCGTGAAGTGCGCACTGTCGCTGTTGGGAATATGCAATGGCTATCTTGCATGGCCATACCGTGAGTTTGAGCCGTCCGAGCGCGTGCTGATCCGCAAGGCGTTGATCAACCTTGGTTTCAATGATATCAAATAGCGTGGTTCGCCTGACGATATGGAACTGACAATATTAGATTATCTTGTTTTCTTCGTGTTCGTTGTCGGTGTTGTGCTTTTCGGTTGCAGCTTTTACCGCAAGAGCCGAACAGGCGCCGCCGCTTTCACGAAGGCTGATGGAAATATACCCACATGGGTTGTGGGCATGTCGATATTCGCGACTTTCGTCAGCTCCATCAGTTTCCTTGGCCTTTCTGGAGGATCTTACGCCGGTAATTGGAACCAGCTTGTGTTCAGCCTGACAATTCCTGTCGCGATGGTGCTTGCGGCCAAGATATTCATACCTCTGTACCGTGGCATCGGAAGTGTTTCTGCTTACCAGTTCATCGAGGACAAATACGGCTATTGGGCAAGGTGTTACGTTGCTGTGTGCTACCTGTTGACTCAGGTCTGTAGGGTGGGGTCCATCCTGCTGCTCCTTGCTATACCGATTAACACCATGTTCGGCTGGGACATCAGCACGGTGATCATCGTGACCGGTGTGCTTACGTTGGTATATTCGGTGGTAGGAGGAATGTCCGCCGTTGTCTGGACTGACGCTATTCAAGGTATAATCCTGATCTTGGGGGCATTGGCGTGCGCGTTGATCCTTACTTTCGACATGCCTGAGGGGCCGGAGCAACTATTTAGGATCGCGGCAGCGGAAGGCAAGTTCAGTCTTGGGAGTCTGGGTATGACACTCAAGGAGCCTACTGTCTGGGTTGTGCTGATCTATGGTTTGTTCATGAACCTTCAGAACTACGGAATCGACCAGAATTATGTCCAGAGGTACATGACTGCCAAATCGACCAAGGAAGCCGTGAAGGGAACCATCTTCGGAGGACTTCTTTATATTCCTGTGTCATTGGTGTTTGTGTATATTGGGACGGCTCTTTATTCATACTATACGTCGCAACCCGATCTCCTGCCGGAAGGCCTTTCAGGCGACAAGGTCTTTCCGTACTTCATTGTACATGGACTGCCGACAGGTCTTACCGGCCTCGTCATCGCCTCCTTGTTTTCTGCCGGGATGAGCACAGTCGCGACCAGCATAAATTCTTCCGCTACCATAGTTTTCACAGATTTCTATGAACGCATGTGGAAAGTAGGTTCGGTGGATCTAAGAAAACGACACATGGCGGTATTATATACAACATCTTTTGTGGTCGGTGTTATTGGAATTGTCATAGGCCTGGCAATGCAGAAGATCGATGGGGTTCTGGATGCATGGTGGAAATTGTCTTCCATATTCAGCGGGGGAATGTTAGGCCTGTTCCTTTTGGCCCTTGTCTGCAGGAAGCCGGCTCGTTCTGCATCTATTGCCGCTGTGGTCTGCGGACTTCTTGTGATCACCTACATGAGTCTTCCTGTGTTCGGAAGCGAGATTCATTCCTATCTGACAATAGTGTTCGGCACCACGGTAATTTTTGTCGTTGGATTCGTAATGTCTCTTTTGGTTAATAGAATTAACAAAACTAAAGCTAATAGTTAATAATGGTAATCAATCATCCTAAAATCGGTATCCGTCCTATTATTGACGGCCGTCGCGGAGGTATCCGCGAATCATTGGAAGTCATGACCATGGGTATGGCGGAAAGTGTCAAGTCTCTTTATGAGTCTTACCTGCATTATGTAGACGGGACCCCTGTGGAGTGTGTCATCGCTGACACGACAATAGGCGGTGTGGCAGAAGCCGCCGCCGCTGCGGACAAGTTCCGGGACAACAACGTTGGCGCTGTCATCTCCGTGACCCCTTGCTGGTGCTATGGTGCGGAGACCATCGACATGGATCCTCTTATGCCGAAGGCCATCTGGGGATTCAACAAGACAGAGCGCCCTGGAGCTGTCTATCTCGCCGCTGCATTGGCCGGGCACAATCAGAAAGGACTCCCTGCGTTCGGCATTTATGGCCGTGATGTTCAGGACAAGGAAGACAACTCAATTACGGGTGACGTCCGTGAGAAATTACTGCTTTGGGGCAAAGCGGCCGTTGCCATGATGCAGATGAAGGGCAAATCCTATCTATCCATCGGCTCTGTGTCTATGGGAATAGCCGGATCAATCCCTGTACCAGATTTCTTCCAGGATTATCTTGGAATGAGGAATGAATATGTGGACTGCTCCGAGATTGAGCGCAGGGTGCGTCTTGGAATCTACGAGAAGGAAGAGTTTGACCGCGCGATGAAGTGGGTCAATGAATATTGCAAGCCATGCGAAGGCTCTGACCATAACCGCGAGGATCTCCGCTACGACAGGACTCACTTGGACGAGGTCTGGGAATATGTTGTCAAGATGACAATAATATTCCGTGACCTGATGAGGGGCAATGACAAGCTGGCGGAAATGGGCTTTCTGGAAGAAGCTGGGGGTCATAACGCCATTGCGGGAGGTTTCCAAGGCCAGAGGCAATGGACGGATTTCATGCCTGACGGAGATTTCTCGGAGACAATCCTGAACACGTCCTTCGATTGGAACGGAATCAGACAGCCGTATGTCTTCGCAACTGAGAATGATACACTTAATGGTGTGACGATGTTGTTCCTCAATCTGCTTACCAACAGGGCTCAGATGTTCTCAGATGTCAGGACTTATTGGTCTCCGGAAGCTGTCAAGCGCGTGACAGGTTACGAGTTGACCGGACATGCCGGCAATGGCTTCATACATCTGATTAATTCCGGCTCCACGACTCTTGACGCGACCGGAAGGATGGAAGATGCTGAAGGCGCTCCTGTGATGAAGCCGTTCTGGGAGATTACTGAAAAGGATGTGGAATCCTGCCTGAAGAACACTTCGTGGATGCCTGCCGACAGGCAATATTTCCGTGGAGGTGGTATGTCCAGCCATTTCCTCACTAGAGGAGAAATGCCGATGACAATGTGCCGCATCAATCTGATTAAGGGATTGGGACCTGTTCTCCAGATCGCCGAGGGATGGGCCGTCAATGTGCCTGATCATGTCTTCAAGGCCATAGATGAAAGGACCGATCCGACTTGGCCGACCACTTTCTTCGCTCCGCGTGTAAATGGTGTTTCAGGAAAGTTCAAGGATGTATATTCAGTGATGAGACATTGGGGAGCGAATCATGGTGCAATCAGTTACGGTCATGTAGGTGCCGAGATGATCACTCTGGCTTCGATGCTAAGGATTCCGGTCTGTATGCATAACGTTCCTGAAGAGAAGATATTCAGACCTAGCGCTTGGGATGCGTTTGGTATGGATAATGAGGGCGCGGATTTCAGGGCATGTCAGAATTTCGGCCCGGTGTACAGATAGTACACTTTGTCGTCACTTTGTGCTATAACGATATAATTAAATAATTCTATGAAACTACAATTGTTAACCCTGACGATATGCACCGTATTGTCCGGTGCGGTGAAGTTGAACGCTTCAGACAACATGTCCACTGACGCGCCTTATAACATTGACGAGACGAAACTTGTGACAGTGACCGGAACAGTTAAAGATGAGGCTGGAATTCCGCTCGTCGGTGCCTATGTCGTGGAGATAAACACTTCCAACGGTGTCACGACTGACCCGAACGGAAAATTCACAATCTCCGTGTCCAAGGATTCGAAGATCGAGATCTCGTTCATGAGCTACATTTCAGAGACGTTTCTGATCAAGAATGAGACGAGTCTGAATGTGGTGCTTAAAGAAGACCTCAGGCTGCTGGACGAGGTCGTGGTAGTGGGTTATGGATCACAATCCAGAAAATCTTTGACATCCAGTATCTCGACCGTAAAATCGGATGTGATTGAAGGGAAGCCTGTGACTAATGTTGGAGAGGCCTTGAAAGGTAGGGTGGCAGGTCTTTACGCCGCGTCGAACAACTCCATTCCGGGACGGGCGCCGCGTTATCTTATCAGAGGCGGATCATCGGTTAATCTGAGCAATGATCCTATCGTCATTGTGGATGGCGTGAACAGAAGCATGAGTGATCTTGATGCCAATGACATCGAGTCCATCGAAGTTCTCAAGGATGCCGCTTCGGCCAGTATCTATGGAGCGCGTGCGTCCAATGGTGTGATTCTGGTGACAACAAAGAAGGGCGTTCCTTCAAAGGGGCCTCAGATCACGTTTGACGCCACGGTCGGTTTTGAGAACGCAGTCAGCAAATGGAATCTAATGAACGGAACTGAGTTCCTGACCTTCCTTCGTCCGCAGCTTGTGGACGCTTACGAAGGACAGTCAATCCTAAACGGCGCCAGTGCCGCTGGGACCGGAAACTTGTCCGACAAGGCCAATTATTCTCCGAAGTATCTTGCCGACGGGGAAAGCGTTCCGGAAGGATGGCTTTCCATGCCTGATCCGATAGATCCAAGCAAGACATTGATTTATCAGGAATATGACAGCCAGGCTAGATGGTTTAAGACCTCACCTTGGCAGAAATACTATGTTGGTGTGAACGGTGGCAACGATAAGATCAAATACACCGCTTCCGCAAGTTACCTTAGTGACGGAGGAGTTGTCAGGATGACCGGCTACGATCATTTGTCTATGCATGCAAACACGACTTTCAAGGTCACTGATGATATCGAGGCTTCAACCTCGTTCGACTATGCGAGGATAAACTACGATCAGATGTACGCTTCAAATTGGAATGTGCTTGGACGCGGTCTTCTCATGGGTCCGACAAGAAAACAATATACGGAAGGCGGAAAGATCTCGAATGGTAGTGGGTGGTTCCAAGATCCTGATTATTGGGAGAAAGCGTACGACTTTGAGAATATCAAGAACAACTTCGCCGGCACTTTCAACCTCAAGTGGAATATTCTTGACGGCCTTTCATTGTTCGCGCAGTATGGTGTCTATAACACGAACACATTCTACAGCATGTACCAAAAGGTGAAAGTGGATGGAGAATTGAATTATAGAGGGAAGAACGACGGAACTCAGGAAAAACGTTGGGCCAAGATCAGGGACACCTTCACAGCTTATCTGAATTACGCAAAGGTTTTTGGAAACCATGACATCAATGTGATGGCAGGATATGATTATTCCAAGTGGCGTGATTGGTATCTCTATGCCAAATCAACGGGCTCTGTCTCTGACAAGGTTCCGATCCTGTCTTCAGGGACAGTGTTCACGGCAAGCAACACTGATACCCAGGAAGCGTTGGTGTCATATTACGCAAGAGCCAACTATAGTTTCAAGGACAAGTATCTTCTGGGCCTTACCGTCAGGGCAGATGGATCGTCAAAGTTCGCAGAAGGGCATAAATGGGGCTATTTCCCGGCTGCCTCTGTCGGCTGGATCGTGTCGGATGAATCATTCTGGGACAAATGTAGGAATACTTCCAATTTCTTGAAACTCAGAGCTTCCTATGGATTGACGGGAAACAATGGAATCGGATTGTACGATGCCTATGGAGCATATTCCACATCAAGTCTGTACGACGGTTCGTCCGTGACCGTCGCGTCGTCAATGCAGAATAAGGATCTGACTTGGGAGCGTACTTCTCAACTGGATTTGGGCTTTGATGTCAACTTCCTGAATGACAGGATCAGAGTGACGGCTGACTACTATAACAAACGTACAAGGGACATGTTGTTCAATGTCACTCTTCCTGACACAGGTTCCTTTGACTCCGTGATGGCCAACGTTGGCAGTGCACGCTTCTATGGTTTTGAGCTTGCCCTTCACACTGTAAACATTGAAAGGAAGGATTTCTACTGGGGAACCGACATCACATGGTCTTTCAACAAGAACAAGGTGCTTTCTTTGGATGATTCCTACAAGTACAAGAATCTGGACGGGAAGGACGCTTGGAGAATAGGAGGGTACACGATGACTCAAACTGGAGAAAAATTCGGAGGAATCGCTGTGGGAGAGCCTCTTGGCCGAATCTATGGTTATGTTATTGACCATATCATTACAAGTCAGGAAGATGCGGACAACGCTTACTATGACGCTTTGTCCAAGGGGTACAGAAGAGAGGATGGCAAGAGAGTGCCCGGACGTAAGGCGGTCGGTGATTATGAATGGGTCAACAGGCCAGGTTCCGCCCTTACCGCAACAGGTGAGGAGATGATCAATGCCGAGGACATGTTTGAGCTGGGCAATGTGCTTCCGAAACACACAGGAGGCATCAATAACACAATTAAATACAAAAGGTTGACTTTCAATCTCTATTGCGATTTCGCCCTGGGACACTCCATCGTGAACTACATGTAATCCAGAGTATTCATGAACACTTATGGAACTTGTAACGGCAATATTCTCCGTGATGTCAAAGACTGCTGGGAGCCGGGAAAGAGCGATTACAAATATGCCCGTTTCCTGCCTAACGATTGTGACTACGGCAACTCGAATTTTCAGAGAATCTCCGATTTCTGCGTGGAGAAGGGTGATTATCTGTGCATCAGGGACGTGTCCATAAGCTACGATCTTCCTGAGAAATGGATAAGGGGTCTGAAACTCCAGAAACTCACCGTTGGTGTCAGTGGCAACACTCTAGCTTATGTTGACAATGTCACTGGAACGATCAGTCCTGAGATTGGTATCGGTGCGTCATCTTCCGGATCATGGTTCTCTGCTGTGAACACGAGTGACAACGTTAACGCCAACATCGCTCCTGCCGCCAGGAAGATTCTGTTCAATGTGAAACTTACTTTTTAATCACATAATCAATAGACTTTATGAAAAAGATTATACAGAAATTATTCATTCTTGCCGCCGCTCTTTTCACCGTCTCATGTAATGGGGATTTGAATATCTCGCAGGACAATAAATTGAGTGCCAGCAATATGTGGAAAGATGCCAACGATGTGACCACTTCCACGAAAGGTATCTATTATCTGCTGAGGAAAAATTTCCAGAACAGGTACACCAGTGTCTTCTATTGGGCAGAGGCAAGAGTTGGAAATTACATGTGGAGTACTCCGCAGATGACCGACATCTCGACAAAGGACTGTACTGACGTGCTTTACAACACGATGACATCAGAGACATCGGTTTGCTCATGGAATCTGCTCTATACTGTCATCGATCAGGCGAATGCGGTTCTTAAATATGCGCCAGACATCACTATGACGGAGTCGGAGGCCGGTTTCGCTTACGGTCAAGCCTACTTCGCCCGTGCATTTTGCTATTTTTGGGCAGCCAGAATCTGGGGAGACGTTCCGCTTGTGCTCGTGCCGATCGAGTCTCCTTCGCAACCGGAGACTTATCCTGTCAGAACAGAGAAGGAAAAGGTCTATGCGCAGGTGGAAAGTGACTTGGAAAATGCAGGGCAGTACGCAAAGTACTTGGGTAAGAATAAGTATTATGCTACAACTGACGCACTTAATGTGTTAAAGGCTGAATACTCCTTGTGGATGTACACAACCCAGAACGGGGGTGATGGCTACCTCTCCAAGGCTCAGGAAGCATTGGGGGCATTGAATATCTCCGGCTCAAGGTTGCTGTCTGACTATGCATCTATCTTCAGCCGTACCAATAAAGTGAACAATGAGGTAATCTTCGCTTTGAACAATGATCAGGCGGACGGCAACACAGGGTCATCATATTTCGCAAACATGTACCCATACTACACAGACGTGGACTCAAAATACTGGTCAAATCCGGTTCCGATCTCGGGACAGTTCCTGGATCTCTCTCCAAGTTTCCAGAACGTTTTGCAAAAAAGTAAGGACGAGAACAATGACAGCCGTGTCGATTGTATCTACGGTCATGGAAACTACGGTGTCGGAGGTAAGAACATCACATGGGTCAACAAGTTCCTTCCTGCCATGACTCCTGGTAGCAATACCTACATCTTTGATGTGGATCTGCTATACTACAGATACGCACTTGCGGTTATGCTTGACGCTGAACTCAAGTACTATCAAGATGATTATTCCGGAGCTCTGAAGTCCCTTAACATAGTGGCCAAGAGAGCATATGGAGTGGAGGATTTCTATAAGGAAACCTCCAAGTCCGCAGTTTTGGACGCACTTGTTCATGAATATTCCATCGAGTTTGTCGAGGAAGGAGTCATTTGGTGGGCTTTGATCCGTTTAGGAAAGATAGAGGAATGCAATCCGACTATCGCCGAATACGGAAAGAAGAATAAGAATATCCTGTTGCTTCCTGTCTCGCAGGCTGCCCTCAACAGGAACAGTAATCTTACCCAGACTGTAGGATGGGGTGCTACGGATTAATTTTGGTTTGTTTCTCTCCGCTTCCGTCATTCCTTTAGGTATGAAGGAAGCGGCAGGGAAAAATATCAGTGCGTAAGCGTCCAAACATATAAGACTATGTTGGGTTTAGAAATTAATGAAACGCTGAAAGACAATCCGTATTTCAAAAAGGCGATGGAATATGCTCGCATGACGGATCTGTCCGAACTGCCTCTTGGGAAGTATGTGTTGGATTCCAAGAACCTGTGGCTGACAATCATAGAAATGCCTTTGAAGGCGCGTGAGGAAGCCCGGCTTGAGGCTCATGACGAATATATTGACATTCAGATTCCATTGTCTCAAGACGAGGAGTTCGGTGTCAAGGACCGCTCAAAATGTGTCAGTCCATCCGGGGCTTTCGATAAGAAAGCAGACATTATATTCTTTGAAGACACGCCTGATCGGTATGTCACTGTCAAGGCTTTTGAACCGATAGTGTTTACCCCGGAGATGTCACATGCTCCGCTCATTGGTGAAGGGCTGTTGAGAAAAGCTGTCTTCAAAGTCAAGGTTTTACAGGGTAAATAATTTATTTTCAAATCTATGAGTGAATATGTAATAGGGCTTGACTATGGCTCCGACTCTGCGAGGGCTCTTGTCGTGGATGTCGTGACGGGAAAGTGTCTTGCTTCAAGCGTGAAGGAATATCCTCGTTGGAAAAAAGGATTGTATTGCAATCCGAAGGTTAACATGTGGCGTCAGCATCCAAAGGATTACCTTGAGGTTCTGGAATATATTGTAATCGATGCGTTGTCGAAGTGTGAGGCGGAAGTTGCTCCGAATGTCATCGGAATGGCGTTTGACACGACGGGATCGACACCTGCTTTGGTGGCTGAGAACGGACAGCCATTGGCAATGCTACCTGAGTATTCAGAGAATCCGAACGCGATGTTTGTTCTTTGGAAGGATCACACCGCCATGGAAGAGGCGAGAGAAATCAATGAGGCGTGTAGGAATTCGGCTGTCGATTATGCGAAATACGAAGGAGGAACATATTCCCCGGAGTGGCTATGGGCCAAAGCATTACATTGCGTGAGAAGTTCTCCTGAGCTGATGCGTGATGCTTATTCTGTCGTAGAGTGCTGTGAGTGGCTGCCTGCTGTTTTGACAGGTGTACAACATTCCGGTGCGATTGTCCGAAGCCGTTGCGCCTATGGTCACAAACTGATGTGGAATGAGGAATGGGGCGGTCTTCCTCCGGAGAATTTTTTCAGCAGACTCGACCCAAGGCTTTCTGATCTTCGCAGGAATATGCCGGATGAAGCTTCAACGGCAGACCAACCCGTCGGGACACTATGTCTGGAGTGGGCCGAACGGCTCGGACTTTCCACCGATGTTGTCATCGCGGGAGGTGCGATCGATTGTCATGTGGGGGCTGTCGGTGCCGGTATCAAGGAACAAACTCTGATTCGTGTCATCGGAACGAGTACCTGTGATGTTCTGGTAGCATCCGAGGATGAAATAGGCGACAAATGTATTAAAGGGATATGCGGTCAGGTCAACGGAAGTGTCATTCCTGGGATGATCGGGCTAGAGGCTGGGCAGAGCGCGTTCGGTGATGTGTACGCAATGTTCAGGCGCATTCTTGAATGGCCTCTGCGTAACTGTGCCGGCCTGGGCGTAGAAGCTTGCGCGGCTGCTTGTGAGAAGATAATCCCTCTGCTGACATCCGAGGCCGAAAGGATTGGTGTATCAGAGGATGACATGTTGGCGACAGATTGGATGAACGGACGAAGGTCTCCTGATTCTGATCCATCGCAGAAAGGCACAATCACCGGATTCACTCTTGGCACGACCGCTCCAGAGATATTTCGTTCTCTTGTAGAGGCCACAGCGTTCGGAACCAGGGCGATCATCGACCGTTTCACTGAAGAGGGAATCCACATAGATTCCGTCATCGGTGTCGGAGGCATCGCGCTGAAAAGCCCGTTTGTCATGCAGGTGATGTCTGATGTGATTGGACGTCCGATAAAGGTATGCAAATCCGATCAGGTCTGTGCTCTGGGGGCAGCCATGTTCGCTGCCACCGCCGCCGGACGGTATAGGAAGGTAGAAGATGCGATTGCCGCGATGAACAGTGGATTCTCAAAGGAATATATTCCAGATGAGAATAAAGCCAGGGTCTATCATTCAAGATATTACAGGTATCTGTCTTTAGCTTGATGAGTCCGCATTTTTGAATGTTTGTCAGGGTTCCGGTAATTTCGGAATCCTTGTTTTTTATGGCCATCTCACAACGTGCTCAATCGAAGAAAAGAGGGTAATGTTTGCCGTTGTTGGTAAGATATAGGTGCCAGAAAGGATTGACTGTGGCGGAGCCGGATGAACTGGACGTGAGGTGTTCGATGCCGTCACGGCGTCTCCTCAGACGAGATCCGGCACTTTACCCTGAGCGCACAGCCTCCGCACAGACCAGATCCTACTATGATTACGATTGCAGGACTTTGGTCCTCAAGGAGTTCAAGGCTCACAGAAACTACGACTCCTGGTTCGCCGGCGGCTCCGAGTTCTTTGTGAAGTGTGGAGCGTTGAACGGATTCTCTGCCAAGACCGAAGAGGAACTCAAGCTTTACAGCCCGTCGGTCACGGACATGATGATCAATGTCAAGCGTAAGCAGGTCGGGAAGTCTATCCGGTTCAACACTGTTGTCGTGTCTGAATGGACTCCTCAGCTGGAGGAATGTGTCTTCCTGATGATCGAGGATGATGGCGGCAAGCAGACCTCCTGGAAAGCCAGTGGTCTTGTGAAGATCAAATCCAAGTCTTATGGATTCGAGGTCGAACTTCCTTTCCGTCGTAATGATGACCTCGTCTGGCGCGGAAAACTCTCCAACAACTATTTCGAGAAGTACAACGGTAAGCCAAACCGCTTCGGTGACGTCAGCATCACCTTCAGTTTTCTGTGATTGAATCCGGTATGATGACAAAAGCGCTGCCGGACAGACTACCGGCAGCGCTTTGGACTATAATGATCACACTCTTCAGGTCGTAGGAAACGTACCATTTACCGTTCTCTATTTTCATGGATGGGGTAACTCCACACTCTCCGGTGACAGGAATTGTGTTTCCGTCCTTGTCCAGAAGCCACTCACCGTTCAGTGTCCAGTACCATTTCCCGTCGGCGGCCTGCTTTACCGAAATGTCAGGAGACTTTCCGTCTGACAGCGTGATGGTTGACAACACCCCATAAGCGTTGACAAACGAGATGACATTGGTGCCGTCTTCATTTTTCTCGATGCCGGTGATAAACTGTTTACCATCAATCAACTCCTGAAGTTTGGTGAGTTGGGTGTTGAGTGATGCGACCTTGGCCTCGACTTCCGTGAGCCTTTGATCCACATCGTCCAGACGAGATTTCAATTCCTCGTCGTTGTAGCATGCTGTCGCCAGCAGTACAACCAGGGCATAATTACTTATAATATGTAAGGAATATTTTCTTGCCTAAAATGTGCCCTGTATCGCCACTAATGGCATATTGTGATATGTGCTGAGAGTATATTCCTGCCCTGTTTATGAATATTTATGTTGCAATATGTGATAATTTGGGCTAAAAAAATTATAAAATAGAACAAAAATGTGTCCTGACGACCTTGACGACCATCTCGCAGTTCGCGCAGTCAAAGGCGAGGTGATACCGTTTGCCGTTGTTGGTCAGGTATAGATTGGTTTTGCGGCTGCTTGGGATAGGAGGATTTACCATACCGGAAGTATGATTTGCCCTGCCATGCTGTCTGCCGGCTTGATGAACTGGACAGAGGCCGAGCTCATAACGGATGCAGTACTTGGTGCGCATCAGCTCGGCATCGGGGCGGTGAGAGATCTCGAAAGCGTCATCGGTCCGGGATGCTCCCAACGACATGTATATCTTACGGGCGATGTGGTTCGCGATGTTTGCCTTGTACGAAAGGTGTGGGCCATTCGATGTTGTCTCTTGAATATCTTGCACTTGTGACAAGACATCAGGCTCAAGTACTGGATATTCGGCGTTCCCGGTACGGCTTGACGCCTGGTTTACCAGCAGAGGAATCGCCCGGCAAGGCATCTCTTCCAGGGCGGCGGCGAGGTCTCGTCTGATTGCGTTGAGGGCTGATGTCGGAAGGAACGGCAGCGAGCCGTCCGGAGTCTCCACTTCAAGCGAGCGGAGGGTGAATGAATATATTCCTGTGGCCTTTGAGATTTGAGTGGCGAACATTCCGCGCATCCTTTCCGGGTTCTCCGCTGCGTTGTGTCCCGCTTCACGTTCCAGTTTGACGCTCCGCCCGTCCTGACTTGCCGCGTTGATTTTCAGTGAATATGTTGGTTCGCTGAGTCGCTTCGGCAAGCTCGGCGACCGGTCCTCTTCGGTCCCTGGGCTTGTCGAAGTGACCGGAACCACAATGGCCGAAATATCCACCGAGACAGGAATAGTCCTGACAGGCAGATTAGACTCCAGCTCTTTCTCGAATGCGTTGCTGAGGTTCCGGTACAGTTTGGCTCCGGGATAGAGTCCAGTGACATTTCTGCACGTTATCCGGTTCCCTTGGCAGACATCGCCACGGAAACCGACAATCTCCCCACGACCTTTGGACAGAAAAGAGAATCCGTCCCCGTTCTGAAGCCGGTCACCCGGATTTTTCATCCGTAATGTTATTGTGATGTTCTCCTCGCTTGGCCTCTTGCCGTTTGAAAAGTTCTGGCGCATCGGGGCTATGGAGACCACCGTCCCGACTTCCTCTCCGATTGATTTCGGCGCGTCCATCGAGGACCAGTTCCCAGACCGTTTTCCGTCCAGAAACAATTGCGTGTACCCACGGTTGAAAGTCTTGGCCAGATCCGGTGTGAACCCGCCTTCACTCCGCCCGAACGAAACTCTGCGTAACTTCTCCGGATTTGCCGCGACCAACTCATCCAATGCCAATGAATATGCCCGGACGACATTCCGCACGTAGGAGATGTTCTTCAACCTTCCCTCGATCTTGAACGAGCATATTCCCGCTTCCGCAAGGTCTTTCAGCCTGTCCTTGAGGTTGTAGTCCTTCAGCGAAAGTAAGGCCTTGTTCCGCACCAGAACGTTCCCGGAACCGTCCACAAGGTCGTAAAGCGACCGGCACGCCTGGATGCATTCCCCCCGGTTGGCGCTTCGCCCGGCTATCCGCTCTGACATATAGCACTGGCCGCTGTAGCAGACGCAGAGCGCTCCGTGCACGAAGAACTCCAGCTCGCAGTTAACGGACGACCTTATCGCACGGATTTGGTCCAGAGACATCTCCCGCTCCAGAACAAGCCGTGAGGCTCCGATGCCCTCGTAGAGCCGTGCCTTCTCCGGAGTCCTTATCGCACATTGTGTCGAAGCGTGGACCGGCAGGTCGGTCAGTTCCCAGACCGCAAGGTCCTGCGCGATGATGGCATCCACTCCCGCGTCCTTCGCCTCGGCAAGCAGCCTTTCCGCCTCCGCGAGCTCGTTGTCAAAAAGAATAGTGTTGAGTGTCAGGAATATGCGCGCTCCGAATCTGTGGGCATATTCGGTGAGCCTCCGGATGTCCTCCATCGAGTTTCCGGCGGCTTGACGCGCCCCGAACGCAGGCCCGGCGATATACACGGCATCGGCACCGCAGTCGATAGCCGCGATGCCGATGTCAGCGTTTCTTGCCGGAGCAAGAAGTTCGAGGAACTTCATTGGTTACTTGCTGAGGGAAGCGATCATCTGCTTGGCCTGTGCGCCGAACTTAGGATCGTCCTGTACCTTCTTGTAGTATTCAAGAGCCTTGGCGTTGTTCTTAGCGCCCTGATAGAGGGCGGCCACGGTGAAAGTGATGGCCGGAGCGTTCTTCGCGTCCGGTTTCATCTCAAGATACTTCTCGAAGTACTTGATGGCGTCGGCGTTCTTGCTGAGTTTCTGTGAGCTCTGCCCTGCGATGAGGTAAGCTGTGGCGTTCTCGACATAACTGTTGGCCTTCTCGGCTGCCTTCACGGCGTCAGCGAACTTCTGGCCCTTAAGGGCGGCGTTGGCCTGCCTTACATAGATGTTGGAAACCTGCTCCTTGGCCTCGGCCTCCTCACCGTTCCATGCGGCATGCCTGAAAGCCTCGATGGCCTCATCGGTCTTGCCCTGGGCTCCGAGAGCCTGTCCGAGGTAGAGGGCTGTCTTTCCGGCGGTGGTGTCGGCGGCGTAAGACTTCGCGAAACCATCGGCGGCGGTGGCGAAGTCCTTCAGTTTGAGTGCGTCAACACCTTTCTGCATCCACATCTGAGGAACGAGCTCCTTAGCCTTCTCGGCAACCTCGGCGTTCTCATATTCCTCGGCTATTTTGGCGACTTCGTCAAGTTTGGCGGCGGCCTCATCGTACTTCGCGTCCTTGATCAGGTCCTTTGCGATCTCAAGGGAGACTCCAGGGATGGCGTTCTTGCAGTTTGCCACGAGCTCATCGGCGTCAGCGCCTATGGTCTTACCCATTTCGAGAGCTTTCTGGAAGCAGTCGAGGGCTTCAGTCCAATTCTTCATAGAGATGGCTGTGGCTCCATTATTGTAGAGTTCTGTTGCCTGGGCCATGTCCTGGGCGGATGCCATGCTTGCTGCCATGAACGCGGCAGCGATCGCGAGAATAAACTTTTTCATCGTATTAAAAATTATGTTTAACTATATTCCTTATAATCGCAATAACCACAAATGTAATAAAAATTTGTGTCAATTGCACATTATTGGCTATTTTTGTCTAAACGGGAGGTGTCAATGATGCGTAGTCTTATCTTCAAATCAGTCTTGTGTTTTGCGCTGTTTGGTTTTTCAATAATGATGCCAGCGCAGAATCTGCCCGTTCTTCAGAAGGACGGCTCGGTCACTACCGGCAATCTTACCAACGGGATTTCCTACTATCTGTTGACGAATCCATCGATGAAGGGAGTCGCTGACTTCGCGCTTGTGTGCAAGGGGGTAAGCGACACTCTGTCAGCGAGAAAAGAGCTTTCGTCATTGCCCCACTTCAATAAGACGATTCCTTATAAGTTCTTGTCGCGCAATGGAATAGGCTGCCGTTCGGAAGGATATATCTCCTACCGTGACGACGCGACAATATTCAGATTCGATGATGTGCCGGTCTTTGACCAGGCCGCGTCGGACACCACGCTTCTCATGCTGTTCGACCTCATCGCGGCTCAGCCTTGCCAGCATGCCATCATCATCGCGGGTGACATCAATCCTACCGCCATCAAGGAAAGGATGAACGTATTCTCGCTGATGGTTCCTTCCCGCAATCCCGCCTACAAGAAGAAGGAATATGTATGGAGGCCTGCCATCGCTCCTGAATATTCATTCATCCCGTCCGGCGGTTCTTCCGTGACTGTGGAGTTCCGCTCGCCGAGGACACCTGACGATCAGATGAACACGATCCAGCCGTTCATCTCGGAACTATTCTCCAGATCGTTGAGGGAGATTGTCTCAAGCCGCCTCCGCGAAAGTTTCCTTGGTAGGGATATTCCTGTGGAATCGTTTGATGTTGAATATCTTGGAAGTGCGTCATGCGCTGGTGACGAGCGTTTCAGCGTGAGTGTGCGGACCTCCCGCGGCCAGCTGATGCCAGCCTCGATGGCGGTCGCCTCCGTCCTTTCGGAGATTTGTTCCAAGGGAATCGGGGCGGAGGAATATCTGGTCGCGCGCAATTCCGTCCTGAATGGTTTCCTAAGGACGCAGACGAATGATGCCCTTGTTCTGCGCTGCGTCTCCTCTTACCTTTACGGAGCCGATCTGGCTTCCCCGGCGACCAAGGCCAACTTCTTCTCTTCCAGGAATATGTCCACAAAGGCTGAGACCGAACTTTTCAACGGTTACACTCTGGCCCTGCTCTCCGAGATGGAGAATCCCAAGATCACATGGACGGGAAACGAGGAGGATTATGACGAATGGTTCTGGCCGGTTCTGTTCGGTTCGGTGACCGACGGGGTCTCCATGCTGGACAAACCGCTCTACAAGTGGCCTGTGACGGCCAAGGACACCTCGGCTTTCTGGAACGAAAGGAATAAGGTCAAGATGAAGTCTGTGGCCGCGGAGCCTGTCTCCGGAGGGGAGATGTGGACTTTCTCCAATGGCATGAAGGTGATTTACAAGAAGATGCCGGCTGCCGGGCGTTTCAGTTACTCTTTTATGATAAAGGGTGGTTTCTCCACTGTCCGGAATCTTCCTCGCGGGGAGGGAGCGTTTTTCTCCGATATGTTCGGCCTGTGCAACATCGCCGGCATGCCGGGAAGCGACTTCGACAAAGTGCTCCGTGTCAACGGGGTGGAGATGTCATGTGCCGTCTCGACATCTGATCTGCGACTCTACGGCTCAGCCCCGTCAAACAGATTCATGCTGACCCTCAAGGCCTTGCTTTCCGCCGCCAATATGCGGAAGCCTTCTCTTTCGACCTTTGAGCCGTGGAAAAGGATGGAACTGGCTTCCCTCAAGCCGGCCTATCTGGACAGCCTCATGTACCAGGACTACAACTACTCGTCCGTCAAGACACCTTCCGGTCTCACCGCCAGAACGTTGGATGACGCATCTGATTTTTTTGACAATCAATTTATAAGAGCGAATGACGGAGTTCTTGTGATTGTGGGCGATCTGTCGGCGGAGTCCGTCCAGAAAATCCTTTGCCAATATCTTGGCGGATTCCGGGTCAGCAAGTCCTCGTCCGTACGCCAGTTCTCATCTTATAAGTTGCGCACCGGTGCCACGACATATTCCCGCATCGGAACCCCTGTTGAGATCAGTCTGGCTTTGGCCTGCGCCGAGCCGTTCACGACAGAGAACTATATGGCATTCAAGGTCGCCAGCCTCGCCCTCCAGCGCAGGCTTACCGGTGTGATGGCCGAGCACGGGTTCAGTGTCAGAATGGCCGACCGCTTCAGCATCTGGCCTCAGGAGGCTCTGGAATTGATATTCACCTGCACTCCTGTGCCGGAATCCGGCCTCCCTTATGGTGTGAAGAGCGGTTCCGACCAGCCGATGAGGACTCTTGTGGAGGCTCGCAAGGTGATTGAAAACGTGCTTTCCAATCCGGTCAACGCCGCGGAGCTCGCTTCCTGCAAGTCCCTGCTGACCAATGGCTACTCGACCTATCTTGCGGATCCGAAGAATTATGTGGACGCCGTCCTGATGCGCTATTCCGGCGGAAAGGACGTGCTGACCGGTTATAACAACAGAATCGGCAGTGTCTCCGCCGACAAGGTAAAGGAAATTTTCGGAGCTCTGTCCGAAGGAATGAGAATTGAATATGTCGTCAAACAATAAGTTCGGAACCATTATCCAGATCGGCGACATCCTTGTGTCTGAGGATGTTGTCACTGAATATTTCGCCTGTGACTACGCTGTCTGCAAGGGCTGTTGCTGCATAATAGGGGACAGCGGGGCTCCGTTGGAGGAGTCGGAGCTGGAGCCTCTGGAGGAGAATTACCCCATATATTCAAAGCTTATGAGGCCGCAGGGCCGCGCGCAGATTGACAAGGAGGGCTTCTTCTCCATCGACCGTGACGGGGATATCGTTACCCCGGTCGTGGATCAGACCGAGGAATGCGCCTACACCACTTTCGACGAGGCCGGCGACTGTTTCTGCTCCATCGAACGGTGCTTCTTCCAAGGCGAGTGCAAGTTCCGCAAACCCCAGTCCTGCTGGCTCTACCCGATCCGCGTCACCAAACTCACCGGCGGCGGCCAGGCCCTGAACCTCCATCGTTGGGGAATATGCAAGGATGCCTACGAGAAAGGCCGCCGCGAAGGCATCCGTGTCTATCAGTTCCTCCGCGATCCCCTCATCTCCGTCTTCGGCCAGGATTTCTATGACGCCCTCTCCTACGCCGCCAAGAAGATTCTTGACGAGGCGTAGCGGAGAATCTTTTTAGATTGACATACTTGCAAATAACTTCTCCATATCACTGACAGAGTTTGTCTCGGTATATGGTTGAGGGGTTATTCTCACAATTGAATTTCTTTGTGTTTTGCTGACTGCTTCAAGCATTGTGGATAAGTCTTTTTCCATTGACTCGATCCTGATTGTTTTTCTTGTCGCTTTAGCCGTGATTATGGTATTGTAGAACTCGTCCATAAAACTTCTGGTTGTGAAATGGACACCTTTGAAGTTCAATACAATGACATTATCGTCTATGTTGTTGATGGCATCTAGAATATCACGTGCAGATATGCGGTTCAAGATGTCTTGACCTATAAGATCCTTTATATATATAGTTTCCATAATGCTACTCTACGTAATTTATATAATTGAATTCGTTTTCAGTATGTGGAATTCTGAAAGCAACGATTGTGCCTTCAAATCTAAGGCCATACGGGAGAGTAAGGTATTGGTCTATCCTTCTGTTCCTGGCATAGGCTGAATTACCTGAGGCCAATAAATATTCTCCTCCAAGACCTTTTGTCAGCATATTTATAGATGTCCTGAACCCATATCCTCTGTTTTCCGCATTTGGTAGATTTTTGGCGGAGATGCCATTCACGGCTGCTTGGATGGCCTCTATGTCAGACGATATTTCTGCCGTACGTGGGTTTTCCGCATAACTGCCAATAATTGTATGTCCTGTATCCGCTATGCAAATGTCTGTGTAGCCTTGGTTAGGATAACTTTGTGCCATTATGTATCCGAATTCCGAACAGGCGTGCTCTATAATGTTATCAACAACTTCGCCGATAACATATTTTAATGCTAGTATGACATTATTCGCAAAGGGTACTTGCCGACTCAAAATGTTGTCTATGCATTGCAGAATCGTATTGCGTTTATCGCTGCCGTCAAGATCTGTAGGGAATTTTATTATTGGAATATAACTTTTGGATGAATACGACTCCATATAAGATTTGAATGCCGAAGATCTGGCGAATGACGCTGCGTCTATACCACCGTCAGAAAAACTGACAGTTGATAGATAAGTCCCGATATTAATCATATTGATCGGGAAACCGAGTTGGTGCATATATACAATAACGGGCAGTAGGAATGAAGGTGATACAAAATGAACCTCAGCAAGATCCAGAATAACTCCCGTTTTATCGGAACTTAGCTCTCTGCAGAGTTTGACGGCTTCGGTGAACCCGTGCGAAAGCTTGTCTGACCGCACATTTATTATCGGCCTTATTACCATAATCTGTTCCTCCTTTGGCTAAGTGTTGTTAATCAATAAATTAATGAATAAATTATATTTTACGTTTTGCGTGGTCAACACATCGTTTCCTTGCCGCTTTAATGTAATCGCTTGCATTAGGGTTGTGCTGGATGTTTACTAAAGGAGCATAGTTCCTGATAAAAGCCTTTTCTATAGAACCCAGTTTGTCTGGTTCTACTTGAATGAAATTAACAAATAATGAACAATCCATCCATTTACGGATTTGGCATTCATCGGAATCACAAAACTTATAATTTCTGGACGTTCTCCCATAAAGATAATCTATGGGGGGAAGAAATCCAAGCATCGCTCCTATGCTGCGAAAGAAAGTCGCAGGCCTTTTATGCTTGAGTTCTTCTTCCCATAATCTGCTACGTAAGGATTTGGATGCTTTCCCAATGTAGATGATTCCATCATCTCTAATCTTTCCATAGTTATGAGGAAACCTAACCCCCTTGCGTATTTTTATGCAATATAGTCCAGATGTTTGTGGTATTTGTGAACTATCAATGGCATTAACAGATAAAAAGTTACCTTTGACCAAATCCTTTTCAAATAGTGTATAGTTGTGTTGATCATCAGTTGCTTCAACTTCACGTGCCTGCCTTTTTGAGACCTGACAGGATTGATGCCGTTGTGTATTATTGGGTTCTGATATTTTATAAATAAGATTGATCACACTATTTTCAGCATCGTTTAACTCTTTGTCTTTGTATTTCTTGTAACTCTCTTTAACTCTTTCTTTGTCTAAAGGGAGAGATAGATGTCCATCCTGAAAGAATGGAGATGTCCTTAAGTATACCAGTACTTTATTCAAGGCATTCTTTCTTATGCCGGGCTTTTTTAGAGGTCTAGCATCTAGAGAATCGCAACATTTATTATACAGATCTTGTATTGTCATAATGGCTTTGTTATTGGTGTAAATGCAAAAATAGCAATTATATAGGAATATTAAAGTATATTTACTAAGAGAATTATCAATGATAAACATTCGCCATTGTGGATGAATGAACTGTTTATGGAATGATATGGCCCTAGGCAATTATTGTGGTACAAAATACGATGAGTGTCGGGTGAGAGAAGGTTTTTTTTGCACCCGCGAGGGCTGACAAAGTAACTGTCGGGTGAGAAATATCATATTCCGCACCCGACAGGTTAAAGGGAGGGGGCACCGAAAACCTGTCAGCGTATTCAATAGGGCTACTCTGCCTTGTCGTTGGAGTTGATGAGGGCCATGGCGGCGTCGTAGTCGGCGGCGTTGACCTTTACCTCGACAGGATCTACATAGTTCAGTGAGACGTAGGAGGAGTTCTCTCCGAACACTGCGGCAGGGATGCCGTTCTCATTGAGCATGCCCGCTGTGATGTGGGCGCTCATCGCGTTGTCGAACTTTGCGACAGTCTTGAGTTCTTCTGCCATAATCTTTGAATATTAGAGTGTTATATCTGTGCTTCAATGGTGCCGGCAGCACCGATCGAGCATATTCATTTCCCGTAAATGTGGATTACTCCTCGTCCAGCACCCGGAATTTGTACTCCAGTCCACCGACAATCCGCACCACTTCTTTGGTCAGGCCTTCCACCTCGAAGCCGCCAAGCTCGCGGGTCATCGTGATCCTGTCCTCGAACATCTTGAAGAGGGCGCTGAACTTGGAGCGGAGGCGGAATGTCATATTCTCGCCATCCTCGCTTTCGAGGCGGTAGCCGCGCATCTCCATATATTCAATAATCCCGCCACGGAGGTCGGAATATTCACCTTTTAATATGACTGATCTTTTGATGAAACCGAATCTTGGGTAGAAGGCTGAAACGAAAGCGAATAGCAATGCTATCTGCCACAGCGACTTATAGCCATCGCGGAACATTAGGCTGACATCAGCCTTGACGACTCCGATGAACACGAGCGCCGCCATTATGACCACAAACAGGATGGTGAAGTAGAAAAAGTATTTGACAGCTCTGATAAAATATTTCATAATAGTCCGATTTTTGCTAACGAAGCAAAGATATGAAATAGTTTTGTTATTTTTGTGTCATTAATCATTAAATCGAAAGACTATGGCAGAAATTGATCCTATCCGCGAGCGTCGTGATCGCGAAGAGCAGGAAAGAAAGAATGAAAGCCTCAAGAAGGTTATGTGGATTCTTGTGGCTGTGGCGGTGCTGCTTGCCGCGGGACTTGCCTACATTTGGTCCTCGAAGTCCAGCCTTGTAAAGGACCTTAACGCTGAGAAGGACGACCTTACCCAGCAGATGATCGCCCTCAAGGGAGACTACGACAGCCTTTCATCTGACTATGCATCGATCAACAGCCAGCTGGACTCCTCCAAGGAAGAGGTTAACCAGTTGATAGAGAGGATCCAGAAGACCGAGGCCACGAACCGCCGCAAGATGCGTCAGTACGAGAAGGAACTCGGAACCCTTCGCAGCATCATGAGAAACTACATAGTGCAGATTGACTCGCTCAACACATTGAACCACAAGCTGACAGCCGATGCCGCCGCCGCGCGCCGCGAGGCCGCGGAGAGCCGTGCGGAGAACGCTGACCTCAAGGGACAGGTCGAGAACCTTTCCGGTCAGGTGGCGGCCGGTTCCGTGATCAAGTCCAGAGGCTTGAGCGTCGCCGCCTACAACGCTTCCGACAAGGTTACGGACCGTAGCAGCAGGGTAGTGAGACTTCTGGCCTCCCTGAGCCTTGTCGAGAACGACCTGGCTCCTAAGGGACCGGTGAGAGTCTATCTCCGCGTCAAGGATCCGGACGGAATCCTTCTCACCAACAGCACGCAGACCTCGTTCTCGTTCAACGGCCAGACTATGGTCGCCTCCGCTTCCCGTGAGGTTGACTACGAGGGTAAGGAGGTTGACCTGAGCATCTATCTCAACGACATTCCTTCCTATCAGTCGGGAATATACACGGTTGAGGCCTACACCTCTCAGGCGTTCCTCGGCAAGACTGAACTCTTGCTCCGCTAACCTGTGATCTACCTTCACGTCCCTTTCTGCGGCAGTTTCTGCACTTACTGCGACTTCTATTCGGAAATATGCCGGAGCAGACAGGCGTCCAATGAATATGCAGATGCCGTCATCGCTGAGATTCGTGACCGCCGGAAGGAACTGGAAATGAATATGTCCGCACAGGATGCGGTCAACACCCTATACATCGGAGGAGGCACCCCATCGGTGCTTCCTCTTGATGTTTTGTCACGGATTGTCGGTGCGGTTTCCCAGACTGAACGGCTTTCTTTGGTCACTGAACAGCTTTCTCTGGTCACTGAGCCTGTCGAAGTGACCACCCCGACAGAACTCTTCGATGAGTTTACCGTTGAAGTGAACCCCGAAGATATAGTGGAAAAAGGCCGTGAATATGTCCGCGGACTTCTTGCCTTGGGTGTGAACAGGATCAGCATGGGCATCCAGTCATTCAACGATGACATTCTCCGTTGGATGAACCGCCGCCACGATGCAGGGAATGCCGTCAAGGCTTTCCATATCCTTCGCGAAAGCGGAGTCCGGAACATCAGCATTGACCTGATCTTTGGCATATCCCAACTGACGGACGAGACCTGGAAAGACACGATCGAAAAGGCCTTGGAACTTTCTCCAGAGCACATTTCGGCCTACCAACTGTCAATAGAGGAAGGAAGCGCCCTTGCCAAGATGGTAGCCGACGGGCGTTACGTTGAGGCTTCCGAGGAACAATGTCGCCGGCAGTACGACATCCTGTGCAGATGTCTTGGGCGGTCCGGCTACCATCATTACGAAATCTCCAATTTCGCAAAGCCCGGCTTCGAAGCCGTCCACAACAGCGCCTATTGGCGCCGGGCACCGTACATCGGCCTCGGCCCCGGTGCCCATTCCCTGACCGGCAATGTACGCTCCTGGAACAGCCAGGAACTCCCGCACAGAAGTCCGGACGGTTCCTCGGCGACATATTCAAGAAACTTCGAGACCCTTTCGCCCGAGGACATTCGTGTCGAGAGGATCATGCTCTCCCTCCGCACCGACAAAGGCTTGGAAGCCGCGGAACTATATTCATTGGCCGGCCGCACGGTCATTAATTCCCTTTTGAGTGAAGGTGCCCTTGAGAAGCAAGGCGGCAGCATCCGCATCCCCGAATCCCGCCTCTTCACCTCCGACGAGATAATCCGCGAACTGATTTGATACTCCGCTTGTCCCTTTGACCCTGCCGCAAAAAAAATGGACTCCGGCGTACCCTGTCGTGATTGATGTATCTATCAAAGTTATAATGTCTTACATTGTAAATATGACATTTTATCATTTTATGATAATCATTTTATGGTAAAAATGCACTTTGTCGGGAATAATTGGATTCTCGCGTATGAGTTTAGGAATCTTATTGCTGTGAAGTGGCATGGCATACTTAGGGAGGGTGCCGTTTTGGAATGTTTTGGGTAAGGGGTAGGGTTGTCATTTGTGGCATTTATCCGCCACGGCTTAAAATCGGGACATACGACGAGGGTTAACCAGTAATTTGAATGACTCTAACGTCCTCAACGAAGCACCTCCGATTCATCGAAACGAGGAATAGAGGAGCCTTGATGATGTCGAGAGTCTAATATTTCTCGGTGATCTTTCGGGGGAGGTGGCGCTTGGGCAACGTTTTCGGGCTAGAACGTCTCTCAAGAGTGTTGCGGAACACTCTTGGGAAACGAATATGGCTCAATGCGTTGCCGGAGGGTTTTTGGAGTGCCTAAAGTCCAACGGTGACGCTAAAGCACTTTGCCGAAGGTGGCTGCCGTGTCAAAGAAGCCTCAAGAAGTGGTTTCTTCGGGGGTATCACCGAAAATATTTCTGTTTTTTATGAATTGAATGTGTTTCTTTCTGTTTCCTTTCATTAGGAATGCCTAACTTGCGGTCGTGTTCCGGGAGAAATCGCGGGACATTTTGACAAACAGACATGATTCACTTCAACTATGAGGACTTCAGAGAGAAAATGTGCCGTCAGGCGGAAGGTCGATGACCAGACTACCATTAACCAAGAGACCATTAACCAAGTGACCATTGAACAGCTGTCCATTGATCAGGGGGCCTTTGAACAGGGCATCATTGAACGTGAGGCAATGGACCACGAGATTGTTGGACGAGACTTGAATGGCCAACATGCCATTGAACAGGTGGAGGTTATTAACAAGGAGACCACAGGTTGTAAAGCCGCGGAGGAAGCCATTGACTGCCCGGTCGCCGCATCGGAGGAGGAGCAGTACCTTAAACGCTACCGCCACTGCCGTAGGCTGATTGAGAACGACGGGCGGTTCGTCGGGATGACCGACGAGGAGAAGGATGCCTACGCACAGCGGCTCGCCACGCCGGAGTATCTTGACCTGACCTGCGACTGGGCGTTCAAGTATCTGTTCCAGAACCACCCTGAATTGCTTGTCCGTCTCCTCAATGATATCCTTCAGGAGGACATCATGTCGGTTGAGTTCCGGAACACGGAACTGACGGAGATATCTCCGCAGGACAAGAGGATATTCTTCGACCTTCTTTGCCGGACGCCGGGCGGGACGATTCTGGTCGAGATGCAGAAGGCTTCGCGTTTCGACCAGCGCGACCGTCTGCTCTTCTACGGCTCAAGGCTGGTGACCAGACAGGTGAAGCGCGGGGATGAGGAATATGCCCTGACACCCGTCAAGGTCATCTGCATAATGAACTATGAGGACGATCATCCGGACTCGCCTGAGGACAAAATCCTGTACCATTATAGTCTGCGTGAGGTCGAGACGGCCGAGCCGTTCGGCGACCGGATGTCGTTCTACCTGTTGGAGTTGCCGAGGATAATGCGTTATACTGATGAATATGACAGTCCTGTTGCGGGATGGTGCCGGATATTCAGAAATTTCGCTATATTTGCGAAGTCGAGGTCGGAGAAAGACGCTGAGTTTGTGAGGTTGGAACGGGCGATGCGTGTCAGCGGCCTTGACGACCAGGAGATTGACAACTATTTCAGCGATATGATGACAGAGAAAGAGATGCGCCCGTACATCAAAGGTGCCGAGCAGCAGGGCTACCGCAAAGGCTTTAAGGCCGGTGTCGAACAAGGCACGGCGGAAGGCGTTGAGAAGGGTATAGAGAAGGGTATAGAGAAAGTCGCTAAGTCTATGCTGTCGTTAGGCATCCCGGTTGAACAGATCGGGATTGCCACAGGGCTGTCTCCGGAGAGGATTGAGACTTTAAGACAGGACTAAGAAGCTGTTTTTGAAGATTTTTCACATCAAAGAACATTTCAAACAACTCAAAACAGATTCTATGCGATTATTCCGGTTTTAGTGCCGTGGGTGATAAGAATTAGATTATGTCTTTGTGGTAATTGGCCAACAAAGACATAATCTAAATGACAAGACTATTTGCCTGAGAAACCTATAGATTCCAGACTATCTGACAGTGAATCCGACAGGCTCGCCGGAGGCGGAGTCGGTGGCTACCCAGAGTTGGAAATCACCGGGCTCGACAATATATTCATTGTTGATGTTCCAGAAGGCGAGGGCGGAGACAGGAAGCGATAAATCCACGACCTTTGATTCGCCGGCGTTCAACGCAACCCTTTGGAAACCTTTGAGTTCCTTGACAGGGCGGGCGATGGATCCGACGAGGTCACGAACGTAGAGCTGTGCGACCTCAATGCCGGCATATTCTCCGCTGTTCTTCAGGGTGAATTTGACCTTGATCGTGTCGGCAGCGGTATATTCACGGCTGTCGAGAGCTATGTCGGAATATTCAAAGGTGGTGTAGCTCAGGCCGTAGCCGAACGGGAAAAGCGGGCCGTAGCCGCTGTCGAGGTAGTAGGAGGTGCAGCCGTTGGAGGTTTGGCCGGCTTTGAGAGGAAGGTCCATCAGGAGGGTCTCGGTGCCGGTGTTCGGACGGCCGGTGTTGAGGTGGTTGTAGTACATCGGAGCCTGGCCGACGGTCTTTAGGAAGGTGACAGGAGTCTTTCCGGACGGAACGGCCTTTCCGCTCAGGAGGTCGGCGATCGCCTCGCCACCCATTGTGCCGGGATGGAACGAATAAAGCATCGCGTCACAGTTCTCCAGGTCGCGGCCGATGGTCAGAGGCCTGCCGGCCATCACGACCACGATGACCTTTTTGCCGGTCTGCCGCATTGCCGCTATCAGCTCGCTCTGAGCACCTTGAAGATTCAGGTCGGACAGGCAGTGTGCCTCGCCTGAGAGGATCGCCTCTTCTCCGGCGAACACCACGATGGCGTCTGCCCTTGACGCGGCGGCCTTTGCCTTAGCGATTCCTGCAATGCTTCTGTCGCGGCTGAAGGCGGTCCCCGGTTCGTAGATCACGTTGTAATCCTTTTTGAGAGCTGCCAGAGGGGTGACGGAATGAGTCTCGTCCCCGTCAAAGGCCCAAGTGCCCATCTGTTCGTAAGGAGCGTCGGCCAAAGGACCGGTCACGAGCAGAGTCTTGGCATCCTTCAAAGGAAGAGCCGCGTTGTCGTTCTTCAGAAGGATGGCTGATTCAATGGCGCTTTGCTTGGCGGCCTCCAGATGTGACGGGGCGTAGAGAACATCTCCTGAGCCTTCCTCCTTGACGTAAGGATTGTCGAACAGCCCGAGGCGGAACTTCAGGCGAAGGATGTCTCTGACAGCGTCATCGATTTGTTTCTCGCTGATTTTCTTTTCTTTGACCAGTTCCTCGATGAAGGATATGTAGCCGTAGGACATCATATCCATCTCTACTCCGGCGTTGACGGCCAGATCGGTGGCGTCCTTTAGATCCTTGGCGAATCCGTGCATAATCATCTCGCCGGAAGAGTTCCAGTCGGTCACGATCATTCCGTCGAATCCCCATTCTCCTCTCAATATGTCCTGAAGCAGCCATTTGTTGCCTGTGGAAGGGACTCCATCGATGGTGTTGAACGAAGTCATCAGGGTCATCGCACCGGCGTCCACACCTGCCTGGAACGCAGGGAAATAAACATTGCGCAAAGTCCTTTCGGAGAGTTCGACTGTGTTGTAGTCACGGCCTCCTTCGGTCGCCCCGTAGCCTACAAAATGCTTGAGGCAGGCGGCAATGGAGGTTGAATCCCCATTGCCTTGATAGCCACGAACCATAGCGGTGCCCATTACGGCGTCAAGGTACGGATCCTCTCCGGAACTCTCGGCGATCCTGCCCCAGCGTGGATCCCTTGAGATGTCCAGCATCGGGGAGAATGTCCATCTCACTCCGCAGGAAGCGGCCTCGACGGCTGCCACACGGGCGCCACTCTCAACCAATTCCGGATCAAAAGTGGCCGCGAGTCCAAGCGGAATCGGGAATATGGTCTTGAAGCCGTGGATGACATCCCTGCTGACAAGGATCGGAATTCCCAGCCGGCTTCTTTCGACAGCGGCTTTCTGGACCCTGTTTATCTCAGCCGGATCCACACAGTTGAGGATGGAACCTACCTCGCCTTTCTCGGCGGCCTCGGTCAGCCAGTCTCCGCCGGAAAGCTGGTTCATCTGACCGATCTTCTCGTGCAGGGTCATCCGCGAAAGAAGGTCGTCGATTTTCTTTTCAGTCTCGTCTTTCTCAGAGCAGCCGCAGATCGCCAAGGCGGATGCCGCTGTCATTATCAAGTACTTTAATATTTTCATTTACAGATTCTTGCTTATTATTTCCAATCGTTCTTCGTAAATCTTTTTCAATCTCTCCACGGCTGCGTTGTACGTCATCCTCTCGTCTCCGTTGACAATCACACCACCGTTCTGCGATGCGTCCTCTGCCGGATCCCACATCTTGAAATTCAGCTCAGCCGAGGTCTGAAGCATCTTCTCCATCTCATCGATGAAGGCAGGAATTGTCTTCAGCTGCGGAAGCAGTTCATTCCACCGGGACTTGACCGCGGCCTTGAAATCAGGATCATCGAACAGCCTTGCGTACCAGAAGGAATCCCTGTTTACCAGACCGTTTCTGGCCTGTGGGGAAGCATTGTAGGAAAGCACACCCCAGTCGAAATCCCAAATCGGTCCGGCGGTCAGCTTCCCGTCCGCACTCTTGTGCAGGAACACCAGCACATACATCGCCACAAGCATATTCCTTGTCTTTTTCTGATGGGTCTGCTGGATGTCCGTGTAGCTTTTCTGCACGGCTGGAAGAATCGCGGAGATCTGCCATTGGCGCAGTTTGGCGTCGAAGGCGATCGCGTCCTCAAGGGAGAAACTTGAATATTTGAAAGCCCTCGCGTAGTCTCCGTCCTTGAACAGGGCGTCCGCCAAACTGAACAGCGAGGCATTGTCCTTGGTGGCGGTCTTGATGTCCGCCATAGCGGAGCGGATGAACCAGTTCTTCATCTCCTCCCGGCGGTTGAGGCTCTCGCAGATCCTTGCCTGGAAATATGCCAGGTTAGCATAGTCGTGGCTTGCGGGATCCATTCTTGAGAGCGAGTGCCTGTTGATGAAGTCCGCCTGGGCGAAGTTCTTCTCATCGATGTACTTGCGTACTGTCACATAACGGCTCAGGCTGCTCGAAGGGTCCGCCAAGGCAAGCAGGCGCTCACGGTAATACGCCACTTTTCTAAGCATGGATTTGTCAGCACCTTTCTGGTTCTCGTCATAATCGAACCAGAACCGTTGCTGGACATTGCAGTAAGCGATTTCCTGCTCTTTTGTGAATATGGTCGTGTCAACCCGCGCCAGATCATTCCTGGCCTCCAGAAACTCTCCGGCGGCCGTGTTCAGCATCGCTTCCTTGAGATAGACATCATTCAGCTTGCTCTTGTCGCCAAGAAGCATGGCTATCTCCATCTGTTTATCAAGAGTCTCTACTGCCTTGCCATAATTAAAAGGCTAATACTCATCGAACAGTTCACCGTAGATCCGGTACTGTCTTTCAGGAGAGACTCCACGTGAGTGGAGAGTGTTTTCGATGGTCTTTATGCGTACCTCTTTTGCCGAGACATAGGATTCCGCCTCCTCAATCGTTCTGTCCAACTCATCCAGAAGTTCTTTCTGGGTCTGGGCGGAGACAGTGCCTGCCGTCACCAAAAAGATGATGGCGGCAAGCGGTGGTCCTATGAGACGGTGAACGGTCATATTCAGTCGTTCTGAATGATGGAGCCGGCCACGATGTTGGCCACGAGGGCGCGGAGACGGCCCACGCCGCCTTTATCCTGAGGGTGAACCCTGTGGGTCAGCAGGATGACAGCGGTCTTGCTTTCCATATCGATCACGATAGAGGTTCCGGTGTAGCCTGTGTGCATGATAGTGGTCTCAGGGTTGAAAAGGTCGCCGCGTGGACCGCTGTGCGAGCTCTTCTTGTCCCAGCCTAAGGCCCGGCCCACTGAAGGATCGTTCTGTGGAGGGATTGTGGTCATCAGCCTGACTGTCAGAGGGCTGAGTATTCTTGTTGATTCCAGGGCCCTGCCCTTTTTGTCCACGAGGACACCACCGTTCATGATGGCGGAGCAGATGACGGAGAGATCCTCGGCGTTGGAGAACACTCCGGCGTTGCCTGAATTACCACCCATTATCCTGCGGGCCATCGGATCGTGAACCTGTGCTACCAACGGCTTGCCGTCAGCCTGGACCTCTGTAGGAGCGCAGAGTCCGGCCAGTTCTGCCGAATTGCTGACCGCCGGAGTGTAGATCAACGGGAAATAGCAGGTGTGCGTCAGTCCGAGTACATCAAAGACATGTTTTTGGGCATATTCATAAAGCTTCTCTCCGGTCACTCTTTCGAGGATTCTCTGAAGGGTGACGAAGTTCAGGCAGCTGTACATGAAATCGGTGCCGGGACGGAAGTTCCTTTTGATCTCGGTGGCGATGTACTGCTCCATTTTTTCCGGGTCGTTTCCGCCATATTCCTTGACGAACGTGTCGGCGTTGATGTAAGGTGTCAAGCCGGAGGAGTGTGACAGAAGGTCGCGGATGGTGATGTCCACGGTCTCTCCACTTTCCGGATCCTTCCAAGGCTTGAAATTAGGAATATACCTGTCCACATTGTCGGTGAGTCGTACGTACCCGTTCTCGATCAACTGCATGAAGGCGAGCGTCGTACCCACGCACTTGCTGACTGAGGCGAGGTCGAAGAGCGTTTCGGTCGTCATCGGCTCCACTGTCGGCACCACGGACTTGTTGCCGTAGGCCTTCAGATAAACGATGTCGTTCCCCCTGACGACAGAGAGCACGGCTCCGGGAATCTCTTTGACCGTTATCGCTTCGTTGATGACTCTGTCAACTTGGGCGAGTTTCTCCGGATTCATCCCGTGACGCTCAGGAGAATCCTGCTTCAAGGCTCCCTGGGCAAAAACCGGAACCGCCAGCGCAGCGGCCACGGTGATAGTGATCAACTTCTTCATTTTGAATATATTCATGTTCTTGCGGAACGATTGGCATTAAAAAATTAGTGTGGCCTTGATAGGATAATGGTCAGAAACGAAGGTCCTTTCCATATACGGCTTTGTGATGGTTTGATATTCAGTGCAGCTGCTGAATCCCTTGAACCAGATGTAGTCGATGATCTCGTCCGCCGGAGCCTTGCCCCACCCGTTGTAGGTGTTGTGATGGTCTGTCTTGACGGCCACCTCGCGCGCGTTTTGCATGACCTTCTTGAGGTCATCGAATTCCGGACGGTCAATCTTCATGTTGAAGTCTCCTGTGAGGATCATCGGGTAGTTCTCCGGATTGATGCTTGCGATCCTGTCCACGATCAGTTGAAGTCCGTTCTTGCGGGCCTCCCAGCCGACGTGGTCAAGATGCGTGTTCACATAGTAGAACTTCTTTCCGCTGTCCTTGTCCTTCATCAAAGCCCATGTGGCTGAGCGGAAGCATGCGGCGTCCCAACCCATGGAAGGCTTTTCCGGAGTCTCCGAAAGCCAGAACGTTCCCCATTTGATCAGCTTGACAGTCTTCTTGTTGTAGAATATGGCCATGTGCTCGCCTTTGTGCTTCCCGTCCTCGCGGCCTACTCCGATGCCTTTGTAGTCGGGGCAATATTCCTCAAGGTACTTGAATTGGAAATCCAGGGCTTCCTGGAGTCCGAATATGTCCGGTTTCTGGTCCATGATCATCATCGCGGAAACCGGGTAACGGTATTCCCATGAATTGGTGCCATCCTTGGCTGTCCCGACACGGATGTTGTAGGAAATCACATTGATGTCGGCAGGTTTTCTTTTTTTTGCTGCCACGCTGAACGGCAGAACCATCAGGGCTGCCATGAGGGCAAGAATCACTTTTTTCATAACATTATCTCTAATTTATTATATTCATAAGAAAATATGTGGACTACAAATTTAACAAATTGTGCTAATTTTGCCTAAAGATAAATCGGTGAATAAAATAATTGGTTCACCGTGTTATTAACCATCATTTGAAATATTACCGATCATGGCGGAAAAGACATTTAATGAATATGGCAAAACGCAGGCTATCGACCTGCTTTTCGAGGGTAGTGGTTTCTCTCGACAGGGAAAAATTGGTTTTGAGCCGGCGGCCGGGAGTTTTTTATCTTCCGCCTCAAGGCTTTTTGTGGAAGGGATGGATTTCGACCTGACATATTTCCCTCTTAAACATCTTGGCTACAAGTCTGTTGTGGCCGTGGCCGGGGAAATATATGCATCCATGTCGCACCCACGGCTGTTGTCCGTAAGGTTAGGCGTCTCCGCCAAACTGGATTTCAGCCACATCAAGGATCTTTGGCTCGGAGTCGTGACAGCCGCCAAGGAACACGGATTCTCGGCGGTTGACCTGGATTTGGTTCCGTCACCGAACGGGTTGACAATCAGTGTCTCGGCAATCGGGGAGGAATTCAAGTTGACCAAGGGACGCACGGTAAAGGCCAGAAGTATGGATCTGGTCTGCGTGTCGGGAAGCCTTGGCGCGGCTTTCCTCGGCCAACAGATTCTGGAACGGGAGAAACGTGGGTTCGACAAGACCAAGGATGATTCCGTCCAGCCTCAGCTTGAGAAATACAAGATGCTGATCGGGAGCTATCTCAAGCCGGAACTCAGCGCCTCGACCGTCACCAGGCTGGAGGACGCTCAGATTTACCCGTCACACGGTTATCTGGTCTCCCACGGCCTTTCGGACGCGGTAAAGAGACTGGCCCGTGAGTCAGGCTTGGGCGTGAAGATCTACGCCGACAAGATTCCTTTCGAGGGCAACAGCTTCTCTTCCGGCAAGGAACTGGACATCGATCCTGTCTCCGCCGCCATGAACGGAGGTGATGACTTCAGGCTATTGTTCACGATTCCGATTCTGTCCGCCGAGAAGTTCCGCCGCGACTTCCAGACTTTCGACATAATAGGCCATCTGGCCCAGCCGGAGGTCGGCTCCGTTCTGGTTTCTCCGGATGGTCTGGAGCATCCGATCCTGGCGCAGGGATGGAATGATTGACCCTGATGCGCCTGATCCCGATATTCAAATACCATTTCCGATGAAACCAGCAAGTTACCTGATTATCACTGTCGCCTGCATTGTGGCACTGTCTTCATGCGACACCGGACTGTTCAGCCAGATGGACAAGGCTTTGGATGAGGTCGAGCAGGGGCTTGGCTACGTCAACACCTTGGAGACAAAGGATGTGAGGAAGATGGCGGACTGGTTCGACAGGCGAGGCGATGATGGCCAGAAGGGGAGGGCGTTTTACTGCCTCGGACGCAACCAGTTCAACGACGGGGATTTTCCAGCCGCGATAGTCACCTACATCAAGGCTCTTGAATATTCAGTCAAGGCCGCGGATACCCTGCGTGTGGCCCGGATATGCTACGACATGGCGCACACATGCAACGCTTCCGGCAACTCCACGGACGAGATGATGTACCTCGCGCGCTCCGCCGAGGCATTCAAGGTAGCCGGTTTTCAGCGCGAGTCCCAACAGGCATTGTTGGAGATAGGTCAGGCGGAATCCGGACTGGGGCGGTACGGAGCCGCTGAGGACATATTCAAAAGCGTCCTTTTCGATGCCCACGAGATGCGGGACACTCTTCTGGAGGCGCGCTGCCTTGAGTCCTATGCCGCTCTTGCGATGAGTAAGGACACCTTGGATCCGGCGCTTGCGATTGATCTTCTGAGCCGCGCGGCGCGGGATCTCGATTTCCCTCTCTCGTCCTCCGACAAAGGAATCCTGGCCTATGCCTATTCTGTCGCGGGAAAGTCTTCCGAATCCCAACGGTGGCTCTTGGAAGCCCGTGCCACAGCTGAGACCGATGCGGAAATCGCTGACGTGAATTTCCGTGAGTACCAGATTGCCTCCCGTGGCGGAGATTCAAAGAAGGCTCTCGCATCCCTTGAAAAAGTTATGGAATATGCCAACCGGACCCAGTCGGCCGCTCTTTCCGAGGCTGTGGCCGCAAGCCAGCGGGATTATATTCAAGGACAGGCCGAGGCGGACAGGGAGAGACTTCTGGCCGCGCGTCTGAAACTTTGGGTTCTGGCCCTTGGCGCGTTGCTGGCACTCGCCGCCGTGTCCGCTGTCTATTTCGTCCGTAGGGCGGAGGCACGGCGTAAACTTGAAGCGGAACGACTTGAGACGGAGAAGTTTATGAATATCGCAGAAGACCTTCAGGCCCGTCTCTCAAGGCCGGTCAGCAAGGCCGGACTGAAAGACATAGACCGTTTCAACGTCCTTGAACGTCTTTGCGAGCAGTACTATGTCTATGAAGGTACGGACAACTTGCAGCCGAAGATCCTCAAGGAGGTGAAATCCATCGTCGAAGGTCTGCGCAGTGACAAGAAGACGCAAAGAGGGCTGGAGGCCATGCTGGATCAGACGATGGACAGCGTGATGTCGCGTCTTCGCGCTGAGTTCCCGTCGTGGAAGGAAGATGATTTCCTGCTTTTCTGCTTCACCGCCGCCGGGTTCTCCAGCACGACAATCTCGGCCTTGATGGGCAAGGAAAAAAGTGTCATCTACAACCGTGTCTGGCGTCTGAAAGGCCGCATCTCAGCTTCGGACTCTCCGCAGAAAGAGTTCTTCCTCAGCGCTTTGGAGAAGAAATGATAATGATAAGGCAGCCGTGGAGGTTAACCGACTGATTTCCATTTTCATAAAAGAATGTACTCCTGCCGGTTCTCAGGGGGAGTAAGGTACGTTTATATATTCATTCATAAGAAATTAGCCTCCACGCGGATAAATAATCATCCGGGAAGGTTAGGTAAATCCTGCATTCTGTGTTATATAATGTGTTATATAATATGTAACAAGTCCGATTTTACAGAATGGAAACAAGAATCAGAAAGTTATATGACCGCTTCCTTGAGGGCAAGGCGACCAAGGAAGAGATAAATGAGATTTATGACAGGATAACCGCCACTCCCGAGGAATTGAAAGAGTTTCGTGAATACGAAAAGTTCTGGGAGCAGATTCACAAGCCTTCAGAGGAGGTGCTGGCGTCCTTGGCGGATGTCAAGGCCACAATCAAGTCCTATAAGAGACGCCGGGCATGGCGTTTTGTGTCCGCGGTCTCTGCCGCGGCGGTCGTCATTGCCGTGGTGATGTTCAGAATCCACACAGGGGAATCCGATCCGGCGATCCCTGCCGCGGCGGTTCAAGAATATGTCGTGAATGTCCCGGCGGGTGGAAGGACTGACATAGCTTTGCCGGATGGAACCAAGGTGATGCTCAACGCAGGGTCAAGGCTGAGCTACACATCGGAGTTCAACAAAAGAACCAGGGACATCTTCCTTTCTGGAGAGGGTTATTTCGAGGTCGCTCATGACAAGGAGAGGCCTTTTAACGTGAATACGAGCAAATGCACTGTCACGGTCCTGGGAACAAAGTTCGACATTTCCGCCTACGAGCAGGATGGTGAGGCGTTCACGGCGTTGGTGGAAGGTTCAATTCTGTTCAAGACCGGAGAGAAAGAGACTCTCGTGTCACCGGGAGAATTGGTCACGATCGGGGACAAGGGACTCACAAAGGAAGCAGTGGATGTCAGAGACTACTGCGGATGGACCTCCGGGATAATCAAGTACAGCAATATTCCTTTCTCATCACTTCTGAAACGGCTCGAAAGGGAGTATGACACCCACTTGATCCTTGAGGACAAGTCCTTGGGTGACAGGACCATCCGCGTGTCTTTCAGCAAGGATGACTCTGTGGACACGATCCTTAAAGTCCTGTCCGACATCCTTCCTATAAGCATCCGCAAGGGCAATAAAGTCTATTACATAAATCAAAAACAATAACCAGTAACATTCATGAAACACAAACCTATTATCGTCATTCTGGCGCTATGTCTCTTGCTGCCAACGGCGATGAGCGCGCAGAAGGTCACGGGGAACTTTTCCTCTACAACATTAGGGGCCGTCCTGGATGAGGTGGAAGCCCGCACGGGTTATCATTTCATCTTCGACAGCAACGAGATCAACACGACCATTCCGGTGACGGCATCCTTCAAGGACGCTTCGATCACTTCTGTGTTGGACAAGATTCTTGGGCCGACGATGCATTATTCCATCAACGGGAAGTACGTCACAATCTCAAAGGTCCAGAATTCCGTTGTCCGTAAAGAAAACGTGAGATCCGTCAAAGGGACGGTCATCTCATCCTCTGACAACCAGCCGATAGTCGGTGTGGGTGTCTATGTGGCCGGGACGACAACCGGAACGGTGACGGATGTGGACGGAAACTTCGACCTCCGGCTTCCGGACGGAGCCGTGACGGTGACTTTCGAGTGCATCGGTTATGACAGGAAGGAACTGACTGTGGAGGAGTTGTCCAAAATCCGGATCATAACACTGTCCGAAGTCGCCAACACTCTTGACGATGTGGTGGTTGTAGGATTCGGTACGCAGAAGAGAGAGAGTCTTGTGGGAGCCGTTCAGGCTGTGAAGCCAAGTGAGCTGCGTGCGTCCACATCGAACCTTTCCACCTCTTTCGCGGGAAGGATTGCCGGAGTGATCTCCGTACAGTCCACCGGAGAACCGGGTGTGGCGGACGGAGCTACGTTCTGGATCCGTGGCATATCCACATTCGGAAGCGGGCAATCCCCGTTGTACATCGTTGACGGTGTAGAGGTCACAGCCCAGATGCTCAATAACATAGCGCCTGAGACCATCGAGTCTTTCTCGATCCTTAAAGATGCCACAGCGACTTCTCTCTACGGCTCAAGGGGAGCCAACGGAGTCATGATCATCACGACAAAGAGCGGACGCAACGCCGAGAGGATGTCCATCAATGTAAGGGTCGAGACCGGTACCTCCGAGGCCACCAAAATTCCGAAAGCTGCCGATGCCGTCACCTTCATGAACACATTCAACGAGGCTCTTCAGACCAGAGGAAAGGATGCCTACTACTCCGAGGAGAAAATCACGAACACCATGAACCATGTTAATCCGTACGCCTATCCGGACGTGGACTGGTACAATCTTCTGTTCAAGGACAGGACTTTCAACCAGAACTTCAACATCAACATGACAGGTGGAGGCAAGAAGGTGGATTACTTCATGAATGTGGCTGCCCACAATGAGAACGGAATCCTCCAGAAGCCGGATTTCTCCGATTTCAACACGAACATCAATTCCCAGAAATACATTTTCCAGGCCAACATCAACGCCTTCCTGACATCGACCACGAAAGTGTCCTTGAGAATGAACACCCAGCTTCATTTCCAGCACACTCCTGTGACAGGCACGGAGACGCTGTTCAACTACAGCCTGAAAGCGATGCCATGCGAGTTCGCTCCGGTACTGCCTTCCGAGGAGGATGACACTTTTGTCCGTTTCGGCACAGCCCCTCGCTGGACGACCGGCTACAGCACAAACCCTTATGCCGAACTCTGCAAGGGCTATTCAGACCAATACCGGGGACATTTCACCTCCGCTCTTTCGGTGGATCAGGATCTCAGCTTCATCACCAAGGGACTCCGTGCCTATGGGTTGGCGACATTCTACAACAGGGTGTATTCAGCCGTGAGCCATTCCATGAAGCCATTCCTTTACAGGGTGCACGACTTTAGCGTGGACGAGAACGGCAACTATGTTCTGGACATGATCCAGACGGAGCAGGGCAACACCTACCTTGACACCAAAAGAGCGAATGACGGACTCCGTGAGCTGTCATTCCAGGCCAAGATCGACTACAACAGGACATTCCTCAGGCACACCGTCGGCGCGACTTTCCTCTATCACCAGAAAGAACGGGTCATGAACATTGCGGCCGCCAATGAATATGCTTCCCTGCCATACCGTGAGCAAGGTCTTGCAGGCAGAATCACCTACGATTATGACAAGCGTTACATGATCGAAGGCAATTTCGGCTACAACGGATCGGAAAACTTCGCGAAAGGGAACCGCTTCGGCTTCTTCCCGTCCATCGCGGCGGGTTGGGTGATCTCCAACGAGCCATATTGGAGAACCCTCAAAGACAAAGTCAACCTGCTTAAATTCAGGGCTTCCTACGGACTTGTCGGCAACGACGTTATCTCTTCCAGCACTGCGGACAGATTCCCTTACCTTTCAACAGTCAACATGAACTCAAGTTATGGAATAGCCCTTGGACCAAGCCTGAACGGGCAGAGTGGCCCGAAGATCTCGACCTACGGCAACGCCACAGCCACATGGGAGACGTCCAGGAAACTGGACATCGGAGTGGAGCTTGGACTCTTCAGGCAGCTCAACCTCATAGTGGACTACTTCTATGAGAAACGTAGCGGAATATTCATGCAAAGGCAGTCTCTGCCGTCTTCATTCGGCCTTTCCGGCATCACGCCTTGGGGTAACATCGGCAAGGTTGACAACAGCGGAATCGATGCCTCGCTGGACTATAACAAGGCTTTCTCCAATGGGCTGATCCTTTCCCTGAGAGGATCGCTGACCTATGCGCACAATGAGATAGAATTCATGGACGAGCCTTCTTATGAATATGATTATCAGTACAAGAAAGGTCATTCCATCAACAGCATGAAGATGTATGTCTTCGACAGGTATTTCGAGGACGACGAGGACATCCGGAACTCTCCTGACCAGTCCTCTCTCGCCACCCTCTATCCTCTGATGGCCGGTGACGCGAAGTACAAAGACCTGAACAACGACGGCAAGATCGATGACGATGACCAGATGTGGATAGACAAGACAACCACCCCTGAACTCTCGTACGGTTTCGGATTCTCGCTCCAGTACAAGTCTTTCGATGTGTCCGCATTCTTCCAGGGGCTTGGAAGACGGTCTCTGCTCATGTACGACAACCATCCGTTCTCAACGGCTACGGACCCGGGCAACGGTCTCATGATGTACCATGCGGAGGATCACTGGTCTGAAAGCGACCCGAATCCAAACGCTTCCTATCCAAGGCTGTCCGACAGATGGAATGTGAACAACACTGTGAACAGCACCCTGTACCTTCGCAATGCGGCGTTCCTCAGGCTTAAGACAGCCGAGATTGGCTACACCTGGAAGATGATGAGGGTTTACCTTTCCGGTACCAACCTTCTCACTTTCTCCAAGTTCAAGTACTGGGACCCTGAGAAAGGCTCCGGCAACGGTCTCACCTATCCTCTCCAGAGGACATTCAACATCGGCATCCAGTTCAACTACTAACATTTGACGTCATGAGAAAAATACAATTGATATTATTCGCCGCGCTCACGCTGGGCTACACCTCCTGCGACTATCTGGATGTTGTCCCGAAGAGCAAGGCCACCGAGAACGACATATGGAAGACACCGGCCGAAGCGAAGAAATTCCGCTTCAACATGATGCAGTACATGCCGGTACTCTTCTCTTATACGAAATCACCGGACCAGTTCGCCGGAGACGACTTCATGTCAGGCCCGCGAAGCACCTCCTACTGGTTCCCCGGTAAAAGTCTTCATTACAATGAGGAGAATCCAAGCCAGACATATTTTGGCTACTGGGCTCCGGTAGCAAGGACGAACGGAACCAACTATGATCTTTTCAGAGGCATCCGGTACGCGTATTACTTCATCGACAATATTCATAACGTCAAAGGGTTGGACGCATCGGCCGCCTCAAGGTACGAGGGCGAGGCATGGTTCATGATCGGCTACTACCACCAGACGTTGCTCGACTACTACGGGCCGACGGTGCTGATCAAGAGGTTCATTCCTTTCGACACCGATGATAAGAACGAGATGTTCCCGAGCAGAAGACCTGTTGATGAGTGCGTTGACTTCATCGCTGAGTGCTACGACAAGGCGGCCGGACTGCTTCCGGAGTCTGTGATCGAACAGGAATGGGGGGCTCCGTCCAAAGCCACGGCACTTGCCTACAAGGCCAGACTGTTCCTTTGGGCCGCGTCTCCGCTTGTGAACGGCAATCCGGACATGGTTGACTTCAAGAATCCGGACGGGACACAGCTTGTCAGCACTGTCAGCGACAGGGAAAAATGGAAACGTGCCATGGATGCCAGTCAGGAAGCCATCATCGAAGCGGAAAAGAACTACTCCCTTTACACCACAAACCAGAAGCCGGGATCAGACATCCAGACGCAAGGGAAGGATAATTACTACAATGCATTCACGGAGGAAGACTGGAACGGCCAGGAATATCTTATGGCCAAAGGCGACAAGACAGAAATCTGGAACCTCCAGCTTTGCTCCACTCCACGCGCCGTGCAGAATGACCAGATGAGCTGGCAGGCTACACTCGTGCCGACCATGGAGGCTGTGGAGATGTACTACTCCAAGAACGGTCTGCCGATGGATGTGGATCCGCTCACCAAGGACAGGGATCTGTACAGTGTGGCTCCAGGCGACAGCACGGTACTCCTTCACAGAGACAGGGATCCTCGTTTCTACGCATCGGTCGGCTACGACAGAGGACAGTTCCAGATCGAGAGCAAGGAGATCACCCTCCACGCGAGAGGCGGCGAACTTCACGGATGGATTTCACCGACCACCGAGTACCAGAGCTGCACCGGCTATTTCTGCCAGAAGTGGGTGCGTAAAAGCAGTTACTACGACTACGAGAAGAAGACCAAGAACGCCATTCCCTACTCATACCCGTACCTCCGTCTGGCGGAACTCTACCTGAACTATGCGGAGGCCGACTTTGAATATAACGGAAGCCTCAGCTCCACAAGTCTTCTCTATCTGAACAAGGTAAGGACACGGTGCGGACTTCCTAAGTTCGAGGATTCATGGGCGATTGTCGGCGGAATCCCTACCGGAGACGATCTGCGCAAGGTTCTCCATCAGGAACGCTCGATAGAGTTCATGTTCGAGGGACGGCGCTATCATGACATCCGCAGATGGAAAGAGGCCGAGGACCTGCTGAACAGACAGCCTAAGGCCTGGAATGTCAGCGGAAAGACTCAGGATGATTTCTACAGGGTTGTGGAGGCCGAGCAGCAGGCCAAGAGACAGTTCGACAAAAAGAACTACTGGCTTGCCATTCCTCAGAGCGAGCTTAACAAGAATAAGAATCTAGTACAGAACCCAGGATATTAATAACAATGAAAATGAATTATATGAAAATATTAACGACTGTCTCTCTGGCCTTGGCCATGGCGGTCGGATGCGACAAGGAGGCCGAGGAGGCTTTCACTTTCGACATCAACGGTGACGCCGGCACGGAGCTTGGCGGAACCCAGACTTTTTTCTACGATGAGGCCAGAGCATTCCCTGTCAGCTCGGAAGGAGTCTCGAAGGTGGAGTTCACGACTCCTGCCGGATGGGACGCCTATTTTGCGGCGACAGAGAAGAAGATACACATCTCGTCTCCTGCCGGAGACAACACTTCGGCTGCGGAGAACGGTGTGGTCAAGATAGATGTAACATCTTACGACAGAAGGACATTGACCCGCTCAATCAATGTCTCGGTGACTGATGCCTCGGTAGAGTTCACTCTTGATGGAGTGGCGGAAGGGCTGAACATGAAATATGCCCAGACAATGAATATTCCGGCCTCGCTCTCAAATGTCTGGAGCATTGAAAGCACAGCTCCTAAAGGTTGGACGGTCGTCTTTGACAGGGAAGGCTGCAAGGTTGACATCACCGCTCCGGCCCTGAAGGACGAGACCGCCGAGCATGAAGGCACAATCACGGTCACCCCTGTCAGCAAGAGAGGGACATTGGGAAGCCCGGTTTCGTTCAGCGTGCAGGTTCTTGCGTCGGCTCCTGTTCTCAAATTCGATGCGGATAGACTGGAAAGAGTCGCGCACGGCTCCACAAGCACGATGAAGTCCGTTGAATATGCCAACATCGACAAGGTGACGATCACCGATGTTCCTGCCGGATGGAATGTCGATCTGCAGAAGGGCGACAACGAGGCCACGTTGACTGTGACCGCGCCGTCTGCCACCGCTGAAGGCTTCACCGGATCCGGAACAGTGCGTTTCGATCTGACTTCAGACACCGGAGAGACCGGAGAGTTGGAACTGCCGGTGTCCATGCTCGGAATCAATGATGCCGATGATTTCCTTGCTTTCGCCGAGGCTTACATGAAAGGCGGTGACTGCTCGCTTTGGAAGGATGGAGGCGAGGTCATCGTCAACTCTGACATAGACCTCACCGGAACACCTAAATCCCTCTATGTCAATGCTGGGTTCTCCGGAGTGTTCAACGGGGCGAATCACACAATCACCTACAGGATCGAATCCAATTCCGGTGATGCGGGAATATTCCAGACCGTCAAAGGCGACGGTACCGTCAAGAACCTCAAGATCGCCGGAACATTCAACATCACGGATGGTAACGACAGAGCCGGCGGCATCGCCGCCTACAGCAACGGTGCCACGTTCGAGAACGTCATCTCTACCGTGAAATACACTCAGACGCAGATCGGGAACACCCGTCAGGGAACGATGATCGGTGGACTGGTCGGGGATGAGACAGCCGGAGGAACCTACAGGAACTGCCATGTGCGCGGAAACTTCTCCCTCGTCGCGGTGATGTTCTTCGGAGGTCTCATCGCGGACGTGTGGGACAATGACGGACTTGAGATCTACGATTGCTCGAACGAGTCCGATGTCACGATCAGCACCAACAAGATCGGCCTCGGGAACGCTTGGTTCGGAGGCATTCTCGGAAAGTCGGACGGTGCGGGAGTCAAGATGTACAGGACATACAACACCGGAAACATCAAAGCAGACTTCGGTGGCGGCAAGACCAATTTCGCCGGTCTCGGAGGTATCGCGGGTTATGCGTGTGGCTACTATGAGGACTGTTACAACGCTGGCGACATAATATTCACAAACGGAGCGGACAAAAAAGGTAACGGTAACGTCGGAGGTCTCGCAGGTGCTGTGAGGGTCGCTAAAGGGAAGATGCTTGTCGCCAAGAACTGCTACAACAAGGGTACGGTCAAGGCGATAGGTGATGCGGTGGGTGGATTCATCGGACTTATCCGCGATGGGGGCGAAGGCTCCATGAAACTCTCTGGATGCCGCAACGAAGGCACGGTTGACTGCCGCAGCGAGGTTGCATATTCAGCATCATTCGGTGGATTGATGGGAACAGTGTACAACTCTCTGGAGATGACCGATTGCCACAACAAAGGCAAGGTGATGGGCTATACCACCCAAGGCGGAGCGGGTCTGATCGGCCGTGGCGCGGACAACATCGTGATCACAAAATGTACGAACTCCGCCAATGTCTATGTCGGCTCGCACGCCAGCGTAAAAGCCGACAAGCCTTATGCCGCCGGCCTCGTCTGCGGATTCTACCCGACCATCCAGATCAAGGAATCCGCCAACACAGGTGATGTCTTCGCCATGGTGAGAGGGGAAGGTTATGTGTCAAACGTGTTCACCAGTGTACAGTTGAACACAGGAAATACGGATGCCAGCACCGTTGACGAGGCGACCGTGAACGCATCCAAGGCTTCCAAGGTCACCATCATCCTTCCGGAAAAGTGGACAGACACCTTGCCGGAGGAGTGGACGAAATGATTTGTTTATTCGCAAGGAACTCAATTGGATAGATGAACAGGATTATTCTCATTTTTTCATTGGTCGCGGGCATGCTGTTTTCGCAGTGTGCCTGCGGCCATGCCTCATCCTATGGCAACGGAGGTGAAAACACTATCGTCAAGACCGACAAGCCGGACATCCCGTCCGACCGTTACGGAAAAACATTATCGGATGACATCGTGTATGCCAATGCGTTGTCTATCGCGGGCGGTGATGTCGGCATGCAATGCTTCGACATTCTCAAGAACGGTGACATCCTGGCATGCGGCACCCGTCATTCGGCACTGTACTTCCAACGGATGACCCCTTCGGGACAGTACCGGAAGGAGATGAAGATCTGGTACGCCGCCCATGGGACGAACATGTCGGTCGAGGAGGACGGCGAAGATGCCTACGTCTGGACATCGAACTATTCCAGCAGGTTAGGCGGTGAGGGGGACTACTACGCGGAAAAGATCATCTCACGGGTCAGGTACCAGCCTGGCGTGACACTTATGCCGGAGGATTGCGAGGACAACTATTATGTCGGGCCTTATCAGAATCTTCTGGTCTGCACCGACACGGAGAACGACAATCTCTGCATCCTCTACTCAAGTGGCGAGGTCTCGGGAAAAGACACAAAAGTCGTGGTCTGGTCCTTGAAGGAGGCCAAGAAGGTTCCTGTCACAACCGTGAACATCGGAACTGTTGTAAGAGGCGGAGGCAGCGGTCCTGTCGCTGAAATCGAGACCATCAGCCCCGACGTGGCTGTTCATGACCTCAGCGCCCTCAAGCCGAAATATTCATTTTTCATCAATAGTGTCGAACTGAACGACGGAGATCCGATGCAGGGTTTCTGCATCTACAAGAAACGTCTTTACTGGTTCACCGGGGACGGAAGCAAGAGGACTGCAAAGGTCTCAGTGATAACTTTCAACGGGATGGTCGAGCTTTCTCAGCAGAGCCTTGCGTTCATTGATGACAAGGCCGGAATAGTTAAGTTGGGTTCCAAGAGCGGCTATTTCGAGGCGGAAGGCATCAAGATCCGTAAAGGAATATTATACACCGGCTACCTTTGGGGGCCGACAGGAAACTGGAAACTGACGATACTGAATAATTAGGGTATATGGCGAACTCAAACGGACGACTACTGTCGTTGGATGCGCTCAGGGGCTTTGACATGATGTTCATCATGGGGCTGAGCGCTGTCATCGCGGAGGCCTGCGGAATATTTCCGGGAGGCAAGGATTGCTGGCTGGCTCAGCAGATGAGCCATGTGAACTGGATCGGGTTGCATCACCACGACACGATCTTCGCACTGTTCCTGTTCATTTCCGGCATGACATTCCCGTTCTCCCTTGAGAAAAAACGCTCGAAGGGACTGTCGGATAAGTCGATAACATTGGATGTCATCCGGCGTGGACTGACGCTTTTCTTCCTCGGACTGGTCTATGAGGGTTTCTTCCAGTTTCACTTCGAGTCTCTCCGCATTCCAAGTGTGCTTGGTAGAATCGGTCTGGCTTGGATGCTGGCGGCCATCCTGTACTGCCACACCGGAAAGAAGACACAGTGGGGTGTCGCTGCCGGTATCCTTATAGGGTATTTTCTTCTTCTCAAACTTGTCGTAGCCCCGGATGCTCCGGCAGGTGCGGATTCCTTGTCAAAAGAGGGGAACATAGCCTTCTACATCGACAGGCTTCTGCTTCCGGACAACATCTACAAGCCGGGAGTATATGACCCGGAAGGAATCCTCAGCACGATTCCCGCTGTCGTCACGGCTATGCTTGGAATGTTCACGGGGCGCTACGTCAAGGAATCGCCCGCCACCGGAGAAAGAAAGACTTTGAACATGCTTGCGGCGGCCATTGTCATGGCGATCGTGGCTGTCGTCTGGGCTCACTGGTTCCCCGTCATCAAAAAATTGTGGACCAGCACTTTCGTCCTTGCGTGCGGGGCGTGGTCGATAGGGCTGTTCGCTGTCTTTTATTATCTGATCGATGTCAAAGGCTGGAGGAAAGGCACGGTGTTTTTCCAGGTTGTCGGCATGAACTCCATCACAATCTACATGGCGCAGAGAATCATAGGTTTCTGGCCTGTGACCGGCTTCTTCTTCAAAGGATTGTCCGGCATTGTCCCTGAAAGTTGTTCGGGACTCGTGATGAACATCGGCTATTTCACAGTCTGTTGGTTATTCCTTTATTTCCTTTATCGCAAGAAATGCTTCCTCAAGGTCTGATGAAACTTCGTCTCATGCTGGCCATGGTTCTGATGGCTGCCTGTACCGACTCCGTTTTCGCCTCCGTTTCGACTGAGGCCGCCACTGCATTGGCCCGGAGAATCTTGGGAGAACAATGTGACCGGATCAGGTTTCAGGATGTAAGCCGCAACAAGGCTGATGCTGAATTCTTCACCGTGGAGGATTCCGACGGCGGAGTTCTTGTCAGCGGAACTGGCGCGCCGGCGATGGCTATGGGACTGAACTGGTACCTAAGGTATCGCTGCAAGGTTGATGTCTCATGGTACAGTCACGATCCTGTCCGTTTGCCGTCATCATTGCCGGTGGTCGGAGAACCGTTCACGTCAGAGGCGAGGGTGGCCAACCGTTTCTTCCTTAATTATTGTACTTTCGGTTACACTCTTCCGTGGTGGGGCTGGAAGGAATGGGAACGCTTCATTGATTGGATGGCATTGAACGGGATAAACCTCCCGCTTGCGATCACGGGACAGGAAAGCGTCTGGTACAAGGTCTGGTCGGAACTTGGTCTGACCGATGATGAGATCAGAGGCTATTTCACAGGCCCTGCACATCTTCCGTGGCATCGGATGCAGAACATTGACAGATGGCAGGGGCCGCTTCCGATGTCTTGGCTTGATGGACAGGAGGAACTGCAGAGGAAGATTGTACGCCGGGAACGGGAGCTTGGCATGAGAACAGTCCTGCCGGCCTTCGCGGGACATGTGCCGCAAGCCGTCAAGCGCGTTTTCCCTGAGGCTGACATCCGTTCTCTGGGAGAATGGGCGGGATTCAAGGAACCATACACCTGTTGGTTCCTTGATCCTATGGATCCATTATATTCAAGAATCCAGAAGAGGTTTCTGGAGATTCAGGAAGAGATGTATGGCACTGACCACATCTATGGAATCGATCTGTTCAACGAGGTGACTCCGCCGTCCTGGGAACCGGATTATCTTGCCAGGGTCGGCCGGCAGGTCTGCGAGTCATTGGTGAGTGCTGACAAGGATGCCGTGTGGCTCCAGATGACTTGGCTTTTCTACTACCAAAGGAAAGACTGGACGGGAGAGAGGATAAAGTCCTACATCACATCGTATCCTGCCGAACGATCGATGTTGCTGGACTACTACTGTGACTATCAGGAGGTTTGGAAGATGACAGACAGCTTTCACGGCGTTCCTTTCATCTGGTGCTACCTCGGGAATTTTGGAGGAAACTCTATGCTCAAAGGCAACTTCGCCGACACGCATGAGAAGATAGAGAATGTCCTGACTGAGGCAGGCCCGGGAATATGTGGACTGGGTGGCACCCTTGAGGGATTCGACTGCAATCCATACATGTTTGACTATGTCTTTGAGAAAGCATGGAGCTATGGCAGGGGACTGACTCCGGAAAAATATGCCTCAGCTCTCGCGGAACGCAGGGCGGACGGAAGCGTGGCAGCTGCGGAGGCGTGGAATATGCTCGCGCGGAAGATCTATAATGGCAAGGGTCACCGTTCCCCGATGACCCTCCGTCCTGATCTTGGCCGGTGCCGCCATACATCGGAAGAAAGGTGCGGCTTCCCGAACGCGGATCTTAAAAAAGCGCTGGAACTCCTTTTCGACAGTTCCGCCAAGCGTTTTGATCTTGTGAACATGACAAGACAGTATCTTGCCAATGTCTTTCAGGACGAGGTCCTGGAATACTCCAAAGCCTTTGATGACGAAGATCCTGTGCGGATGAAAGCTCTCCGCGGGAGAATCAACGGGATCTTCAAGGACATGGATGCTCTGCTTGCCTGCGAGCCTTCTTTCCTGTTGGGCGGATGGATCTCGGACGCGAGAAGTTGGGGCGCCGACAAGAGGGAGAAGAACTATTTTGAAAGCAACGCGCGCTGCCTTATCACCACTTGGGGCGACCGTGGCAGCAGTCTTGGTGACTATGCAAGCCGTGAGTGGTCGGGACTCATGTCATCTTTCTACTTGGCCAGATGGAATATGTTCTTTGATTACTGTGAGGACTCCGTCAGGAAAGGAAAGGACTTTGACCAGGAAGGATTCTCGGAGAAAGTCAGCGGATTCGAGAAAGACTGGTGGACTCGCCGCAAAGGCCACTTCCGCAAGACTGCTGATCCAAACTACCGAAAGCGGGTCGCGGACATTCTTCGGAAGTATTAGGAATATCCTGTCATGAACATCCGATAAGGAGCGAAAGGACAAACCAGCTGAATGCAGGCGAGTTTTGTTCTTTCGCTTCTTCTGTGAAGGATGCCAAGGCTCTTCTGATGTGCTTCTCGACAGCGGTCTGGGATATTCCTAACATTTCGGCGATCTCTCGGTTTTTCATTCCCTTGAAGCGGCTCATCACGAACACTTCACGGCACCTGTCAGGCAAAAGGGACAAGACCTTTTCGACCTGATTCTCAACTTCCTTCCGTATTAGAGGGGAATCAGGGGCATCGTAATAGAAGTCAAGGCCGAAGAGTTTCTCCGTTTTCTGGATGCTGTCCAGAAATGATAGATCCACGTAGTTCAGCAGTCGCTCTCTTTTGAGGTAGTTTATGCAGCGGTTCCTTGTCATCGCGAACAACAGACGGGCGGAGGATTTCTCATCCTGTCCGGAATACTTCTTCCAGAATGTGAAGAATGTGTCCTGCACCATGTCCAGCGCTATGGAATGATCCTTGACAATGCTATCGGCATAGGTGACAAGCCTCGGTTGATAGTTCACGAATAATGACTCAAAAGTATTCACTCCTCACAATTATTTACCCATACAAATCTAATGAAATTTCTTCAAATATCTCCTTTAAGTAACATGAAAAAAATAAGTTGCCTAAGATTAAGGAATCTTTTCGGTCTAGATGTCTTTTCTCAACTTATTTTTTAACGCTTACTTATGGGACGGGCGTATAAATCACAGATTATTATGTAAATTTGCGAAGCCGAGGTCGGAGATGCGGGAGTCTGCCGGCTGAAAAAGGCTAGAGACTGAGAGATTAATGGATATTGCTGGAGACCTTCAGGCCCGTATCTCCTCTTCACCGCAGAAGAACTTCTTTCTCAGTGCTTTGGACAAGAAATAATAATCCTCTGTGCGCAGATTCATGCTGTTTGCGTACGGCAGCATCAAAAAACACATCCCGTGCGCGGGAAGCATGATTTTACGCACGGTAACCTTATGAATATGAAAGTTTTGAAAACAGTAGCGGCGATTGCCGCGATCGTTGTGTCGGCGGGATGCTCCAGGCAGGCAGTTGGTGTGGATGAGTATCTTATCAAAGGAGTGGTCAGGAATATTCCCGACAGCACGGTCATTAGTCTTATGAGGAGCGATGGCCGGTTGGCGGTCCGCGTGGCCCAGGACACGGTCATCGGCGGTCGTTTCGAATTCCGGGACACGATCTCAGGCGGAGCTGTTCAGTTCGGGCTGTGCTCGTTCGGCAAGGGCTTCCCTAATAATATACTTCCGGTCTGGGTGAAGCCGGGCGTGAAGGTCACGGTCACGGGTGAAGACAACCTGCTGCTGACATGGAGGGTAAAGAGCCGTCTTCCGGAGCAGAAGACCGAGAATGATTTTCTGGCAGTCCAGTTTCCGGAAAAGAGGGAGTCTCAGGTCTACGCCGTTGAAGAGGCTGACATGTTGAGGGAACTCAGGGGTCTCAGCGGTGAGGAAAGACGGGCCGCGTGGAGGAAAGTGGATTCGCTCAGAAGGCTTTGCAAGCCGCTGGACAGCATCGCCAACCATAAGGTTCTTGAATATATGAGGACGGCTCCTGTCACGACGAAATGGCTTGACGAGCTGGCTTTGCATGCCATGATGCTAAGTGGCGGCTACGGCAAGGCGGATTCGGCCCTGGTCTATGAGCTTTATTCCAGACTTACTCCTGAAGATCTGAAGACAAGGCAGGGAGAGGTGATCTCCGCGACCTTGAGTCCGAGGAAGGTTGTCCGGGTAGGTGACGATCTCGTGGACGGCGACCTTTATGACACGGACGGCAATGTGCATCATCTGTCCGAGTTTTCCGGCAAGTACATCCTTCTGGATTTCTGGAGTGTGGGCTGCGGGCCGTGTATGGAATCCATTCCGGAGGGCAATGAGCTTGCAAGGGAGTTCGCTGACAGGCTGGCGTTTGTCCGACTGAGTGTGGATGGTGAGAAAACCTGGAAAAAAGTCTTGAAAATAGTCTTGAAGGAGGAAAAGTCAGATTGTGTCGAGTGGAATGAATTCAAGCCTATGGGCGCGGGACTTTCCGCCTCCTATCAGGCAAACGGCATCCCGCATTTCGTCCTGATTTCCCCGGAAGCCAAGGTCATCGACATCTGGACCGGCTACGGCAAAGGCTCCCTCCGCTCCAGGCTCCTCCGCCATCTCGGCTCAGAATAACACCGGCGACAGTTTTAGGTGTTATTGTTCCCCAAGGGTGCCAAGTTGCACTCTGTGGCGACAGTTTTAGGCGTTATTGTTCCCCAAGGGTGCCGAGTCGCACTCTGTGGCGACAGTTTTAAGCGTTATTGCTCCCCAAGGGTGCCGAGTTGCACTCTGTGGCGACAGTTTTAGGCGTTATTGTTCCCCAAGGGTGCCGAGTTGCACTCTGTGGCGACAGTTTTAGACATTATTGTTCCCCAAGGGTGCCAAGTCGCACTCTGTGGCGACAGTTTTAGGCGTTATTGTTCCCCAAGGGCGCCGAGTCGCACTCTGTGGCGACAGTTTTAGGCGTTATTGTTCCCGGAGGTGACGTGGCTATAAATGCTGTAAATTGAACAGGCTCAGTGACCAGAGGGATTCCGGTCGCTGAGCCTGTCGAGGTGGTTGGGTGACGGGCCTAGTCGTTGTTCATCTGCGTGATGTCCGGCTTCCAGCGCTCGGAGTCGCCGATCAGCCACTCGGCGTAGTAGTCGGCCATGCGCCAGAAGAAATATTCATTCATGTCGCCGAAGCCGTGGCGCTGGCCCGGGAGGATGAGCATGTCGAAACGCTTGTTGGCGCGGATCAGGGCGTTGACCACGCGGATGGTGTTGGCCGGGTGGACGTTGTTGTCGATGTCGCCGTGCACCAGCATCAGGTGGCCTTTCAGGTTGGAGGCAATCTCCGGATTGGTCTGGATGCTGTAGACGAAGGTCGTGTCGCCCTTATCGATCTTCTCCAGGACACCGTGATGCTGCTCGCTCCACCAGCGGTTGTAGATGCTGTTGTCGTGGTTGCCGGCGCAGGAGACAGCCGCCTTGAAGAAATCAGGATATTTCAGAATGGCCGCCGTGCTCATGAATCCGCCGCCCGAATGGCCGTGGATGCCTACCCTGTCAAGATCGATGAACGGATGTCTCGCACCGAGCTGCTGGATGGCATATTTCTGATCCTCAAGACCATAGTCGCGCAGGTTGCCGTAGCCGTAGTTGTGGTACCACTTCGAGCGGTTCGGGTGTCCGCCGCGGTTGCCGACCGTGATCACGATCATTCCGATCTGGGCGAGCCTGTCGGTGCGGGTGAAGCCCTTGCTCCAGGAGATGTTGTTCGCCTCCACCTGAGGGCCCGGATAAACATAGTCGCAGATCGGATAGACCTTCGTTGAGTCGAAGTCGTAAGGCTTGTACATCGCTCCGTAGAGATCGGTGACACCGTCGGCGGCCTTCACCTTGAATCTTTCCGGGAACTTGTAGCCGGCCTCGAACAGCAGGCTGAGGTCGGCGGTCTCCAGATCGGCGATCCGCTTGCCCGTCGCCGAGAACAGGGCCACGGCAGGTGTCCAGTCCACTCTCGAATAGTTGGCCACAAAGAACTTGGCGTCGTCGCTCGCCGTCGAAAGCACGTCCATGTCGTTCATGTCCAGCTGCTGGAGAGCGCCGCCCGTGAGCGGAACCCTGAACGTGTGCATCTGGTAAGGATTCTCGTCCTTGTTGACTCCGCATGCGCTCAGCAGGATGTAGCCCTCCTTCTCGTTCACCCCGAGGATGTCCTCTACGTGGAACGCCCCTTCGGTCAGATTCCTGACCAGCGTGCCGTCGCTGTTGTAGAGGTAGATGTTCGCCCATCCGTTGCGCTCGGACCAGTGGAGGATCTGCTTTCCGCCACCGATCAGGAACGGAGCGCGGTACTCCACGTAGGTCCTTTCCCTTTCGGAGATGATGGTCTTGGTGGAGTCGGAGTCAACGTCCACCCGGCAGAGATCAAGCCTCTTGAGGTCACGGCTCTGGCGCACCATGTAGAACCCGGTGTTGTCGCCAAGCCACTCGTTCTTCCAGTAGTCCAGGTAGTTGTCCTTGGCCGTTCTCCTCGCGCCTTGCAGTGACACCTCCTGATCCTTGAACGCCTGGCTCTTTATCTCCTTGAAGGAGGCTCCATCGCGCGAGCCGTTCATCGTGAACAGGTAAAGGTAGCCCTTCGGTCCCGGCTCCCCTGGCATCTGGTACTTGTAGGTTTCCAGTTCCGGACGTTTGCCGCTGACGGAATTAATCACCCAAAGGTCGTCCAGTTTCCTCACGTCCCACTTCATCGTGGCGAAACGTTTCGAGTCCGGAGACCAGACAAGCTCGCCCGGATAGTGCCTCTTGGTGGAGTCGGCCTCGGTGTCGCCGGAGTAGTTGCCGTAGCCGTAGCCGAACTGGCGGATGCCGTCCGTGGTCAGACGATGCTCCACGATGGTGCTGTCCTTCTCGTCCTTGGCCGCCTTGCGAAGGCTTGTGGAGTCCATCACCCAAAGGTTGGAACCCTTGGCGAAGACTCCGAACTCACCGTTAGGGGCGACGGAGGCCCAGCGAGGGTACTTGTCCTTCTCCTTGGCCACGGTGTCAAGCCTGGCGGTGGCGATCTCGTAGCGGAAACAGGTCGTGTCCCTGTCGTTATTGAGGCCGGAGATGATGCTGAAAGTGAACTCTTTGTCATCCTTCAACTTCAAATCCCTGATAGGAATATGCTTGGCCTCGAACGGGTAGCGGACGAACTCGGTCACCTGCATCGCGAGCCTGTCCATGTCGAACACCTCGGTCCTGGTGCCCTTGACAGGATCCACAATGTAGTAGCGGGTTCCCTGCGGAGTCCTCCAACTGTACCAGAACTTGTCGCTGTCCCTGAACCAGTTAGGGGTGATCTGCGTGGAGAACACCATCTGATTTACCTTCTTGGCCGAGAATCTCTCGGCGAGGGCGTAGTTGGCTTTCTGCGTCTGCGCGAAACCCGGCGCGCAAAGGAGCAGCGCCGCGCAGGCAAGTACGAAATTTTTCCTCATAAATATTAATGAATATGTTTGTTCAGTCACAATTCCGTCTCTCCCGCCTCAAGTCCCTCGCTCTCGGCTCTCAGGATGACGGTTCCGGTGCCCGTGCGCCTTACGATGACGCTCGCCAGGCCGCCGAAAGCCTTGATCTCATCGGAGCGGAACGGCGTGTGGCAGGTCGCGTCGCCGGCGTCCACGGCCACGATCTCACCCGGGCCGGAGACGCTGAACCTCAGCCTGTCGGACGCTGTCGGTACCATATTCCCGTCCCTGTCCGCGACCTTTACGTCCACGAAGACAATGTCTTCCGATGAATATGTCCGTGAACGTGCCGGAGCGCAGTCGCCGCCGAACTCCGTTGAAGGTCCGCTGCCATATTCACGAGCCATCAGGATCTTCGCCGGGCTTCCGCTTGTGGCGACGGCGCTCTCGATGGTATTCCCGTCCTCGGTCTTGCCGACAACCCTCACGGTGCCAGGCTCATAGACCACGTTGTCCCAGAGGAAGCGATACTCGTTGGCTCCCTTGGCCTTTCTGCCGTAGGACTTCCCGTTGACGAAGAGTTCCGCCTCGGCGCAGTTCGTGTAGGCCTGCACCGGAGTGATCTTCCCCTCGCGTCCCGGCCAGTTCCAGTGCGGCATCAGGTGCAGGACGGGTTCTGACGACCAGCGGGACTTGTAGAGCCAGTACCTGTCCTTCGGGAAGCCGGCGAGGTCGATGATTCCGAAGTACGAGCTTCTGGAAGGAGTAGCGATCGCTCCTTTCTCCTTCAGCTCCTTCTCTGCCCTGGCCTTGGCCTCCTCGTCGTGGAAGTTTGTCAGGATTGTGAGGTCGGCGTTGAAAGGTGTCGGCTCGCCGAGATAGTCGAATCCGGTCCAGACGAACTCTCCGAGACAGGAAGGGTTCCTGTCCTCTTCCGCCCACTCCTGGTCAGGCAGCTGCCCCCACGGAACGGTGAACATGTCGAACGAACACACCTGGAAATTGTCCAAGGCACCATCTTCCTTGTCGCTTGGCGGGAATATGTACACACCTCTTGAGCTGACGGTCGATGCGGTCTCGCTTCCGAGGAACGGTTTGCCAGGATTGGCGGCGTGGAACTTGCCGTAGAGATGCGGCTTGTAGTTGAATCCGTAGATGTCCATCGTGTTGCGGAAATCCTGTCCGCTGGCCCACGGATTGTCGCTGCCGAAGCTTGTAAGTCTTGTAGAATCCTCATTATGACACACTTCCGTGAGGTGGTAGGCGATCCCGTATTTCTCCGGATAGCCTTGCTCGCCGGTCTCGTTGCCGATGCTCCAGATGATGACTGACGGATGGTTGCGGTCCCTGTGGATCATGGCCTTCAGGTCTTTGTCCGCCCACTCATCGAACAGTCTGGCGTAGCCGTTCTCTTTCTTCGGGATTGTCCAAGTGTCTGTCAGCTCGTCCATCACGAGGAATCCCATCCGGTCGCAGAGGTCGAGGAGTTCCGGCGCCGGAGGATTGTGGGATGTGCGGATGGCATTGCAGCCCATTTGTCTGAGCATATTCAGTCTTCTCACCCACGCCGTTTCGTTCCAGACGGCTCCGAGCGCCCCGGCGTCGTGGTGCAGGCATACTCCCTTGATGAATGTCCTTTGCCCGTTGACGTACAGCCCGTCGGCCTTGTACTCCAGGTCTCTGAGTCCGAATGTGGTCAGGTAAACGTCCTTCCCTCCGCCTCTTGTGGTGACGGTGGTGACGGCTTGGTAGAGTTCAGGTGCCTCTGGACTCCAGAGCCGCACGTCTTTCAGTTTGAACTTTTGGATGACCTCGCCGCCGTCCGTGACAGCGTCCAGTTTGGTCACTATGGCTTTCCTCGTTTTGCCGTCCACGATCAGCTCGACCGGCCCGGTGACCGAAGAACCCGGATTGATGACCCTGACGATCTCCGTGCGCACTGTTCCTCCCACAGCCTTCCCGGCGTTGCGGAGCGTGATCCCGATGCTGACATCATTTCCTTTCGTCGAGACGAACGTCCCCCACTGCGCCACGCCCGCGGGGCCGGCCTTCGTCAGGTACACGTTCCGGTAGATTCCTCCTCCGGGATACCATCTGCTGGACTCCCCGGGATTGTCCAGCGTAACCTTGACCAGATTGTCCCCCTCCTTGACGAACGGAGTCAGATCCGCGCGGAACGAGGCGTACCCGTACGGCCATTCGGTGACGGCCTTCCCGTTGCAGAAGACCTTGGCATAGGACATCGCTCCGCCGAAATCGAGGAGGAACCGCTTTCCCGACCTCAGGTCTTTCGCCGTCACGGAAAGAATCTTTGAATATTCCGCCTTGCCCCACCAGGCCAGTTTTCCGGTCTCCCCGGGGTACTCCTGCACGAACGGCCCGTCCACACCCCAGTCATGAGGCAGGTCAAGGACACGGCTTTCCCCGTCCTTGGTGAACGTCCATCCGTCGTTCCAGAGGGTTCTTTGGGCCGGCTGAGCGGTCATATTCATAGAAACAGCCGCCAGGACGGCGGCGATGGTGATGATGTGCTTTCTCTTATTCATAAGGTAAAGATAGCCATTTTTTGAGAATTGCAACGTTTTTGAAAATATTTCAGGAATATCTTTGATTGTTTGAGAAACAACACTATCTTTGCTGTGTTAACAGTCGTGTTAAACAATATTGTTAATCCAAAGGCAATGTCGAAAAAAGAAAACAAGGAACAGGACATCCTGAGGGCGGCGGAGAAACTTTTCGCCGAGAAAGGATTCAAAGGCGCCACTACGACGCTGATAGCGGCACAGGCCGGTGTCACCCATGCCATGCTGCACTACTATTTCAGGACGAAGGATCAGATATTCCTGAAGGTGTTTGATACCTATTTGGAGGAGATCCTGCAGAGTCTCAAGTCGATAATGGTGACGGACATATTCCAGCCCGACCTTATCAGGAAGACGACGGAGATCTGCTTCGACTTCTTCAGCGCCCACAGCGGACAGCTGTCGCTGCTGCTTGAGGTCGCGAAGGAGCGCCCTGACCTGATGGAAAGTTACGTGTCGAAGATCGGAAGCTACATGTCCTCCGCCTTGGACAACCACAAGAAAAGAACGGAGTCGGAAGTCGTGAACGGGAGGATCCGGAACATCACGTTCGAGGAACTGATCGGCGACATCGTGAGTGTGTGTGCGGCTCCGTTCTTCTTTGATCCGCTCGTCAGCAATGTGCTGGGAGTGGAAGGCACTCTCAGGGCGGAGTACCTGGAGGCGCGCAAAAAGGAAGCTGTGGAACTGATTGTCTGCCGCCTGTTCAAGTGATAATGTGACAATCCTATGAATATGAAGAAGTTAAAATGGAAAACACTCGTTCTGGCGTTGCTGGTCTGCGTACAGGCGTATTCACAGACCACTCTTGACCAATGTGTCAGGATGGCCTACGAGAACTATCCTCAGATCAAGGAGAAGGGGCTGATCGAAGCCTGTCAGGGCTATGATCTTAAGAACGCCTCGCTTGCCTGGGTGCCGCGGCTGAACATTTCCGCCAAGGCGACCTGGCAGTCCGATGTGGTCGAGATGCCTTTTGACATGCCGGGCTTCGAGTTTGACATTCCGCATGACCAGTACGGAGTGACCGCCGACCTCACCCAGCAGATCTGGGACGGAGGAGCTACCGCTGCCAAAGGCCGTCAGATCAAGGCGGGAGCCGAGGTAAAGCGTAGGCAATTGGAGGTCAACATGTACTCCATCCGTTCGAAGGTGCAGTCGATCTACCTTGGCATCATCTTGCTGGACAAGCAGATAGAGCTGAACAACGTGCTGGTGTCCAACCTCTCCCGCAATCAGAAAGAGGTACAGACATTGGTGGACGGCGGCATGGCCGGGCCATCGGATCTCGACCAGATCCGGGTGAACATCCTTACCTGCGAGCAGCAGCAGGCCGCCCTGGAGACGGACCGGAAGGCCTATCTGCGGATGCTGGGTCTGCTTACCGGGCAGGACATGACGGGGCTGACCCTTGTCGAGCCGGAGCCGGAAAGCAACTTGGCGATGGAGATCAAGCGTCCGGAGCTTGCCCTCTATGATGCCCAGGCGGTGCAGCTGCAGGCGCAGAAGGATCAGCTCAGCACTTCTTTGTGGCCGCGTCTGAACCTCAATCTGCAGGCTGGCTACGGCCGTCCGGGACTGAACATGCTCTCCGGCAGTTTCGATCCGTACTTCGTGGCCGGTGTCAGGCTCCAGTGGGATTTCGGAGCGCTCTACACACTCAGGAACGACCGGCGCAAGTCGGACTCGGATCTTCGCAGGCTTGAGCTGACACGCGAGTCCTTCATCCTTAACACCTCGATGGAGGCTGTCCAGAAACGGAGCCAGGTGGAGAAGGACGAGGATGTCCTCAGGCGCGACGAGGAGATAATCTCCCTCCGCTGCAGCATCAGGGAGACGGGCGAGAGGCAGTACAAGGAGGGTGTGATCGCGGTCAACGACTACCTTTCCCTGCTGGACGAGGAGTTCAAGGCGCGCCTTAGCTACAATGTCCACAAGGTGACCTACATCATGGACTTGCTTGACCTGCGGCAAACACTTGGAGTACAATGACAAAGAACATGACAATGATTATGAATATGAAAAGCGGACTTGTTTTCGCGGCGTTGGCCCTGGTCGCCGCCGGATGTGGAAAGAACATTGAATATGACGCATGCGGTCAGGTTGATGCCACTCAGGTGACCGTGTCCGCCGAGAATGCCGGACGTGTCCTGTCCATGGCTGTGGAGGAAGGCGAGGTGGTGACGGCGGGACAGCTCCTCGGAGCCTTGGACTCTGTCCAGACCTACCTTCAGATAATGGAGCTGCGCGAGCGCATCGCCGGATCGTCGTCCAGGCTGGTGGACATCAAGAAGCAAGGCCAGCCGAACCTCAGCCAGTTGGAAAACCTTCAGAGTGAGTACGAAAGGTACTCCAAACTGTTGGAAGGCAACGCCACCACCCGCAAGCAGGTGGATGACCTCACGGACAAGATCGCCGTCCTCAAGGCGCAGATCGCCGCACAGACCCAGAGCTGGGAGCGTGGCAACGCTTCCGTGAGATCCGAGGTCCAGGGCTATGAGATCCAGCTCGCCAGGCTTGAGGATCAGCTCGCGAAATGCCGCATCGTCGCTCCGGTCTCCGGGACTGTGCTGACACGCTACGCCGAGACCGGTGAGTTCGTCACCCTTGGCAAGCCGCTCTTCAAGGTCGCCGACCTGGACCAGATGTACGTCAGGGCGTATTTCTCCTCGGCGCAGCTGTCCGGCTTGAAGCTGAACGACACGGTGACCGTGATTCCGGATGACGGGACCGCTTCTCCGAAGCGCATCCAGGGACGTGTGATCTGGATCTCCGAACAGTCGGAGTTCACCCCTAAGAACATCCAGACCCGTGACGAGCGGGCGGATCTGGTCTATGCCGTCAAGGTGGCCGTGCCGAATGACGGAACCCTTCGTCTTGGAATGTACGCCTATGTGAGGAGGTAGCCATGGACAGAGATACTGCGATAGAGATTAAAGATGTAAGCAAGTCCTACAAGTCGGTCAAAGCCTTGAGGGACATAGGCTTCAACGTCCGGAAAGGTGAGCTGTTCGGCCTCATCGGCCCTGACGGAGCGGGGAAGACCACCCTGTTCAGGATCCTGACCACCCTGACCCTTCCTGACTCCGGTTCCGCGACGGTGATCGGACTGGACGTGGTGCGTGACTATCGCGAGATAAGGGGAAGGATCGGCTATATGCCAGGGCATTTTGCCTTGTATCAGGATCTTACCGTCGAGGAGAACCTGAAGTTCCACGCCACGATGTTCGGTACGACCATCGAGGAGAACTACGAGACCATCAAGGGAATATATTCACAGATCGAGATGTTCAAGGACCGCAAGGCGAGCGCTCTTTCCGGCGGAATGAAGCAGAAGCTTGCGCTTTGCTGCGCCCTTGTCCACAATCCCGAGGTGCTGTTCCTTGACGAGCCGACCACCGGTGTCGACGCCGTGAGCCGCAAGGAGTTTTGGGCGATGCTCAAAAAGATCAAGGACAGGGGCGTGACGATAGTGGTCTCGACTCCTTACATGGACGAGGCTAGTCTTTGTGACCGCATCGCCATGATTCTTGACGGCAGTGTCATCGGACTCGGCAGTCCGGCGGAGATCATTTCCCGATTCCCGAACCGGATATATTCAGTGAGCGGCGGCAACATGTTCCAGACGCTCGGCGCGCTGCGCAGTGTGAGGGGAGTGTTGGATTGCAGCTCGTTCGGCAGCGCGTGCCACGTGTCTGTCACCGACGACGGGCCGGATGAGACCGGACTCGCCGAGGCTCTTCGGAGTGCCGGAATCGAAGGTTGCGACGTGCGGAGGATGACTCCGGGGATCGAGGACTGTTTCATCAGGCTTTCCTCTTCCGCCGCGGAAGGCTCCTCCGGTGCGGAATAATGCGTTTGACAGGAAGTTTTTTGAATGTTCCTAAATTGCCTGACGTTATGGACAAGGACATAAAGACTGTGCGTATCTCCCATCTGGTCAAAAAGTTCGGGGATTTCACCGCGGTGGATGACATCTCCTTTGAAGTGTGCAAGGGGGAGATATTCGGTTTTCTGGGTGCGAACGGCGCCGGCAAGACCACGGCGATGCGCATTCTCTGCGGATTGAGCCGTCCGACATCCGGACAGGGCGATGTCGCGGGGTACAGCATCGTCAACGAGCAGGAGAAGATCAAGCGGCACATCGGCTACATGAGCCAGAAGTTCTCCCTCTATCCCGACCTGAAGGTGTGGGAGAACATCGAGCTTTTCGCTGGCATCTACGGGCTTGACGGCAAGCGGATCGCTCAGAAGACAGACCAGATGCTGAAGGCTCTGTCGATGGAGAATGTCCGTAACTCCTTCGTTAGGGACATGCCGCTCGGATGGAAGCAGAAGCTCGCTTTCAGCATAGCGATGGTGCATGATCCCGAGATCGTGTTTCTTGACGAGCCGACGGGCGGTGTGGATCCCGTGACGAGAAGGAACTTCTGGGAAATGATCTACAAGGCAGCCTCCAAGGGTGTCACCGTCTTTGTCACGACGCACTACATGGATGAGGCTGAATACTGTGACAGAGTCTCCGTGATGGTGGACGGGCGCATCGAGGCGCTGGATTCCCCGGCAGCCCTGAAGGAGCGTTACGGGGCCAAGGACATGGATGAGGTGTTCACAAAAATCGCCGGAAAGGCCGAGAGAGAGGCATGAGAGAGATAATAGCGTTCATACAGAAAGAGTTCAGACACATATTCAGGGATCTCCGGACCACCCTGATCGTTCTGGTGATGCCGGTTGTGCAGATCATCCTGTTCGGCTTCGCGATAAGCACGGATGTCAGCAACGCCGTCGTCGATGTGGTCGGGGATGCCTGTGACCCTTTGGCACGCAGTGTCATAAGCAGGATCGAGGGCAACAAGTACCTCGCCGTCGGCGAGATCCACGGATCTTTCGCCCCGGCCCGGGACAGGATCCGCAAAGGCAAGGCTGCCGCGGCGCTCTGCTTCGGGACGGACTTTGACGGCAAGGCCGGCTCGGAAGGTAAGGCCTGCGTCCGCATAGTGAGCGACGGCTCCGATCCGAACACCGCCCAGGTGGTCACCAGCTACATCAAGGGAGTGCTTCAAAGCGAGGAACTGGCATTGTCTGAGAGCCTTGCCGGGAAGCCTAAGGCTTCGATGAGGCCGAATGTCCAGCTGATGTACAATCCGGCCATGAACTCGTCCTACAATTTCGTGCCGGGAGTCATGGGCTTGATCCTGATGCTGATCTGCTCGATGATGACGGCGGTGTCCATCGTGAAGGAGAAGGAGACCGGCACGCTTGAGCTGCTCCTTGTGTCTCCGGTCAAGCCGTTCTGGATCATCCTTTCCAAGATGATTCCGTACCTTGCCCTGTCGGTCGTCAATTTCGTCAGCGTCCTGCTTCTGGCCCACTTTGTCATGGGGGTGCCGATCCATGGCAGCCTGACGCTCCTGTCTCTGGTGTCGCTTGTTTTCGTCGGTTCGTCACTGGGACTCGGACTGCTTGTGTCGGTCATCTCCAAGACCCAGCAGACGGCGATGCTGCTGTGCGGTATGGGACTGACAATGCCGACCATGATGCTGTCCGGCATCATATTCCCGTGCGAGAGCATGCCGGTCGCTCTTCAGATGCTCTCCGACATCATCCCTGCCAAGTGGTTCATCATCATGGTGAAGAAGATAATGATCCAGGGAGCCGGCCTTGAGGCGGTCGCCAAGGAGTTCGCCGTCCTGACAGGCATGATGGTCTTTCTGTTGGTGGTAAGTATCAAGAATTTCAAGACAAGGTTGTGAGATGAAAGTTTGGAAGTATCTGTTGAAGAAGGAGTTCAAGCAATTCCTAAGGGATCCTGGAATGCCGAGGATGGTTCTCTGTTTCCCGTTTTTGATCATCCTGGTCTTTCCTTTCGCGGCGAACATGGAGGTGAGGAACCTGAGTCTGGTGATCGTGGACAGCGACCAGTCTGACCAGTCGGCCTTGCTTACGGAGAAATGCGCCTCGTCCGGCTATTTCAAGATCCGGGAGGAGACCGAGTCTCCGTCAGACGCGCAGGCTGTCATGGACCGCGGCGGCGCTGACGCCATTCTGACCATCTCCTCCGGATTCGCCCGCTACCTTGAGTCGGACAGAGGCACCGACGACCCGCTTCCCGTCGGGATCAAGGTCAACACCGTCAACGGCACCAGGGGAAGCATCGGCTCCCAGTACCTCAACGCCTTTGTAACTGAATATGTAGCCTCGGTTTCGGGGACGAAATCCCAGAGTGACGCCGCCGGAACCCGTTTCGACACCCGGGAAAGCTATCTCTACAACCCGTCCCTGGACTACAAGACTTTCATGATCCCGGCGCTTATCGTGATCGCCATCACGATGATGTGCGGCTTCCTTCCTGCCTTGAACATCGTCTCGGAGAAGGAACGCGGCACCATCGAGCAGATCAACGTGACCCCGGTGAGCAAGACCGCCTTCATCCTCTGCAAGATGATCCCTTATGTGGCCGTGGCGTTCTTCATGGTCTTCTCCTGTCTTGGCCTGTCGTATGCCGTGTTCGGCTATGGCTGCCGGGGAAGCCTGCTGGACATAGTAATCTTCACATTCGCCCACATCGTGGTCATGGCTTCTTTCGGTCTGCTGATCTCCAACTACAGCGACAATGCCCGCCAGGCCATGTTCGTCATCTGGTTCTTCAGTATGGTGTTCATGCTGATGAGCGGAATATTCACACCCATCCAGTCGATGCCGGGATGGGCGCGGGCGATCACCTATGCCAATCCGCTGCGCTACTTCGCCGACGCGATGCGCTCGATTGTCCTGAAGGGCTGCACGCTGGCGGACACGTGGCCGGACTTGCTGAGCCTTGCCGGTCTGGGCGCGTTCACGACCACCTGGGCTGTCCTGAGCTACCGGAAGACCACCTGACAAGGCTACCGCACCATTCCGGACCTACGGATTTTCTCCATCTGAAAAATGGTGAATCTGTTCGCATTCCGCTTTGTAAATTGAAGAATTATCCGTAAATTTGCAGCCCCAAATGTTTGGGGGAAACATAAATATTAGATTTACAATCATTTATGCCTACAATTCAACAATTAGTTCGCAAAGGACGCGTGAGCATTGTCGCTCAGAGCAAGTCACGCGCGCTGGACGCATGTCCTCAGAAGAGGGGCGTATGTCTTCGTGTTTACACGACGACCCCTAAGAAGCCTAACTCAGCGATGAGAAAGGTCGCCAGGGTACGCCTTACCAACTCCAAAGAGGTCAATGCCTACATTCCGGGCGAGGGACACAACCTTCAGGAGCACAGCATTGTGCTGGTCCGCGGAGGTCGTGTGAAGGATCTCCCTGGTGTGCGTTACCACATCCTTAGAGGAGCTTTGGACACAGCTGGCGTGGAAGGAAGGACACAGTCCCGTTCCCTCTACGGAGCCAAGAGACCGAAGAAGACCGCTAAGAAGTAGTCCGTTTCATTAATCTTTATCACCTTTAATTTTTACTCACAATGAGAAAATCGAAGCCTAAAAAGAGGATTCTACTTCCTGATCCTAAGTTTCACGATGTCGAGGTTACCCGCTTCGTGAACAATCTTATGTTGCAGGGGAAGAAGAGTATCGCGTATTCTATTTTTTACGATGCCATTGACATGGTAGGCGAGAAGATGAAGGATTCTGACAAGGCTCCTCTGGATATCTGGAGGAAGGCACTCGAAAACGTTACCCCTCAGATCGAGGTCAAGTCACGTCGTGTAGGAGGTGCAAACTTCCAGGTGCCTACTGAGTTGCGTCCGGAAAGGAAAGTCTCGCTGTCGATGAAGAATATGATCAACTTCGCCCGCAAGCGTTCCGGCCACTCAATGGCAGAAAAACTTTGTGCAGAGATCGTTGCCGCCTACAATAACGAAGGTGGTGCATTCAAGAGAAAAGAGGATATGCACAAGATGGCTGAGGCCAACAAGGCATTCGCCCACTTCCGTTTCTAATTTTATTCGCAGATGGCTGCTAAAAGAGATCTTACTTACACAAGAAACATCGGCATCATGGCCCACATCGATGCCGGAAAGACGACCACATCCGAGCGTATTCTGTACTACACCGGAAAGACTCACAAGATCGGTGAGGTACATGAAGGGGCTGCCACAATGGACTGGATGGTTCAGGAGCAGGAGAGAGGTATCACCATCACTTCCGCCGCCACCACAGCGTTCTGGCACTACAACGGTCACGTTTATCAGATCAACCTGATCGACACTCCGGGTCACGTCGACTTCACCGTTGAGGTGGAGCGTTCGCTCCGTGTGCTCGACGGAACTGTCGCTACTTTCTGCGCTGTCGGACGCGTTCAGCCTCAGTCAGAGACTGTTTGGCGTCAGGCGGACAAGTACGGCGTTCCGAAGATCGCGTACGTGAACAAGATGGACCGTGTCGGCGCTGACTTCCTCGCTTGCGTTGAGGAAATCTACACCAAACTCGGTGCCAAGGCTGTTCCTATTTGTCTCCCTATCGGAGCTGAGGACAAGTTCAAGGGCATCATCGACCTCGTTTCCCGCAAGGCATATTACTATGACTCCGGTGAGGAACTGGTCAACTATGAAATAAAGGACGTTCCGGAGGACATGGCCGGAGAAGTCGAGAAATGGAGAGACAAGCTCGTCGAGGCTGCCGCCGAATGCGACGAGGCTCTCATGGAGAAGTATTTCGAGAATCCTGACTCCCTCACCGAGGAGGAGATCATCGCTGCCCTCCGCAAGGGTACGATCTCTATGCAGATCGTTCCAGCATGCTGCGGTTCCTCTTTCAAGAACAAGGGTGTGCAGTTCCTCCTTGACGCTGTGATGCGTTACCTTCCTTCTCCGCTTGACAAGGGTGTTGTGAAAGGTACCGATCCTAAGACCGGTGAGGAAGAGGATCTTCTCCCTGACGCAGCCCAGCCGTTCTGCGCTCTCGTGTTCAAGATCGCCACGGATCCGTTCGTCGGCCGTCTCGCCTTCATGAGGGTATATTCAGGACGCGTTGACGCCGGTACTTATGTCTATAACGTCCGCACCGGAAAGAAGGAAAGAATCGCGCGTCTGTACCAGATGCACTCCAACCATCAGAACCCTATCGAGTTCGTCGAGGCCGGAGACATCTGCGCCGCTGTCGGATTCAAGGATCTCCGTACAGGAGACACCATCTGCAACGAGGATCATCAGATCGTGCTCGAATCGATGGAATTCCCTGATCCTGTTATCGGTATCGCTGTCGAGCCTAAGACCCAGGGCGACCTGGACAAGCTCGGCATCGCTCTCGGCAAGCTCGCTGAGGAGGATCCTACGTTCACCGTAAGGTCAGACCACGAGACCGGCCAGACAGTCATCAGCGGAATGGGTGAGCTTCACCTTGACATCATCGTGGACCGTCTCCGTCGTGAGTTCGGTGTCGAGATCAATCAGGGCGCTCCGCAGGTTAACTACAAAGAGGCCATCACCGCTACAGTACAGCACCGTGAGGTCTTCAAGAAGCAGACCGGTGGTCGTGGTAAGTTCGCCGACATCATCGTCGAGATCGGACCTGCCGATGAAGGCGTTACCGGACTTCAGTTCGACAATCAGGTCAAGGGTGGTAATATTCCTAAGGAATTCATCCCTTGCATCGAGAAGGGCTTCAAGGCCGCTATGGCCAACGGTGTTCTCGCTGGTTACGAGGTTCAGTCTCTGAAGGTTACCGTGCTTGATGGTTCTTACCACCCAGTCGATTCAGACCAGCTTTCATTCGAAATGGCCGGCCGTCTGGCATTCCGCCACGCCTGCCCGAAGGCTAAGCCTGTTCTCCTCGAGCCTATCATGTCCCTTGAGGTTGTTACTCCAGAGGACTACATGGGTGACATCGTGGGTGACCTCAACCGTCGTCGCGGCCAGATCCAGGCTATGGACTCCACCGCCAACGGTGCGAGAATCGTAAGGGCCTTCGTTCCGCTCGCCGAGCAGTTCGGTTATGTGACAGTTCTCAGAACCCTCTCATCCGGCCGCGCGACCAGCACGATGACTTTCGACCACTACGCTGAGGTTCCTGCCAACCTGGCCAAGGACGTTATCGAGAAGAGCGGCTACAAGCTCTCTGATGATGACGAGTAAGTGTTAAATCGTAATTAAGTATTTTTGATATGAGTCAAAAAATCAGAATAAAACTCAAATCATTCGATCACATGCTGGTTGACAAGTCAGCCGCTAAGATCGTGGACACCGTGAAGGCTACTGGTGCTAAGGTGAACGGCCCTATTCCGCTTCCTACCAACAAGAAGATCTTCACTGTCAATCGCTCGACTTTCGTCAACAAGAAGTCCCGCGAGCAGTTTGAGCTTAGCGCCTACAGCAGGCTTCTGGACATCGACGACAGCAATGCAAAGACCGTTGATGCTCTCATGAAGCTCGAGCTTCCTTCCGGCGTTGAGGTTGAGATCAAAGTCTGATAATTCAGATTGAGGACGGAGCGGTCTCAGAGGCCGCATCCGTTCAAGCAATATGCCCGGCCATCAAGGTCGGGAACCGGTCCCATAGCTCAGTTGGTTAGAGCATCTGACTCATAATCAGGGGGTCGTAGGATCATGCCCTACTGGGACCACGAAGAGGAGACGTAAGGAATTGCGTCTCCCCTTTGTGATTCATATAACAAGGGAAAAATGCCAGGTCTGTCTTTACGATGGACCGGGCTTTTCTCTTTTATGTGCCCCCCCCCACACACAGACTGTCTGAAAAGTCTCGGCGAGAGCAGAAAAGTCTGTACCCCACTACAGGGGCGACAACGGATTCTCAATCCTCACTGGGGGTACTTTTACTTTTAAGACAGTCTCCCCCCACCACAAGTGTCTGCAAGGGTATTTTCAGGGCGCATCTCAGGTGTTTGCCTGCAAAGGTGCATTCGGTGCGCATCTCAGGTGTTTGCCTGCAAGGGTATTTTCAGGGTGCATCTCAGGTGTTTGCCTGCAAAGGTGTATTCGGTGCGCATCTCAGGTGTTTGCAATTGACGGAAACGGTCATCGGCCCTGTAAGCGCTTATGGCACTCTCAACCGTTCCTTACCTGATGTGATAACCCCTCCTAAGGGACATCCATCTATACTGTATGGCCATCAGACAGCCCTGACCGTTCCCGCCAATTGCAAAAGATAGAGACAACCCCATTAATGATAAGAAAGGCAACCACAATCGTCAGATAAAAATTTCACTTTTTTTTGAGGCTATTATGTGAAATGTAAAAAATAACCTGCATCACTTTAATTTTGCAATATATAGATGTTCAGGGTGATTCAATTTTATCGATTGACGCAACTTATTTTTTCAACATTACTATAGATACGTTGACTATTTACATGTTATAGTCTTTATATTAAGGCGATTATGTGGGATTGCCTCTTGGCCGTGATTTGTTTGTCAATGACATTATTTCCCTTGCGGTCACTCTCTGTGTTATAGGCTCGACCTTTTATGTTATGGGCTGAATGGCAAGGTTCGGGGAAATAGCTCGAATTACCGTATCGGGTGCGAGAAGCGGCTTTTCGCACCCCAAAACCAATAAGATAGTCATATCGGGTGCAAAGCAGCCTCTTCTGCACCCGAAATAAGAACAGCCCGATCTGGCTTTTGCCGCGACAGACTCGTTATGTGGCTGAAAGCCTTTTGTAAGATTCTCACCGTCACCTGCTTCCTTAGCGCTGTTCGTCCGGTGATCGCGATTTGGCCGGACAAAGTGTATGATTTCTACATTTTATCCGGCCAACAGGGCGTACACTGGACAAAAAAATGTGGCCGCACGTGACGGCCACATTTTGAGATTGCTATGTACTAAACCAAAGAATTATTTGGCTTTCTTCTTCTCGTTTCGGGAAGGTTTGGGGCCGAACTTCTTGCGGGGACGGCCTTTGTCCTTGGATGACTTGCGCTTAGGCTGGTCATCGTTGTGGGCGACGGAGGCGTAGAAAGGCTTTTTCTTGCCTTTGCCGTCATCGGAACCGCTACCGGAACCGTTGTCGGGACCCTTGCCAGACCCATTGCTGGAACCCTTACCGGAACCCTTGCCAGACCCATTGCCAGAACGGTGGCTGGGGCCATGGTTGGAACCGTTGCCAGAACCATCATTGAATGAGCCATTGTCTGTGGTGGTGTCAACCAGTTCGTAGTCCAGAAGCCTCTGCTCCAGATTGGCGGCCTTCACACGGATCTTGACCGCGTCACCCAGTCGGAAGACCTTGCCGGTGCGGCGGCCACGGATGAGGTAGTTCTGCTCGTCGAACTCGAAGAAGTCGGACTTCACATCGCGCAGGGCGACCATGCCTTCGATCATGGTAGGCTTGATCTCCACGTACATACCCCATTCGGTGAGGCCGGAGATCGAGCCTTCATATTCATTGCCTATCTTGTCCTGCATGAACTCGATCATCTTGTACTTGATGCTGTCGCGTTCGGCGTTCGCCGCTATCTGCTCGCGCTCGGAAGCATGCTGGCACTGGGCTTCGTAATAGTCCTTGTTCTGACTCTCGGCATTGTCGAGGTAGAGGGCCAACAGCCTGTGTACCATTGTGTCAGGATAGCGGCGGATAGGGGAAGTGAAATGCGTGTAGAACTTGAACGCGAGGCCGTAGTGGCCGATGTTGTCGGTGGTGTAGATCGCCTTTGCCATCGAGCGCAGGGCTATCATCTGGAAGGCGTCGCATTCAGGTGTGCCCTTTGCCTCGGCAAGCAAGGTGTTCAAGGATTTGGCGATCTCCCGTCCGTTGCCGCTCGGCCCGAACTTGAAGCCGAAGTTGCTGACGAACTGGCCGAGGCTCGCGATCTTCTCCGTGTTAGGCTCGCCGTGTACACGGTAGACAAAGGTCTTGGCCTTCTTGTCGGCCTTGCCGTCCATCCTGCCGGAAGTGGCGATGAACTCGGCCACGGAACGGTTCGCAAGAAGCATGAACTCCTCGATCAGCCAGTTGGCCTCCTTGGTGATTTTCTCGTAAACCCTGATCGGCTTTCCGGTCGCATCCACCTCGACTTTCATCTCCGGACGCTCGAAACTGATGGCTCCTGAGGCGAAACGACGCTTGCGGAGTGTCAATGCCAGCTTGTTGAGCGTCACGATGGCCTCCCTGACATCCTGACCGATGGCCGGATCCGCAGGCTCCTTACCATCGCTCTCGATGATCTGCTGGGCTCCGTCGTAGTCGAAACGATAGTCCGAACAGATGACGGTACGTCCGAACCAGCGGCTCTCGATTTTTCCGCGCGGCGTCATCTCCACAACCACCGAGAATGTCAGCTTGTCCTCGTGCGGGCGTAGGGAGCAGAGTTTATTGCAAAGTTTCTCCGGAAGCATCGGAACCGTCCTGTCAACCAGATAGACTGACGTGCCGCGCTCCTGTGCCTCCTTGTCCACGATCGTCCCTGGAAGTACATAGTAGGACACATCGGCGATGTGGACTCCGATCTCGTAGTTGCCGTTGTCCAGTTTCTTGAAGGACAATGCGTCGTCGAAGTCTTTCGCGTCCGTAGGGTCGATGGTGAATGTCAGGGTGTTGCGGAAATCCCGACGACCCTTGAGATCTTTCTCGGTGATCTGGTCCGAAATCTGATCCGCCGCGTTCTCGACCTCCGGCTCGAACCTGTAAGGCAGGGCATATTCAGCGAGGATGGCGTGCATCTCGGTGTCGTTCTCGCCCGGCATTCCGAGCACATCCACTATGTGACCCTTAGGGGTCGGCTCACCCTTGTCCCATCCGTCGACCAGAGCCGCCACTTTCATCCCTCTTTTCGCACCCTCAGGAAGGGTGTCGAAATCTATGCAGATGTCGTACGGCATATTCCTTGACTGCATCAGCACCCAAGCCTGCCGGCCGACAATGTGGAGCACGCCGACGAACGGCTTGTGGCTGCGCTCTACAATCTCTATGATCTCTCCCTCGCGGCGTCTGGCCGCGTCCTTGCGTCCGCCTTTGGCCGCATCGGATGAAGCTTCCTTTCTCTCGCTTGTCACCGCACATTTCACGATGTCTCCGTTCAATGCTCCGCGAGTCTTGGACGCCTTGACGAACACATCATTATCAGGCTCGCCCTCGATGATCACGAAGACATAGCCGTCCCTTGTCATCTGAACCTTGCCGGTCACCTCTTCCAGCACTCTTTTGCTCTTCTGTCTGGAACCGAATTTCTTGTCGCGGCTCTTCCTGCCGCCCTTCTCGCCACCTTGGCGATTTCTTCTTTTCTGCATAGATAACTTCAATTCTCGCAAGTAGGCAACTACCCGCTGTAAACTACCTTATCTCACGTCCGAAGGTGATTGCCCACCCACATTCATTCACGTTACCCCTACCCTAAATCCCTTCCCTCGGGGGAGGTACTTGCTTTCACCACAAGTGGTGAAGAATAGAGGATTGGTGCAAAGGTACAAATTTTCCCTGCAAACGATGAGCCCGAAAGACGGATAATGATTATCTTTGCAACGAAAAGACTTGATTTTTTGAATATTCAAGGAGGTTGGTCAATAATTTAAACACAAGAATATGTCTGATATAAGAAATGACAGCAGAGTTGTTATGACCCTTGACGCCGGCGGCACCAATATGGTCTTCGGCGCGATGAAGGGTGGTGAGTTCTGCTGTGAGCCAATCACACTTCCGTCCAACGCCGACAACCTTGACCGCTGCCTCGGCACGATGGTCACAGGATTCAAAAAGATAAAGGAGGAACTTGGCGAGGAAAAACCTGCCGCCATCAGCTTCTGCTTCCCTGGCCCGGCCGATTACCCGGACGGAATCATCGGCGGTTATCTTCCTAACTTCCCGTCTTTCCGTGACGGTGTCGCTCTCGGACCATTCCTTGAGGACACTTTTGGAATCCCGGTTTATATCAATAATGACGGCGACCTTTACGCCTATGGCGAGGCTCTCGGCGGAGCTCTCCCTGAGGTCAATGAAAAGCTTGCGAAGGCCGGCAGCGCGAAGCGTTACCACAACCTCATCGGCTACACGTTCGGCACAGGTCTGGGAATCGGTACTGTCATCAACGGTGAGCTTAACCGTGGCGACAACTCCTGCGTGGAGACTTTCTGCCTCAAGCATCCTGACATGCCGGACATCATCGTCGAGGACGGTGCCTCGATCCGTGCCGTGAAGAGAGTTTACGGTGAGCTGACCGGCAATCCGAACCACGGTCTTGAGCCTAAGGATCTCGCCGAGGTCTGCGAGGGCAAGAGGCCTGGCGACAAGGAAGCCGCGATCAAGGCGTTCGACAAGATGGGCGAGGTCGCGGGCGACGCGATGGCCACGGCGGTCACCCTGATCGACGGCCTGATCGTGATCGGAGGCGGAGTGATGAACAACTACAAGTACCTGATGCCAGGAATATTACGCACCATGCGCGGCAAGATGCACCAGCTCAACGGTGATGAGTTGAACAGGGTTCAGATGAAGGTCTACAACCTCGACGACCCTGCGGAGTTCGATCAGTTCGCCCGCGGTGAGGCCCGTTCCCTGAAGGTTTACGGAAGCGACCGCGAGGTTGTTTACGACCCTCAGAAGCGCGTCGGCGTGATGCGTTCCAAGATCGGAGCCAGCAAGGCCATCTCGCTCGGAGCCTATGCGTTCGCATTGACAGAGCTGGATAAATAATTGTTTAAAAAGAACTTAACGAATATGTACCCTCTGAAATTTGAGCCCTATCTCCGTGAGATGGTGTGGGGCGGAGAAAAGATCGCCCCGTTCAAGGGCGTAAAGACAAAGCGGCACAAGATAGGGGAGAGTTGGGAGATCTCAGCTGTCCCGGGCCATGTCTCAACGATAGCCAACGGCTCTCTTGCAGGCAAAAGCCTGACCGATGTGATGAATGAATATGGTCCTGAACTCGTCGGCAAGAAGGTTTTTGAGAAGACCGGTACGGAGTTCCCGCTCCTGATCAAATTTATCGACGCTAGAAGCGACCTGTCGATCCAGGTCCACCCGAACGACGAGCTTGCCGCGAAGACCCATCCTGGGATGAAAGGCAAGACCGAGATGTGGTATGTGGTCGGAGCCGATGAGGGAGCCCATCTTCTGAGCGGCCTGACCGAGTGGATCACTCCTGATGAATATGAGCAAAGAGTCAACGAACACACCATCACCGACGTGCTTGCAAGCTACAGGATCGCTCCCGGCGATGTGTTCTTCCTCCCTGCCGGCCGGATCCACGCCATCGGGGCCGGAGCCTTCGTCGCCGAGATCCAGCAGACATCCGACCTGACCTACAGGATCTATGACTATGGTCGCCTGGGTCTTGACGGAAAGCCCCGCGAACTGCACATCGAGCAGGCCAAGGAGGCCATCGACTACGATGTCTACCCGGACTACAGGACTGAATATTCCCGCGTCAAGGACGCCGAGACCAAACTGGTCAGCTGCAAGTACTTCACCACCTCGCTCTTCGACCTGGACAAGCCTTGCGCCAAGGATCTCTCTAAACTTGACTCTTTTGTGGTCGTGATGTGCGTCGCCGGAGGCGGCAGCCTTGTTGACCATGAGAATGACGGCCAGGAGCACGTCGTGACCCTCCGTCAGGGCGAGACCGTTCTCATCCCCGCCACCTCCACCGGCATCGAGTTCCGTCCCGACGCCTCGATGACCTGTCTCACCAGTTGTATCGAGTAAAGGCATTCCATCGCATTGACACCATGAACATCGATCTGTACAGATACTCCCTATGCATTGCCTTGACCCTGATGGCGTTCTTTGTCTTTAGGTTCTTCTTCGGGAAGGTCCCGGACAAGAGGCTGTTCGCCAACTACCTGCGGTCAAGGAATTTAATGGGGGCGGCGCTTTTGGTGCTGGCGGCAAATTATGCCGTCCATCTGTGCTTTGACATAAGGCAGGTTAATGTCAATGCCGCGATTGTGATGAATCTCTCAACGTATTTCTTCGGCTACGGGCTGTTCGTCGCGGCTCTGCACACACTTCTGAACCGCTCCTACATCACACGGAAGATCATTGTGAGACATTGTCTGTCATGGCTTTTATATGTCATCCTGTCCGTCTCCGCGCTCTTGTTCACCGAAGACGGCACACTGAAAGCCGGCCTGATATATTCATTAGCCCTGATGCTTGCCCTGTATGGTTTCTCTCTGGCCTCACACCTGCTCAAGGCCTACCATCGGGCCGTCAAAAAGATGGATGACACCTATTCTGACCATATCGCGACCTATGTCAGATGGATGTCGGTACTGACATATTGGATGCTCATTTTCGGCATCGGTTGTTCTGTGCTGACCTTCCTTCCTGACAATCTTGTTTTTGTTTGGGTGCTGTCTTCCGTTCCGTTCTACATTTATCTGTATGTCAGTTACCAGAACTACATGCTTTTTTATGAAACCGTCGAACGTGCCATCGAAAGTGACCCGGGACCGGATCTTCCTGCGACAGAAACGTTCTCCTGCAATCCGGAAATGCAACGTCTTGTGCAGGAATGGGTGGAGGCGGAAGGCTATCTGAAGCCGGGACTCACGATAGCGGATCTTTCCAAAACCCTGTACACAAACAGGACGTATCTTTCCGCTTTCATCAATCAGACCTACAAGGTGACTTTCCGGGAATGGATCTGCGGAATGAGAATCGACCATGCAAAACGCGCCTTGCTGGAGAATCCTGACAGATCCATCGCCGAAATCGCGGAAAAATCAGGCTTTCTTTCCGTGAGCAATTTCAATGCTTCCTTCAAGGAGAGAGAGGGTATGACCCCGACAAAATGGCGGATAAGCAATTTATCGGTTCGGCAAAAAAATGCTGATTTGACAAAATAAGGTTGTCCGTACGACAATTTCTTGACGGCTCGGCAAAATTCGTCGGAGCCGTCTTTTCTTCGGGTGCTTCATTTAGTATTTTTGTCTCACAAATTTCTTCCTTGGGCGTGGTGAGCCACCCTGAGGCTTCCGGGTATGTTTCAAACAATATCAAAACGATGAAGCGTCTTATCTATCTTGTGTCTTGTCTTTCAGTATCGGTTTTCTTTCTGTCCTCTTGTGATAAGGGAGAAACCGAAACCGCCGCAAACCCTGCCGATTATCTGAGGAATGATGATCAGAAGGCTATGGTGTCCACATTGAAGAATTTGGCGGACGGGCATTTATATTCAGTGAAATATAGTTCGGACTACCACATCGATGAGGTCATGTCTAGCGGAGGGGCGAGTTCCAGCATGCAACTTCTCGGAAAAGTGGTGCCGATGCTGACAACAGTTCCGCTGGGCAAGGCTGACGGTGGCGTGGATTTCGGATGCAGTGCTTTCTGTGTCAAATCCCCGGAAGGAGACGTGCTGGTGGGACGTAACTTTGACTATAGATTCGTGTCGTCTTCCAATGTGCTTGTACACAATGTCACAAAAGGAGTGCATGAGTCCATCTGCATCTCAGCCCTTCCATTTCTGGACAAAGACACTTATGTGGCCGGTGCGTTGTCGGACGGGAAGACGGATCTTTCCATCCCTGTGACCGCATCCATCTACTGCTGTCTGGACGGGATGAATGATGCGGGACTGTTCATAGGTGTCCTGTCTCTTCGAGGTACCGGCGGGGCGGTACAGCATGACCCCGGGAAGAGTGACATCGTTCCGACATTAGCCATCAGGCTGGTGCTGGACAGGTGTACAAGCGTTGAGCAAGCCGTGGAGGTTTTCCGGTCCCACAATTTTTTCGCGGACGGTGAGAATTCGGACTCGAACTATCATTTCCTGATCGCCGACGCAAGCGGAAAGAGCGTTGTCGTGGAATATTACCGCCCGGGAGAGGTGCCGCCGCTGAGTGATCCGTCAGCGAAAGATTGGACGATGAACCTGCTTGACACCGACCACGTCACCAATTTCTATCTGTCCGAGGGATGGCGGAATGTCGGAGGAGGAAAAGAGCGGTACGACAAGCTCCACGAGACATTGGAAAAGAAGAACCGTGTGATGACGGAAGATGAATGCATGTCTCTGCTTGATGCCGTGCACACAGATCTGCAATCCGAGGGAGGAGACATCACAAGCAACACGCAATGGTCAGTCGTTTACAATCTCACAAAGAAGACGGCGACTATCTGTGTGGACAAGAACTACAACAGCAAACTGCCTTACAGACTGTAATACCATGAAACACTCTCTTTTACTTTATCTGGCCATACCGGCGTTCGTGCTTACGCTTGTCTCCTGTTCCAAGGACAGTCCGGACTACGGTGACGAGGTCATCATTGAAGGCGACTACCGCAAGCCTTCCTCACTCGCCGACGGCGAGAAGATCGCGTTCCCGGCATGGGTCTCGGAAGGCCTCTCTAAGGACTTCGCGGACGCTGTCAAAGGCCGGCTGAAAGAGACGGCTCCTTCGGCTGACAACGCACAGGTGATTGTCACGGACATGGCCGGCTATTCCGGACTTGACACACTCAAGGGGCGCGTCGTGGTTGTCTGCGATCCGTCAAAAATCCTGCTTGAACAACTCGGTGTGGAGGCGGGGAATTTCCTCTGTGTGGCTTTCCAGCAGGGACGCTCCGGCCACTGTGCCGTGCGGACTCCGGCGGAGGGTCTGGAGGTGGACGAATGCCTCAACGGCCTTGTCTCCTGGACCAACAACGCCATCCTGAACGTGGCCGGCAACTTCGACCCGTCCTCTTTCTGGGAGGAGTCATGCCTGTACACGACCTATTCTGACAAGGTCAGCGAGAAGATAACCAACGTAGCGGCCTCCAAACACGATTACCTTGAGGGCGAGTTTTCCATAGATGTGCAGTTGAAGGTCACGCCGATGCACGGATTCAAGAGTGGTGACTCGGAGGCCATGGATTACTACCTCATGACCTCCACCGTTTCTGTCGTGTCGGGGAAGATGTACACGGGGAATTTCACCAAGACGCACGGCTTGGTGAAAGCGAGGATATGCGGTTTCTATCTCAAGTCTCTCAGTTCTAACATCTACATATTAAACACCGCTGGAACTCCAGTAGGACGTTTTGTCCAGACACCGACACCGGAGACCGTCATCGGCTCGACCAGCTACACGACCGGCTGGAGCTTTTCCATCGGCGGAGGAATCACCGGCGGCACGTCTCCGATGATCTCATCAAACACGGGATTCTCCATCTCCTCAAGCACATCCCGCACAATAAGCGACTGCGATGTGCTCAACAGGCACGAAGGCTCCACGGTCGGCTACGACTACGAGATCAACAATCTTCCTCGCCTGAAATCCCTGAAAATCACAGACCCTCCGCTTGTCTCGACCTCGACCGTCAATTTCTATAGCCAGTGGGTTTGGGCTGTCCCGGCGGAGGACTACGACGTGAAGACCAAGTACAGGGTTGTGATAGATCTTTACAACCTTGTCTACGGCGCTTCCTATTTCTACTCGGGAAGTGTTGACTACCACGATCTTGAGTTCGTTCAGAAGAAGTATTCCGTCACCAAGGACCTTCCTGTGCCCAACAGGGGGCCGACCGGGAAATTCGACCTCACGAACAGCGAGGAGGGCACTTTCATGACCAATGTCAGGCTGTACAACAAGAGCCACCCCGAGACCGGAAGCTACCATGACGGAAGCGTCTATGGCCAAGGCAACACCTGCTCCCTGTTCCTGGTGGCCGGTGACTACGAGCTGCAATGCGACATCAAGGACGCGAAAGGCAATACCAGGAAACGCAACTACACCGGACTTGTCAGAGTGAGGCCAGGAGGATCTGTGAGACTATCAACCGGCTACGGCTTCAAGTAAAACTATGAATATATTCATGAACCTTCTGAATGAAATCCAATGACCATGAAACGAATAATTGATTTTCTGAATATACTTGCGCTTTGCGCGGCTTTTGGCCTGCTGGCCTCCTGCGGAGAGAAATCAGGCCTTGACCCCGATCCGGAACCGGAGCCGGAGCCCGTCGAGGAGAACCGCACCTCGGACCTGCCCTACTGTGTACTGTCTGAACTGGATGGCGACATCCTTGAGTTGATATATTCAAGATTCACCGGGAAGAGGGTCTCCTGCGAGGAGGCGAAGGTGGTTTTTGTGAGCGAGAAGGATGTCAAGGACGATGAGATCTTGAGCGCCTACCAGCGTGGGGCGGCGGTGGTCGTGGTCTCTCCGACTTCGGATTTGCTGACGTTCCTTTCGCGGCACAACATCGGTTTTCTGTCCGCCGAGACGTTGGACGACTGCCTTTTCGTGGCGTTCCACAGGAGCGGCAAGGTCTTCTCAATGGATGATTTCCCGCCGACCAACCTGAACGGCCTTGTGTCATGGGTCGGTGACGCGCATTCCGCGAACACCTCGGGAGACGACCTCCTCCAGTCCATCCATCTGTTCTCGTCCCATGACTACAAGATTGACAAGGGCTTGATCTTCAAGGACGGCAAGAAGGAGTTCAGGGTGACGGGCGAAGGCCGCTTCGAGCAGTACTACTCGGTCATCCCGCTCTATGCGTTCAAAACGTCCAAGAGCAACTACATCGGGGACTTCTACATCGTTGACGCCACGTTCTCGGTGGCTTCGTCCGGGATGTACGCCGGTAAGTTCAACAAGGTGCTGCCGAATGGCTGGACCGGCGATTTCATGGGCTATTTCCTGACCGGCTACAATGTGGACATCTCCCTGGTCGATGACAAAGGCAATCAGGTTCCGGTCCGCTTCAATCAGGTTCCGTCCCCTTCAACCACGATAAACTCCCAGACCTACACTTCCGGTGTGACATGGTCGTTCGAGGCCGGTTTGTCCGGTGGCGCCGCCGGCGCCGGGCTTTCCTTGAGCTCAGGCTGCAACTTCAGCAGTTCAAGGACGCGTGAGATCAGGGACCTGTCCATCATCGACAACTCGTCTGACGGAAGCATCCACTACAAACTGGAGGTGAAGAACCTGCCGGAGTTGGTCAACACTCAGCCTCCGGCCATATCCAGAGCCACTTTTGATTTCCATTCCGGTTGGGTCTGGAGTGTGGAGAACACTGTGGAGTCCGACGCCGCCACCCGTTACCGTATGAAGGTGACATTGAGCGAGATGAACTACCGTGACCTTTGCACCAATAATCCTGGCGGTCTGCCGGGCGTCCAGAACCGGTCCATCGAGAAGAAGGAGTTTTTCATCGACCTCCCGGTTCCGAACAGAATTCCTTGCGGCAATGTGAAGTTCGTCAACAGCGAGAAAGGCAAGTACATGACGGACATCGTCTTTATTGACTCAAAGAGCATAAGTGATCCTAAAAGCTATCATTTCGATCCGTCAGGCAGTGTCTACTCCTATCAGGAGTGCTACGAGACCAGCCTCCCTGAGGGCACCTACATTGTCCAGTACAAACTTGGAGGCACCTCCTGCACCGGAAAGAACATCGCCGTCAAGAGAGGTGAGACACTTGAGATCCAGTCCGGCTACTATGTCAAATGATTGGAAGAAGCGGTGCTATCTGACTGAGGTAGCGGTAAGATAATGAAGTTTTTTCACTTCAAAGAACCTTTTAGTAACCTTCAAAAAATTACCTGCCTCATCTTAAGGAATCTTTTCGGTCTATATCTGTTTTCTCATCAGTCATGTGCCACCGGCACACTCCTTCTTCGAAAATAGATCTATCCTCGAAAATCTTCTCCTAATCTGAAGCAGGTTATTTTTTCACGTTACTTAGACAAATCAAAAAACTAATACAGGAACCCGAACAGCCAAAGCGGGATTCTTGCTCCGTAACCTGTCTCAATGCCGTCTATGGCAAGGAAACTGTCAGGAATGTCGGCTATTTGCGAGAAATCTTTTGATGGCCCGCCAACTTCCACTCTCAGCTTCCCGTCTATCAGAAAATCTCCGGCATGGCTTGAGCGGACATCGTGGGTGTTGCCGACTTGGTTGAAGAAAAACGTTTCCCGGAGATTGCCCTCATTGACGTTGGAACCGAGAGCATACATCAGATTTGTGTTGTCAAGATAGATTTTCTCCGGATTCACAAGCCTTTTGTAACTCTTTAGCTCTGTGGTGAGAAGTCGTAGTATGGCGGCCTTGTCAAGCAGGTACATCATTTTCAGACACGAGTCGCGTGTCGAGCTTATTGAGGAGGCCAGTTTCTCGGTCGTCGGTTTAAGCGGTACATGCTCAGCAATGATCATGAGAAGTTTCTGTGTCTTCTCAATAGTCGCGTAATTTACATCAAGGACTGCCGGCAAGTCGTTTTCAATCACCAGTTTGGCCGTCTCTGCCAATCTTATCAGAAAATCATTCTTCGCTTCGGTGAAGTATGGATAATACCCTGTTTTCAGGTATTTGTCAAACATCTTGAGAATCTTCGTCTTCCCGCAGATGTCCATAGCTGTAGCAACGTGGTTCTGAAGGATGTCCGAGAGTTGCAGCGGTTCATATTCAAGGGCACCTGTGTATTTGAGATATTCCCGGAAAGACAATCCGTCAAGGCGGTATGGTGTCTGCCTTCTTGCGAGGTCTGTGCTTGATTTTTCTATCTCAAGCATAGATGAAGCGGTGTACACAATTCTCAGATCTGCGAACTCGTCGTAGAAAGTTTTCAGAGACTGACTCCAGTCCTTATACTTGTGAACTTCGTCAATGTAGATTTCCGTGATGCCGTGGGTGTAAAGGTATTCAACCAGTTCTTCAAGAGAATGGTTCCTGAACCAAAGATGATCCAGCGTGATGTAAAACGTATCGTCGATGTCCTTATATTTCTCCAATATCCGTTGGAGAAGAAGCGTGGTTTTTCCAACCCCTCTAGCTCCTTTTATCCCGATAATTCTGGCATCCCAGTTGATTCGGTTGAAAAGGTATCTTTTAAAATTCAGATTCACTTGTTTTATTTTCCAGTGATAATAGTTCACCAACGGTTGTATGTCAGAACTTTGCATAATTGTATCATGTTTTCGCAAATATACAAAATCACTTTTATAAAAGCGAATTTCTCGAATAAAATCGCTTTTGCAAATGTGAATGGTGTCGGTTATGTTCACTTCGTAAAGTCGCTTCATGCTTACTGCCGGAAAATTGCAACCAGATTCGTCATCTTTGCCAAAGATCAAAAAAACAAATATGCCATGACATTATCCGAACTGCTTCACAGTGTGTCATTTGATGACCTAATACCGACGCTAAAGAAAGTGTACGATGTCGAAACCGACATCTATGCCTACAGGGAGGCTTTCGATGAACTGAATCTTCTCCGTCCGATCGGACGGGACGATGGGATTATCAAAGTTTATCGGGACGAAGAGGAACATTATATCGGGGTGAGCGGATGCAACGACATCTGGGAGAACCTGCTCGACTTGAATATTCATGTAGAAGAGGGCATCCGGTTGGATGACAATGCTCTGGCCGCATATATTCTTTGGGAACTGACCTTCTACGGTTTCTCTCAAGAGGAGCAATCTTCATTTATTGAAAATCTCGGGAGGCCGGACAACAAGTATTCAAAGAGAGCCTCGGAATTATATTCTCGTAAAATCAGCATGTACGCTCGTGGGAGGTTAGAGAAGCGGCAATGCTTCAAGGACGCCATGTCTTGGGATGTCAGCGAAAAGATACACGAACGTGAGCAGCGAAGGAACCGCGCCAAGCGTATGCGTGACACCCGTATGGAGCGGTCGATCAAACGCCTCGACAGAATGGCGAAGGTTGAAGACTGCATCCAACGACTACTGAGCCTCTGCCCGGACCTCGAACGGCATAATCTTGAATATCTTTTTGGAACATATTCAATTACCGAGTCGAACTTCCGCCAGCAGGAGAGTCGTGGAGGCTATAAGCCTGCGACTTTGTGTGAATCAATATCCCAATACAGCCTCCTCACGCAATCTGAATATGACAGTGTTGTGATTGTGCTTTATTCTTCGGCCGCTGATAGGGTGAGCCCTTCTCTGCGTTCCGCCGTTGAGGATCTGCTGATCACAGGAAGGTCCCTGAAGCGTTCTGTTCTCAAGGTCTGTTCCGACAACCGAATAACGGACGGCAGCATCAGAGCGTTTGTCGTAACGAGTCAGGACGATCAAGAATAATGTGTTTGATTGCCTTTGGTTTGCACTGCCGCTTTTTGGCGGGATCGAAATGTACCTTTGCATTAAAAACATAATACTATTTGAATGAAAAAGACCTTGCATATTATGCCCAGTGGCGCGTTATGGAATAGAATCGCCCTCTGGTGGATAGGGAAAGAATTGGACAAGCACGACATTTTGCAGTACCCGGTCCGGACGAATGTTCATTATTTGCCTGAGAATTTTTCTGAAGTGGAGATGATGAAAGTCGCCATTTCGTGGGGTGATGCAGAACTGTATGAAGACTTGAAGGTTTTTTCCAAAAAGCTATCCGAGATTCAGAACTACGATAAGGTCGTGGTTTGGCATGCGGAAGACGCTGACTCAAGACTGCTATTTTGCACGATGGCCAGTGTTGTGCGACAAGCGTTGTACGAAATCGACATTACTCCTGAGGACAGGCGCACTCGATGGGTGCAGGCAAAAGAAGATGAGCCTGAGACAGAGCGGGATGTGGATGTATTTTATGTGGGGCATGCGGGCTGTGATATCACAAGATCCAGCTATTCCATGAAGCCTGTGACGGAAAAGATGAGAGAGAGGCTTCTGACCGAATGGAGGCGATGGGGCGGGGAAGATGCTCTGGATTGCCCGGTTTTGGTCAACCAGTATGGGAAATTATTCCACACGTATCGTACATATTTGTACGGGGACATTTTTGAGTTCACTTCGAAAACAGAAGCGACATTTATCGCAAAGATTGCCGGAGAAGTCCTCTATAAACATCCACAACTGTGGGATCGGTATGTCTGTGACACTGTGGTTAAGATGGCTGATGAGGGAATGATCAAATGGGTGAAGAAGGATGAGGAGAACTCTTTTCGAAGCCTTGTACAGCAGTACAAACATGATGTGACTGAAGATTGGTTCGGCTATCCACGAGACTTTCTGTATCATTTCATAGGAGAATGCGGGAAAAAGATCACCATGTCCGAGGATGACATCAAGGCGGAATATCGCCGTGAAAGAAAAGATTGCGCGGACATCTGGGGACACGGCCATCTGACCCGTGAATATATACAAAAGAGAAAGAAACAGTGGAAAGAGACGCTGGTTGTGAGATGGGCTGCCGCCTTCAACGAGAACTGGGGCTGGTATCACTTGCTGTCGGTCATTAAGGTGAAACTGGAGATGATGGCGGAATACATGCGCCAATGGTCTGTGCTCGCTGACGGTTCGGTTTACGCGGATCAGATGGAGCGCACCATCAAACTGATACAAGTCGTCCTTGACAGTGGCGGTAAATCCGATTATGCGCACACCGAAGAGGAGGATGAATATCTTGATGCCGAGCATTTCTCGCATTATGTCAACTTCCGTAACCGCAACCGCATACCGAGTCCGGACTATTGCGGCGAACAGTTCTGGTGCGAGGCGCAGCGCCTTCGTTTTGATAAGGCATGGAACCTTCTCTGGGAAATGTTCTGCACGAAATTGCTTTCGTGGGAGGATTGAAGGAATAATCGAATTCCCTTTTGTCTCGGGAAAGAACGACCTAAACCGGCATAAGAGAATCCTCTGCCGGAAGTAAAAAGATAAGCGGCAGCCTTGCATATTCAAGAATGATTATGTACTTTAGCAAGACATACTTGAGAACACGGAAGTGTAAGTTTATTCTCGAATACGAATCTGGAAAATTCACTTGGAAGAGAGTAAGCGGACATTTTCCCTCGTCATTTCCCCTCATCGGGATTGCGCGTGGGACTGCTGCTTATTTTATTCCAACGGTCTTCCAGAACCGGTATTCTAAAATGAGCGACGGTGCCACGCTTTGGGAATAGGGCTGCATTTTTAACGACACGAACAACTAATGAATATGATTATGAGGATAACTGTTCGCATTTGGCAGGTTACTTATTAATCTCTATGTATTATGAGCAATATAAATTTTAGGCCTTGGATTGGCAAAAACTATCTATCGTCTGGTCTGGATGGTAAAAGGATTCTGGTTTTAGGTGAAAGTAATTTCTGCACAGATTACTGTGGAGAAACAGATTGCGAAAGCTGTGGAAAACGTAGACGGAGAGGCCCTGTATTCGCGGAAAACATTATCAATGGCTATGTCTATAACTATTCAGGTTATAAGTATGAACAAGCGTATCTTTGTTTTGAGAGAGCTATGGCAGGAAGAGTCTTAACACAAGAAGAAAGAGAAGAATTATGGAATAGTATGGCGTTCTATAATTATATTCAAGTGGTTCCAAACGGACATAGACAAAAATGGGATACTCCGGAATCAGAATCGGCTTTTCTTGAGGTTTTAAAAGAGTTGACTCCAGATGCAATCATAGTATGGGGAAGAAGGTTATATCGTACCCTTCCTCGCTGGGATGGACAATATTCAACTTTTGATGTTGATGGCAATAAAATAGATACGTGGACATTTGATAGTAATGGAGAGACCTTCACGTGTTCTATAGTTAGGACTATGATTGATGTGTGGACATATAGTATTGATGGAAAGAATATCCCTGCGCTTGCTATAGATCATCCAAGTTGTCCTAGAGACAAGGACTGGAAGTTTCGGCATAAGGTGATAAAGACTTTCCTGGAGAGAATATAGAACCCCTTCAGAGACGATGTAAAGTATGTTTTATAACTATCACTCATTACGAAAGCGTTTCGTAATATTCATTGGTGGAGAGGCCGCTGCCTGAATCACGCCATGGCCCAGCCGTCAATGGTGCGGGTCGCGGAGGAGAAGTTGATTCCGAGCTTGATTATTTGTTTGCCGGAGGTCAGGAACGGTTTGTCATAGCCTTTCTCATCGATCTGGCGTAGGGCGGTCTCTGGAGACTGGTCGCGCTTCAACTCGATGATATAGACGAATCTATCCGTGTCAAAGACAATGTCGATCCTGCCGTTTGAAGTGTGATATTCAGTCTTGACGTAGAGTCCCATCATCTTGAGCATCACGGACATCACATTCTGAAAATAGAGTTCCAGATCTCCATGAATCTCATAATCGTTACCCGACAGGAATGTGGTGAAGCGATTCAAGAAACTTTGTGTGTCGCCTCTTTCTATGTCACGTATAAACTGATAGACAGAGAGTTCCCCTTGGATCAACGCCGGAGCGAAAAGTTGGCTGAGTGAATTGAGGAAGCCGCTTTTGACCTCTTCGTTCGGGTAGTCGAGATTATAGGTGTTGAAACGCTTGTCGTAATTCTTGATTGTCAGGTAGCCGGCTTGGTACATAAGTGTTATCGGAGCAGGGCTTCTGTAGTTCGCGCCGGTAAGGGTCTCTATCGGAACGTCATTCTTGGAAATATTATCCAGATTGTAATTGCCTTGCTTCAGATAACGGACAAGGAAAGACGGAGTGCCGGTCTCGTACCAGTAATTTCTGAATTCTTGAGCGTAGAATGCATTCAACAGGCTGAAAGGATTATAAACACCTGCTGCACTTGGGTGGAAATGGTAACCATCGTACCTCTTCGCCAATTCGCGGTAGCATTCATCAATAGTCATATCGTTCGCTTCGGCCAGTTCCGCGACGCTATCGTTGAAGTTGCCTCGGAGTTCCGCCTCAGAGATCCCGCAAATGTCAGCGTATCGATTGTCCATAGAGATGTCGTTGAGGTTGTTCAGTCCGCTGAATATGCTCATCTTGCCGAGTTTTGTCACTCCGGTCAGGAATGCGAATCTGATCAGCGCATCCTCGCCTTTCATCACGCTGTAAAACCCTTGAAGTTTCCTCCGGAAAGACTCCATCAACTCTGGATTGTCGATGTTGTCGATGATCGGCTTCTCATATTCATCAATAAGGACGACAACACCTTTCCCCGTTTTTTCGTGTGCGGTTTCAATGGCAGCCTTGAATCGTGTCGGGAAATCATCGGATTCATTGTCGATTCCATATCGTACTTCCCATTTATGCAACGAATGATCAAGGTTCGCGTCAAGATCGGATGTCGAAGTATATCCGCTTCCAGTGAAGTCCAAGTGAAGGACGGGATACGCTGTCCAGTCCTTTTCAAGAGATTCGATATCCAACCCTTTGAACAGTTCCTTTTGCCCACTGAAGTAAGCCTCCATCGTGGACACCAGCAGACTCTTCCCAAACCGACGCGGCCGGCTCAGGAAGTAGTATTTCCCAGTGGAGGCAAGCTGATAGACCAACCTGGTCTTGTCAACATAAGCAAACCCTCCATCGCGAATGTTGGAAAAGCTTTGAATTCCGATCGGATATAACATAAAGATCTCCTCCTGTCTCTTTTTCCTTATTTGTCACCCTGACACATACCGCCAAGGCTGATAATTACAAAGTTAATCTTTTTCATCAAAAATAGAAACAACCACAAAACTCTTCCATACATTTGGGGAAAAGAGGACTCTAAGTGCATTTTGTGAATATTCAAACGGAATATTCAAACATATATGCCCGCCGGCTCATAGCTGCCGCATAATGGCAGTAGGGGGCGTTATCTTTGCCGTGGAAAAATCAACGAACCAGCTTAGGAAGGAGTCGTCCGGCGGTTTGAAAAAGATTGTAATGTTGCACTTGCTTTTTGACTCTGCATTTGAAAAAAGATAAGCGGCAGCCTTGTATATTCAGAAATGATTGCGTACTTTAGCAAGAAATACTTGAGAACACGGAAGTGTAAGTTTATTCTCGAATACGAATCTGGAAAATTCACTTGGAAGAGAGTAAGCGGACATTTTCCCTCGTCATTTCCCCTCATCGGGATTGCGCGTGGGACTGCTGCTTATTTTATTCCAACGGTCTTCCAGAACCGGTATTCTAAAATGAGCGACGGTGCCACGCTTTGGGAATAAGGCTGCATTTCTAACGACACAAATGACTAGTAATTATAAATAATTATGTTATACATAAATGATTGGAGCGTCAAAATGCTCCGAGACAAATATCCGGATTACCGTATGAATTCATATCGCCCTTCCGGATCGTGGCAGACAAGCCGTTATATACAAATATTTATTGATGGATATGACGATGACCTACATTATGAATATCTAATCGATGGCGGATGGAACGGAAGAGTGGAACTTCATTTTGAAGGGGAGGACTGGGAAACGAAATATGGAGTGTTGATTGACCGGTTGATGAACAACACCCAAAACTGCGATGACCTTACGTGGTCAGAATTGGGTTGTGGCTATCGCTGCCAACATACAAGGAAGATCGACAGTATCGAAGATTTGTGTCAGACGATGTCGTATATGATGGAACTCTTTGGGAAACTTATCAAGGAGTTTACCAAAGAGAAGCCTGCAATCGAGTCCAGGACTATCTTGAGTGATATGACACTTCCTTCATCGAGCGACAAGGCGGGGCCTGCTGTGGAACTATATGAAAAGAAGTATGGCGAGATATTACGGCTTCCTCTGACCATTCCGAATTATCAGAGAATCTATTGTTGGGAAGAGAATAATGTCAAATGCCTGCTTGATGATGTGTTTGAGCATATTAGCACTAATGATAAAACCCCGTACCGTTTGGGAACGATAATACTTCATTCACACGATGGCAAGTATGATATCATCGATGGACAGCAAAGGCTGGTGACATTGGCATTATTGCTTTCGGAGATGGGAGTGAAAACCAGTCTGCTTAATGAGAAATTCTCATCGCGGCGTTCCCTGGAATATGTCGCATACAACAAACATATCATCCACGAATATGTTCAGCGTCATTTGGGCATACGCGACAATGTGGATAAACTGCTGAATCAGTTGGAGTTCAGTGTTCTGGTTTTACAGAACGCTTCCATAGATTTGGCATACACATTTTTCTCGAATCAAAACTCTCGCGGAGTCGCTCTTACGGATTATGACCTCCTCAAGGCACACCATCTCCGGTATATCCCATCAAATGCGGAGCCGCTGTCAAGACGAGCGGCTGAAGTGTGGAACAAAATGATAGAGGATGGCAGAGGTGAAGATGTCCGGAACGGTATTCCTGATTATGTGCGAACATTAGACACTTACATCTACAGGCTTAGAAAATGGATGCGCAAGAAGGAATGTGATGACAGCACTGACAATTATAGAATCAAACGAGAATATGAGGCGGCTCCTGTTGTGGACGAAATTCCTCCATTCGGCGAAAGATTTTATTTCAACGAGTCTATTCAGGGCGGCACGCATTTCTTCTCATTCGTGGAGCAACATCTGAGCAAATTCAAGCAATTTAGCAAAACGGAAGAGTTCTCGATTCTTCAAAACACGATACAAGGCGGCAGTGACCAATGGTATCGGGATGTAATCGAGAGTGTGTTATTCTGCTACTTCCTGAAATTCGGAGAAAATTTTCTTTCTGATGCGCTTTCTGTAATAATGAGAATCTTGTTGCAACACAGGTATGAACATTCGAGAGCTGTCAAAGCCTCCATTGTGCAATATGTCGGAGATTCTGAGTTGGTGCTTATGATAGATCAGGCAACATCTCCTACTTTCTTCCTTGCCGAGGCAAGAAATGTTGCAAAGGAGCTGTCTTATCCTGCCCGTCAAAGAATGACGCCAATAATGCGTGCGATGAGAACAAAGGCGGCGAATATCGCTGGTCGGCTTAGAGATAATATGGCTGTTGAATCATTTAAAAATTTGAATCGATGAAATATACTCCTGACAAAATAACCAAAGAGAATCTGTTCTACACAATTCCGATCTATCAAAGATTGTTTGAGTGGGATACCGAAAACATAGTCACTCTCCTTGAGGACTTGATTAAAGAATATAAACATACTGAAGGACAAGGAGACTACTACATAGGGATGTTGACATCTACCAAGTATAATGAATTGGTGGATGGGCAGCAGCGATTCACGGTGCTGATGCTTTTGGGCTGTGTGCTGCAAGAGTATTATGATGAATGGGGGCGTTTCCTTGTAACGGATAATAAACCACGTCTTGACTTCACGTCGCGCCCTTTAGACAACACTTACCTGAGATTTCTTATGGATGGTAAAGGTAAAGAAGAGGAAAGCCGTACTTTCAAAAACCCGAAAATGCAAAATGGGTATAGGCAAATCAGAACCTTTATGATCAGAGCCTTTATGAAAGAGAAAGCACCGGAAGAAAAACGGCGCTCTTTTGCCTCATATATTTTCCATCATCTGTGTTTCTTCGTATCCAATCTCCCAGAAGAGTATAGTCCACGAGATCTCAACAAATATTTTGAGCGGATGAACACCACCGGAAAGAATCTTGAACAGCACGAGATCCTTAAGGTCAAGCTTCTGAGTAATCTGGATAATGATGTTGACAAGTATATGCTGTTGTGGAATAGGCTTTCGGATGTTGATACTTTATTAATTCGTGAAAGGAAAGGCGAGAATTTGGAAGAAGTCAAACGACAGGCATTGAAATCAGGCATCACGACAATCTTTTCAGGCAGCCTCATAAACGGGATGAATGGTGATGTTCACGATGACTCCACATCAATCGGCGAGATACCTGCGTCAGACTCGGTGCCAAATAATGAGCGTGAATTAATCAAAGATTCACATTGTGCGCTGACTTTCCCGTATCTGCTGCTGCAGGTGCTTTACAGAAAACTGGACGGAAAGATAAAGTGCGCTATCAGTGATTTCTTTAAGCCAAACAATCTGCTGAGCATATTTGAAGAGTACCTGCCTTTCAGTGGCAATGATGTCAATAAGGAAGATATAAAAGATTTTTTGGAGCGGCTATTCAGGGCGCGCCTTGCACTTGACATCTGTTTTATCCGACCGACTGAATATGGGTATTCCCTTGATATGAATCTCCCGGAGGACAATGCTGCGCTCAGAAATCTGTTGATGCTTCAATCTATGATATATGTCTCTTCGTCCAATTACACTAATTACAGATGGTTCAATTGGTTGATGGATGTCGTGGATAAAGATGGAATACCAAATGCCGAGGATTTTTACAAAACACTGTTGGATGAAATTGACAAGGAATTCAAAGTCCCACCTTATGATGAACTATCATATAAGGGTGATAACCGTTACTGGTTCTGGAGACTGGATTTTTACATTTGGCAACATCGCGACGATTTGTTTGGGAAAGGTTCTCCGGAGTGGCGCATCGCGGACAATTATATCTTCAAGCGGAACCGAAGTATAGAGCATATAGCACCACAGACACCACAAAGCCAATCAGCATTACAATGGACGGACAGTGAGGAAGATGCGAGGCTACGTGATAGTTTTGGTAATTTGGTGATGATTTCGCAAGGGTTGAACTCTTCATTGAGCAATGAATCCTATGAAGTCAAAGCCGCTCATGTGCAGTCTTATTGTAATGGATCTAAATCTGGTTCCATAGAGAGTTTGAAATTGTTGGTTGCATATAAAGACTATCCAAATGGTTGGTCAAAAGACACGATAGAAAAGCATGGAAGGGAGATGTATGATAGGCTGAAAGCTTCAGTTGAGGTTTCCAATTGCAGTATTTAGTAATCCTTAAAAATAACTTGGTAATCTTTGATTGTCTTTTCGTTCTAGAGGTCTTTTCTCATCAGTCATGTGCCACCGGCACACTCCTTCTTCCAAAAGATATCTATCCTCGATAATACCGCCAATTCTTTTACCAACATATTTTTTCAACATTACTTAAAATGACAAAATAAGAACGACAAGGTTGCATTGCAGGCTGCTTTTCGGAAGTCTGCCTCTGATTGTTGCCTTATAGGAATGTGTATAAAAACAGTACAATGAAAGCGTTTAGAATCACGCCCAAAAGAATAAGACGTTCAAACGGGCAGGTACTGACACCGGAGATGTCAGTTGTTGTTTCGACGAATCTGTCGAATCCGTTCAACAATGGGGCAAAAGAGGTCGCGGAGGCGTATATGCGCATCTACGGCTTTGACTACAAGCGGTCTTGCTGCTGCAAGACGGACTTTGATTGCGTGCTGTTGGGGTAGTGCGGTAGTGCGCGCCTTCGGCCACTCGGCTTCCTTTTTACAAAACGCCTTCAGCGCGATTGCCAATCCAGATGGCTGAGCTTGGGATGAGGCTGAAATACTCCTGGGTAAAGGCAATAGTTTTTCACCCGAATGCCGCTTCTGGGCTGTTCTGGAGGCTGCCGGGCTGAAGGCTTTTCGTAAGGAAGTCACCTCTCGGAGTCTCCTGTCGGAATGAAGCGTGGCGATTTTGCGGCAAGAACAAAAAGCACCCGATCCCGCTCCATAATATTCATAAAGACCAGTCCGTCACTGCTGTAAAACAGCAGCGTGGCAGCCTATCTTTGCGAAAAACAAGTTTATGGAGCAAACACGGGACATCTTCTTTATGGTGGCGGCGAAGTTCATCATCACGAATAAAACCGCATCGATAACGGCTCTGCAGAAGCTCTCAGGAAAGCCAAGGCGATGTTCAAAGACCAAGGAATATGAGAATAATTCACATATCGGACACCCACAACATGCACCGGCAGCTGACGAATCTGCCGGAGGGTGATGTGATCGTGCATTCAGGGGATTTCACGATGATGGGAACCGAAGGGGAGGCTTTGGACTTTATGGAATGGTTCTGCGATCTGCCCCACAGGCACAAGGTCTTCATCGCCGGCAATCACGACTTTTGTCTTCGGGGAGCGAGGCTTGAGGGGCTTGACGAGAATTGCCACTATCTCTGTAATTCCGGAGTCCAGATTGAGGGCGTCAAGTTCTACGGCGTACCGATGTTCTTCGAGGATGCGATTAACAGGCGTGCGGAGAATGATTTTATGAATATACCTCCGGACACGGACGTTCTTATCACCCATCAGCCGCCCTATGATATTCTTGACCTTTCTGATGAGATCCACTACGGCGATCCCTTTCTGAGGCAACGCGTTATGCAGGTCCACCCCAGACTTCACTTGTTCGGGCATATTCATAAAGCCGCGGGAGTGGAGGAGCGGAACGGGATTGTCTTCTCCAACGGGGCGGTCCTCGATGAGGTCTATGACCTTGCGAACACGACTATTAACGTCCAGACGATCTGAGGTGGCCCGTGAACGGCGGTGCCATTTAGGATTATTTGCTTGTAATATGTTAATATTTAATAATATGGAAAAAGAAAACACTTTTGCTGACTACCAGCTGCCCCCTTTGGATTTGCTTGATGAATATATTCCCGAAGACAAAGTGTCGGAAGATAAGATCGCCAATGGCCGCCGAGCGGTGGTGCGTATGCGTTCGGTCCTGAGTGATGACGCATTCCGGAACAGCGGGGCAGAACTGCCGGTGGCTATCGGGCGGACTTTCGGGAACGAAACCGTGGTCTTTGATCTGGCCAAGGCTCCTCAACTGCTCATCGCAGGAGCCACAAAGCAGGGTAAGACGGTGGCGATCAATGCCGTAGTCGCCTCGCTACTATATTCAAAGCACCCGTCGGAACTGAAATTTGTGTTCATCGATCCAAAGGGCTGCGAGTTTTCAGCCTACAGCCGTCTTGGCGGACATTATCTGGCCACCTTGTCCGGTGAGAATCCTATCGTGCAGACGAAGGATCAGGCAGGCAAAACCCTTGAGGCACTCTGTGAGGAAATGGAAGCCCGCTATTCGCACCTCAGCGTAGGCAGCATCAGCAACATCGTGGAATACAATAAGCAAGCATCCACTCCTCAAGAACGTTGGCCTTACATTGTCACAATCATTGATGAATATGCCGACCTTACCATTCCTGCAGGCCGTGAAGAGGAGTCCAGATATATTTCACGTGAAATCACAGAGTCCATCATCCGCTTGGCGCAGAAGGGCAGAGCCGTCGGCATCCACATCATCCTTGCCACCCAGCGACCATCCAAGAAAGTCATCACGGATTCTATCAAGGCAACCTTCCCGACCAGAATCGCTGTCAGAACCATGACCAGAACCGACTCCAGAGTAATCCTTGACTCTCCGGGAGCGGAGAACCTTGCCGGAGGTGGAGATATGATTTTCAAGATCGACACAGAGACCGAGCGCATCCAAGGCTCGTACATCAGCCCCGAGGAAATCAACCGCCTGACGACCTACGTGGAGTCACAAAGTTGCAAGAAGACTCCATATACTCTCCCGGAACCGGATTCTGCACCGAAAGCCTGATCTTGCCGATCTTGGAATATTCATAAAAACAGCAGCGAGGCGGACGTCCCTACCTCGCTGTTGTCGTTCTGTAGAATGCGTTTTTAACACAGGCAGATTTGTTTCTTGATCTCTTTCTCCTTCTTCTCGACCATTTCTCTCCAGAGCCTCGAGTCCTTGAAGTCGCAGGCTGGGATCCTGTCGGAATATTTCCGGATGAACTCTTCGGTCGCCAGTTTCTCACAGCAACTCCAGTTGTTGATCAGAGCCTTCCAGTTGATGTAGTCAGCGAACTGGTCGATGAGCTCAGGAGTGAGGCAGTTGTTGTCAGAGAGCTCCTCCCAGTTCCAGTTGTCCTTGAACTTTTCCAGCAGCTCAGCCGAAACGTTCTCCTCCTGCAGGCAGCGGGACAGGGCCGTCCAGTCGATTCTTCTCTTGAACTTCTCCAACATCTGGACGCTCCAGAAAATGTTGGTGTTGCCGGAGACCTCCTTCCAGTCGAGTTTGTCGGCGTACTTCTCCAGCTGTGCCTCGCTGAACGGGAAATTCCCTGAAACATTACCCCACGCCTCTGTGTCCATCATCTGGGCGACTACGCCCTCGCATAAATTGATCTTTTCCATACTCGTTTTGTTTTGTTGATGCAAAGTAACAACCTTTTGCTGCTAAAACACGGCAGTGGAGCGAAATTCGCTATCTATGAATGTCCTAACGCTTTCCCTTAGGTCGGTTTGCGCTAAAGAGACCACATCAGATTATTGTAAGTCAATATATTGCCACCCACCGGCTGATACAAAGCGAGTGGCGGACAAATGCTTATCAATGAATATGTTAGCGCATCCCCTTTAGCTGAATCATCCTAAAGGCAAAAGGCTTGATGATTGATATTCATATAGTTGTGCTTTACAATCCTTCAACAAGTCTGGCTGTGGAGACTAATGGGGCTGTCTGCAGGGTGAACATGCCTGTTCCTCGCATGATGTGACAAGAGGCAGCCTTGGTGTCAACCAGAGGTCGCTACAATATTTTCATCGCGATGGCGGCGCATGCCTCGGCATCGGCCAGAGCGTGATGGTGATTCGTGAGGTCGTACCCGCAGGCAGCGGCGACGGTCTGGAGCTGGTGGTTGGGCAGGGCGCAACCGAAATGTCGCCGTGAGGCCGCAAGGGTGTCGAAAAATTCATAGTCAGGATAATCCATCTGATAGACCTTGAATACACTCTTAAGACAGCCCTCGTCAAAACGGCTGTTGTGAGCCACAAGAGGCAGTCCCTCGATCAAGGGTTCGATCTTTTCCCAGACGAAAGGGAACACCGGCGCGTCGTCAGTGTCGTCCGGCCCGAGGCCGTGAACCTGCCGGCAGAACCATTTGTAATATTCAGGCTCGGGGTGGATCAAGCTGTAGAAACTGTCCACGATCTCACCTTCTCGCACCACCACGACCCCCACCGAGCAGACACTGCTCGGGCACTCGTTGGCCGTCTCGAAATCAATAGCGGCGAAATCTGTCATAGCGATTATTTTCTCATCATCTTCGTCAATCTATGGAAGCCCATAACGCGATGCCATTCCTGCGATGATGTCAGCGACACTTTCGCGTAACTCGGCCGGTTCGAGCACCTCCACATCCGCTCCATGCGAGAGGATCTCCTGCACGAAGTCTAAGGTCGGGGCGATGTGGTAGCTGAAAACCGAACTTCCGTCCTCCTGCACCGTCTCCCTCTGAGACCCATGCATAGGCAGCGTCCGGAAATACTTTACCTGGTCCGGCACGACACGTATCTTCACGTCCTCCGGCTCCTCCCCGATGATGACACCGAAGTAGTTCCCGAAATATTCCTCCGCGTCGAAACCCTTCGGAATCTCAAAATGTTCCTCCAGCTCTTCCATGTCCACGAAGCGGTCCAATGAATATATCCGCAGCCCCAAGTCGCTGTCGCCGAGCAGGTACCACCTCTGCTTGAAATACTTGACGCAATATGGACGTACGTTGAAGCAGAACGGCTCCGGATGCCGGAAACTCTGGTAGCAGAGACTTATCACCCTGAAGTCACGCATCGCGCTGATGATGTCCGTAAGGAATCTCTCGCTTGACGGGACCTTCTCCATAAGTATCCGGTCCTTCATGTCCGCGTTCTCGTGCAGCACATTGTTCAGACACAGTGTGTGCAGCATCCAGTCGCTTGTCTCGTCGCTTCCGACATCCGAACGCCCGATGTAGAATCCGAGACTCCTGTCGTTTAGAATCTCTATCCCGAACATCCCGGCGATGGCGTCCTTGTGGTTGAAGAAGGTTCTCTCCGACAGAGGGTCTCCTGTCTCGTTCAGCGGACTGCGCATCCATGCCTCGCTGATCTCCTTGAAAGACACATACTTCCTGCGGTTGATCAGATCAACCAGCCAGATGTATCTCTTGAAAAAATTCTTTGCCATTATCCATGAATATTTTGAAGTCTGTCATGACAACCATGTCGCTTTTGTCAAAGTTCACGCGAGTCATTATTCCAAGGTTTGCCAGATGCAAATATAATCTATTTGGCTGAAAAAATATGGCGGCGAAAGTCGATGTGCTTAGATTCCGGATCCTTGGAGTTTTTTGTTTAAGAGATTCTTGGCGCGCTATCGGAATCCGATTTTCTTCCTTCCTGAGCCGGCATCCTCGATCATCTCCTCGCGGCAATATCCCCGGATCTCTTCCATGCCGGCATCGACCCCGTCTATGATGAACTTGATCTCCTTCTTGCGCACTATGTTCTCGATCTGGCCTCCACTAAAGTCGAAACCGTGAGCCAGTTCCCGCGCATCCTCTTCGCTGAGGGTTGGCAGCATCGAAGCCCAGATTTGTTCCTTGACCTTCTCGTCCGGCCTGTCGAACCGGATCTTGTAAAGGAATCTCCTCTCGAAAGCATTGTCCAGATTGGTTGTGAGGTTGGTGGTCGCGATCAGGATTCCGTCCAGTTTCTCCATTTCCTGAAGGATGATGTTCTGGATGCTGTTCTCCATCTTGTCAACCGCCCGTGTCGCGCCCTCCTGGCGGATTCCGAAGATGGCGTCCGCCTCGTTGAAAAGCAGAATAGGAGCCACGGTGGACTTCGCTACCTTCTTACGGTACTGGTCGAACAAGCCTTTGATGTTCTTCTCCGACTCGCCGACCCAGCAGCTTTTTATGTCAGGAACGTTCACGAGGATGATGTCCCGGCCAGTCTGCCTTGCCAACTGATAGACGGTCTCGGTTTTCCCTGTTCCCGGACTTCCGTAGAACAAACATGTGAAACCGCTTCTAAGCCCCCTGTCTTTAAGCCTCTCGCAGGTTTTGCTGTAACTCTCCTGTTCAAGCAGGCTCCTGAGCCTTGAGACCTGAGCGCCGTTCTCCTTGTTGTAGAACAGATCCTTGGCCACTATCTCGTTGTGTCTGATTGTGTTCATCCCGTTCGATTCCTTGTCGGCCCCGCTTCCTCCGAGCTCGGCGAATATGACATCCTTTACCTTGTTGCTGATGTGGAAATATTCCGGACTTCTGATTCCGTCTTCGTTGACCGGCTCGATCACTCCTTCAGTGACGACTTTCAGTTTCCTTTCCTTGAACATGTTTTTCATCCTGCGTTGGTTCCAGTATGCGTATTCAAAAATGCCATCGAAGTCGCTCCATCCCACATTGTCATCATTGTCGAAGATGAAGAAATAGACCAGTGAGTAGAACAGGAGCCTGTCGCAGTATTTCATTTCCCCGCTTTCTCCACGGAATCCCAAGTCACGGCATTCGAGGACAAACTGACTTTGCGTTTCGGCTGTCATCAGTGTGTCCAACTCGCTCATGAGGTCGTTCTCGCTGATCTCGTCCTTCTGCCGCATCTTGAACATTCTCCTGAAACGCTCAAGAACCCCGGCTGTGTCCAGTCCGGAATAGTCCTCTTTCTCGTAGGGTTTGTTCTGCGCGAGTGCCGACTTGACGAAGGTGGGGACCAGTATCTCCTCGTCTTCGTTTCTTCTTATCAGCTTCTTCCTTTCCAGAGAGCTTAGTTCGGCCTCGTAGGTCATGGACTTGATGTAAGTGATTCCCATCTCTTTGGCCACATCGTCCATCCCGAGATGACGACTGCAACTTTGCTCCAGGATATTGGCGAAGACGACCGTCTCTCTCTCCGTTGTCCCGAGTACCGCTCCTGCCTCCGAGATGTCTTCCTTCGCATCCTCATAGACGCTCGGATTGAACTTCTTTTCGTCCTCGGCTCCGGTCGCGGTCTTCACCACAATCGAGCTCAGGCATTCCAGCAGAGTCTTCCGCGAGTCATTTCCCTTTATTCCACCTGTTTCCATATTCCTTGAACATCTTTTCACGGTGCAAAGATATTCTTCGTTGATGCAAAAATATGGCAGTGAAGCGCGTCGCTTTGATATTCGGTCTTTTAGCCTTTTGTCTTTAGTGCAAGCCGACTGAAGATGAATAGCTAAAGCTCTGATTAGTAAATTATTGCCAAATACGCCCGGATTCTGCAAGCCTTGCAGACGTTACGGTGATGCGAGGAAGCGCCGCTATCTTTGCGTCAGAAACAAGGTAGGACACAATTCACCTAATTTAATATATACAGTTATGGAAGAGAACAAGACAATGAAGATCTACAACCTCATCGTTCTGGATGAGAGCGGTTCGATGAGCTCGATCTACAATCAGGCGCTCAGCGGGATCAACGAGGTGATCAACGGCATCAGGCAGAACCAAGAGAAGTACCCGGAGCAGAGGCACTTCGTGTCCATCGTGACGTTCGAGGGGGAAGGTATGAGTGGCGTGAAGACCCGCAGGGACTGTGTGCCAGTGGGGGAAGTGGCCGATCTGACGAAGAAGGATTACCGGCCCGGCGGCTGCACTCCGCTCTACGATGCGATGGGGAAGGCCATCTCGGAACTTGACCGCAAGGTGGAGGTTGGCGATGGAGTTCTGGTGACCATCATCACGGACGGAATGGAGAACTCTTCCCAAGAATATTCAGGAAGGGCCGTCAAGAATCTTGTCGAGATGCAGAGGAAGAAGGGCTGGACGTTCGCCTACATCGGGGCTAACCAGGATGCCGTCGAGGTGGCGAGGGATCTGAACATCCAGAATGCGATGAACTATGACGCCACGCCGGAGGGAATGGTGTGTATGTCGATGGTATTCAATGAGTCTCAGGCTAAATTCGCAAAAAGGATGCATCTCGGTAAATCCATTCTTGCCGATGTCGCGGACTTCTTTTCAGGCTCGTCTGATGAGGATGCCGGTGAGGAAGGAAAGTAGGGTCACAGAGCCTGTCGAAGTGACCCTTCGCTCATCAGACTAACCATCACCCCCAAAGTACAAGGCTACGGTCAAGGACGATCCTCTTGGCCGTTCCTTTTTTCCCGTCTATGTAGTAGAATCTTGCGGTATGTTCATTCACCACATCCTTGAACGCTTTCTTGACCTTGGACACCTTCTCGTTGATGGAGTTGTTCAGCGGGTCGCAAAGATCCGACACGCTCTTCCGGATGCTGTCAAGATCATCCCGACCTGTGATTGATGAATATATTTCCTCAAGTTCCTGCTGATAGTCAGAGAGTTCCTTGTAGCGTATCCCCTCCGGGTGCTTGAGATAAAGCAGGAAAACAGCCTTGGTCAGCGTGTCCATCTTCACCTCCTTGTGGTCGAAATCCTCCAGCACAATCGCTTTCTTTTCGGTTATGCGCAGGCGGCTTAGCTTCACCCTGAAGGCAATCACGGCCTCCAGCTCCTCGATCGTGATTCCGTATTTTCTCTGCAGCCTCTCTATCTCCGCAAGGATAGCCTTGGCCTGCTCGTCCGGCTCAAGATCCGGAACGGCTGGTTCCTCAATCTGACTATACTGCCTTAGGTCTTCGTCATATAAATCATCGTTAACTCTTTCGTATCGCTTTTCCCGGATGAAATTGATATTTCTTTTCTTCCGGCCGCACTTTGGGTTGGCAGCCTTCCGAGTGAAGTCAGGTTTAATCCATGGATTTTCGCGTTCTTCGACAGAAGGACGTAGTGAGCCGCATCCGATCTCTGGCAAATCTACAGCATCGGAATAAACCTGCCATTGTGCAAAGTCGATGGATTCCTCAGCCGGAACCTTTGGCTGTGGGCACATCGGGAATGGAGACTCTATTTTAGAATACGCGACGTCCGCTTCTGTCAGGTGTGCATGGGATTGTTCATCAATTGTTGATTTGTCCACTCCCGGGAAAAGATACGCCAAAGCCTTTCCGGACAGTTCCGAAAGGAATTGTTTGATGTTCTGTGTTCGCTTGTCAGTCATTAGGTCATTCAATTTGTGGAAGGCAAAGATAATAACATCATTATATAATTGCAATTCATTCATATTGCCCAGCCGCGAGACGCAGCCTCGCCGCGATCGACCGCACAAGAGACTTCGGCCGCAGAACCTTCACCCCGTCGGCGAACTCCAGCAGCGACTTCTCCAACTCGAAATTCAAGCAGACATCAAGCTGGAACGTCACCGAACCGTCCTCGTCCCGCTCCACGACCATCTGGCTGGAATGCAGCGGCTTGGTCTCGATGTACGGAGCGAATTTCGGCGTGGCCTTGAACCGGACAAGCGTCTCCCGGTCGCCCTTCCCCGGAATCTTCGTCACACCGATCATATTCCTGAAATATTCCTCTGGAACGAATTTCTCGTCCGGGATGAATCTCGCCTCCGCGGGAGCGGCCTCTATGGCCTCGATTCTGTCAAGCGCAAGGTTGACGACGTAGTTGTCCCGCTCGCCTCTGCCGAAGACGAACCAGCGGTTGCGGTATTCCTTCAAAATGTAAGGACTGAATATGAACGATTTGGCCCTCGGGGACTTGAAGGAATGATAAGTCAGAAGGACTGGCCGGCGGGCGACGATCGCCTCATAGAGCGGAGAGATGAGATCCAGGCCTTTCAGCCGCTCGTTGGATTCCAGGAATATGGCCGGTCTCCGCTCCTCCCTCACGGCGTTCACATAGTCCTCAAGCCGCCCGACGATGTCATCCACGCCCGAGAACCCACCGAAACCGGACAGCTGCTTCAGGACTGCCACGGCCTCCCTCATCTGCCCCAGGTCCGAATCCGTCAGCGGCACATTCGAGATTGAATATTCCGGATCCTCGTAGGTGTAGTATTTCCTGTCCCGGACCACAATCGGAGCGTTGTAGCCAAGCTCGTCCGAGCGCATCCTCTGGATGTCGAGCTGGATGGTACGGACGGAAAGATATTCATCCTTGCCGGAATATTCATAAAGCGCGTCGGAGCAGGCTTCGACGAGGTCTTCGAGGGTCCATCGTCTCGCGCGGTTCCTCAGGCATTTGTCGATGGTCTTGTAGCGCAGCAGGGCGTTCTTGTTCGCAGGCATATTCAGTAACAATTTCGGCAAATTTCGTAAATTTTTCTCACTACGCAAAAACATTGCGCGATTGGCCTTTTACTTTGCTGAAGTTATCAGAAAATGACCGGACCCCACTGGGCCGGTGGCATATAGCTGATGAATTTTTTTGATAAACTCTTTAATATTCAATGACTATGAACGAGTTTTTGATCAATGACACTCCGGTCAAGATTTGGGCTAAGGTTCTTGACCCGATAGCATACAGGCAGATCTACAACCTTGCGGCGCTTCCGTTCGTGTTCCACCATCTGGCGTTTATGCCGGACGTGCACGCCGGGGTAGGGATGCCGATCGGGGGAGTGCTCGCCACGAAGGGAGTTGTGGTTCCGAACGCCGTGGGAGTTGACATCGGCTGCGGAATGTGTGCTGTGAAGACCAATGTACGTGTCGAGGACATCACGGCTGAGGTCTTGAGGAAAGGCATTATGCGTGGCGTCCGCAAGAGGATTCCGCTGGGGATGGACAGGCATAAGACCGCGCAGGACGAGTCCTTGATGCCGCAAGGCTTTGACATAGACTCGATGACTATCGTCAAGAATCAGTACAAATCCGCCTTGAAGCAGATAGGCACCCTTGGCGGCGGCAACCACTTCATCGAGCTTCAGAAGGATGAATATGGCTGGCTTTGGATAATGATCCATTCCGGTTCCCGCAATCTTGGGAAGCTGGTCTGCGACCACTACAGCGGTCTGGCGGAGAGGCTGAACGCCATGTGGTTCTCCAAGACGGATCCGGACAATGGTCTGGCGTTCCTTCCGGTGAAGTCCGATGAGTGCGGACGCTACTGGAACGAGATGCAGTACTGCATGCAGTTCGCGCTGGCCAACAGGAAACTGATGATGGACCGTATCTGCGAGGTGATCAAGGATGTGGTTCCGGAGGCTGAGTTTGAACCTATGATAAACATCGCGCACAACTATGCGGCCTGGGAGAACCATTTCGGGGAGGATGTCATCGTTCACCGTAAGGGAGCGACAAGGGCAGGAGTCGGTGAGATCGGCATCGTCCCGGGTTCCCAAGGCACAAAGTCCTACATCACGGAAGGTCTCGGGAATCCCGATTCGTTCCTCTCCTGCAGCCACGGAGCCGGCAGGGCGATGTCCCGCACCGAGGCCGTGCGTACCCTAAGCCTTGAGGAGGAGATCGCCAAGCTCAACGTCAAGGGCATCGTGCACGCCATCCGCGGCCCGAAGGACCTTGAGGAGGCCGCCTCAGCCTACAAGGATATCGACGAGGTGATGGCCAACCAGAGCGACCTGACAAAGATCGTGACGACTCTTGAGCCTATCGCCGTCATCAAGGGGGGCTAGAAGAAATGTACTTGAAGTAGAGGAATGTGCTTGAGGCGAAAGACCCTCAAACATACAAATCGAAAAACAGCCTCTGCGACATCAACGGCTTCAAGGAATAGGTCTGGTATCCTTTACGCAAAAATCACCGGGTCTGGCATTTCGCCTGATCCGGTGATTATCGTTATTTTTTTTGGGGGGGGTGATTCGTAAGATTTTGATTATGAATACATTCGTAATCGCTGCCCTCTAAAAATGACTGGCAACTTTTCGGAAGTCTCTGTAAATCAATTGGTGCGATGCCACTCGCTGATTGATAGGCCTTTATCACTCTCCCTTTAGTTGGAACCAACTGGAGGAGATGAGTTAAGCGATTATCTTATAGAGTGTTGCCCTCCACTGCTTGCTATATCTCGATCATCGGGCTGGCGAGGGCTTTCTTGAGCTGGTCGTCGTAGCGGAGACGGATTTTGATGCCGGCTTCCTGGAAGTGGTAGCGGACAGCGATCTCCTCCTCGATGAACGGAACGATCTCGTCTTTCTTCAGCTTCAGGAAGGTCTCCTTGTCCATCTCCAGGGCTTTCTGGAGGGCGTCAAGCTCCGCTGACATATTCTTTGAAAGACCGTCTTTCTCCAGTTCCTTCTTCATCCGGTCGAAGTAGGTCTTCGCGCTGGAGCGGTAGTCGAACTCCTTTGTCTTGGCGAAGGCCACGAACCCGTCCCAGTCCTTGTCGGCAAGATGGAAATCCTCGTCAGCATCGGCGTGCTCACGGACATAATCAAGGGCATATTCCTGAATGATCCCTGAATATACGAGTGAATATGTCAGGCGGCTGTAGTCGTGTCCCTCGATGGTGACGTCCGGGGTGATGCCGCCGCCGTCACGCACCGTCCTGCCGTGGGCGGTCTTGAACTCGTGTGTCAGTGAGTCAGGTATATACCCGACACTGCCGTCCTCGTTGCGGTGCGAGTAGTCGATCGCCTGGACGCAGCGGCCTGACGGGGTGTAATATTTCGCCGTGGTGACTTTCAACTGTCCGTTGTAAGGCAGCGGGCGGATGCTCTGGACAAGCCCCTTGCCGAAGGTCCTTGTGCCCATAACCGTGGCTCTGTCAAGGTCTTGAAGGGCTCCGGTAACGATCTCGGAGGACGATGCCGATCCGGAATCCACCATCACGATGATCGGGATCTCCGTGTCAAGTGGTTCGGATGTTGTCTTGTAGTGCATCTCGGTTCCGGCGGCCTGGCCTTTCGAGGACACGACCATAGAGCCTTTCGGCACGAAGAGGGACACGATGCCCACAGCCTCGCTCATCAGACCTCCTCCGTTGCCCCTAAGGTCGAGAACCAACTTCTTCATACCCTGGCCCTTGAGCTTCAGAAAGGCATTGCGCAACTCTCCGGAGACGTTCTCCGTGAAGCCGCTCTGGTAGATGTACCCGGTAGTGTCGTTGAGCATCCCGGCATATTCAATGTCAGGAAGATGGATCCTCTCGCGTGTGACGATGATGTCCACAACCTCCTTTGAGCGCACCTTCAGCACCTTGAACTTGACTGTCGTGCCAGGCTTGCCCTTCATCCTGTCGGAACATTCCTGGCTGGTCAGTCCGTGGGTGCTCTGCCCGTCGATCTCCAAAATCTCGTCACCGCAGCTCAATCCATGCTTCTCCGCCGGTGACCCTTTGTAAGGCTCGTTGATGATGACGTTCCCGTCCTTCTCCGGCTTGTAGATGAGCGCACCGATGCCGCCGTAGGACTTGTTGATCATCATCATCAGATCCTCGTTCTCCTCCTCCGGAATGTAAACAGTGTAAGGATCCAGGCTCTCCAGCATCGCGTTGATGCCGGCCCTTTCGATTCTGTCCACAGGAAGAGAATCCACGTAAGAGCGGTTAAGCTCCTTGAGTATGGAGTTCTGGATTTCGGTCCATTTCCCGAGCTTGAAACTTTGTGACTGCCCGAACGCCGCGGTGCTGACCACTACCGCCAGCGAAGCCGCTATCAATGATTTAATCTTCATATTCTTTGAATATATTCCTGAATATCTCCGCTCCGCCCTCGTGGCGAAGCCAAAGCACGAGCGCAACACCCGTGCCAACCTCGCAAATTTAAGCATTTTCCGAAAGATATGTCTATTTTAGTCTTGACAGCCTTTCTTCTATAAGTGATTTGTATTTTTCTTTCAATATATCGGAAAGGAAGGACACATCAAGAACTTCAAACCAACGTTGCTTGTTTGAAATCATTTTGTCGATAATCCATCCACAGACTTTGCCATCGATTCCTGCCGCTGTCATCGCCTCTTCGAATTCTGTTCTTCCAAATCCGGCGATGCCGCCTTTGTCTTCAACTCCGCTGCCAGTCAAAGGCAAGGCTAATTCATCGTTGTCTTCGATTCCTGTCAACAGTACGGCGAGAAGATCGTATGCCGGTGACAGACAGTAGTCGGAGCCATTTGTCGAAATCAGTGAAAAATTCTTGCAGTGCATATCTGAATTGCCTGAGATCCACGAGAATAACACAATTTCCCAGAAGCGTTGGACATCCAGAAGCGGAGCGGATGAGTATCTCTTTACAACATCTGAAAGTTGTGCATAGGAGCCTCTGTATTTGTGTTCTGTCAGTCTGTTTGTAAGTTGGCACATATCCAGCATTGAGTATTTCTCCCCTTTCGACCCTCTGTCCATCCTCTTGGTGATATACGCAAGTTCACCGTCTGACATCCTGATCAATCCGTGTCTGGCGGTGCTGATCCCGACGGCTTCCGCCATATTCATCGTTACATTCTCTAACTCCGGCATCGATTTATAGACAGGACTTTGTGGCTTGAGAATATATCCACCCCACAGTCCCACAATTGTCAGTCTATCTTCCTCGTTGCGTCCTCCTTTATTGATATCCAATGATAATTTAGCCTGGACGCCAGTCACGGAAGTGCTGGATTTTATGACTTCCAACGCCAGCTCAGGAATGTTGTCTCTTGAATATGGTAATATAGGTACTTTAACACATCCAAATAGCCTTCTGGCGCACGAGGAATGATATCCCCTTTCTCCTTCTTTTAGAGCCTTTCCGCAGCAAAGGCATTTATTACCTGTCTCCATAATGTTCTCTTACGCTGATGTTTCCGATGCAGTCCTTACAGCAAGCCAACAGTAGTGACATCCTGTCTCTCGGATCTATTTTCCAGGATTTGTGCACTATGTCAAGGAGCCATCCCTCAGGAATCAACCCATCGAAGACCGGGAACATCATTTCTTTTGAATATTCGGTCTCAGTCAGCGGCATTGTCGGGCTGATGGCCTTGGCACTGACGGATTTCAGATACTCGCCGTCATAAGAAAAATGATAGCCCTCGGAATCCTCTGTCAGAACCCCGCAGAAAGTGTCGTCGATGTAAATGTCAGCCTTTTTCATCATTCATTGATTTTATGTGCTTGAAGTTCCTCTCCAAAGAGTCTTAGCACTTGATTGACTTTGTCCAATTGTACAGTATTCTTGCCGTTTTCCAGTTCCCGGACAAACCTGATTCCTACCCCGGATCTTTTTGCCAGCTCGACCTGGGTCAGCCCGAAAGTTTTCCTCTTATCACGAATATGTTCTCCGATGTTCATAATAAACTCGATTATTAATCCCGTTAGGGTACAAATATAATAAAATTACAGGAAAATCATCCCTTTCGGGGTTGTTTTGGGCGTTGCGATAAGAAAATATCGTATTTTGTAGATATTTATGTAAGTTTACAGTCAGAAATAGATTTTCGATATATGACAAAAATAGTTTTCGCGACGGGCAACCGGGGGAAGCTGAGGGAGGCTTCCGAGATTCTGGGGGAAGGGTTCGAGCTGGTGACTCCGGCGGATTTCGGGATCACGGAGGACATTCCGGAGACGGGGGAGACGCTGGAGGAGAACTCGCTCCAGAAGGCTCGGTACATTTTTGACAGGAAGGGGTGCGACTGCTTCGCCGATGACACGGGGCTGGAAGTGGATGCCCTCGGAGGAGCGCCCGGAGTCTATACGGCACGTTATGCGGGACCGTCCAAGGACTTCAACCTGAATATGGACAAGGTGCTGGCCGAACTCGCTGGACTGGAGGCGACCGGGCGGGAGGTCAGCCGCAGGGCACGCTTCCGCAGTGTCGTGACGCTGATCCTGAACGGGAAGGTCCATCAGTTCGAAGGCACGATGGAAGGCACGATCGCCCGGGAAAAGTCCGGCAGGGGAGGCTTCGGCTACGACCCTATATTCATACCTGATGAATATCCTGGACTCACCGCCGCCGACATCACGGAGGAGCAGAAGAACGAAATCTCGCACCGTGGCAAGGCTCTGCGGGCGATGGCGCAGTGGCTCAACGGGCGGCAAAAATAAGCTGCCGGAAAAGATGCAAGTTGTTGCCAGATGCGCGAAAAGGCTGAACTCATAGTCATCGGCCACACCAAGGTCGGCGAGAATTCCATCGTCCTGCACACGATCAGTCGGGAATATGGAAGGCGGGGCTTCCTTGTCAAGGTGAGTCCCAAGACGGCGATGGCCCTTTTCCTGCCCTTGAATATTCTTGAGGCGGAGGTCACCCGGAACCCGAAGTCGGATCTTTGGTTCGCCCGCAACTTCGTCAGCGTCAACCCTCTCGTGGGCGTGCGCGGGAATATTCATAAGAACACGATGACACTTTTTATGAGTGAGGTGCTGTTCCGGGTGATAAAGGACCAGACGAACGAGGAGGGGCTGATGGATTGGCTGAAGAGATCCATACTGACGCTTGACGCGCTTCAGAGCGACTTCGCCAACTTCCATCTTTGGTTCCTGCTGGAGCTCTGCGCCGTCCTCGGTTTCAATCCCGACACGATAGATCTGGCTCCTTTCTCCGGCAAGCATCTCGACCACATCAAGTCCCTGCTGACCAGTTCTTTCGGCGAGGCGATGCTGCTCCCTCTAAGAGGCTCCGACCGCAACGAGATCGCCGAGTGCATCCTCAAGTACATCGAGCATCACACAGAGTCTTCCGTCAATGTGCGCTCGCTGGCTGTGCTGAGGGACATTTACGGTTAGGTCCCGCCGGCACTCGGGTGCGTAAAATCCCGGTTTTCAGGTCCAAGGGTGTATAGGGTGCGGAAATACGGGATTTACCTTATACTAAAGAGAGGATGGCTAAGGTTTTTTAGTCATTCTCTCTTAATATTTTTTGTCAGATGAGGGTTTTTGCTTATATTGCAAACTATTAATAACAATAACAGTAACCAAGTCGACCTGTTTATGGACAGATTTGCAAGAAATTTTAACTTGTCAAGCGGAGCCGCCGCCATTGTCGTGGCCTGCTTCTTGACGGTGCCATGTCATAAGGCAACCGCTGAAACACCTTCCGCCGTTCAGGCAGAAGTGACCGCTCAACAAAACATCGACATCAAAGGCCGTATAGTTGATCAGAACGGGCAGCCGGTCATCGGCGCCAGCTTGTTCCAGCAAGGAACAAACAACGGGACCGTCGCTGATGTTGATGGTAGATTCTCAATCAACGTGCCGAATGGCGCGTCTCTCAAGGTTTCCTGTCTTGGCTATCAGGATGTCATTGTCACGGCCAGGAACGGGATGACAATTATGATGAAGGAAGACAACGAGGTCCTCTCCGAGGTTGTGGTGGTCGGCTACGGAGCTCAGAAAAGAGCGGACATCACCGGCGCTGTCGCCTCTGTGGATGTCGGTAAGACATTGGAAAGCCGTCCTATCGCCGATGTCGGTCGTGGACTTCAGGGCGCTGTTCCGGGAATGAACATCGTGGTTCCTACCGGAGAGGTCGGTTCGGATCCTCTCATCAAGATCCGTGGCCAGATCGGCTCCATCAATGGAGGAAGCTCTCCGCTGATACTTTTGGACAACGTGGAGATCCCGAGCATCCAGCTTGTCAATCCTAATGACATTCAATCGATCACGGTTCTGAAGGATGCCGCGTCAGCCTCCATCTATGGCTCGAAAGCCGCGTTCGGCGTTGTGCTCATCACAACCAAGAACGGCACCCGCGGCCCGAAGCTTCAGGTGTCATATTCAAACAACTTCTCATGGCAGAACCCTGCCAAGGAAATCAACATCGGAGGGATCGAGGCTCTTGAATATACCTACGACGCGCAGGTGAACAGGGAGTCTCCGATGCCGGCCGGAGGTTTCTGGAGAATCGACGAGAACAGCCTTGAGAAGGCCCGCCAGTGGCAGGAGAAATATGGCGACACGGTTGCCTGGAACGATCCTATCCTTTACGGTCGCGACTGGTACTACGATGGAGCCAACAAGTACGGCTACCGTCTCTATGACGGCGTCAGGGCGATGGTACGCGAGTGGGCTCCTTCCATGACCCACAACCTCTCCGTGACCGGCTCGAAGGACAATACGTCTTTCAACATCGGTCTTGGCTATCTTGACCAGAGCGGCATGACAAAGCCGGCCAAGGTGGATGATTTCAAGAGGTACAACGCTTCCTTCGGATTCACCAGCGAGGTCAACAAGTATCTCACTCTTCGCGCCAGCGCCATCTATTCGGACCGTTACAAGCGGTATCCGGGAGTGGGTACGACCTCGGCTGACCCTTGGCTTTATCTCTACCGCTGGAGTCCTCTCTTCCCGATCGGAGTTATGGAGAGGGACCACTATCTGCAGGAACCGGCGTACGAGATGATGGCAGGCAACACAGACAGCCTGAGGAACAAGTACTTCAACATGAATCTCGGTATGACCATCAATTTCACCGAGAACTGGAACTTCCAGTTTGACTACACCTATGACAGGCAGATGACCGACAGGAACAATTCCGTGGTCTATTTCGAGGCCGGACAGCACTGGTACTCCCCGACAGCCTGGGTGGAGAACGGCAGTCAGGTCTATGTCAACGAAGAGGGTCAGGTTGTCGAGTCCGGAGGAATGCCGGCCTACACCTTCCCTGTCAACAGGTACCTCAATTCCAACATCAGCGAGAAGTCCGACTATGTCAGGAATTACTCGCGCAACGATGACAACAACACCATCAATGCCTACACGACCTACCACCTCGCCCTTGGTGAGGACAACCGTCACGACTTCAAGTTCATGCTCGGTATGAATCTGGTGGCCGGCAAGTGGAGTTCCTACACGGTAAGAAAGAACGGTCTCACCGTCCCGGACAATCCTCAGTTCGCCACCGCCACCGGTGACCAGTTCGCCGACGGATCCAGGGACTGGTCTGGCAGGCTTGGCTTCTTCGGACGTGTGAACTACTCGTTCGGCAACAGGTATTTCGTGGAGGCGAACCTTCGCCGTGACGGCTCGCACAAGTTCCCGACAGACCTTCAGTGGAAATGGTTCCCGTCATTCTCCGCCGGCTGGATATTCACAAACGAGAGTTTCCTTGAGCCGGTGAAGCCGGTTCTGAGCTTCGGTAAGATCAGGGCTTCCTGGGGTAGCGTCGGCGACCAGTCTGTCTCCAGCAACCTCTACAAGTCCATCCTTGCGGGCGGACAGTCCTCTTGGATCGGCGGCAACGGACAGAAAGTCACCAAATACGACACACCTTCGCTTGTGGACAGCGACATAACCTGGCAGATGATCGAGACCCTTGACTTCGGAACGGACCTCCGCTTCTGGGACAACCGCATAGGTCTCACGTTCGACTGGTACCGCAGGGACACCAAGAATATGATCATCCCTGGCGAGACCCTTCCTTCGACACTCGGAGACTCCGCCCCTAAGGGCAACTACGGCAACCTCCGCACCAACGGTTGGGAAATCGCGTTCGATTTCAGCCACAGGTTCTCCAATGGCCTTGGAATCAACTTCACCGCCTCCTTGGCTGACGCGACCACGAAGATCACGAAGGGCGCAGACTGGGCTACCCCTTGGGAGGACCGCCTTCTCAGCAATGCCTACTCGACAGGCCGCCGCTATGGTGACATCTACGGTTATGTCACGGATCGTCTCTTCCAGAAGGACGATTTCGTCTATGGTGCTGACGGCAGGATCGAAAGGGTCAACGTGATCTACCGGGGCACGATCCACTCCACCAACAAGCAGACCGCGAAATACCCTGTCTATCAGGTTCAGTTCGAGAACGGTGACAAGCTTGTGTGCAGCCCTGGCGATGTGAAGTTCGTGGACATTGACGGAGATGGCTACATCTCTTCCGGATCCGGCACGAACGGAGATCCTGGAGACCGCGTTGTGATCGGCAACACAACCCCTCGCTACGAGTATAGTTTCAGACTCGGCACAGATTGGAAGGGATTCGACTTCTCCATCTTCTTCCAGGGTATCGGCCAGCGCAAGATCTGGGGAGGCGGACAGCTTGCCATTCCTGGCTACAGCGCAAAGGAAGGCGCTCTCCCTAAGACCTTTACCACCGATTACTGGAGAGAGGACCGCACCGACGCCTTCTATCCTCGCGCCTGGGACCTCGGCGGAGCCAACACCGGCTTCACGATGCAGGTGCAGAGCAAGTATCTGCTGAATATGGCCTACCTCAGAATCAAGAACATCACTCTTGGATACTCGCTTCCGCAGAAGCTTCTGAGGAAGGTTTGCCTCAGTCAGGTGAGGGCTTACGTCTCGCTTGAGAACTTCTTCACCTTCGACCATCTCAGAGGATTGCCGATCGATCCTGAGGCCATCACGGGCTACTCAATGTTCAACACCACAAGCTACAACCTGACGAGAACCGGTGTGGGTACCCCTACCTTCAAGTCGGCCTCGGTTGGTCTTCAGTTAACCTTCTAAATTATGGCAAAGATTATGAAACTCAAGATATTTTCAGTAATCGCAGGACTTGCGCTGCTTTTCAGCGCCTGTGACGAGGTTCTTGACCGTCCGTCCCCGACCGTTGCGGAGGACGAGTCATATTGGGTCAGCGCCGAAAAAGTGCGTCTCTATTCCAACAGTTTTTATCTTCACTATTTCGAGGGTTATGGAACTGGCTGGACACACTCCTCGGCTCCGTTGCTTGACTACACGTTCAACGATGACGTTGTGAACTATTCCACCCAGGCTCAGTTTACCCGTGCCGTGCCTACTTCGACCGGATGGGATGGCAACTACAAGTGGATCCGCCGGGCCAACATCATGGTTGACAGGATCGACAGCAGGATGAAGGACATCCTTTCGGCGGAGGAATATTCCCACTGGATGGGAATCGCCCGGCTTTACAGGGGTCTGGAGTTCGCCCGTCTTGTCAACACCTATGGGGATGTCCCTTACTATGACCATGTTGTGAAGACCTCCGACTTGGATGACCTCTATAAGGACAGGACTCCGAGAAACGAGGTGATGGACAATGTCTATGCGGACTTTGAATATGCTCTTGCGAACATCCGACTCAATGACGGCGCGCAGAACATCAACCGTTATGTCGCCGCCGCCCTTGTGTCACGCTGGGCCCTTTACGAAGGAAGCTGGCAGAAGTATTATTACAACAATCCTTCTCAGGCCACGAAGTTCTTCAACCTGGCGGTCTCCGCGGCGGACATCGTGATCAACAGCGGGAGGTACGACATCACGCTTGATTTCCGTTCGCTGTTCGGCTCCAAGGATCTATCATCCAGCAAGGACGTTATCCTTTACAGGAAATATGACGCCGCGCAGGGTGTGACCCATTGCGTCGCCTCCTACAGCAATGTGAGTGAGTCCAGATCTGTCGGCCCGAACCTCTCTCTCATCAAGTCTTTCGTCTGTGTCGACGGTAAGGACTGGCAGACTTCGTCTGTGGAGAACTCCAAGGATTTCTCCCTGGCCAACCTTATCAAGACCAGAGACTCCCGCTTTGAGGCTTCATTCTACCATAAGCCGACGGTCAAGTCCAAGAGTTGCTACCTGTATCCGGTCAAGTTCATCCCTCGTTCGGCCTTGAAGTATCTTGAGGTCAAGGGGGGAGCGCCGGATGTGGAGTACACTTCCGTGAACAACCTCAACGGCTATCCTGTCCTCAGGTACGCCGAGGTGCTTCTGAACTGGATCGAGGCCAAGGCTGAGCTTTCCACTCTCGGCGCCGGTTCTGTGACACAGGCTGACATCGATCTGTCCGTCAACAAGATCCGCAACCGTCCTCTCGCTCAGGAAGCTGTAGAAAGAGGAGTTCAGAAGACCGCGCCGATGGAACTGGCCGCTCTTCCTGACGATCCGTCAAGGGATTCCGATGTCCCGGCTCTCCTTTGGGAGATCAGGCGTGAGCGCAGGATGGAGTTCGCTTTCGAACACTCAAGGATCATCGACCTCAGAAGGTGGAAGAAACTTGAATATATGGACACGGACGCCAATGCTGACCTGCTTTCAGGCACATGGGTGAATTTCCCTGCCGAATGTCCGGATGACCTCGTTGCCGACAACAAAGGCAAGATCCGGGTGATGACGGCGTCAGGTGACCTCATCACCTTCGATGGTAAGAACGGAGCCAAGATGGTTGGATTCTTTTATCCGGCCGAGAACAAGGGAAGGCTTCCTTTCCTCAATGTTCCGAACATCAACCCTTATCTCACTCCGGTCGGTTCCAACACCATCACCGACTATGCCAACAAGGGCTACAAGCTCACCCAGACGGAGGGTTGGCCTGAATCATCGAATTAATGACTGATAATCAGAATGACAGATAATATGAAAAAGATAATAAGACTCTCCCTCGCATTGCTGGTCTTAGGCTTTGTCTCTTGTGAGAAAGAACTGCCGAGCCAGGTTGAGCAGCCGTACGACACCGAGATCTCCGCGATTAAGATTGTCAACGCCGGGGCTGACGGCACGACTGTGCTGGAGGGACGTATAGATGAAGAGAACAAGATGATCGACTTCAAGAGGATTGTTCCGGAGACGGATTTCTCGAACCTGAAGGTTGAGGCCACTCTTTCCGACGGAGCCGTACTTGAAAATGATGTCTTTGACTTCTCCATGGATGAAGAGACAACGGAAAAGACGCTGATTCTCAGAATCAAGAACCACAACCGCTACAAGGACTACTTTATCCGTGTCAGGAAGAAGGTTCCTGTGTTTGGCGCTGATTGGGAGAAGGTGAAGACCTACGGCTTCTGCGCCGCCACCAACAACACCTACGAGCACTTCAACTCAGGAACTACCCGCTGGGCCGGATTTGACGGTGAATATGTACTCGTGGTCTCCAGAAAGGGTGGCACGAATCCTCATCTGCTGAAGGTCTCCGACCTGAAGGAAGGCAAGATCGAACCGATTATGCTGAACAACGAGGGTGTGAGCGGCGGAACTTTCCCGATTCATAGCGGAGCCGTGATCAAGGGCCACACTTATGTGAGCAACCTTTCAGGTGGCGGCAAATGGTCCCCATTGAAGATTTACTACTACGAGACTCCGGCTTCCGCTCCGGAAGTGATTCTGAATGTGACGCTTGACACAATCGACGGCGCCAACTCAAGGCACGGTGACAACGCCTCGTTCAATATAGACGAGAACGGTAACGGTTATGTATTCTTCGGCAACAACGGCTCCACAGATGTCCTGAGGTTCACCATCAGGAACTGGAAGGAGATCGATCCTGCCAGCGCCACGGTTCTTGGCTCAGACTCCAAGGCTAACTCCTACATTACTGTCAACAGGATTTGGGGAACCGACAGCTACATTTTCGGCGGAATCTATATGGCTCCAAAGATTGTGGACGAATCGATGTCCGTACAGTATTCCCTGAAGTCCACCAGTGTCCCTGCGCAGTCAACCGCTTGCCAGATAATCAGTTTCAATGACGAACGCTATCTGGTCACAATGACTGCCGGCAGAACCGAGGACGTGACTCCGACGATGAACGTCTATGACATCACGAAGGGAGGGGACACCTTGACTGACTGCCTTGCCAAATTTGAGGAAGGTGACCGCAAGCCGGTATATTCATTCATCCTTGGCGGCGGCAAGAGCATCTCTCCGGGAACTAATCTCAACTACTACATCGAGAAGGACGCGGAAGGAAAGGACAGCAAGCTTTACTTGTTCGCCGCCCGATGCGACTCTGGGTTCGCGATCTGCGAGTTCCCGATAAAGGTGGCTCTTGATGACTGATCGGTGCGGAAATGAAAAGATTAGCAAGAATATTTTTGTACACGCTTCTGAGTGTGGCCTTCTTCGCCTGCGGAAAGGAAGAACAACCTTTTAAGCCTGGCGGCTCCACTGGCGGAGGAGGCACCGGAGGCGGTGGCACGACTGATCCGGTCAAGGTCGAATTTCCAAGGAAGGAACTCAGAGGTGTCTGGGTGGCCACTGTCTGGGAACTGGACTGGCCTATGGGCGCGCACGACGAGGCCTCACAGAAGAAGAAGTACACGGACTACCTTGACTTGTTCCAGAAGTGCGGCATCAATGCTGTGTTCTTTCAGATCCGGTCCAAGGCTGATGCTTACTATGAGTCTCAGTATGAGCCTTGGAGCAAGACCATAACAGGCACGGTCGGCAAGAATCCGGGTTACGATGTCCTCAAGTTCCTGATTGACGAGACCCACGCCCGTGGGATGCAGTTCCATGCTTGGATCAATCCTTACCGTGTCGAGACGAGAGGTTCCGCCTCGGCTGAGTTCCCAGCATTGGATCCTAAGATTCCAGCCTCGATGGTCAAGGACTACAACAAGATCCGTGTCTATAATCCGGCTCTGCCGGAGGTTCAGGACAGGATCGCCGCCATTGTCAAGGAGATCATCACAAAATACGATGTGGACGGCCTTCACATGGATGATTATTTCTATCCGTCATTGGAAAAAGGCGAGTCTCTGAATGATGCTGCTGAATATGCCAAATATGGTTCTGGATATTCAAAGATCGAGGATTTCAGGCGCGCCAATGTCACCAAGGCGATCGAAAAGATCCATAATGTGATTGTCCAGACCCGTCCGGAAGTGATCTTCTCCGTCAGCCCTCAAGGCAACTATGACAACAACTACAACGCTTTGTTCGCCGATGTCGCCACTTGGACCCGCAACGGATTGATTGATGTGATTATCCCTCAGCTGTACTATAGTGTCGTAACATTCCAGACAAGGATCAAGTGGTTCGTTGACAATGCGTTCAAGAGCCATCTGATGGCAGGCTACGGGATCTACAACTTCGCTTCGGACGCGTCCAATCCGGATTTCAAGACCACGTCCTCGTTCTACAGCCAGTACAACTACGCCGCCCAGATCAAACGTGTTGAGGGTGCTCTCTTGTACAGTGCCAAAAGCTTGACGGGAAATAAGATCGGGATAACGGACGCTGTCAAGGGAGCGTTCGGGACAAAGACTCTGATTCCGTACCTTCTTGCCGCTGACGAGAAGAAACCGGACGCTCCGACAGGGGTGAAAGTCGATGGCTCCGCCTTGACTTGGACCGGCGCGGGCCCGATGTTCGCCGTCTACAAGTTGGACGGAACCAAGAAGAAGGCGGCATTGGTCGGGACGACAAAGGACAAGAAGTTCAGCCTTCCGTCGAAAGGAACCTATCTGGTGACCGCCATAAGTGAGCTTAACTCCGAGAGCGACGCGTCGGAACAGGTGACTTATTGATCTGCTCAGAAATATTTATAAAGAACGGTTTAATCCGTGAGGGAAAGTAAGAATGCTTCACCTCACGGATTTTTCTTTTGTCCCAAGGCGAATAATTCGTTATATTTGTGCTTTAGTAAGCGTTAGAAAATAAGTTGAACTAAATTTTGTGTCAGATTTATGAGGATAGATTTCTTTTGGAAGAAGGAGTGTGCCGGTGGCACATGACTGATGAGAAAAGAAATATAGACCATAAAGATATACAAATTGTTCAAGTTACTTTTTAATGATTACTTAGTCCGCGAAAGGAATATGTTTTCAAAGGAACTTAAAGAAGAATGCGGGGTGTTCGGTGTCTGGGGCGTGCCCCACGCCGCCGAGGTGACCTACTACGGTCTCCATTCCCTTCAGCATCGCGGCCAGGAAGGCTGCGGAATCGTCTCGGTCAACGATAATGGAGAACTTCACCGGGTCAAGGGACTCGGGCTCGTGACCGAAGTCTTCAACAGCGAGAATCTCGGATCTCTCCACGGAAATATGGCGGTCGGCCACGTGCGCTACTCCACCCATGGCGGTGGCGGCATCGAGAATGTCCAGCCTTTCCTCTTCAGGCACAACAGCGGTGACTTCGCCCTTGTCCACAACGGCAACGTGGTCAATTCCGCCCAGTTGAGAAAGTACCTGGAGGATCGCGGCAGCCTTTTCCAGTCCACATCCGACAGCGAGATCCTGGCCCACCTCATCAAGAAGGAGCCGGTCGAAAGGAACAGCCCGAGAATCATCCCTATCATGGAGGCCCTGAATATGATAGAAGGGGCTTTTGCGTTTATGGTGATGACCAACCACAGGATCTATGCGATGAGAGATAAGTACGGCCTCAGGCCTCTGTCCATCGGGCGCATCGGCGACGGCTATGTCCTCAGCAGCGAGACCTGCGCGTTCAGCGTCGTGGGAGCGGAGTTTGTCCGCGACGTGGAGCCGGGCGAGGTGGTCACGATCGACCACCACGGCATCAGAAGCCAGAAATATTCAGACTACCAGCGTCACGCGATGTGCGCCATGGAATATATTTACTTCTCCCGCCCGGACAGCGACATCGAAGGCCGTAACGTCCATTCTTTCAGGAAAGAGAGCGGAAAGATCCTCTACCGGGAGTCGCACGTGGACGCGGACATCGTGGTCGGGGTTCCGGACTCCAGCCTGAGCGCCGCCTCCGGTTACGCCGAGGCTAGCGGACTTCCTAACGAGATGGGACTCATCAAGAACCGCTATATCGGCAGGACTTTCATCCAGCCGTCGCAGGAGATGAGGGACAAAGGTGTGAAGATGAAACTGTCGCCGGTCAGGAGCATCGTGAAGGACAAGAGGATAATTCTGGTGGACGACTCGATAGTCCGCGGAACCACGTCGCTCAGAATCGTGAGGATGCTGCGCGAGGCCGGAGCGAAAGAGGTTCACATGAGGATCGCCAGTCCGATGATCAAGAATCCGTGCTTCTATGGTGTGGATATGTCCACCCACAAGGAGCTGCTTTGCTATTCCAGAAACCTGGAGCAGGCCCGTCAGGCCATCGAGGCCGACTCGTTGGCGTTTCTTTCTGAGGAGGGCCTTTTCGAGGCCGGTCACCGCACCGACCTCTGCCTTGCCTGCTTCAACGGCAACTACCCGACCGCCCTCTACTCCAGCATCGAGGAGGTCAACGAGGAACATAAATTTTAGTTGGAAGAATATAGGCAGACCAACTGAATGATTATATTTATAAAATATAAAGTGATAATTCTTCACCGCTTGCGGTGAAAGTAAGTCCCTCCCCCGAGGGGAGGGATTTAGGGAGAGGGTAACGTAAAAAGGCCCTAAGGGGTGTGCTAAGCACATCCCCTCCCCCGAGGGAAGGGATTTAGGGAAGGGGTAACGTAAATGATGGTGGGTGGGTAATCACCTGCGAACGTGAGATAAAGTTTTTTTCAACAAGTAATTACCTACTTGCGAGAGATGATAGGAATCATATATTATGGCAGTTGATTACGAGAAGGCGGGCGTGAGCCTTGAGGCGGGCTACGACGTTGTGCGCAGGATCAAGAAACACGTGGCGTCGACCGACAGGCTCGGCGTGATGGGAAATATCGGATCGTTCGGAGGAATGTTCGATCTTTCAAAACTGAACATCAAGGAGCCGGTTCTGGTCAGCGGGACGGACGGAGTCGGCACGAAACTCAAGCTGGCGTTTGCGATGGACAAGCACGACACCATCGGCATCGACGCTGTGGCGATGTGTGTGAACGACGTTCTGGCCCAGGGAGCGGAACCGCTTGTGTTCCTTGACTATGTGGCCCAGGGAAAGACCCGTCCGGAGGTCGTGGAGGCCATCGTGGCCGGAGTCGCTGACGGATGCCGTCAGGCCGGATGCGCCCTCGTGGGCGGAGAGACCGCCGAGATGCCTGGAATGTACGAGGACGGTGAATATGACATCGCTGGCTACACCACGGGTGTCGTGGAGAAATCCAAACTCATTGACGGCACGAAGGTCAAGGCTGGGGATGTCCTCGTTGGAATCGCCTCCACGGGAGTTCACAGCAACGGATTCAGCCTTGTGCGCAAGATCTTTTCCGACAACAATCTGGATCTCTTCAAGGTTTATCCTGAACTGGAGTCCGACCAGCCGCTCGGCCTTGTCGCCCTGACTCCGACCAGGATCTACGTGAAGCAGGTTCTGGACGTGATCCGCAACTGCGACGTGCACGGAGTGGCCCACATCACCGGCGGCGGCTTCGACGAGAACATTCCGAGAATCCTCCGTGAAGGCCAGGGAATCGAGGTGAATGAAGGTTCCTGGACGATCCTTCCGATCTTCCGCTTCCTGGAGAAGTACGGCAACATCCCCCACAGGGAGATGTTCAACATATTCAACATGGGTGTCGGAATGGTTCTGGCTTTGGATGAGTCCGAGGCTCAGAAGGCCATCGACATACTTGCCGGCTACGGGGACAAGGCGACCGTCATCGGCCGCGTGACCGACAAGCCGGGTGTGGATATTCATTTGCTTTAGTCAGTCGTGGCGGGTTTTTTGTGATTTTCGCTGCAAGGAATTTGAAATAGCAGGATTTGGGTGAAATGATTAAAGCTTCAGAATTATGAAAAAATCATTTGCTAAACTGACCGCGGCCATCGGCCCGGCACTGCTCTCGATGCTCGGATTCTCCGGCTGTGAAGACAACATCTGGAGTAATCGTTGTGAGTACGGTGTGCCATCCTGTGATTTCAAGGTCGATCTGACGGTTTTGGACGAAAGCGGAAAGGGAATCAAAGGCATCCGCGTCGTTCCTTCAAAACAATTGACTCACGACAAAGACACTCTCTTCACCGACGAGAACGGAAAGGCTGTAGGTGCTTATGATGGGGTTTGGCCGATGAATGAGGTCAAGTTCTATTTCGATGACGTTGACGGAGATGCCAACGGCTCCTTCAAGCGGGACAGTCTGACAGTCACGGCTGAGAAACTGAAAGGCGGCAGCGGCAACTGGTACGAGGGCGAGTTCGCTCTTAAAGGCACAAAGACTTTGAAGAAGAGCGAGTAACGGATGGACGGACTTTCGATCAGAAGAAGAATCGCGCTTGACATCGCAAGGTCGATGCGCAAGTCTCAGGAGGAGGAACATCCTCTGAGGCAGCTCTTCTGGGAATGTACGCTCCGATGCAATCTCCGTTGCCAGCATTGCGGAAGCGACTGCAAGCAGGTCGCCGCCACTCCGGACATGCCGAAGGAGGATTTCTTCAAGGTGCTGGACTCCATCGCCGCCAAGACGGATCCCCACAAGGTTTTCGTCATCATCTCCGGCGGAGAGCCGACGATGCGCGCGGACTTGGAGGAATGCGGCAAAGGAATATATTCCCGTGGATTTCCGTGGGGAATGGTTACGAATGGCTTCGGGATGACGGCGGAAAGATTCTCTCGTCTCCTCGGAGCCGGTCTTCATTCTATGACTGTCAGCCTGGACGGCTTGGAGGAGAACCACGATTGGCTTCGTGGGCGTGAGGGCAGTTTCACGCGTGCCGCTGAGACGATCAGGATGGCTGTCCGGTCAGGAATAGCCTTTGATGTCGTGACGTGTGTAAATCGTAGGAACTATTCGCAACTTCCTCAGCTGAAAGAATTTCTGATTGGACTCGGACTGAAGGAATGGAGGCTTTTCTCCATATTCCCGCAAGGCCGCGCCGCTTTGAATCCGGATCTTCAGCTCCCGCAGGAGATGTTCCGTGGGATGCTGGATTTCATCAAGGAGACCAGAAAGGAGGGGAGGATCAAGGCCAGTTATGGTTGCGAAGGCTTCCTCGGCCCTTATGAGGGTGATGTGAGGGATCATTTCTATTCCTGCCAGGCCGGTGTTACTGTCGGTTCCGTGCTGGTTGACGGTTCGATCTCCGCCTGCACGAGCATCCGTTCGGACTATCACCAGGGCAACATCTACGAGGATGATTTTATGGATGTCTGGGAGCATCGCTTCCAACCTTACCGTGACCGGAGCTGGATGCGGAAAGACGACTGCGCCGACTGCAAGTACTGGAAATGGTGCGAGGGCAACGGAATGCACCTCCGTGACTCGGACGGCAAGCTGATGCTCTGCCATCTGAAAAGAATATTGGACAAATAATTTATTAACGTATATTATGCGAGCTTTAATCAGTGTAAGTGACAAGACGGGTGTCGTTGATTTCGCCCGGGAACTCGTGTCGCTCGGATGGGAAATCCTTTCCACCAGCGGCACAATGAAGATGTTGAAAGAGGCAGGTCTGCCTGTGACCAGTGTGAGCGATGTCACGGGATTCCCCGAGATCTGCGACGGCCGTGTGAAGACCCTTCATCCTAAGATCCACGGAGCCCTTCTCGCCCGCAGGGATATTCCTGATCATCTGAAACAATTAGAGGACAACGGAATCGAGAAGATCGACCTCGTCTGCGTCAACCTTTATCCGTTCCGTGAGACGATCGCCAAACCGGATGTCACGATGGAGGATGCCGTGGAGCACATCGACATCGGAGGCCCGTCAATGCTTCGCAGCGCCGCCAAGAACTGGGCCTCGGTCACAGTGGTAGTCAACCCGGAGGACTACGCGACCGTCATCTCCGAGATCAAGGCCACTGGCGACACGACCCCGGAGACCCGTCTCAAACTCTCGGCCAAGGCCTACACCCACACCGCTGAATATGACAGCGCGATCGCGACCTATATGCGCGCCCAGGCCGGTCTCCCGGAGAAGCTGTTCCTTGAATATGACATCTGCCAGAATCTCCGCTACGGTGAGAACCCTCACCAGCAGGCCAAGTTCTACAAGACCCTGAAGCCGGTTCCATATTCATTGGCCACCGCCGAGCAGTTGAACGGCAAGGAGTTGTCTTACAATAACATCCAGGATGCCAACGCCGCCCTCAACATCGTCCGTGAGTTCGACGAGCCTTTCGCCGTTGGCCTCAAGCACATGAATCCGTGCGGAGCCGGCCTTGGAACCGATGTCGTGGATGCGTGGAAGAAGGTTTACGAGGGAGACAAGACCTCCATCTTCGGAGGTATCGTGGCGTTCAACCGTGAGGTCAACCTTGAGGTTGCGCAGCTGCTCAAGCCGATCTTCCTTGAAATCGTGATGGCTCCGTCATTCGCACCTGATGCCCTTGAGCTTCTCCGCGCCAAAAAGAACCTGCGTGTCCTTAAAGTGAATATGGAAGGCTCTGTCAAGGAGCAGATGCAGTGTGTCAGCGTCAACGGCGGGCTTCTGGTTCAGAATCAAGATCTTACAATCGTACCGGTGACCGCTTCGCAGACTGTGACCGAGGCTGTGCCGACCGAAGGGCAGATTGTCGATCTGAATTTTACCTGGAGGATTGTCAAGCATGTCAAGTCCAACGCCATCACCGTCGGCAAGGCCGGAATGATCTACGGAGTGGGAGCCGGCCAGATGAACCGTGTGGGCTCCGCCGAGCTTGCCCTGAAGCAGGCAGCCGCCACTTTGGCCGAGGAGGAAACCTCCAGGACAGGCGTTGCCGTTGACCCTAAGGAGGCCGCTTGCAAGGCCGGTCTCGTTCTGGCTTCCGACGCTTTCTTCCCGTTCGATGACTGTGTTACCCTGGCGGCCGAGTACGGCGTGAAAGCCATCGTGCAGCCTGGCGGATCCGTCCGCGACGAGGATTCCATCAAGAAATGCGACGAGCTTGGCATCGCAATGGTCTTCACCGGAGAACGTCATTTCAAACATTAATATCATCTTCGTGGCAGATAACTGTTTGACAATCAAGCAAAATGCCATACTCGTGGTCCCGAAAACAGAACCAGGAAGATGACGATTTCGTTGAAAGTCAGCATGTTATCTGCCAAGCCTACCATTAATATTTATGCGAGTATTTCATTTCGAATCAACGAACAAGAGTGACGGCAAAACGATAATGCTGGACTCTTTCCTGACCAAGAACGTGCTGGTTGTCGGTAGCGGTGGCCGCGAGCACGCCATTGTGGACGCTTTGAGCCGCTCCAGACGTGTCGGCAAGATATTCTGCGCTCCTGGGAACGCCGGGATCGCCGCTCAGGCCGAGTGCGTTCCTCTCAAGGAGACACAGATCCCTGAACTTGTGGACTTCGCGAAGGAACACGGTGTTGACCTGACGGTTGTGGGGCCGGAAGTCCCTCTCTCCACCGGAATCGCCGATGCCTTCGAAAAGGCTGGATTGAGGATATTCGGACCTTCCGCCGCAGCCGCCCGCATCGAGTCCAGCAAGGATTTCGCGAAACGGCTGATGGAGAAGTACGACATTCCGACCGCCGCCTTCAAGACCTTCGACAACTACGATGATGCCATTGAATATGTCAGCAGACACACCTTCCCGATTGTCCTGAAATATGACGGGCTGGCCGCCGGCAAGGGAGTCGTCATCCCGGAGACCTTCTCCGATGCCAAGGTGGCTCTGAAGGATATGCTCCTTGACGACAAATTCGGCAAGGGCAAGGTCGTGGTCGAGGAATATCTCACCGGCCCCGAGTTCTCGTTTATGTGCTTTGTGAACGGTAAGGAGGTCTTCCCTCTGGCCATCGCCCAGGATCACAAGAGAGCGTTCGAGGGAGACAAAGGGCCTAACACAGGAGGTATGGGAGCATATTCACCGGTTCCGGTCATCACCGCCGAGGATGAGGAATATGCCCTTGAGAACATTATGAAGAAGACTGCCGCCGCTATGGTCGCCGAAGGCTGCTCGTTCAAAGGGCTGCTTTACGGTGGCCTGATGAAGACTCCGTCCGGCATCAAGGTCATCGAGTTCAACTGCCGTTTCGGAGATCCTGAGACTGAGGTGGTTCTGCCTCGTCTGGAGTCAGACATCTACGACATATTCTCAGCCATCGCTGATGGTGGAATGTCGGTGAACGCTCCGGAGGGGACTGATTCCGTGGAGGGCGCAAGGCTTTCATCCGCCGAGCTTATGCCGGAGATCAAGTGGTCTTCCGAGCAGACTCTCGGCTTTGTGATGGCTTCGAAAGGCTATCCGGGCTCTTACGAGAAAGGCTTTGCGATCTCCGGTTTGGATGAGGCTTTGGCTGATCCGTCGGTCAGGATCTATCAGATGGGAACCAGGGAGGTCGCAGATCCGGAATCCGGTGCCAAGTCTCTGGTGACTTCCGGTGGCCGTGTCCTGATGGTGGTCGCCTCCGGTGAAACCCTCCGCCAGGCCCGTGACAAAGCCCTCGCCGCCGTCCGTAAGATTCACTGCGACAACCTCTTCTACCGTTCCGACATCGGGCACCTTGTCCTGTAGTTATAAATCTCACCTCTTCACTGCTTGCGGTGAAAGGGTGAAAGTAAGTCCCTCCCCCGAGGGGAGGGATTTAGGGAGGGGGTAACGTAAAAAGGCCCTAAGGGGTGTGCTAAGCACATCCCCTCCCCCGAGGGGAGGGATTTAGGGAGAGGGTAACGTAAAAAGGCCCTAAGGGGTGTGCTAAGCACATCCCCTCCCCCGAGGGGAGGGATTTAGGGAGAGGGTAACGTAAAAAGGCCCTAAGGGGTGTGCTAAGCACTTTGAACATGAGATAAGTTTTTTCAATTAGTAATAACCTTTTAGCGAGGTACAAATGTTATGACAATATCTGGAAAAGATTTAGCGGCCCGATTAAAGGCCCGAATGGCCGAGCAGGTGGCCACATTCCCTGCAAAATATGGCCGAGTTCCACACTTGGTTGTGATTCTGGTCGGAGACGACCCCGGCAGCCAGACCTATGTCAGGAACAAGGCCAAGGCCTGTGACGTGGTAGGAATCAGGAACACTACAGTCAGGATGCCTGCCGACACCCCTGAGCAGGTACTCCTCGACAAGATCGCCGAGCTCAACGCCGATGACACAGTTGACGGCATCCTCGTCCAGCTTCCTCTTCCGAAGCAGATCAGCGAGCCGAAAGTGATCGAGGCCATAGCCCAGTCCAAGGACGTGGACGGCTTTCACCCGCTCAACACCGCTGCCCTTTGGCAGAAGAGACCGAACTCCTCCTGCGTTGTCCCTTGCACCCCTATGGGAATCATAAGGCTTCTTGAGGATGCCAATTATGAGATTGCCGGAAAGAATGCTGTCGTGATCGGCCGCAGCCAGATCGTCGGCCTCCCGATCACCAAACTTCTCCTTGACAGGAACGCTACGGTAACAGTCTGTCATTCAAAGACGAAGAACCTTTCTGAAATCACACGTCAGGCAGACATCCTTGTTGTGGCCATAGGCCGTGCCAAGTTCGTGACCGGTGATATGGTCAAGGACGGTGCCGCCGTGATCGATGTTGGAATGGACCTTGACGAGAACGGCAAGCTTTGCGGTGATGTGGACTTCGCCTCCGTCGAGCCGAAAGCTTCTGTCATCACCCCTGTTCCTGGCGGTGTCGGTCCGATGACTATCTGCTGCCTCATGGAAAACACCATCCAATGCTTCCTCAACAAGGTTGCGGTTCGATAGGTTACACCAGTTAAATCGTTGACAAAATATAACTCCACTTAAGGATACTCTTGAGTGGAGTAATGTTTAACGCTTCCCGTACGGATGTCTAAATAACATATTAATTGCTGATTATTCAGTGGAATACGTTTCAAGTGTTTTTATGAATATGTCAAATAACTTTTGGCTATTAAGTGGATTCCCTACATAAATTGGGTAACCATTCTTATTTAGAAGAAAGCTATGGAATCTTTTGTCATCAGGTATTCTTGGGTTCAATGATCTGAATTCTCCGTATTGGTCAATATAAATAGGAAAATTTAGGTGAGCATCTATAAGATTTATCAAAACTTCCTGAGCATTTTCGGGTAAAGGAGAGAAGAGAATGACAACATTGCATCCATTACTTTTAGATATTGTTTTATATTTATTAACGCTTTCTGCCAAGTGATTTATTACGCATGCTGAACATTCTGATTCATCGTAATAAATAATCAGAGTTTCTTTTCCTGACATATCACCTTTAGTGGAACTAATTATCCCTTTGTTTACTATTAGAAGTTCGGCGGGGAAGCATATTTTTGTGTTCTTGAATATCCTTACTTTCCAAGAAAGAGTAAAATCATGACAAGCGCTTATCATAGCCATTATCATGAACAGTGCAAGATATTTTGTAATTCTTGCGACTTTCATAGTTTATAATATAGAAGTGTAGGCTCTTTTGTCTCATTGTCATGGGACAATGTGTATAAACATGAATCATCATTTGATACGATGAAATTATAGAAAGGTTGATCTGTCTCATATCGCTGGATGATGTTTCCGTCCCAATCATAAACATCAATTCTGTCCTTAAAGTACCCAGGATAACCTTTATATTCTTTGTTTTCTACTGTGTTTGAATATGTCACATAGATATATCGGTCTGTTGTGGCTATTTTGATACCACGGTATTCTTTGTTTCTTATACTCGTCTTCCTACCGTTATAGACATACTCTGGGAGAATGTTTAATACCACATTATGGCTGGTAATGTTCTGGCCATCAAATCCCATTATGTCCATGAATCGTCCTTCGCCACAGGCGTATACCAATTTTGTTCTATCTGAGTTTAAAGCTATCTGGGCATTTGCAGAATAAAGGACTTGCTTGTTTTGATCTGGTGCTTGCTGTTTGTCTTCTATCCAGAATGTCAGAGGTGTTCTTAAATTATTTTTCAGATCAATGCTACTTAGAATCTCTTTACTTTTCCATTTACCCGCTATGGCTATTATAGTACTGTCATTTATGACCGTAAAATCACCAAATGTCTGGATGTCGTTCAGCCAGGTTGTTTGCTCGACTGACCAGTTAATTGGTTTTTCAACACTAAGTTTGACCTTTAGAAATTTGCTGATGCCGTTCGCTCCATGTTTATCAAAGGCCATTATATTCCTGTCGATGAATTTTGGCAACACAAAATTGATCTCTCTCTCGCTGCGTCCTTTGCGAAGGATTGTGTAACTTTCTGAGATTGTGCAATCGTCTTTTTTGTAGACTTTGACATTCCCGTTTCTGTCGTATGATGAAAACACAATCATAGAATCCGTTACCGCAAGGAAATCTGCGACATACAGATCCCCTTGCGTTACCTTAATTTGTTCTCCTTTGAGACTCAGCCTCGATTCCTCAGCGTTATTACTATCAGTGCATGCCCCTATAATGATAGTCAATATTATAGGGAGAAGATATTCTTTTAATTGAACCATTGAATCTTGCGAAGCTTAATCAACGTTCTTTAATCCAGGAGTTTCAGCGAGGAATTCTGTGCCAGAGGTGTCTTTCAAGATAAAGTAGCAGACAGATACGGCCTGGACACATGGTACAGTGACAACTGTTGTGTCATTGGTAAGAGCATAAATGTTTGATTGCTCAAGAGAAGTCTCACCGCGCGAAGAGTAAGAGACCAGAATGACCGTTATCACTAATAAAGTGAAGAAAACTAATTTTTTTTTCATATATGAAACGTTTTTTTATTGCGGATCAAGATAATTATAATATCTATTATATCCAAATTTTTCTTTTAAGGTTCCCACTGTTCTCAGTGTTATAAAAAAATTGCCTATCTTTGCCGCCACAGACATTAATTATGCGCAAGAACACTATCCAATCAATATCCGAACAGACCGGCTATTCAGTCTCGACAGTTTCCAGAGTCCTTTCAGGCAAGGCGCAACGCTCCAGAATCAGTCAGAAAGCGATTGAAATAATTCAGGCGGAGGCGAAAAGAATCAACTATACGCCGAATCTTCTTGCGCAAGGGCTTCGTACCAGCCGCACCTACACCATTGGCCTGACTGTGCCGGGGATTGACAACCCGTTCTTCGCCACGTTGGCGAGCACTTTGATCGAGAATCTTAAACTCGCCGGCTACCACACACTTCTGGCCGACTCGTTGGAAAATGAGAAGGATTTCGAGAGTTCCCTTATGATGTTCCGCTCAAGAAGCGTGGACGGCATAATCGCTGTTCCTGTCGGCAACACGACCGAATTGATGGACGAGATCACCGGCAACATCCCTACTGTCCTGATAGACCGTTACTTCGAGGGAACCTCCCTACCATACATCTGTACCGACAACTACGCCGGTGGCTATATGGCGACTGAATATCTCATCAACCGCGGCTGCCGCAACATCCTGTCAATCCAGGGCGTGGAGAGCTCGACCCCTTCAATGGAGCGTGTCAGAGGCTTCAAGGACGCCATCAGCGCCCACAGCGAAAAGCAAATTGAATATGCAATTGTGGGTGACGCTTTCTCTGTCGAGAATGGTTACGATCAGGTCAAGAGAATATTCAGTGATGGGGTAAGGTATGACGCTGTGTTTGCATATTCATCAACCATCCTGCTTGGTGCCATCCGCGCTTTCCGCGAGCTTGGCGTAAGGATTCCGGAGCAGGTGGGCATCATTTCTTTCGACAACAACGGTTTCCTGGACTTTTTGGATCCCGCCATCACCCGCATCGAGCAACCCCTCTCGGAGATCGGCCGCCTGGCCTCCCAGGTCCTGATCGACATCATTGAGAACAAGCATCAGGATCTCCCCCCTGTCCAACGCCTCATCGCCCCGACCCTCATCGTCCGCGACAGCTGCTGACGACGGTCGTGGCAGGCCTACCCATCGGAAGGAAGTTTATTCAGGCTGTCAGCGTAGTCCGCGACAGCTGCTGACGACTGTAGTGGTTGGCCTACTTGGCAAGCAACACTATATTCCTCATGGCAACCTGCTTGACCGCGGCAGCTGCGGACGACTGGAGTGGCAGGCCTACCGCAAATAAATTTCTCCCAGGCGTAATTTTGGTAACGTGCAAAATTCGTCTGGGAGAAATTTTTTGCGGTCGCAGGCGTTTGTAACTTAAGTTATGTGATTGCAGGCAGCAACTGAAAAAAGCCGGCTGTGGAGCGCTTCCACAGCTGGCCTTTCATATTCATTGAAGAACTTGTTAGAGTTCGTTCATTTCCTGCTCGTACTCGTCCTTGCGGCCGACGATGATGTCCTGGAACTCCTTCTGGCCAGTACCGGCCGGAATGAGATGACCGCAGATGACGTTCTCCTTCAGACCTTCGAGATGATCGACACGAGCCCTGATGGCAGCCTCGCTGAGCACCTTGGTCGTCTCCTGGAAGGAAGCCGCCGAGATGAAGCTGTTGGTCCTGAGGGCCGCCCTGGTGATACCCTGAAGCACAAGCTTGGCTGTGGCAGGATTCGCCTCGCGGACAGCCATCATCTTTCTGCCCTGCCTTTCGAGAGAAGAATTCTCGTTCCTCATGTCGCGGGCGTCAATGATGTCACCGACCATGTACCTTTGTGAATCTCCGGCGTCAAGAACATAATACTTTCCGAATATGTTGTCGTTGGCGTCCATGAAATCCCATTTGTCAACCAGCTCTTCCTGCAGGAACTCAGTGTCGCCAGGATTGGTGATCTGAACCTTGCGCATCATCTGGCGGACGATGATCTCAAAGTGCTTGTCGTTGATCTTCACACCCTGCAGACGGTAAACCGCCTGAACCTCGTTGACGATGTAGTCCTGAGCCTTGACAGGTCCGAGGATGTTGAGGATGTCGGTAGGGGAGATGCCACCGTCAGAAAGCCTTGTTCCGGCCTTTACGTAGTCGTTCTCCTGAACCAGGATCTGCTTGGTAAGCGGAACGAGGTAGTGCTTCTCCACACCTGACTTGTTCTTGACGATGATCTCGCGGTTTCCTCTCTTGACCTTACCCATGAGAACCTCTCCATTGATCTCCGCAAGGATAGCAGGTGATGATGGAGTTCTGGCCTCGAACAGTTCGGTGACTCTTGGAAGACCTCCGGTGATGTCGCTTGACTTACCGATGGCGCGAGGAATCTTGATGATCACGTCACCGACATTGACCTTGTCTCCGTTGTTGGCGATAAGGTGGGCGCCGACAGGAAGGTTGTACTGCCTGATCTGGTTGCCTTCGTCGTCGAGGATGAGGATTGAAGGGTTCTTTGTCTTGTCCCTGGACTCAATGATGACCTTGTCCTTGTTGACGGCGAATTCATCGGCTGCCTCCTCACGGAATGTGACACCTTCGATCAGGTTGTCGAACTGAACCTTACCGGCGGTCTCCACAATCGTGATGGCGTTGTAAGGATCCCACTCGCAGAGCAGGTCGCCGTTCTTGATTGTGTCTCCGTCCTTGAAGTACAGTTTTGAACCGTATGGAACGTCATAGTGTGAGTAGGTGATGCCTGTGTTCTCGTCGATGATGCTGACCTCGGTCATACGGCTGACGACAATCTCCTGTACAGAACCGTCTTCACCGACTTTCTGGATGGTCCTAAGTTCCTCGAAGACAAGTTTTCCATCGTATTTGGCGACGATTGAGGAGTCGGCCGCGGTGCTGGATGCCGTACCACCGACGTGGAAGGTACGCAGGGTAAGCTGTGTACCAGGCTCACCGATGGACTGGGCGGCGATGACACCGACAACCTCACCTTTCTCAACCATCCGGCTGGTCGCAAGGTTACGTCCGTAGCACTTCGCGCAGACACCCTTGCGGGACTCGCACGTGAGCACCGAACGGATCTCGACCTGCTCGATCGGCAGATGGTCGATCAGATTGGCTGTCGCCTCGCGGATCTCCTCGCCGGCCTTGATGATAAGCTCACCGGTGAGAGGATTGAATATGTCGTGGACGGAAGTACGTCCGAGGATTCTTTCTCCGAGTGACTCGATGATCTCGTCCTTGTTCTTGATGGCGGTGGCGATAAGGCCTCTGAGCGTGCCGCAGTCTTCCTCAGTGATGATGACATCGTGGGAGACATCGACAAGACGACGGGTAAGATAACCGGCGTCAGCGGTCTTGAGGGCGGTGTCGGCCAGACCCTTACGGGCTCCGTGGGTGGAGATGAAGTACTCGAGCACCGTCATGCCCTCCTTCAGGTTGGAGATGATAGGGTTCTCGATGATCTCCGCTCCGGCCGCTCCTGACTTCTGAGGCTTGGCCATAAGTCCACGCATACCGCAAAGCTGCTTGATCTGCTGGGTTGAACCACGGGCTCCGGAGTCCAGCATCATATAAACCGGGTTGAATCCCTGCTGGTCAGCGGAAATCTGCTTTTCGACAATCTTTGTGAGTTTGTTGTCGATGGCACCCCAAAGGTCGATCACTTTGTTGTAGCGCTCGTTGTTGGTGATGAAGCCCATCGCATAGTTGTTCTTGACTTCCTCAACCTGCTTGTAACCCTCTTCGATAAGGCTTGCCTTCTCGGCCGGGATGATGACATCTCCAAGGTTGAACGAGATACCGGCTCTGAAAGCCTGGTCGTAACCCAGATTCTTGATGTCGTCCAGGAACTGTGCTGTTCTGGTCACACCGGTGCTCTTGATGACCTCGGTGATGATCTTGCGCAGGGATTTCTTTCCGAGAATCTCGTTGACGTAAGGGACCTCATCCGGAACATACTGGTTCACGATGATTCGTCCCGCCGTGGTTTTTTTGATCTCGTAACCCTTGCTCGGATCCATCTTGTCAACCGGAAGTCTCACCCCGATCTCGGCGTGCATGTCAATCGCCTTTTCGTTGTATGCGACGATGACCTCTTCCGGCCCATAGAAGTTCATACCCTCGCCTTTCGCTCCCGGTCTGACCTTGGTGATGTAATACAAACCGAGCACCATGTCCTGTGAAGGGACGGTGATAGGGGTTCCGTTGGCAGGGTTAAGAATATTCTGGGAACCGAGCATCAGAAGCTGCGCCTCCATGACTGCCGCGTTGCCGAGTGGAAGGTGAACGGCCATCTGGTCACCATCGAAGTCGGCGTTGAAGGCCGTACATGCGAGAGGGTGGAGCTGGATGGCTTTGCCTTCGATCATTCTTGGCTGGAAGGCCTGGATACCAAGTCTATGGAGGGTAGGGGCACGGTTAAGGAGAACCGGATGACCCTTCATCACGTTCTCAAGGATGTCCCAGATGACAGGATCCTTTCTGTCCACGATCTTCTTCGCGGACTTCACTGTCTTGACGATTCCTCTTTCGATGAGCTTGCGGATGATGAATGGCTTGTAGAGCTCGGCCGCCATGAACTTAGGCAGACCGCACTCGTGCATATTCAGTTCAGGTCCTACAACGATAACCGAACGGGCTGAATAGTCCACACGCTTACCGAGGAGGTTCTGACGGAAACGTCCCTGCTTGCCTTTGAGTGAGTCTGAGAGGGATTTGAGAGCCCTGTTGGATTCGCTCTTCACAGCGCTTGACTTCTTGGAATTGTCGAACAGTGAGTCAACAGCTTCCTGAAGCATACGCTTCTCGTTTCTCAGGATGACCTCAGGAGCCTTGATCTCGATGAGTTTCTTGAGCCGGTTGTTCCTGATGATAACCCTTCTGTAGAGGTCGTTCAGGTCTGTGGTGGCGAAACGGCCTCCATCGAGCGGAACGAGCGGGCGCAGATCCGGCGGAATGACAGGAATGACTTTCATTATCATCCACTCCGGACGGTTGATGTTCCTTGACTCCATGAACCATTTCACGACTCCAAGTCTCTTCAGATGATCCGCCTTCCTCTGTTGTGAGGTCTCGTTGAGCATCTTGACGCGCAACTCTTTCGACAGTCCTTCGATGTCAGTCTCCTTCAGCAGGTCGTAGATGCCTTCGGCGCCCATCTTCGCGACAAACTTTCTCGGATCATCGAATGGTAGCTCATCGTTTTCCGGAAGCCTTGCGAGAACATCGAGATACTCGTCCTCTGAGAGGAGATCCATTTTCTCCAGTCCGCTGTCTCCAGGGTTGACCACTATGTATTTCTCATAGTAGATGACAGATTCGAGTTTCTTCGCCGGAAGTCCGAGAAGGGCTGAAATCTTGTTAGGCGCTGACTTGAAGTACCAGATGTGAGCCACAGGAACGGTCAGGGCGATGTGGCCCATCCTTTCCCTGCGGACTTTCTTTTCTGTCACCTCTACGCCGCACCTGTCGCAGACGATTCCACGGTAGCGGATCCTTTTGTACTTTCCGCAGTAGCATTCGTAGTCCTTTGTAGGTCCGAATATCTTTTCGCAGAAGAGACCGTCCCTTTCCGGTTTGTAGGTCCTGTAGTTCACTGTCTCAGGTTTCAGGACCTCGCCGCAGGATCTCGCTGAGATGTCCTCAGGGGAAGCCAGCGAGATGCTGATCGTCGAGAAGTTGCTCTTTACCTTGTTTTCCTTATTATTGAAAGTAGGCATATTCTTGAATGTCAATATTCTTGAAAATTAATCCAAAGTAACCTTGAGACCAAGTCCCCTAAGCTCGTGAAGCAGAACGTTGAGTGATTCCGGTATGCCTGGATTCGGCATCGGATCGCCTTTGACGATCGCCTCGTAGGTCTTGGAACGTCCGGTGACGTCGTCAGACTTGACGGTCAGGATCTCCTGAAGGGCATTGGCAGCACCGAATGCCTCAAGGGCCCAAACCTCCATCTCTCCGAACCTCTGGCCTCCGAACTGCGCCTTTCCGCCGAGCGGCTGCTGGGTGATGAGTGAATATGGTCCGATGGAACGCGCGTGCATCTTGTCATCGACCATGTGTCCCAGCTTGATCATGTAGATCACACCGACAGTCGCAGGCTGGTCGAACCACTCACCTGTTCCGCCGTCCCTGAGATGCGTCTTGCCGTATCTTGGGAGGCCGGCCTTGTCGGTGTAGTCGCAGATCTCCTCGATGGTGGCACCATCGAAGATCGGCGTGCTGAACTTCAGGCCAAGCCTTGCTCCGGCCCATCCGAGAACAGTCTCGTAGATCTGTCCGAGGTTCATTCGTGAAGGCACACCCAGAGGGTTCAGAACGATGTCCACTGGGGTTCCGTCCTCAAGGAACGGCATGTCTTCCTGACGGACGATCTTTGCCACGATACCCTTGTTTCCGTGACGTCCGGCCATCTTGTCACCCACGGTGATCTTCCTCTTCTTCGCGATGTAAACCTTGGCGAGTTGCATCACTCCGTTAGGAAGCTCGTCTCCGACCTTGATCTTGTCCATCTGCCTCTTGCACTCGGCTTCAGCGACCTTGTAGGTCAGGCAGTAGTTATTGATAAGTTCCTGAATGAGATGGTTTGATTCCTCGTCAGGAGTCCAGTTGCTGGAGTTGATGTTCTGGAAATCAATCGTCTTGAGTTTCTCAACAGTGATTTCCTTGCCCTTGGCGATGATCTCGACATCGTAGAGGTCGTTGACGCCCGCGCTCTTCTTGCCCTTTGTCAGGACGGTCAGTCTCTTGAAGAAATCAGCGTACAGCTTCGCGGCCTTCTTGTCAAACTCCTCCTGAATAAGGTCAAGGCGTGCTTTCTGATCAGTTTTGGCGGCTCTTCTGTTGCCCTCTTTGGCGGCTTTGGCGTAGAGCGCTGTCTTGATGACTGTTCCGCTGAGCGACGGATTAGCCTTGAGTGAGGCATCCTTCACGTCACCTGCCTTGTCTCCGAAGATCGCCTTGAGCAGTTTCTCCTCAGGAGAAGGATCGCTCTCACCCTTAGGGGTGATCTTACCGATCATGATGTCACCCGGCTCGATGTGCGCGCCGATTCTGATGATACCCTGCTTGTCCAGATCCTTTGTGGCATCCTCGCTCACGTTAGGAATATCAGAGGTCAGTTCCTCCATACCACGTTTGGTCTCGCGGACTTCGGTGAGATATTCATCGACATGGACTGAGGTGAGGATATCCCATTTCACCATCTCTTCCGAGAGCACGATGGCATCCTCATAGTTGTAACCTTTCCATGGCATGAAGGCTACCTTGAGGTTGCGTCCGAGCGCAAGCTCGCCGTTCTGTGTGGCATAGCCTTCCGTAAGCACCTGGCCCCCGGTCACTTTGTCACCCTTGCGGACGATTGGCTTGAGAGTGATGGTTGTACTCTGGTTTGTCCTTCTATAGATAGGAAGTGTATATACAGTCTCTTCCGGAGCGAATGAAACGAATTTCTCGTCATCCGTCCTGTCGTATCTGATTCTGATCTCCTTCGCGTCCACGTATGTCACCTCGCCTTCACGCTCTGCGACGAACTGTGTCCTGGAGTCAAGGCAAACCCTTTCTTCCAGGCCTGTTCCCACGATAGGGGATTCAGGACGGAGAAGCGGAACCGCCTGACGCATCATGTTCGCGCCCATCAAGGCACGGTGCGCGTCATCGTGCTCGAGGAACGGGATAAGTGATGCGGCGACGGAGGCCATCTGGTTAGGGGCGACGTCCATGTAGTCAACCTGCTCCTTTGAAACGACAGGGAAGTCGGCCTCAAGGCGGCACTGGATTCTGTCCTCCTTGATTGTTCCGTCATCCTCCATCTTGACCTTGGCAAGTGACACGAGTTTGTTCTCTTCCTCCTCGGCGGTCATGTAGTGCCATCCCTTGTCGGTCAGATCTACCTTTCCGTCATGTACCTCACGGTATGGAGTCTCGATGAATCCGAGCTGGTTGATTCTCGCGTAAACGCAGAGTGATGAGATAAGTCCGATGTTCGGGCCTTCAGGAGACTCGATAGGGCAGAGCCTTCCGTAGTGCGTATAGTGCACGTCCCTGACCTCGAATCCTGCCCTGTCTCTTGAAAGACCGCCTGGACCAAGGGCTGAGAGACGACGCTTGTGTGTGATCTCCGCCAGAGGGTTGGTCTGGTCCATGAACTGTGACAGCTGGCTGGTACCGAAGAACGAGTTGATCACGGAAGACAGAGTCTTGGCGTTGATCAGGTCGATCGGGTTGAACTGCTCGCTGTCCCGCACGTTCATTCTCTCGCGGATTGTCCTCGCCATTCTGGAAAGACCTACGCTGAACTGGTTGGCCAGCTGCTCGCCTACGGTGCGCACGCGTCTGTTGCTCAAGTGGTCGATGTCATCGACGGACGCCTTGGAGTTTATAAGTTGGATGAGATACCTGATGATCTCTATGATGTCTGTGTTGGTCAGAACCCTGATCTCAGGATCTGTCGTCAGACCAAGTTTCTTGTTCAGGCGGAACCTTCCGACGTTGCCAAGATCATATCTCTTCTCTGAGAAGAACAGTTTATCGATGACGTCCCTTGCGGTCGCCTCGTCAGGTGGTTCAGAATTGCGGAGCTGTTTGTAGATGAAGTTAACAGCTTCGATCTCAGTGTTGGTCGGATCCTTCTGGAGGGTGTTGAATATGATCGCATATTCATTTGAGTTGGCCTCGTCCTTCTGAAGAAGGATGGACTTCACGTCGGTGTCTGAAATCTTGGCGATGGTGTCATCGTCCAGTATTTCACCTCTCTCTACGATAGGAATGGTCCTTTCGATAGGAATGACCTCACCGGTGTCCTCATCCTCGAAATCCTCAGTCCACGTCTTGAGAACCTTAGCCGCCAGTTTACGGCCCTTGTTGTCCTCGAGATTCTGCGGTGTCACCTCGATTTCGTCGGCGAGACCGAATATGTCTATGATGTCTTTGTCTGAGTTGAAGCCTATCGCGCGCAGGAGAGTTGTGACAGGCAACTTCTTCTTGCGGTCGATATAGGCGTACATCACATTGTTGATGTCTGTCGCGAATTCAATCCAGGAGCCCTTGAAAGGGATGATTCTGGCTGAATATAACTTCGTTCCGTTAGCGTGCATGCTTTGGTCGAAGAACACACCAGGGGAGCGGTGCAGCTGGGAGACGATGATTCTTTCTGATCCGTTGATTACGAATGTGCCGGCCGGCGTCATGTATGGAATGTTGCCGAGGTACACATCCTGGACTCTTGTGTCAAAGTCCTCGTGCTCGGGATCTGTGCACGAAAGGCGGAGTTTTGCCTTCAGAGGAACATTGTATGTCAGCCCTCTCTCAAGACACTCGTCAATCGAATACTGAGGTGGATCGATGAAGTAATCGATGAATTCCAACTTGTAGTTGTTCCTCGTGTCTTCGATCGGGAATATTTCCTGGAACACCTGGAAGAGACCTTCGTTTTTTCTGTTCTCAGGTGTAGTCTCCAACTGGAAGAAATCCTTGAATGATTTCAACTGAACTTCCAGAAGGTCAGGATATTCCAGAATCTTTGATGTAGCGAACATTATTCGCTTGTTGTTAGTCTTTTTTGACATGTTCTGCCTTTAGGAAATGGAGAAAAACTTAATACGACAAAAAGGTTTAGAGCCTGCCTAGGCTCTAAACCTGATGATTTTCCCGCCAGGGGAAGCTGGGTTATTTAACCTCAACTTCGGCGCCTGCCTCTTCAAGGGCAGCCTTCAGTTGCTCAGCCTCTGCCTTGGATGCCTTCTCCTTCACTGTCTTAGGAGCGCCGTCCACGAGATCCTTAGCTTCCTTCAGACCAAGACCAAGGGCCTCCTTAACGGCCTTGATAACCTGAAGTTTAGCTGCGCCGGCTGACTTGAGGACAACGTCGAACTCAGTCTGCTCTGCTGGAGCGGCCTCAGCGGCTGCCGCAGGACCTGCTACTGCTACCGCAGCGGCTGCAGGCTCGATACCATACTCTTCCTTGAGAACTTTAGCAAGTTCCTGAACATCTTTTACAGTAAGGTTAACCAACTCTTCTGCAAGTGCTTTTACATCTGCCATAATTGATATTTATTAAATTGTTTGTTATTATTTCTCTTCTTTTTCCGAAAGTGTCTTGACAAGTCCGGCGATTGTGCTGCCACCGCCATTCTGGAGAGCGGAGATGACATTGCGCATAGGAGCCTGGAGGAGAGAGACGATGTCTCCGATGAGTTCTTCCCTGGACTTGATGGCGCAGAGCTCGTCGAGTTTTTCGGCTCCGACAAACGCACATTCCTGTACGTAAGCGCCTTTAAGCTGTGGTTTGCCCATCTCCTTCTGAAGCTTCTTGATAAGCTTCGCAGGACCGTTAGGTGTCTCGGCGTACATGATTGCCGTGTTGCCCTTGAGAACCGGAATAATGAGGTTCATCTCCTCGTTGTTCAGTGTCTTGAGGACATGGGCGAACAGGGTGTTCTTCACAACTGTGAGCTTGATTCCCTGCTCGAAGCATGCGCGGCGGAGCTTTACAGTGTTCTCAGCATTCAGTCCCTCGATGTCGGCGACATAGAAGTTAGGATACTGCTTCAGTTGTGCTGAGATGCTTTCAATAATCTGATCTTTCAATTCCTTCTTCATAATGAAATCCTTTTTTACTCAGCGCTGCCGCTTGTGAATGCTTTGACATCTATCTTGATACCCGGGCTCATAGTGGTGCAGATAGCCGCACTCTTGAGATATGTGCCCTTGAGAGCCTGTGGCTTGAGTTTCAGAACCTCGTTCAGGAGAGCCGTAGCGTTCTCGCAGATCTGAGCCGGGGTGAAAGAAACCTTACCTATGGCCGCATGTATAATACCGGTCTTGTCGACCTTGAAATCAATCTTGCCGCCCTTTACGTCCTTGACAGCGTTGCCGACTTCCATTGTAACGGTTCCTGTCTTAGGGTTAGGCATAAGTCCTCTTGGACCGAGAATACGGCCGAGAACACCGACCTTGGCCATTACTGAAGGGGTGCAGATGATAACATCCACGTCCGTCCAGCCGCCTTTGATCTTCTCTACATATTCATCGAGACCAACATAGTCTGCTCCGGCTTCCTTGGCCTCGTTCTCCTTGTCAGGAGTACAGAGTACAAGAACCCTTACAACCTTACCTGTTCCGTGAGGAAGGCTGACCACGCCACGGATCATCTGGTTTGCCTTACGAGGATCCACGCCAAGGTTGGCGGAAAACTCGACTGAGGCATCGAACTTTGTGAAGGTGATGTCCTTCAGCATTTCACAAGCCTGGGCAAGAGTGTACTGTTTGGAAGCGTCGTACTTTGCTGTGACCGCTTTCTGATTTTTTGTAATTCTACTCATTTCGCATGTGAAAATTAAAGGTTCTCAGGAAATTTTCCGGTGACTTTGATGCCCATGCTTCTCGCTGTTCCGGCGACCATCTTCATCGCGGACGCAAGAGTGAAAGCGTTGAGGTCTGGCATCTTGCCTTCAGCGATCGCCTTAACCTGATCCCATGTTATGGAGGCCACTTTCCTTCTGTTAGGTTCGCCTGAACCTTTCTGAAGTTTGGCAGCTTCCTTGAGGGAAATGGCTACTGGTGGCTGCTTTACCTCGAACGTGAAGGACTTGTCTGAATAGACAGTGATGACTACAGGCACGATCTTTCCGGCGTTCTGTTGTGTCGCCGCATTGAACTGCTTGCAGAAGTCCATAATGTTCAAGCCTTTGGAACCGAGTGCCGGTCCTACCGGAGGCGCTGGATTGGCGGCTCCTGCTTTGATTTGGAGCTTGATGAATCCGGTAACTTCTTTTGCCATAATTGTTTGTTATTCTTTTGTTACTTGAGTAAAGCTGAGTTCCAGCAGGGTTTTTCTGCCGAAGATCACAACTATAACTTTGAGTTTGCTTCTGTCTTCCTCTATCGCATCTATTGTTCCGCTGAAACCGCTGAACGGGCCGTCTGTGATCTTGACAGACTCTCCGACTTCAAAATTGACTTCCGTCTCGACAGGATTGTCCACATTCTGGTCTTGATTGCCAAGAATCAACTGTGCCTCATCATCTCTGATCGGCACAGGTACTCTTTCGGTCATTGATCCGGATGTTCTCTTCTCTGTCAGGAAACCGGACATTCCAGGAATGTCGTTGCGGATTATATACTCCAATTCCGGGCAAAGCTGTGCCTGAATCAAGACATAGCCAGGATAAAGCAGTCTCTCAACCACTTTCCTCTTGCCATTCTTGGTTACTATCTCACGCTTTACCGGAACAAGAACCTGCGCGACCTGATCCTGCAGGCCAAAGCGCTCTATCTCTTTCTCAAGATAATCCTTGGCCTTCTTTTCCTTGCTTCCCGCTGTCCGAAGGACATACCATTTCATGTCACCCATGGTAATCAAAAAAAATTACAATGTGTAAATTGCTGTCATCAGATGCTCGAAAGCGAAGTCAACCACGAAGAGAACCAAAGCAAGGATCACAGTAGCGACCATAACCAGAAGGGCAGAGCTCTGAAGCTTTTCCCAGGTTGGCCACGTGACCTTCTTGGTGAGTTCCACGTAGGACTCTTTGCAATAGTTAATGAACTTTCTCATCTTTGCATTTAATGGACCTCGTAATTTGGAAGCTTCTACGATGTCTGTTAAACAATTACCAAATCGTAACCTTTGATATTTTAGCAGGGGAAGCAGGATTCGAACCCACATCGACGGTTTTGGAGACCGCTGAACTACCCTTGTTCTATTCCCCTGTGGTCAGGACGGAAATCCATGGACATCCGTCCTATATGTTGAAGAATTACTCTTCGATCTTGATAACCTGGCCTGCACCTACGGTACGTCCACCTTCACGGATAGCGAACTGGAGACCTTCGTTGAGGGCTACAGGAGTGATGAGCTGAACGTCGATCTCAACGTTATCGCCTGGCATAACCATCTCGACTCCCTCTGGAAGGGTGATCTCACCGGTAACATCGAGGGTACGGATGAAGAACTGAGGACGATAGTGGTTGTGGAATGGAGTGTGACGTCCACCCTCTTCTTTCTTGAGGACGTAGATCTGAGCCTTGAAGTGCTCGTGAGGAGTGATAGAGCCTGGCTTGGCGACAACCTCACCTCTCTTGACTTCCTTCTTGTCGATACCACGGAGGAGAAGACCTACATTGTCTCCGGCCTCACCCTGATCGAGGAGCTTGCGGAACATCTCGACACCTGTTACAACGGTGCTTCTTGGAGCGTCACCGAAACCTACGAGCTCAACCGGGTCATTGACGTGGATTGTACCGGTCTCGATACGACCTGTAACAACGGTACCACGACCGGTGATGGAGAAGATGTCCTCGATAGGCATAAGGAATGGCTTCTCGTTCTGACGTACAGGCTGCGGGATGTACTCGTCAACAGCGTCCATGAGTTCCATAACCTTGTCTTCCCATACTTTCTCTCCGTTGAGGGCACCAAGAGCGGATCCACGGATGATAGGGCAGTTCTCATCGAACTTGTAGAATCCGAGAAGGTCACGGATTTCCATCTCGACGAGGTCAAGCATCTCAGCGTCGTCAACAAGGTCAACCTTGTTCATGAACACGAGGATCTTAGGTACGTTCACCTGACGGGCGAGCAGGATGTGCTCACGGGTCTGAGGCATAGGACCGTCGGTAGCGGCTACAACGAGGATGGCTCCATCCATCTGAGCGGCACCAGTAACCATGTTCTTAACGTAGTCAGCGTGGCCTGGGCAGTCTACGTGAGCATAGTGGCGCTTCTCTGTCTCGTACTCTACGTGAGCGGAGTTGATGGTGATACCACGCTCCTTCTCCTCAGGAGCGTTGTCGATCTGATCGAAAGACTTTACCTTGTCAGCGTTACCAGAGACTCTCTCGGCGAGAACCTTGGTGATTGCGGCAGTCAAAGTCGTCTTACCGTGGTCAACATGGCCAATTGTACCGATGTTAACGTGCGGCTTCGTTCTTTGGAAAGTTTCTTTTGCCATAATATTATGATTTAAATGAGTAAACTAAATAATGCAGTTTGAGCCGGTGATGGGATTTGAACTCATGACCTCATCCTTACCAAGGATGCGCTCTACCCCTGAGCTACACCGGCTTTTTTATTTGGAGCGGAAGACGAGGTTCGAACTCGCGACCCTCAGCTTGGAAGGCTGATGCTCTACCAACTGAGCTACTTCCGCGAATGTTGTGGGAGGAGGTGGACTCGAACCACCGAACCCGAAGGAGCGGATTTACAGTCCGCCGCAATTGCCGCTATGCGATCCTCCCGATATGTCTTTGATACAGCTTTTGGCCGTTTGAGCCGATAGAGGGATTCGAACCCACGACCCCGAGATTACAAATCACGTGCTCTGGCCAACTGAGCTATATCGGCGGTATTTCAATGAATGTTCCCTTTCGCAAAGGGATTGCAAAGATAGGCATTAATTCGGATTATCCAAAACTTTTTTAATTATTTTTGAAAAAGTCCGGCGATTTCTGAATATATCCGCTCGGTGTCAAGCCCGCAGAGTTCCCTTTGCCGCGTCACCGGAGCCTGCGTGATGAACCTGTCGGGGATGCCGAGTCCTTTCACCGTGATGTCGAGCCCGCGGGAGGCGACATATTCACTCACCTCGCTGAACAGGCCGCCTTTGAGACATCCGTCCTCAAGGGTGAGGATATTCTTGAACCGCGCCGCTTCCTCCATAATGCCGGGGTCGAAAGGTTTGAGGAATCTTACATTGAATATGGCAGGCCCCTTTCCTGTCTCCTTTCTCAATCTTTCCGCCGCTTCCACCGCCCTGTTGACCACGGGCCCCAATGCCAGGACGGCCACTTCCTCTCCGTCCGTGATTTTTTCACCCTTGCCTATCTCCAATGGCTCCGGTGTGGCGTTCCGCCAGTCTGTACCTTCGCCAAGACCCCTCGGATAACGGATGACAAACGGCCCGTCCTTTATTCCTGTTCCTGTGTAAAGAAGTCGTTTCAGTTCGATTTCGTCCTTGGGGGCTGCTATCACCGTGTCTGGGATGCAGCGGAGTGACGCCATGTCGAATGCCCCCTGGTGTGTCGCCCCGTCCTCACCCACAAGCCCGGCCCTGTCCAGACACAGCACGACACCGAGGCGCTGGAGGGCAATGTCGTGGATGATCTCATCGTAGGCTCTCTGGGCGAAAGAGGAATAAATCACGCAGTAAGGCTTCATCCCGCCGGCCGCCAACCCTGCAGCGAATGTGGCCGCATGCTCCTCTGCGATCCCTACATCGAAGAACCTGTCCGGGAATCTCTCCGCGAAGCCGCTCATGCCGCTTCCTGTTGCCATGGCGGGAGTGATTCCGACCACTTTCGGATCCTTCTCGGCCAGTTCGCAGAGAACCTGACCGAAAACGTCTTGGTAGCGTGATGCTGAATATTCCTTGACCTGTCTCTCCCCTGTCTTCGGGTTGAACTTCCCGGGAGCGTGCCACGTTGTAGGGTCTGATTCCGCAGGAGCGTAGCCTTTTCCCTTGACGGTGCAGGTGTGCAGGATTTTCGGCCCCTTTATGTCCTTCAGGCGGCGAAGGGTCTTGACGACCTCCACGACATCATTGCCGTCGATAGGGCCGAAGTACCTGAATCCGAACGCCTCGAAGAGGTCGCCCCCGGAAGTGGTGACCAGTCCGGACTTGGTCTTCCGCACGAACCATTGGATCCTGTTGCGGAACTTGCCGGCTCCAAGTTTTTCCCAGATGCGGGTCTTGATGCGGTTGTAGGCCGGATCGGTCGTCAGTTTCAGCAGATATGAATGCAGGGCTCCCTTGTTGCCGTCGATGGCCATATCGTTGTCGTTCAGCACGACGAGAAGATCCGTGTCTTCCCATCCGGCGTTGTTGAGTCCCTCAAGCGCCAGCCCTCCGGTCATCGCACCGTCACCGATCATCGCCACGACCTTCTCGCCGGTGCCCGACAGCTTGGCGGCTTCGGCCATTCCAAGCGCCGCGGAGATTGATGTGGACGCGTGCCCGGCTCCGAACGCGTCATATTCGCTCTCGTCCCTGTTCGGGAATCCGCTTATCCCGTCCGGCATCCTGTTCTTTTTGAAGGCCTCTTTCCGGCCGGTCAGAATCTTGTGCGCGTATGCCTGATGCCCCACGTCAAAGACCAGTTTGTCCTTCGGCGTGTCAAACACATAGTGCAGACCCACAATCAGTTCCACGGCGCCAAGACTGGACGCCAGATGCCCCGGATTGTCCGCGCAGCACCTGACGATGTAGTCCCGGATCTCGCCGCAGAGCGGTCGCAGTTCCTCTATATCCAGTCTCCTGAGGTCTTCAGGAGAATTGATCTTATCTAGAATCATAAGGACGAAGGTACGACTTTATTCCGACATTTTTCTTATATTCGCAAGTTGTTTGAATATTTTTACATTCATTACGAATATATTTTAAAGAAATAATCAAATGTCAGAAAAGATCCAAAAACTGATGAATGACTCGCCGGCCGCAAGGTGGACCGCCCTCATTCTTATCGCGCTGATGATGTTCTTCGGCTACATGTTCGTGGACGTGATGTCTCCATTGCAGGCCCTGATCGAGCAGCAGAGGGGCTGGAGCCCGGACGTGTTCGGAACCTACGCCAGCGCTGAGTACATCCTCAATGTCTGCGGTTTCCTGATTCTCGCCGGTATCATCCTGGACAAGATGGGAGTCCGTTTCACGGGAATACTCTCCGCTTCGATGATGTTCATCGGAGCGTCGATTAAATATATAGGTATAACAGACTGGTTCCAGACCACGGCTTTCTGCGAGTGGCTCGGAACCTGGTGGGTCTCAATGCCTGGCAGCGCCAAAATGGCCGCCCTTGGCTTTATGATCTTCGGATGCGGCTGCGAGATGGCCGGCACGACAGTCTCCAAAGCCATTGCCAAATGGTTTAAAGGCAAGGAGATGGCTATGGCGATGGGCGTGGAGATGGCAATCGCCCGTGTAGGAGTCTTCTGTGTGTTCTCGATCAGCCCTATCCTCGCCTCCAAACTCGGTGGTGTGCAGGGTCCTGTCGGATTCTGCACTGTCCTGCTTCTTATCGGCCTCATCAACTTCCTTGTGTTCAGCGTTATGGACAAGAAGTTCGACGGGCAGCTTGTGGAGGCTGGAGTCAAATCAGAAGAGCCGTCTTCTGATGAGGAATTCAAGCTCAGCGATCTCGGCAAGATCTTCTCCTCGCAGAGTTTCTGGGTTGTCGCCCTTCTGTGCGTTCTCTATTATTCAGCGATCTTCCCGTTCCAGAGATATGGCGCGAACATGCTCCAGTGCAATCTGGATGGAATCTCCGCCAAGACAGCCTCTGACATATTCAGGTGGTTCCCGATCGGCGCCGCCATCATCACTCCGTTCCTTGGCAGGTTTCTTGACACGAAGGGAAAGGGCGCTACGATGCTGATCTGGGGCGCTCTGCTTTTGATTGTCTGCCACTTGGTGTTCGCTTTCGCACTGCCTGCGACGCACAGCAAATTCCTGGCTCTCGCCACGATTGTGGTGCTTGGCATCAGTTTCGCGCTCGTTCCGGCCGCCCTATGGCCATCGGTTCCGAAGATCATCGACGAGAAGATTCTCGGCTCGGCCTACTGCCTTATCTTCTGGGTACAGAACATCGGCCTCTGCTTTGTCCCTAAGCTTATCGGAAGTGTTCTGGCGAGCGTCAACGCCGACAACCCTGCCGTCATCGCGGCCAAGGCCGCCGGCGCCGAGTTCATCCCTTACAACTACACGATTCCGCTCGTCATCTTCGCTGGATTCGGTGTGGCCGCCCTTCTGATCGCCCTTTACCTCAAGGTTCTTGACGGCAAGCGCCACCTCGGCCTTGAGCAGCCGAATATTCAGAAGTAGTTTTTTTGAATATACAAGGCCTTTTTGCGGCAGGGAGGGGCTTGGCTCCGACGGGTAAATCCCTCCCTTCGCTTCGCTCAGGGTCCCTCCCGTTCACGTGGCCACGGGCGGTCACGCCCGCTGAGTCAAGCCCCTCCCTGCCGCAAGGTGCAGGAATATGAAAGATTGATCGATTGTGAAAGGAAGTGGGATATGGGTGATTTGAGCTTAAATCAATGAAAACGAACTTATAATATTGTGGCAAAAACATTAAGTAAATATTCGTGCTGGATAGCGCTGGCGTGTCTTGTGGTGCCGATGTTCGCGTCGTACTACTTTGACGATATGTTCTCCACGCTGTCCCACCTGTTCGAGAACCCGTCGATGCTCCAGCTCGGCTGGAACTCGGCTGACTACGGCCTCTACACCAGCGGTTACTCGGTCCTCTGCGTGTTCGGCGGCCTTGTGGTCTGCGGAATGCTGCTGGACAAATGGGGCGTGCGTGTCACAGGCTCGATATTCGTCACTATGATGACGGGAGGCGCCGCCCTCGTCACCTATGCGCTGACATCCGGATTGCCGCCAAAGACATCTCTGACAATAGCTTACGTCGGATGTATGTTCTTCGGCCTCGGCAGCGAGATCGCTGGAGTCGCGGTCACGAGATCGATAGCCAAATGGTTCAAGGACAGGAATATGGCCTTCGCAATGGGACTTCAGCTGGCGATCGCCAGACTCGGAACCGCGTTCGCCCTTGTGATATCTCCGAAACTTGTGGCTGAGAAAGCCGCCGGGCAGACATATTCATTGATGGAGACCGCCGAACCGGCATTTCTTGGACTTGGGCTGATGCTTGTGGGAATGGTTCTGTGGGCGATATTCGTGGCGATGGATGCAAGGTTCGACCGCCAGGCAGGCCTGAAGGACACGGTAGAGACCGCCGAGGAGGATAAGTTCCGTTTTTCAGATGTGGTGAAGCTGCTGAAAAACAAGCATTTCATCGTGATTGCTCTGCTGTGCGTGTTCTTCTACAGCAGTGTGGTCTCATTCAAGAAATTCGCCTCGTCCATTCTGATTCCACGATTTGATGTGCCGGTCGAGGCCGCCAGCTGGATGGTTTCGATGCTTCCGTTCGCCACGGTTGTCTTCGCCCCTATTTTCGGATTGTTGGTGGACAAGATCGGTCACGGCACCCGCTGGATGCTCACCGGAGCCGTGCTGGCTCTTATCGCGCATCTGATGCTTGCCTTCGCCCCGTCCGGAATTCCGTTTTATGGCTATCTCAGTATGGTTTTCCTGGGCTTCGGCTATTCCCTGGTCCCAGCGGCGATGTGGCCTTCCGTGCCTAAGATAGTACCGAACAAAGTGCTTGGCACCGCATATTCATTAATATACTGGGTTCAGAATCTTGGACTTATGTCGTTCAAAATGTTCGCCGGGAAAATCCTTGCCGACACCAACCTCGACAAAGGAGTCAGCGAGGCCGGTGCCTTTTGGGTTGAAGTGATGTTCGTGGCCGTCTGTGTCGTGGCCTTGCTTCTGGCCCTCTCGCTAAGCGTGTACTCACGCCGTAATCCTCATCTGAAGATGGATGTCCCTGACCGCGCGGTCAAATGATGTACGGCTTCTCAAAGTACCATGGCGCCGGGAATGATTTCCTCCTCGCTGACAATCGTGACGGGCATCTGTCCCTTTCGCCGACAATGATCCGCCATCTGTGCGACCGTCATGTCGGCTTCGGGGCTGACGGAGTCATACTTCTGGAAAACAGTGACTTGGCGGATTTCAGGATGGTTTTCCACAATCCTGACGGAAGCGGAGGAATGATGTGCGGCAACGGAGGACGCTGCATTGTGTCATTCGCCGCTGATCTGGGAATATCCAAGGACGATGGCCATATTGTTTTTGAGGCTGCGGACGGGCTTCATCATGCGGAAATCATTACTTCCTCCGGGCCGACAACTCCGGAAAGAGTAGTCCGCTTACAGATGCGGGACGTGTCCGGCATCCAATCATTCCCGAAGGAACACGTCTGCTTTCTGGACACCGGCACACGCCACCTTGTCAAGTTTGTCCATGGCTTGAGTGAATATCCTGTCCAGTCGGATGGCGCGGCCCTTCGTCATGATCCACATTTCGCTCCAGTCGGCACGAATGTCAATTTTGTGGAACCGGAGCGGAAAGGCGACAGAGTGATTCTGAATATTCGTACATTCGAGAAAGGAGTTGAGGGAGAGACATTGGCCTGTGGCACCGGGATAGTGGCTTCGGCTTTAGCCGCATATTCACAAGGAGTCATTGGTAGTAATGGCACTGATGACCGTGTCTCGTGCATCGTGAGGGCTGCCATCGCCGACCTCATTGTTGATTTTGTCCCGATATTCGAAAACGGAAAGGCCTCTTTCGAGGATATTTGGTTGACAGGCCCCACGAATTATGTTGGCACTATTGAAATTATGTTGTAACTTTGGCAAGTTAAACGATAAAGTGATTTTTTATGAAAAACTCGATCAAACTTTTCATTCTGGCGGCCATCATCATTGTCGCCGCTTCCTGCGAGAACAAACCTTCCACTATGAGCTACACCTTGACGGGAAATTTCTCCTATGTGCTCGATTTACCTGAGGCGTATCCGACAGTTGACAGCCTGTACTATAATAAGTATATTATGCTTGACAACTATTCAGCATTGTGCACCAGCTGCAATGATGTGAATTCAGGCTTCAGCGGCGGTTGGAAGGTTTCCGCGAAAAAAGGAGGCGCTGAAGACACGGATGAGCTTCTGATTTTCACATCCGCCGGGAAATATGCCGGTTACACCGAGCCGAAAACGGGTTTTGCCAACAAGACATACGCGGTGTACTTTCCGTCGATGTCGTCAGGCTATGACATCGTGTTCAAGTACAAGGACTATTTTACAAAATCCACCTGTAATGTGCTTGGATTCTACATCAACAACACCAAGTACACCGAAAAACTGGCTGACGAGGGAAAGATCGCTGACGGCGACTACTTTAAAGTGACCGCAACGTTTTTCAAGAACGACATGCCGGTCTGCACTGAGGAGTTCTATCTGGTTGACTACACCGGTGCCGAGCATAAGATTGTGAAGGATTGGACGGCTTGGGACATGAAGACCGCAAGAGGGTACGATGTGGATGCAGTGAAGTTTTCCGTGTCTTCCACCACGCTGCTTCCTACATTCTGTCTTGACATTCTCCTTGCGTCCGTCGCTGTGGAGTACTGACATCGGGTTGACATTAAGAAGCTGTTTTGCGCGTCCCCTTTTGATTTTCGATAGTCTAAATAATTGCCGTAATGAAAGAGAACCAGGAATATAAAAACGAAGCTCTGGCCGCTTTGAAAGGCCGGTGGGCTCCGTCTGTGCTTGCCGTGCTGGCATATATGGCTGTTTTGGCAGTTTTCATCGCTCCTTATGAGATAAAGGCCATGCAGCTGTCGTACGATCCGACAAACCTGCAGCTTGCCGCCGACATGATGAAATGGTATCCGGTCTTCATTCTGGGCTGTATTTTTGTCTCGTTCCCGCTTTTGGTCGGACTGGTAAATGGTTTCAAGTCACTTTTCACGGATGGTGACGACAAGGTCCTTTCAAACGAGTTCAAGATCGGGTTCGGTAATTACTGGCATCATGTCTGGGGCATGTTCCTGAACAGATTCTTCGTCTTCCTTTGGTCGCTTCTGCTTTTTGTGCCGGGGATCATAAAGACCCTTTCCTATGCGATGACGAACTACATTCTTGTGGATAAGCCGGAACTCTCGGCCAATGAGGCGATCAACCTTAGCAAGGACATGATGTACGGCCACAAGTTTGACCTGTTCTACCTTTATCTTAGTTTTGCCGGATGGTTCATCCTGTGTCTCTTTACTCTGGGAATCGGTTTCCTGTGGCTCTACCCTTACGCACAGGCGGCGCAGGTGTCCTTCTACCTTGATGTCAAGGAAGACTACGAAAGAAGAACAGGAGTTGACTTTTAGGAACAATTTTAGATCAGACCCTCGGGCACATTCACCGAGATGGTCTTTGAGTCTTCATCGACGGACAGGATGAGATCTTCGTGCAGAGGAATCATGACCTGTCCGTCTTTCGTCTCTACGTAGAGACAGGTGTTGCCAGGGATGTCCTCGTAGTCAGTGATTTCACCAACGGCCTTGCCTTCCGCGTCCAGAAGTGACCAGCCGATCAGGTCGTCAACCGTAAGGCCATCGTCCGCGTTTTCATATTCATGGATTCCGTCAGGTTTGACGAATATGTCCTTGCCGACCAACTCTTCCGCATCCTGAAGGTTCTTCACCCCTGTCAAATGAGCCAGCGCGCGGTTCGTGCCTTTTCTTGAGAAAGATTCAATAAAAAACGGAACCGGCAGTCCATCGAATGTGATGAACACCGGTTCCTTTTGGTTCAGGTCCTCGGGACTTATCTCGCGGAATCCAATGAGGATTTCGCCTTCGGTACCGTTGGACTTCAGTACCCGGGCAACACGCAGAAGTTCTGACTTTGCCCTGGACATCGGATTAGGCCTCCGCTGGAGTCTCAGGAGCGGCCTCAGCTGCTGCCGCGGCTTCCTCGGCGGCCTTTGCTGCAGCTGCCTCTTCAGCAGCCTTGCGCTGAGCCTCGGCGAGTTCCTCGGCTTTCTTTGCGAGAGCCTCGGCCCTTTCCGCGTTAACCTTCTTCTCAGCCTCAAGAGCGACCTTGGCCTTCTCGGCGGCATCCTTTACGAGGCCAGCCTTCTTTGCGGCGATCTTAGCGTCCCTCTCCGCCTTCCAAGCGTTCCATTTGGCGTCGGCCTGCTCCTGTGTGAGAGCGCCCTTGGCGATTCCGCCATCGAGATGCTTCCTAAGGAGAACTCCCTCGTAAGAGAGGATTCTGCGGGCCACGAGTGTAGGCTGAGCGCCGACATTGAGCCATTTGAGAGCCTTCTCGCCATCAAGGATGATGGTGGCAGGGTTGGTGTTAGGGTTGTAAGAGCCGAGTTGCTCGATGAAACGTCCGTCGCGAGGTGCGCGGGAATCAGCCACAACAATGTGGAAGAATGCGAAATTCTTCTTACCGTGGCGCTGAAGTCTGATTTTAACAGCCATTGTGAATCTGTTTTAAATTGTTAATATTTTATTTACCGTCGCTTCCAACTCGTGAAAGCGTGCAAAGATACAAATAATTCTTGAAAAAATTTTGGTATTTCAGGAATATTATCTATCTTTGCAATCCCAAGCAATTGGGGGACATACTTTGCGGTAGTGGTGAAATGGTATACACGCTACTTTGAGGGGGTAGTGGGCGCAAGCCCGTGTGAGTTCGACTCTCACCTACCGCACGATTGAAGGTCCGACGGTTTCCGCCGGGCCTTTTTCGTATTCAACGATTTTTCATTATGTTTGTGAATATGTTAAAGAAGATATTTATGCTTGGTGCGCTGCTGGGGGCGGCGACCTTGGCTTCCGGACAGGAGTCCCGTGTTCAGGAAGGAAAGAGTGTTCAGCGTCAGGACGCTGAGTTTGTGAGTGAATACATCACTCCGACACGGATTATGCTTGCCGAAGGTGGCGTTACCGGAACGGAGAACCTTCTGAGGCCGTATTGCGGACAGGTTTCCACCAACGAACCGAATGTCTGCATATTCAGGAACGGAAAGGACGGCAGGAGCTCTGTTCTGCTGGACTTCGGAAAGGAGATTCAAGGTGGCATTCAGATCGTGAGGGCTATGTCCGGTGACAAGGCGGCCGCGCGCTTCCGTGTCTGCTTCGGAGAGTCTGTGAGCGAGGCGCTGAGCAGCGTTGACGAGGCTGGCGCCACCGCCACCAACGAGCATTCGGTCAGAGATTTCGAGATTTCAGTCCCTTGGCTCGGGGCCGTTGAATATGGCAACACCGGCTTCCGCTTTGTGCGTCTGGACCTGCTCGGTGAGGACGCGGAGGCACTGCTGGTAGCGGTCAGGGCAATCTCCCGCTACCGTGACATCCCTTACGTCGGGCAATTCCGCTGCAGCGACGAGAGGCTGAACCAAATCTGGCAGACCGGAGCCTACACGGTTCATCTGAGTATGCAGGAATATCTTTGGGACGGCATCAAGAGGGACCGCCTTGTCTGGATAGGGGATATGCACCCCGAGGTGATGGCGGTGAACACCGTGTTCGGCGACCACAAGGTCGTCCGGAAGAGTCTTGACTATGTGCGGAACAGTACCCCTCCGACTGTCTGGATGAACGGAATATGCTCATATTCATTATGGTGGATCATCATTCAGCACCATCTTTATGAATATTACGGTGACATTGCCTACCTCCGTGAGCAGCACGCCTATCTGACAGAACTTCTGCACACGGTGATGGCAAACTTCGATGGGTCTAAGGAGAACTTCAAGGACGGACGGTTCATCGACTGGCCTACTTCCGAGAAACCGGATGCCATTCACGCCGGGCTTCAGGCTCTTTCCGTAAGGGCTATGGAGGCGGGAGCTGATATGGCCGGATGGCTGGGAGACAGCAAGCTGAAAGAAGAGTGTTCGGCAGCGGCCTTGAAACTGCGGGAGTATAAACCTTCCGTCACATCCAGCAAGCAGGCGGCCGCCCTTCTCTATCTTGAGAATATGGCCGGCGCTGACGAGGTCCGTGATGTGATTCTGGCCGGCGGAGCCAATGGATTCTCATCGTTTATGGGCTACTATATGCTTGAGGCGCTGGCCAAGAGCGGGTACTACGATGAGGCTATGAAGATGATCTCGGAATATTGGGGAGCGATGCTGGATCTCGGCGCGACAACGTTCTGGGAGGATTTCGATTATTCCAAGGTCGCCGGTGCCGGCAGGATTGACGAGATCGTTCCGGAAGGGAAGTACGACATCCACGCCGACGGCGGTGCCTACTGCTATGTCGGTCTGCGTCACAGTTTCTGCCACGGTTGGGCCTCCGGACCTACCATCTGGCTGAGTTCCCATGTGCTTGGCGTCGAACCGGTCGAACCAGGATTCAAGAAGGTCAGGATCAATCCTCATCTTGGTTCTTTGGAATGGGTGGAAGGCTCCTATCCTACACCTTACGGCCCGATCACCGTCTCGCACAGGAAATCCGCTGACGGTTCTGTCAAATCCAGTATCCATCTACCGAAAGGCGTGAGGTTGGTCAAATAAATAACAAAAAAGCCCGGCTTCATCGCCGGGCTTTTTTGTTATTTATTAAGTGAAAGATTACTTATAGTACTCAGCGAACTCGATGTCCCTGGTGGCCTTCTCAGCGAGAGCCTTGTCTTTCTTCGCTACGGAGTCAAGGTTGGTCTTGACCTGGTCGAAGTTGCCCTGACGGGCGGCGATGATGGCTCTGAGGTAGTCAACCTTCGCGTCCTTGCAGTGAGCTGCCTTGGAAGCCTTGTCAAGCTGACCTGTGAGGATGTAGGCGAGAACAGTGTTGTGGCAGCAGCCCTTCACGTCCTTGAGATCCTCTACAGCCTTGTCGTAGTCGCCAGTGAGGATGTCAACTACACCGATGTTGGCCTTGGCGGCGTCTGTGCCAGCCTTCTTGAAGTTCTTGGCGGCGGTCTCGTAGTCACCCTTGCGGAGTGCGATCACACCAAGAGCGTTGGTGAGGTCGGCGTCTTTCTTCTGAACATCAGCGAAAGCCTTCTCTGCCTTCTTGACATCGTTGGCGTTGAGGTAGGCTACTCCAAGGTTGAACCTGGCCTTCTCGCTGTCGTACTTGCTGATTGCCTTGTTGTAAAGCTTAACCTTGCTGTCAAGATCCTTGGTGAGGGTGGCGGCGTGGAGGAGAGCCGGCTCGTCAAGGATGTCGATGTTGCTCTCGACCAGCTCCATGAGCTCGTCTGACGTGTAGTTCTTGAACTCTACGTTGGCGATGAACCTCGCGCGGCGGAGCTCAGGAAGAACACCGCTCTTCAGCTCGGTGTAAACGGATGACATGTTCTTGATCTCGCTCTCACGGACAGCAGGATCGCTGTACATGGAGAGGACTCGGAGGATAAGGTCCTTGTCTTCGATGTCAGAGTTCTGGACGAGCTCCTGGAAGCCTTCCCAGTCCTGACCGATGCTCTTGACCTCAGGATCGGCGACATCCTTGCCCTTCATTACCTTGTTCCAAGCCTTGTCAGCTGACTTTGAACGTCTCTCTGAAAGCTTGTCGTTGAGTTTCTCGCCACCGTCAGGTGAGGCATAGGCAACGACCTCGGTACCTACGAGGGTCTTTCTCTCGTTGGCCTTGATCTCTTCAAGGGCGCTCTGGAAATCCTTGATTGACTGGCCTTTGAGCTGCTTTGATTGAACATCGGCAGAGTTGATTCTGTAGAGGATCTGTCCTTCGGCGGTCTGCTGGAGGATGGCCTGGTAACCGTCAGCCTTGAGCGGAACCTGACCGGCAGCCTTTACAAGCATATAGGTAGTGTTGACACCGTCAGCGACCTTCTTTACAGGAAGCTTGTAGGATTTCGCCTTGTGCTTTACAATGCCGCGAAGCTCAAGATGAGCCTGCTCCATACCTTCAACATAGTCGAAATGCACTTTCTCGGTAACGGTACCGCCGGCCTTGGCGACAACCTTGTAGTTGTCCTTCACCTTCTCGCCCTGGTACATGAACGGGGTCATCTTGGCCTCGCCGCCATCGTAAACGAGAACAGGGGTGACCTCAAGGATCGCCTTAGGGTGGAAGTACTTAGCAGGATAGGTCACTGTGACAGTGGCGTCGATGCTGCCAGCAACACATTCCAGAACCGCAGGGTCGCATTTTACGACCACATTGTCAGCAAGTTCAGCCATTTTCTCGGCTGAAGAGCAAGCGACCGCAGCCATACCGATGAGAGCCGCGGCAAAAATTTTGAGTGTCTTTTTCATATTACTGATGATTAAAGATTGCATTCCAATGCTGCTAACAAATATACAAAGATAACTATTATTTTGTTAACTTTGCCAAACTCTGTGCAAATACTATGGATTCACAAGAACTGCAAAGACTTAAAAACAAATACGACATCATCGGCAATGATGCCGCTCTTAACCGGGCCTTGGAGACAGCCGTCGCTGTGGCTCCGACTGACTTGACTGTCCTTGTCACAGGTGAAAGCGGCGTCGGTAAAGAGAATATTCCAAAGATCATCCATCAGAACAGTCTCCGCAAGACAAGCAAATACTTTGCCGTAAATTGCGGCGCGATCCCGGAAGGCACGATTGACTCTGAGCTTTTCGGTCACGAGAAGGGCTCTTTCACCGGTGCGATCGAGACAAGGAAAGGCTATTTCGAGGAGGCGGACGGAGGCACTTTGTTTCTGGACGAGATCGGGGAGTTGCCTCTTGCCTCACAGGCAAAGCTGCTCAGGGTCCTTCAAAACGGTGAGTTCATCAAGGTAGGGTCCTCCAAGGTTCAGAAGACCGATGTTAGGGTCATCGCGGCCACGAATGTCAATCTTCTCTACGCTGTCGGCAAAGGCAAGTTCCGCGAGGATCTGTACTACAGGCTGAACGCTATCCAGATAATGATGCCCGCCCTGCGTGAACGCAAGGAGGACATTTATCTGCTGTTCAGGAAATTCACCTCGGATTTTTCCGAGAGATACGGAATGGGCAAGGTGACCCTGACAAACGATGCCATTGACCTGTTGATCAACTACCGCTGGCCCGGAAATATCCGCCAGCTTAAAAATGTCGCCGAGACGGTCACCGCGTTGGAGTCCGAGAAGCTTACCCGGGCTTCGGAGAGATGTGTGGTGGATTCGGAAGCCTTGTCCCGTTATATTCCTAAGAAAGAAGCCGGTCTGTTGCCGGTGGCGGCTCCGGAACCTTCCGGCGGAGCGATGCCTGATTCGGACAAGCAGATGATAATCAAGGCTATATTCGACCTCAAACAGGAGGTGGACAACCTCAAGGCCAGGCTGGATGCCGGGGAGCGTCCTGTGACTCCGGCCTTGCGTCCTGCCATCAGTCCGGTGCCGGAGCCTGATGAGGCCGAGTGGCAGGGCTCCGGTGAGCCTGTGACCGGCGGCGAGATCGGCAAGATCGTGGATATCAGCGCGGGAGTGCCGAAGAATCAGAATCTTTCGGTTGAGAAAGCCAAGTTGGACATGATTGTCAAGGCTCTTGAGAAACACGATGGCAACCGAAAATTGGCGGCCTTGGATTTAGGAGTGCCTGACCGGACTCTATACCGTTGGATAGCAAAGTACAACCTTGGCAAGAAATATGGTAAATGATGAATATGAAAAGATTTCTTATAGCGCTTTCTTTGCTTGTGGCCGCGGTCTTCGCCGGCTGCTCGATAGTCAGTTACTCATTTTCCGGAACATCCATCCAACCGGATGTCAAGACGGTCACAATCAATTATTTTGAATATAAGGCCCTCAAGGTGAACCCTAATCTCAGCAATGATCTCACCGAGGCCATGAGAGACAAGTTCAGGAAGCTTACGAAGCTGGAGCAGGTGGAGATGGACGGAGACCTTGAGCTTCAGGGGGAGGTGACCGGCTATGAGGTCAGGGCCGCCGCCGTGACGGCCAACGAGGTGGCCGCCCAGAACCGACTCACGGTCACAGTGAAGCTCAAGTTCACAAACAGGAAGTATCCCGAGGATGATTTTGAAAAGAGTTTCTCCGCATATTCAGACTATGATTCCACCAACTCGCTGGATGCCGTGGAATCCACCCTTTGCCAAGAGATAATTGACAAACTGGTTGAGGACATGTTCAATGCCAGCGTCGCGCAGTGGTAGTCATGGACGGGAACAAAAAGAATCTCCAGTCCTTGACCATGGACGAACTGACCGGGGTGATCAACCTTTACCCTTGGTTCGGCGGAGCCCGTAAGGAATTGTGTGCCAGGATGGCAAAAGTCGGAGGAAGCGAATGGGGCAAGGCGCAATACTCGGACACCGCCATGTACGTCGTTTCCCGGACATTGATCACCGGCATCATGCGTTCCGCTCGCCGTGAAGATTATTCCGACAAGGATGTGGAACGCCTGATAAAGGAATATATCAGGTCGGATTCCGGTGCCGAAGCGAAGGGACGGACGGAAGCGGCGGAAGGTACACGGGAATATTCATCAGCGGAACCGGAGTATCGCCGCACAGTGCGTGTCGCCGGAGGAGATTTCTTCTCTCCGGAGCAGTATGCCGCCGTGAGGAAGGACGAGGACAATGTCTTCTCCAACTTCAAATCCGAACGTTATGACGAGCCTGAAGGCCGCCGTTGGGAAGATCCGGAGCTCGGCTTTTGCACCGAGACATTGGCCGCGATTTACGCCGATCAAGGCTATTTTGTTGAGGCAAAGAAGATTTATTCCCGACTTATCTTGCGATATCCGGAAAAAAGTGCTTACTTTGCATCCCTTATTGAAAATTTGCGACAAGAAAATTAAAATTAAAGAATATGTTTACATTCCTCACAGTTTTTATTGTCATCGCGGCGATTCTTTTGATCATCGTCGTGCTGCTTCAGAACGGCAAGGGACAGGGAATGGCCAGTAACTTTACTTCAGCCAACCAGACTCTTGGCGTAAGACAGACCGCTGACATCCTTGAGAAGGTTTCCTGGGGTCTTGTCACTTTCATTCTCGTTGTTTCCATCATTACGGCGTTCACGACCAGAACCACCGTTTCCGGTGTTGACGTGACCGAGAAGATCGAGAACACAGCGGCCCAGCCTGAGTTCCCTTCAGCTCCTGTACAGCAGGCCAATCCTGCCCAGGAAGCTCCAGCCGCTGATTCTTCCGCCGAATAACTGACATTTTGTCAGCTTTCGGGCTGTGGAACATAATTTGACTCTGAACCGTCTGGTCTTAGGACCGGACGGTCTTTTTGTTACCGTCACGTGAACCGGCGCGGGCCGCGAGCGGAAGTGTCCCGAGACCGAAAAGGAGAGAAATTATGGAAAACAATACAAACAACAAATCATTGGAGTTCTTGCCTAAATTCGCAATCAACCTCAACGAACAGGCCGCGAAGGGAAAGCTCGATCCTGTCATCGGCAGGGACGAGGAGATCCGTAGGGTTCTGCAGATTCTGAGCAGAAGGACCAAGAACAATCCTATACTTGTAGGTGAGCCGGGTGTCGGTAAGACAGCCATCTCCGAAGGCATCGCCCAGAAGATCGTGGACGGTGACGTTCCGGAAAACCTTAAGAGCAAGAAGGTATATTCATTGGACATGGGTGCCTTGATCGCCGGTGCGAAGTACCAGGGCGAGTTCGAGGAGCGTCTGAAAGGAGTTGTCAAGGAAGTGGTTGACAGCGCCGGTGAGATCATCCTGTTCATCGATGAGATCCACACCCTTGTGGGGGCGGGCCGTTCGTCCGGTGCGATGGATGCCTCCAATATTCTTAAGCCTGCGCTTGCCAGAGGTGAGCTGAGGACAATCGGCTCGACGACTTTGGACGAGTACCAGAAGTACTTCGAGACCGACAAGGCGCTTGAGAGACGATTCCAGATGGTTCTGGTCGATGAGCCGTCACCGGCCGAGTCGATCGCCATCATGAGAGGTCTGAAGGAGAAGTACGAGAACCATCACCGTGTGAAGATCGAGGATGACGCGCTGATCGCCGCCGTCAATCTTTCACACCGGTACATCACGAACAGGTTCCTGCCGGACAAGGCCATCGACCTTGTGGACGAGGCCGCGTCCAAGCTGCGTTTGGAGATGAACTCCGTTCCGGAGCCTATCGCCGAGCTCAACAGTGACATCCGTCAGCTGGAGATCGAGAAGGAGGCCATCAAGCGTGAGGGAACGTCCCTGAAGTCCGAGAAGATTCAGAAGGAACTTTCCGACAAGATGGCCGAGAGGGAGGCTCTGATGAAGAGATGGAATGACGAGAAGGGCATTCTTTCAGGCCTTCAGGAGGCCCGTCAGGAGATCGAGGATTACAAGATCCAGTCCCAGGCAGCCGAAAGGGCGGGGGACTACGGCAAGGTAGCCGAGCTCCGTTACGGCAAGATCGCCGCGGCTCAGAAGAAGATTGACGAGCTGACCAGGAAACAGGCTGAGATCAAGGATCCGATTGTCACCGAGGCAGTTACCCCACAGGATATCGCAGAGGTTGTCGCCAAGTGGACCGGAATCCCGGTACAGAAGATGCTTGAGAGCGAGAAGGAGAAGCTTCTGCGCATCGAGAGCGAACTGCACAAGAGGGTGGTAGGTCAGGATCAGGCCATTCAGGCTGTCGCTGACGCTGTACGTCGCAGCAGGGCCGGACTTTCCAACGAGAAGAGGCCGATCGGTTCGTTCCTCTTTATGGGTACGACCGGTGTGGGTAAGACCGAACTTGCGAAGGCTCTTGCGGAGTTCCTGTTCAATGACGAGAACATGATCACCAGAATTGACATGAGCGAGTACCAGGAGCGTCACACGGTCAGCCGTCTTGTCGGCGCGCCTCCGGGATACGTCGGCTACGACGAGGGTGGACAGCTCACCGAGGCCGTAAGACGCAAACCTTATTCAGTCATCCTGTTGGATGAGATCGAGAAGGCGCATCCGGATGTGTTCAACGTCCTTCTGCAGGTTCTGGACGACGGCCGTCTGACCGACAACAAGGGCCGTACTGTGGACTTCAAGAACACAATCCTTATAATGACCTCCAATGTGGGCTCGGACATCATCCAGGGCTATATGGACAGGCTTCCGGCCGTCGGAAAGCCAGGCGTTGATCCGGCCGAGGAGATGAGGGCGATCGCCACAAGGCGTGAGCTTCTGGACGAGTGTAAGGAGAAGGTGATGGACGTGCTCAAGACTACGGTAAGGCCGGAGTTCCTGAACCGAATCGATGAGATCATAATGTTCGATCCGCTGACTCAGAATGACATCCGTGATATTCTTCATATCCAGATGAAGCAGCTTCAGAACAGGCTCTCCGAGGAAGGTGTCACCATCGAGTTCACAAAGGCTTTCGAGGATCACATGGTGACAGGCGGCTACGATCCGGCTTACGGTGCCCGTCCTATCAAGAGGTTGATGCAGCGTGAGCTTGTCAACCAGCTTGCCAAGGCCATCCTTGCGGGAACCGTCCACAAGGACTCCGTCATCGAGGTCGATGTGGCCGGTGGCCAGATTGTCCTGAACGACAAACAGTAAAATCAAGAGGATGACTCAAAAATGCAAAAGGGACTGACCCAAAAGGTCAGCCCCTTTTGCTATTGGGCGAAGTTGATTTCCCGGACGATGCGCTTCATCCCGGCGTACTTGTCCAAGACCCACATCACATAGCGGATGTCTGTGTTGATGCATTTGTTATAGCCCTGAGTGTAGGACGCGTCACTGGCGAGTGATTCGAGATTGCCGTCGAAGGCCAATCCGATGAGCTCGCCTTTTGCGTTCAGCACAGGACTGCCGGAGTTTCCACCGGTGATGTCGTTGTCCGTCATGAAGTCCACGATCATCGTGCGTTTTCCGTTAACCTTGACTCCCCATCGTCCCCACCGACCTTTTTCCAGAAGGCTTTTCTGCCTTTCCGTAAGGATGTAGTCATGGTCAGCAGGATTGTATTTCTGGAGTATTCCCTTCGGAGTGGTGTACCAGTCATAGATGATTCCGTCATTCGGCTGTAGACCGCCAACGGTTCCGTAAGTGATTCTCATTGTGGAGTTTGCGTCAGGGTACTGCTCGATGTCCTTATGAAGCCTCATCCAGTAGAGCGCCTTTTTATATTCCTTTTCAAGGTGGGAAACATCCTGCATTTTCTTGGCTTGGCCGTTCCTGTTGTTGAAGGTCATTATCGGGGTGTCGGTCAGGAACAGTCTGAGCGGATCTTTCTTTACATCGTCGATTGACTGGATGTCTTCGATCCGCTTTGCGGAAGAGATCACGCTCTTGTTCCAAAGATATTCAGCCATGGCTTTGTAGTCATTCCCGAAACGGTCCTGCATCTTGCTTTGGTACTTCCCGAAATAGTATGACTCCAGGTTGTCGAAATATTCCTTGCAGGCATATTCAAGAAGTTCTTTTTCCACTCTGGCATCAGTGGCGGCGGCTCCTTCCCTCAGCGCTTCCTTGGCTTTTTCCACGGTTGAGGTGTTTCCCGCGCGGAGAAGGTAGCGGCTGATGTATGTTCCACGGAATATGGTCTCGCGGAAAAAGACCTTGTCCTTCTCGATGCTTTCTGTCAGTGAATATGCTTCCTTCAGATCCGGAATCAGATTCTCCCACATCGCCCTGCGGTTGGCCGCCGCGTTGATCCATCTCTGCATCTCACGCTCCTGTGCGACCTTTTCGTCCTTGACCCAGAACCTCTTGAAGCATCGGACCATACCCTCATTGTTCTCCTGCACATTACTCAGCGAGAAGAACCAGTCCGAGTATTTCATCCTGACCTGCGGATCGGCATCCATCCACTTGCGGATGATGCCCATCTGCCCGCCACGGATCGCGTTTGACACCGGGAGGCTGACTTTTTCCTGATAGTTTATCTCTGCGGATGAGGAATATCTGTTCGTCCTTCCCGGGTAACCGATCACCATGGTGAACGACCCGGGATAGTACCCGGCGCGGGAGACTTTCAGGCTTTTTTCCCTTGTCACAGGCTCCCCGTCCTCGTATATCCTGTAGATCGTGAAGTCACAGTTGTGGCGAGGCCAGGTCCAATTGTCTTGATTCCCTCCGAAGTAGCCTATGCTCTGCGGAGGAGCGGCGACGAGCCTGAGGTCGGTATAGACCTTGTAAACGGACATATAGTACTTTTCTCCGGCCCACATGCTGCTTAGGATGCACTCCAGTCCCGTGGCCTTGTTGTACCGTTTCTCCATCATCGCGCTGATCTTCCTCATTCCGCACGGCTTGCCGGCGGAGCGGAGTTCCTTGGTAAGCCCCTTGACTTCCTCTGTGACATCGAATACCCTTTTCAGGAAGAAGACCTTCTCTCCTTCAACAGGGATCTCCTGCTTGCTTGTCATCGCCCAGAACCCGTCCTCCAGATAGTTGTGCTCAGGGGTACTGAGCTTCGCGATGTTCGAATACGCGCAGTGATGGTTGGTGATGATCAGGCCCTGGTCGGAGATCACGCTTCCGGTACAGTAGAATCCGATTGACACGACCGCGTCCGCGACCGCCGTCCCGGGAGCCTCGTCATTGTAGATCTCATTGGCCGCCAGCTTGAGCCCGCGCGCCCTCATGTTCTTCTCCAGCGCCTCGTTGATGTCCTGAATCATCCACATCCCCTCATCAGCAAAAGCCGTGGCGCCGAACATCAGCGCCACAGCCGTCAAAACCAGTCTTCTTGCTTTCATCAAAAGTCTATTCTTCTGTGTAAATGGTTGTAAGGACGTTCTTTCCGGTCAGTTTTCCGGCCACTTTGCGTACATCCTCAGCGGTGACGCTGCCGTATGCGGCCACCCTGTCGATGTTCGGATTGATTCCGTTCCTTACATAGTTCATCACCTGAGAGTTCCTGTGAGGCATCGACATCGCTTTCTTTGCCTTGGACTCAGTCTCGTTCTTGATCAGCCATTTTCTGGCCTCCTCAAGCTCTTTCTCGGAAGGGCCGCCGGAGCAAAACTCTGACACGATGTCGTCAAGGTCTCCGACCAGAACCTCATAAAGATCAGGTCTTGTCTTGAACGTGATCTCGGACTCGCTTCTGCCTTTCTCCCTGACGCTCACATAGGAGTTGAACCTGATGGTGTACGTTCCTCCACGGTTCTCACGGATCTGATTCAGAAGCCTCTGGGACAGAATGTAGTCCACAAAATCAACGGCGGCCAGATTCTTAGGGGTCGGCTTTACCTTCGAGGAGAACATTCTGGTCACGATCGTGTAAGGGTTGATCTCTTTCTTGCCTGTCATTGAATATACCTGCGTACCCTTGAATGCCGGTATGCGTTCCCTAACTTTTGCTTTAGTGAAGGTCTTGCCGTCTGTTGGAATCGTGGCGATGTACTTGCGGACATATTCCTTGATCGTTGTCTCGTCGAGGTTGCTGGCTATAAAGAGCGTCATTCCTGCGGCGGGATTGAACTCCCTGCTGTAGATCTCTTCAGCCAGATCCATATCCACGCCATCCACGGCGGCGGAGTCAATGTCCACCGACCACGGATGGTTTCCGTAGATGATCGAGTCACAGGCTTCGCTGAACCTGACGGCATCTTTTTTCGGCTCGCTGAGTGATTCGAGTTTCTTGTCCTTCATCTGCTGCAGAACCTTGGCCTGAGGCAGGAACGGGTCTGTCACCGTAAGTGCGGCGATACGGAAGGCGTTCTCCGCCTTCTTCGCAGGAGCTGTCGTGAATATGCCCGCGAACCTGTCGCTTATCCTGAGTGAGCGGGAAATCCCACCGCATTCCGGCATCTTTCCGATCTCATCCGCGGTCGCTCCACGGAATCCGGCGTTGGCCCTGATGAACTCCCCGGCGAAAAGCGAGGATGCGAACCTGTCCTGAGGGAGGGCGTTGTAGCCCGAGCCAAAGTAAACGAGCAGGGAGAGGTCCGGTGTCACTTTGGAATCCTTCACGGCGGTCCAGTAAACCTTGGCTCCGTTGCTGAGGGTCCATTCCTTCGTCCCGTCCAGCCCTTTGACGTTGTTTTCCTTTACAATCGTTCCTTCCGGGTAGTTGACCGTGAGGTCGATCTTGTTGAATGTCAGGAAATTCGGCTTGGCCTCACGTGCCCTGACCTGAGCGAGTCTGGCTTTGGTGTCCTCCAAGGACGGAACCTTGGCCAAATCCTTAGGATTGGCGAACCAGGAATATATCTTGTCGCTCTCGGAGAAAACTTTGGCAACGTATGGCTTGACATCCTCCAGAGAGATGTCCTTGAGGATTCTGTTCTGGATTCCGTGCAGCGTGGCCGGATCGGTGAGCGCGGCCCCGCTGACGAAATTATTGTGGCAGACTCCCACAAAGTCTTCATTACGAAGTGATTCGGCCTTCTTCGGCCTGTCGAGATGGTAGCGCTTCCTGACCAGCATCTTCGCGGCCTCGATCTCGTCTTGCGAGACACCATATTCAATCATCGATTTCTCGTTTCCAGCGTAGAAGTCGATGAGGTCCAGCAGGTTGCCGTCCTTTTTGCCAAGGATTGTGTAAAGATCCACATAGTAGTCGCTGGACTCGGCATAGTTCACCATCACCGCTGACTTGGCCTCGGCTTTCCCGGTGCGCACCTGCTCCTTCATCCTTTCGGTCATAATGTTGGCCAGAATGTCACGGATGTAAAGATCCTTGTAGAACGCCTCTGTGCTTCGTACCTCACGGGCCGGGTAAGGCATCCTGTAGAATACCTTGAGGGCGGTGAAACTGAGCGTGGAGTCGATCAGGTTCTCGAAGATCGGTCCGTCAGCCTTAGGTGCGAGATAGACCTCCTTCGGAGTCGGGTTCACAGCCTTGGGGATGTCGGAGAACTGACTGCGGATTTTGTTTTCCATTTTGGCCGCGTCAATGTCCCCGACCACTATTATCGCCTGAAGATCAGGACGATACCATTTATGATAAAAATCAAGGATCTCCTCCCTCTTGAAATTGTTGATTACGTCAAGTGATCCGAGGACGGTTCTTTTTGTCTGTTTCGCTCCCTGATAGACAAGATTGGTCTGTGCGGTGAACAATGTACGGCGCGAGTCGAAGCCTCGTCTCCACTCCTCTCGGATGACCCCTCTTTCGTTGTCAAGTTCGTCCTGCTCGCAGAGGATGTCGCCCGACCAGTCGTGCAGGATAAGCAGCACGGAGTCCACGAACGACTCTCTGGCGACCGGCGCTCCGTCAATGTGGTAGCAGGTCTCGCTCCTGGACGTGAAAGCGTTCACGTTGGCCCCGAAGCGGACGCCGTTTCTCCCAAGGAACTCCAGCATCTCCTTTCCTGGGTAATGCTTGATTCCGTTGAATGCCATATGCTCCAGAAAATGTGCGAGGCCGTTCTGGTTGTCATCCTCCTGAAGCGCACCGACATTGTGCACGATGTAGAAATCCGCCACTCCGGCAGGATTCGCGCTATGCCTGACATAGTAAGTCAGTCCGTTGTCAAGTTTTCCTGTCTTGATCTGTCCGTCCACCGGCAGAGGCTGTGCGGTCAGACTGAGCGCACCCAACGCCAATGTGGCCGATGTGATGAAAAGAGTTTTTAAAAATTGCATCCTATTGTGAATATGATTGTGTTCCTGTAGTTCCCTGTAAGGTATTCCGGATCCGAGGTCAGGCGGTGGTAACTGTCTGCCAGATCCATGAATACGGAATAGTGGCGCCTGCCCGTTTCCTTGACCAGGGTGAAGCGGACGGAGGCTGTCCCCCCCGCCGAGGAGGCGTGGAAATATTCAAAGTTCCTGTTCAGGTAGGTGTCGTTGGTACGCGGGTTCCCGGTTGCGGAGGAGTACTGTCCGTCCTCGTTCTTCAGATCGTCCCCGGCGAACGAATAATCCCCTCCCAAGGTGATGGACAAGAAGTTGTTCCCCATCGGAAAGTTCTTGACCCCAGTCAGGTTGACCGTGTTGCGGGCGATTCTCTGTTTCCTGTAGAAAGGATATGATGTTGCGGTCTGGTTCACACCGAACCTCTCGTAACCGACAGACAAGGCCCAAGGAACAGGGCCGAAGATGCCCTTGTGACCGTCGGCCTGTCTCTCGATCGAGTAGCGTGCCTTGATTCTGCCCACGGTCTTGTCTCCGACTTCCTGACTTCCGAAGTACTGGATCTCGGAACTCTGCCCAGGTTTGGTTGAGACCCTGTAGGAGTTCTCTTTGTTGAGCGAGGTCATTATGTTCCAGTTTCCGTCAATCCTGTTGTAGAATTTGCCGGTCTTGAATGTGACCCTGACGCCGAGATCGTACCTCATTCCGTCGTAGTCACAGAACTTCACTGTGCCGCTGCCTTTCTTCCCGAAGTAACCACTTCTGTAGGCCGCACCCAGATCTATGAAGGTGTTTACCCCGCCGACGCTGAATTCGGCCTGTGCGCTTCCGCCGAAGAACTGGTTGAACATTGGACGCTCATAGCTGACAGACACGAACCCGTTGTCTCCCTCAACGACCTCTACCTTGCCGAAGCTGGCTCCGTAGTCGATCAGGTAGTAGTACTGCCTGTCAATCGTTCCGAAAAGCTTCTCAAGTACGGTCTCGATGGTCTTGGTGTACCTCAAGCTGACTCCGAAAGCGGCCTTACCCCTTGGCAGTGAATACTTTGCGCCTAACGACGCATCCAGATCCATCCATTGGTTATACGCCCGCGGATCCTTACGCTTGGCGTAGTCGGCGCTCTGGTAAGAGACCTTCCCGGCAAGCGTGAGCCTGTTGGTCAATGAATATGCCATCGCACCCTCAAGGGTGTATTTCTCCAGAGTCTTCGACCCGGTCGTCGTGTCGGAGTTCTCGACAAAGTTGATCGGATTGTAGTAAGGGTCCAGAAGGATAGGCCCTCCCATATCCTTCCCTTTGAAATAACTGTAGTCCACCCGACCGTAGAAAGTGATCCTGTCGGAGACTTTCATGTAGGAGGCAGCCTCCAGGCCTGGCTTTAGGCAGTTCGGACTCTCGTGTAGATCAATCAATCCTCCGTTCTTCTTTTCAAACCAAGCCCTGACGGTGGAGAGCCGGCCTGTTAGGGGCGATGAGATTCCGGCAGGATTGGAAGACCGTATCCACGGGGACGAGTCTGAGAAACGGGAATATTCATCCTTCCACTCTTCTCCGGTCTGTGACCAGGCCGGAAGAGCGGAAAGGATGAACATTCCTAAAAACGATAGGATTCTTGAACCCATGATTTACTTTTTGATGGAAGAGACCTTTCTCTGGTGGAAATCGTTCTTTGAATTGTTTGTGTCCTTGTATATGATGTGCGCACCCTTGGCGATCGATGCCTCGGCGTCGATTCCTGATGGGTCAGTGGAACCGCCCTCTTCGGCCTCGGTGCCGCCGGCATAGTTGTAGACCAGTTTCCCCTCGTTCTCGGCGAGAGCCTCGGTGGCTTCCTTGTCAACATTTCTGTAGACGGTGAAGCCTTTTTTGCCTGTGAAACATATGTAGCTGGCGTCAACGCTGTCAAGAAGCCTCTTGTTGGACTTCTGGAGATTGGCGTTGTCAAAGACCTCGACACCGTCCTTTATCCACTTCACAGGGATCTTGGCGCAGTTGAAAGCAGGCTTTCCGGTAGGGGACTCTATGTTTTCAGGATTCGTGACGAAATCCTTGGCGCTGGTTCCTTCCGGAGAGAAGATGAAGAAGGCCGGAGATGTCTTGGAGATGGACCATGCGCTGCCCATTCCGTAGCAGTAAGTCTTGAGATAGTTGCTTGCAGGGATGGACGCTGAAGGAGCCGGATAGTGGTTGACATTGTTGAAGACCTCAGGGTCGTAGAAGACGTAGTCGGCCTTGCTCAGGTCTACCGAGTTGCGGTAGGTCTCCGTATGGTTGATGGCTCCGGTGATGGAGATGACAATCTGTGAGTAAGGAGCGATTCTCACGTTCGTATCGAACCACCAGCATGCGGTCCAAGCCGGAATGTAGTCGGAATAGGTGAGCTTGCCGTCTTTGAGGTAGTTGTTGGTGGCATTGGCATTGGCCGGATTTCCGATCGCGAACGCGAACTTACTTGCGTCGGCCTCAACAGGAGAATTGTTGTACAGGATGACATATTTGTCCAAGGCGTAGTCCTTCGCGTCCTCGTTGTCCATACAGCCTGCAAAGTACAACTCCTTGATGATGACCTGGCTTGTTGTGGACTCGGACAGTTCAAGCCTGAAGCTGTTGGTTCCGTTGTCGACTACCGTGACAGCAGGGTTCCTTCCGTTGAATATGCTGGATTCTTTGTAAACTGTCGCCGATGCTTCGTAGATTCCGGCCACAAGCTGGAATGTCGCTGTGCCGTTGACTGTTGTTGCCTTGTAGGCTGTAGAGGATGACTTGTCTGTTACGGTCACCTCAACGGCATCCGTGACAGGCTCGTTGCCGATAACGACCTGGATTGTCACATCGTTGATCTTGGCGCTTTCGTCTTTCTTGCAGGCCGTGAATGCGGCGGTCGCGGCAAGAATAATGTAGATGATTCTTTTCATTTGAATTTTGTTTTAATTGTTGGTTTGTTATAGTTCGCCTTAGAATTTCAGCCTTAATGTCAGACCATAATAGAAAGCCGGAATCAGCGTCCCGCCTGTCACAGAGAAATACTGCTGCGACTTCGTGGAGTACACTTGTCCCATGTTCCTGAAGAAGTTGTTGGCGTAGAAGGAGATTGAGGCGATGTCGCCGACTTCCTTCGTCACGCTGAAGTTCGCCGAGAAGAACGGTGAGAGGTAATCCTTCTGGAAGGCGTAGTTGAAGGATGTCCTTTCCACCAGCTTGCAGAGGTTGTCGTAGAGTTCCCTGTCGTTGTCCCTGGCCCAGATGAAATCCTTTAGGAAAGGCTTTGGAGTCGGATCCCAGTAGCTTGAGTAATACTCAGGATAGGTGACCGTCTTGACCCGCCTGTCCATGAATGACGGGTCTTCACTTGGAAGGTAGGAGGAATCATCATCGACAGCATAGGTCCTGACACCTCCGTCGGTCTCGCTGAGGGCTCTGGAGTACTTCAATAGAGAGCCTTCCAATTTGGCTGAGATGATCATCCTGACCCGAGGAATATGGGTGGTGACAGTCACGTTCATCCTCAGCGTCCTGGACTCGCTTCCGTTGTTTGTCTTGTTGCCCCCGACATACCAACCTATGTATTTGTAAGGAGTGTTGTCGGTCATTCTGGTGGTGGTTGGAGAATAAGCCAGGAGGTCCTGGTTGACCGTCCTATAGGCGTAGTAGTTGCCGTCAAGGCGGATGTCGGTGTTTATCGGATTGATCCTTTTGAAGTCGATCACCCACTCCAGTCCGTAACGATTGATAGGAGTCCCGCTGTTCGCCGCGTATGTGTGAGGTGTGAGAGACTCCCTTGTGACACCAGTTATGGTCTGTGGCCCGAATGTTCCGGTCTTGTCGGAAACAGTCACGACACCGGTTTTCCGGTCGATGCTGTAAACTCTGTCATTTACCGGAATCGTGCATGACTGAAGCGCTTTCTGATCGGTGTAGTTGTACGTGAACGCTTCGTAGGCCTTGTTCATCGAGAACGCCTTGGCGGTTTTGTTCCAGTACCCGGCCAGGGATATTCTTGTACCCGCAAGGTTTATCTCCATTCCGAGCTCCCCTTGGTGGTTGCGCTGCCAGACAAGGTCAGGGTTGTACTCGATGGTCGCCGGCATTATGTAGTAGGCATAGTAGGCGTTGCCGTCGTCAGCTGTCGGTGGATTGAAGATCTGTATGTCCCTGTAGTTCGGCTGAGGGTATAGGATTGAGAATGAAGGCTGCTTGACGGCCACGCCCCAACTTGCCCTGAAGGCGAGACTCTGCACGAACTTCCCTCTGCGGCCTTTGGCTGAAAACACTGAGTATTTCGCGTTGAATCTTGGCGACAGACTGGTCGTGGTGCCATACTCGGAACCCTTTATGAATGTGTTTTCCGCTCTGAGTCCGGCAATCAGGTTGAGATGTGACTCTTTGCCGATCGGTATGGAGACATTCTCTTCCGCAAACAAGGCGAGGTTGTTCATGAACGGGATCTCGCTATAGTCGTAGGTCCTGTACGTAGGCGCGTTGCTAAGGTCTTCCGAGTGTTCTCCCTTACCTAGGTTGGCGTCCGCATTCCAGTCTGCGCCGAGCTTGATCTTGTTGTTGACCTTCCCGAACTTCTTTGCCCAGTTGCCCTTGAGGGTGAGTTTGTAGGAGAAAGGCTTGTCGTCCAGGAACATTGTGTTGTACCAATAGCCGCGAGGAATCATGATGGCCGCCGCGTCCGGATTAGCGGAGTAGTCCTCGGCCACAAAATAGCCTTCTTCCTTTCCATGCAGGGCCACTGTCCCGGCGGCGCTGGAATACCTGTTCCTGGTCTCGCTGAGTTTGTTGGATCTGACTACCGAGCCTTTGAATTCGAGGTTGGTGATCCATGGTTTGCTCAGAAGCCAGTTCATTTCGACATTTGCCCTTAGCGTGTTGTCCTTTTGTTTCTCGTAAGTGCCGATAAGCAGGTCTGGGTCGGCTTTCGTGTCGCTTCCTCCGAGGTTGCCTGTGATTCCGAAGGAAAACCTTATCGGGGTTTCGCTGAACATTCCGTTGTTGAATAGGTTGGAATAGTTCAAAGAGATCTGCTTGCGGTTGTAGGACTCGTACGGCGAGCGGCTGTCTTTCACGGATCGCGTGTATTCGACATTGGCGTTCAGAACACCGCCTGAGACCCCGTTCCGGCTCTGTCCGAGACCGAAGCCTTTGCTGACGGAGAACTGTTTTGTCTTTGGGTTTGTCGTCATTGTCACCAAGTATGGGGCTAGTCCTTTCTTGGTGTTGACCTTGACGATTCCGGCGCCGATGTCACCATATTCAACGGATGGAACTCCGGAAATCACTTCCACGGACTCTACATTGCTCGATGCAATGTTGTTGATTGACGCACCCTTGATCTCTGAGAAGGAGGCGTTGTTCGAAATTCTTACACCATCTACTTCGACAGCGGTGCCGAAGGAGGAGTTGCCAGCCTCGGTCGCCTCTCCGGCCCGGAGATTGAATCTATTGGTGGAGAGAAGGCTTGGATTCGCGGTGGCTCCTCCTGGTAGTAGGCCTCCTATGTCCGAAAGGCTAACCATCTGGACATGATCGAGTGCCGTTCTGTCCATCGTGCGGCTGGTCGTGGCGCTGTTCTCATTTTCTTTCGCGGTCACGACAACCCCTTCAAGGGTAAGGTTGTCTTCACTGAGGAAAGCTCTGTAGCCGGTCAGATCCTTGCTTATGACGACTGTCTTGGTGTCGGTGACGAAACCAAGACACGACACGCTGAGTGTGTTCTTCCCTGCGTGAATGTTCTTGAGAGTGAAACGCCCTTTGTCATCGGCGACGGCCCATTGCTCGCATTCCACGGCCACCACGGTCGCAAATTCCACCGGCTCCTTGGTCTTCTTGTTCAGGACCGTACCGGAAACGGTGTAGGTCTGAGCGAAGGAAACCGCACAGCACAGCAGCAGAATCATTATCAGAAACAGTCTCCGCATAATTTGTAAATATCTTTTTTACCTTTCCCTGATCACATCCCCGTGATCCTTCACCACAGCTTCTTTCCACTTCTCGGTGTAGCCAGGCTGGCTAAGCCCTGCAGGAGTGCCCTCGTGCCATTTTGAGTGCTTGAATGAGCCGTCGGCGTTCTGGGCCTTGACGTTGCCGTCGATGAACTTCACAAGAAGCAGTTCCTCAAGGGCGACCCAGTTCTCGAACTGGGTTTGTGCGGTGCTTACTGAATACTCGGTGAGCATCTTCCTGACGGACGCGAACCAGTCCTTGCTGTCCAGGCCTTTCTTCTCGGCTTTCGGAAGGATGGCGTTGTAGGCCTCAAGTGCCTTGCGGTCCATCTCGGCGAGTTTTGAGTCCATCTGTCCGTTCTCAAAGCTGTCGATAGCCTCGCGGACTGTCGGAGCCATGATGTTGTAGGCCTTGTAGCAGGCGTTGGCGACACGGTTGTTGATCCAGAAGGAGGCGGTAGGGGAGTATTTCAGCATATTCCCGTTGCCCACCCTGAAGCACTCCGGAACCTTGTCCGTGCAGGTGTAGATCGGGGTGACGTAGGATGTCGCCGCGTCATCGGTTCCGAACCAGATGACTCCTCCGACAACGTCCGGAAGGTCATGCCTTGACTGGCCCACGAACCAGAATCCGGTCTGCTGGGTGGCGATGGCCCTTTCGTTGACATAGCTCCAGCCCTTGTACTCGAATCCCATCGGTCTCCATCTGTAAGGAAGGGCGTTGCCGCCGGCTCCGATGTCGGTGGTCATATCCAGCGGAGTGCCCTCGAAGTGGTCTCTCATCGCATCTGCGACGTTCTTTACGGAAATCTTTCTGGCCGGTTTCACGAAAAGAGGCATCCTGTGGCTGAGATCCTTGCCGGTGATGTAGTCATAGTAGGCCGAGGCCGGCTCGGTGATGGTCTTGCCGTCCTTTTCGTAGGTGAACTGGCCGTCGCAGAGGATGTTGAAGGCGCTCCAGGCTCTTGCGTCGCAACCTCTGACGGTTCCGAAATCGGCCGGGCAGTAGGCGGCGCTGAAGTCGAAGTCCTCATCCTTGCCGTCGAAGTAGCCTTTCTCTCTCGCGAAGGAGATCACGTCAGGGGCGTAGAGGCAGTTCTCAGGGTCGTTCAGCGGGAATGTCTGGATGCGGGCCTGGTTGGCGTGCGAGCAGATGTAACCGTCAGGAATCCTCATGGCCACCCACACGAATCCCTTGCGGATGTTCTTTCCGTCCTTCATCTCGCAGCCCTTTCCGATGAGGTCCATTATCCAGGCCTCGTCCTTGTCCGCTATTGAGAATGTCTCGCCTTCGGAAGCATATCCATATTCATTGGCCAGATCCACGATGACTTGGATCGCTTCCCTTGCCGTGCGGGCTCTTTGCAGGGCAACGTAGATGAGTGAGCCATAGTCCATTATGGCGGTGGTGTCCTCCAATTCAAGCCTTCCGCCCCAGGTCGTCTCGGCGATGATGAGCTGATGCTCGTTCATATTCCCGACTGTCTTGTAGGTGTGCGCGATCTGAGGAATCTGTCCCATCGGCTTGTAGGAGTCCCAATTGATGATGTCGAGCATCGAGCCGGCTTTCCAGTCGGCGGCCGGGTGGAAGTACAGCTCTCCGTAGAGGACGTGCGAGTCCGCCGCGTAGGAGATTATGTTCGAGTTGTCGGTGCTGGCTCCCCTTGTCACGATGATGTTGGTGCAGGCATCAGCCCTGAAGCTTGCCGTGAGCACGCCGAAGGCGGTCAGGAGCGCGTAGATGGTTGAATTTTTAGCCATTTTGCGATTAACGTAATTATTGTTTAAATTTGTTATCCCATTAATAAAGTGTAAAGATATGAAAAATATTTTTCTTGCGGTCGCATGTCTGGTCATTTCGATGCCTTTGGCTTTCGCGCAGCAGAATCCGCCAAGCCCTGAGGAACAGGAGAAGAAACTGTCCGAGTTCATTCAGAAAGAGGTTGACAGACTGGAGATGACGCTAAAGCTTGAGGATTGGCAGGTGTTTTACGTGGACTCCATTCTGAATCATGATTACCGTGCCATGCAGGAAGAGATGAACAACCTGTCCTCGGCCAAAGTGTCTAACTTCGACATCTACACGAGAACCAGTGACAAATGGGCCGAGAACATCTATGTCGCATTCCGTAAGGTGCTTAATGACAATCAGTGGGATAAATATTTGAAGAATGGCGCCGCTCGCGACAAGAAGGCGCGTGAAAAAAGAAAGGCGAAGATGGAAAAGTCTTCCGCCAAACTGCAGGAAAATGATTAACTTTGCAGGAATATTTCGGGAATATTATGAAAGAAGAAATAGAAAAGCTGCTCGCGCATGTCAGCGAGCTGAATTGCAAGACCGCCAAGGAAGTAGAGGAGGCTCGTGTAAGGCTTCTCGGCAAGAAAGGAGAGATCACCAAACTGTTTGATGAGTTCAGGACATACGGTCCGGAGCTCAAGAAGGAGTTTGGCCGCAAGATAAACGAACTCAAGCAGGCCGCGCAGGCCAAGATTGACGAAATGAAAGAGCAGGCGGCTTCGGAGGGTGCGTCTGATGGGCCTAAGGAGGATCTTTCCATGCCGGGGGTTCCTTTTGAACTCGGCTCCAGGCATCCTGTGTCGATTGTCCGTCAGGAGATCGTGGACATATTCAGAAAGTTCGGCTATGATGTGGCCGAGGGCCCTGAGATTGAGGACGACTATCATGTGTTCGAGGCTCTGAATTTCCCTCTGAACCACCCAGCGAGAGACATGCAGGACACTTTCTTCGTGTCCGCAGGCCATCCTGACCCGCTGTTGCTCAGAACGCATACGTCTTCCGTCCAGGTCCGCGCGATGGAGACCATGAAGCTTCCGATCCGTGTGATCTGCCCGGGACGCGTGTTCAGGAACGAGGCGATCTCCGCCCGTGCGCACTGCATCTTCCATCAGGTCGAGGGCCTTTACATTGACGAGAACGTGACGTTCGCCGACCTCAAGCAGGCGATCCTTCTTTTCGCCCGTGAGATGTTCGGGCCGGACACCCAGATCAGAATGCGTCCTTCCTACTTTCCGTTCACCGAGCCGTCGAGCGAGATCGACGTGAGCTGCAACATCTGCCACGGCAAGGGCTGCAACATCTGCAAGGGAACAGGCTGGCTGGAGATCATGGGTTGCGGAATGGTTGACCCTAACGTCCTTGAGGCTTCCGGCATCGACAGCAAGAAGTACAGCGGATTCGCATTCGGAATGGGTCTGGAGCGTATCGCGATGCTCAAGTGGCAGGTCAATGACCTCCGTCACTACTTCGAGAACGACCTCCGTTTCCTGTCCGAATTCAAGACTTCGATCGAGGTTTAGAGCTTTATCGCAATTTTTTTGAAATTATTTCAGAAAAAAATTTGCGAATAAAGAAAAAAGCGCTACCTTTGTAATCCCAAAGCAATGCTACGGGTCACAAGTCTGCGGAAATAGCTCAGTTGGTAGAGCACGACCTTGCCAAGGTCGGGGTCGCGAGTTCAAGTCTCGTTTTCCGCTCCAGAGAGGTCATCCGGAATTCCGGATGGCCTTTTTTGGTGAAATCCCCGACTTGAACTCGCGGTCCGCTCCCCGAGGGAGCTGTCAGCGAAGCAGGCTGAGGGGTAACGTGGAAGTCGCGCCTCCCGCGGCCCGCTCCAAAATGGTACAGGAAAGCTTCTTCCCGTGTACCAATCGCCTTAAAAGTGATGATTGGTACAGGAGAGAGCCTTCCCGTGTACCAATTGCCCTAAAAGAGATGATTGGTACAGGAGAGAGCCTTCCTGTGTACCAATCAGTGTAATTTGAGCCGTTTGTGCAGGGAGAGTGCCTTTGAGGTACGAAAAATCCCTCCTTCCAGTATATGCCGGAAGGAGGGAATGTGTAAGGGGTGTCGGGTCGGAACTGACCACTATCCAGCGGACTGAAACCGACTACTTGTTCTTGATGCAGCGGAGAGACTGACCACCCAGATAGTTGGTGTAGCCGACGGTCGCCCTGCCTTCCATATAGGTCTTTGTGAACGTTGACATGACACCAAAGAACTGAACATTTCCGGTTTTCTCGTTTACAGTGAATCCTGTTGAGCCGAGGATGTATGACATTGACGGCTTGCCGAGATATCCATCTACAGAGCAGTTGGCGGCGGATGTCATTGTCGAAGTGTATTTTCCGGCTGCCGTTGGAGAGGTTTTGTTGATGACTCCAGAGAAAGACCATCCGAAGCCGTCCGCATCCAAGGCTGTGATTTTGGCACCGTTGTAACCTTCATCAAAGTATGCCGCGTTCTTGTCGATGAGCGTTCCTGATTCTCCATTGGCTTTGTTGGAGTTACCGCAAAGAGCCACGAACTCCGCTCTTGTAGGGATGTGCCATCCATCCGGGCAAATGCCTTGCGCGCCTTCGAATGTCGTGTAGTTGTCCTTTGTGACCTCGGCTTTAAAGACGGTAGGGTAGTCATAGAGATAACCCTTTTCAGCAATAGCGGCTGCGTCGGTGGTAGGTTTCCCATCATCTCCAACCGGATTCCAGACACCGTTGCCATCAGCAGGATTTGAAGAAGGAGTCTTTCCTTCCGGCACATAGCGCAGATTCTCGGCCATCCAGGTGCGGCCATCCTTCATCTTGACCGTGCGGTACTTCACGCCGGCATATTCAAGGACACTGCCTTCCTGACGGACAGAGACTTTGACTGAGGTTTCCGCATCGATAGCGAATGTGAGTTCACCTGTACGCTCGGACTCGGTGTTGGCGGCGACAGCGATCTTCACGGTCTGCTCTGAATCGGAGGCCTTGCCGCTTGAAGGGGTGACGGTGATCCAGTCACAGCTGTTCTGAACCGTCCAGTCCTTGTTGGTCTTGACAGTGACCTCTTTCTCGCCTGCCTCAGAGCCGAACTCAAGATCCTTTTCAGAGACGTTGAGGTTTGGCCTTCCGGTCTGGCTGATCTTTATGGTGGCCGGGGCGGCTGAACTGCTGATGTTGACAGTGCATTCGCGGTCCAGTCCGTCATTCTCCAAAACGGTGACGATGATTGTCTCATTGCCGTTGCCGCTTGTCTTGTTTATCGAAACTCAGTCCTTGATGCCGGTTATTTCCCAAGCCGTGTTTGACTCGATGGTGACATTCTTGCTTGACGCGCTTCCGTCGAAGGCAAGACTCTCGGGACTAACCTTGAGGGAAGGATCCTCGTCCTTTGTGCATGCGCCCAGCAACAGGGCGGCCGATGCGAGAAGATAGAAAAACTTTTTCATGATCGTTTGTTATTTGATAAAAACTTGCTAAAACTCGTAACCAATCCTGACAGCGCTTCCCGACCTGTCCGATCCGCCGCAATGGACGATGTCGAACCCGTGGAGCCAGCTGCAGGAGACCTCGGCGTAAAGGCCGCGGGTCTTGCCAATGGAAAAATCGTACCGAAGCGAAAGCGCTGCCCCGAGGCGGGCGGCGTTCTCCCACTCGTTCCAGAGGTTGTACCACGATTCGGGACGGAAAGGAGACGCGCCGTGATCCGCACCTTCGCCGGTCATCCCGGCGGTCTCGTCCCTGAAGCCTTTGAGAAAATCAAGGCCGCACCCAAGCCTGAACCTTCCCAGCCTGAACTGCGCCGCCGCGGAAGCGCTGACAATCTCCTCATTTCCTTTGAATGAATATGGATACACAGCCGACGACAGCTCGTTCCCCTTGGCGTATCCCGCTTCGGCATGAATCCTGTAAAGCCACGACAACTGCCCGGTGCCGTAGAAGGAGTATTCAGTGGCGACTCTCATCCTCCTGCGCTCGAAGATCCGGTTGTGTCCGTAGGTGACGGGAACCGTGACGCCTCCGGAAGAAACCTTGTCGATGACATATTCATTGTTCCACTGCCGGAACCAGTTGTAGCGGATTCTGAATATGTTGGTTCCATTGCCGGTCTCATGTCTGTGGCCAAGGCGCGCGGTGACACTCCGTCCGGGGAACCGGAAGAACGTGTAGGATTTCTCGCCGACCCCTCCACTGGACGCAAGCCATTCAATGTCAGCGTATAATGCTCCGTCTGCCAGAGGACGCTCAATCTGGGCCGAGGCTCCGTAGGAATATTCCTTGACGGCGAATCTGTCAAGTCCGGATTCGGAAAGGTGGATGCCGCTGCCGTTCCAGACCTGCTGGACTCCGTACATCATGCCTTTGTCGAGGAAAGCGTAGTAAGAGTCCGCCGTGGCCGTGCCGATCTGCTCGGCCTGGATGGATTCGGAGTTCTTGCTGAATATCATGGCCGCGCCGACCGTCCACTTGTCCAGTCTCAGTACAGCCGACGGAGTGACGGTCATGTCAAGACGATAGTTGGTGTGCCTGATGTCTTTGCGCTTGGCGTAGTTGTCTGACTCGAAATCCATTTTTGCTCCGACGGTCAGGCGGTCGTTCAAAGGAACTGCTATGCCTCCCGAGAACATGTAGGTCTGCAGGGTCTTGCCACCGGGGGTGAACTCAAGCACATCGACAGGGTAATACCCTGGCCTTATGAACATCGAGCCGCACATGTCTTTTCCCTGTTTCTGGGCGAACGAGAACGAGCCTGTCATCGAGAACCTGTCCAGATCGACCCTCGTACTGGCTGCCGCCCCGGCCTGCCATGATGAGGATGACTCGTAGGAGGGTTTGAAATCTCCTCCGTTCATTCCTCCGTGTAGCTCGGCGTATGATGCCTTGACAGGGGTACCGTTCCTGATGCCGCTGATGTTTCTTCCGTCGTTCCAGAAGCTGTTGTCCTGGATCTTGTCGTAGGCTGTCTGGGCTGACGCCGCGCGAACACTCAGCGCCCAAAGCGCCACGGTCACAAGCGCCGCCCTATTTGTGAAGACTTTGAGTTTCGCGTTCATAGAAATCGTTCGTTGAGTTGTTTGTGTCCTGAAGAACCTCGTAACCTGCCTCAGCCGAGGCCTCCTCGTCGGTTTTCCGGAACAGGGTATGACCTTTGAATGTGTTTGACTGATAGACGAATCCGGCATCTATGGAAGGCATGAGCCTTTTCGTGTTCGATGTGGAGCGCCCGTCAAAGACCTCCACTCCGTCCAGTATCCATCCGGTAGGCACGGTGACCACATAGTCATTGGTGCTGCCTGGAATCTGAATGACATTCTCACTTCTTGACGAGCCTCCGCTTGGAGCGACGAATTCCTGAATTGTCATCCCCTTGGCCTTGAAGATTACGATGACCGGAGATGAGATCGAGACGGCATAAGCATTGGCGATTCCGGTCTTGATCACCAGATTAAGGATATGATCATTGCGGATCCTGTCTCCCGGAGCGGGGTGGTAGGTGGTGTTCGGAAAGTTGTTCGGGCCGTTGTTGTAGCAGACAAAATAGTCAGGATTGTTGAGGTTCACTGAAAGAGGGACATTGACCGTGTGGTCGATCGCACCGTTGATGCAGATGACGGCGTCCTCGCCCGGCTTCAGAGGGAATGTCTTCCCGTCGCCTTCAATCTGCCATACCGCCTGGATGATGGGCACAAAGGGCTTGAACACGGTATTCCCCTCCTCATCCTTTGATGTCCAAGGGTTTGTCGCCGTTGAATTGTAAGGAGAGGCTGTCCCGAAGCAGAGGCTGTCCAGATAGACGGTTTCGTCAATGTTGTTGTGCAGGATCACATACTTGTCCGTCTGGTACGTTCCCTCTTTAGGGGCCATGCTGCATCCTCCGACATAGATTTCTTTGATAACGATCGACCCTCCTTCCGAGCGTTCGAGAGGAAGCGAGATTTCCGAATCTCCGGAGATGGAGACCTTGTCAGCCGTTCCATTGAATATGCTGGATCCTTTTCTGTCCGAAGTGGAGATCAGGTAAAGCCCGTCAGGCAGCCTCATGATCACCTTACCCCCGTCGTCAGTCAGAGCTGAGGAAGAACTTCCGTTCAGGATGTTCTGCACAGAAACGTTGACTCCGGCACGCGCCAGATCCTCGTAGCCTTCCGGCCAGACCGGCTTGATTGTCACGGTGTTGATATCTGAATATGCCGCCGGGATGTCCATGCATCCAAGGCAGGTCAGAGCCATTAATGAATATGTCAATAAACGCTTAAGCCTCATGTTCTTAGAATTTAAGCCTGCAGGTGAGTCCATAGTAGAACGCCGGTGTGAAGATCGCGCTTACCCCGGTGGCATAACTTGTGACGTAACGTCTTGAGTTGGTGAAGTTATTGGCGAAGAACGAGAGCGACACGTGGTCGCCGATCTCCTTTGTTATGCTGAGGTTGGCGGAGAAATAAGGATCGTAGCCATCTTTCGCGAAAGTGTAGATGTTCCCCGAGCGGATGACAAGGCGGGCCAGATCCGGGTTCGAGGCGCAGTCCTCCGTCCAGTCCAGCACGTTCCCTTCCAGATCCATGTACTTGACCGGGTGGATCGCCGTATAGGACTTCCCGTCGTAGATGTCTCCTCCGGTAGGATTGTTGGAATCCTCACTGACCGTGAACGCGTATGTCTTGCCGTCATATTCGGACAGATTCTGAGAGTGCCTCATCAGCGCCGCCTCCAGTCTTACCGTGACGATCAGCCGCGCCTGTGGAATGTGGGTGATCGCAGTGAGGTTCGCGTCGATGTTGTCCGTGGCCTTGCCATTGATCACGGAATTGCCTCCCGCATAGATTCCGACATACTGGTAGGATCTGTCGGCCAGTGAGGTGTGCTGCCAGCCGGTGTTGTAGTAATAATAAGGAGTGTCGTCCACATAGCGGCTGTGGCTGTAGGAGGCGTCCAGCCTGAAGGATGTCCTGATCGGCCTGATCTCCGGGAAATCAGCGGTCAATTCCACTCCGGATCTGCGGATGGATTTTCCGTTGCCCTGAACGCTGGAGTTCACGAACGTGCGGTCGTTCACCTTTGTGTCCATCTCTGTCCAGCTCGCTCCATTGTCTCCGCTCACAGAGATCACACCGGTGTGCTGATCGACCTTGAATGTCGGGTCAGCAGGCATTGTGAAACCGTCAGGGAGCATGCTGATGCGGTTGTTCACAGGTGTGTAACTGTTCTGCATCGCATAAGGATTACGGGTGATGTTGAGGAATCCGACGAGCGACAGTCTCACGCCGCCATATTCAGCGTCAATGCCAATCTCCGAGTTTGAGTTGCTCTGCCATTTCAGGCCGGGGTTGTATTTTATTGAATATGGTACCGTATGATAGGCATAGGCTGCCTGTCCAGAGGTCCCGTAGGATGCTCCGAAGACCTGGATATCACGGTATTCCTGCCTTGGGTAGAGGATGAAGAACGACGGCAGCTTCTGGGTGATGCCCCAACCCCCTCTGATGGCCAGATGCCTGCCCAATGACCATTTGGCGTTCAGGCGAGGGGAGAGTGTCCGCAGGTTGTCGTAGGAGGAGTTCTTGATGAGGACGTTCTCCCATCGGAGTCCGGCGCTGAGGTTCAGCGATGTCTTGCCGATCGGCAGTGTGAGGTTGTCCTCAATGTAGCATGCGGCGTTGTGCATGTAAGGATAGTCTTTGTAAGGCCTTGGACGGTAGCCGTTGGCGGCCAGGGACGGATCTTCATAGTATTCCCCCTCACCGACATTGCCGTCGGCTTTCCAAGTGGCTCCGGCCTTGAGCACGCTTTTGACTTTACCCCAATGCTTCAGCCAGTTGTAGTGAAGCCCGAGGGAGTAGTCCAGCTCCCTTGAGTCCTCGACCAGATCGGAGTAGAAGGTGAGAGGCAGGGCGTCGGCAAGGCTGTAACCCTCCTCGGCATAGTGGACAGATGGCTGCGAGGAACCGTATGAATTATATTCATGAGCCTTAGAGAGCTTGTCATGGTAATAAGCTGAGCCTTCGAGCCTTATGTTTGTCACCCAGCTTTTGTTCAGCAGCCAGAGCAGTTTGAAGTGCGGCGTCAGGACATAGTCCCTGACTTTTGAATATTCATCAGAGAACAGGTCCGGGTCGTTCTTGCTGTTCATGCCTCCAAGGTTGCCCGAGATTCCGGCCTCAAGGCGTAGTCTCTTGGCGAATGTGTTGCTGTAGTCCAGCGTGAAGCCCCTTCTGGTGTAGGATGTGTAAGGCGAGGTCAGCTTCTTTGTGGCCTTGGCCCATTCCATGCTGACGTTGAGGACTCCGTTGCGGTCTCCGAGGTCGAATCCTTTGGACGCGCTGGTTTCGTAGGTCCTTGGGTTGACCGAGAACGTGACGTTGACAGGGGTCTTGCCTTTTTTGGTGATAACGCGGATCATTCCGCTGTTGAGGTCGCCGTATTCGGCCGAAGGCACTCCGGTTATGACCTCCACGGATTCGATGTTATCGACAGAGATGCTTCTCGTCCCCGTTCCTTCCATCTTTCCGAAACTTGCGTTGCCGCCGATGCGCACTCCATCGACCTCTATGGCCGTTCCGAATGCGGCGTTGCCCGCCGTCGAACCTCCGCTGCGGAGAGACAGCACGTTGTTCGTGGTCAGATCCGGATTGATGGTCTTTCCTCCCGGCAGCAGGGCGGAGATGTCGGCCATGTTGGACATCTGGAGATGATCCAGCGCGCCACGTCCGATTTTCTGTGTCGTGTTGATGTTGTCTTTGGATTTCTCCGCTGTCACCACCACGCCTTCCAGCGCCAATGAACTGACAGTCAGTCTGATCTCCAGACCGGTAAGATTCCGCTTCACTGAAATACGCCGGTTCACGTCAACGTAGCCAAGGCAGGAGACATTCATGTCATAGTCTCCCTGCTGCACACCGTCAAGGCTGAACTTTCCGTTGAGGTCGGAAACAGCCCAGAGATAATTTCCGTCCAGCCGGACTACAGCCCCGGCTACAGCCTCTCCGCTCTTGGAGTCCACGACCTTGCCGTTCATCTTGAGCGGTCCGGCGGCCAAGGTTGAGACTGAAAACATCAACAGGGCCACCAGCGTCATTATGAGATTCGATGCTTTCATTTAGAACTGGTTGATTGGCAAACTTACATAAAAATCTGCGATTTTTACGCCCTTCCAATAAGAAAGGAACAGTTTTTTAGAGGAAATATAGTGATTTATCTTATAATGAGTATGGCCGTTCTCCTTTGATTTGCCGATTTTTCCATTGAAAATATCCCGTTTCTGAATAAAAAACGTTTATATTTGCAACCTTAGTAAGCGTTAAAAAATAAGTTGGTAAAGATATGGCGGTAAAAGAAAATAAATTCAATCTTGCGTTCAACATTTTTCTGGTCACGGGAATGTTGCTGGCCGTCACTGTCACGACCATATTCAAACTACAGCAACCGGGTGTGAAGACTTTCATGCTGCTTTTGGCGGCATTCGGCTCCGTGATGGGTGTTGTGAACACGGTGATGTCCGCCAACGGGAACATCCTGACATTCGTGTTCGGCTTCATCGACGTGCTGATCGGCACGATTGTCTATCTGGACAACGGGATAATGGGGAATTTCGCCTTGCACGCGTTCTATTTCCTGCCGATGCAGTTCGTCGGTTTCTGGCAATGGAGCAAGAGGGGAGCGAAGGTGCGTTCCGGGGAGGAAGGCTCGCATTTGAAGGCGCGGCGGCTGACAGGAAGCCAATGGGCCTGGCTGGCTACCGGAATATTCATAGGCATCGCGGCGTTGTACCTTATATTATTATATGTGGACGGAGCGAAGCTTGCCGCTGGAAAGATTGAATATATCGACAAGCCGAAGATCCTCCTCGACGCCGTGGTGATGATTCTGAATATAGCAGGTCAGGTGCTGATGAGCCTTGCTTTCATGGAACAGTGGTACATCTGGATTCTGGTGAATGTCTCATCGATCTCCCTGTGGGCCGTCGCGGTTATGAGCGGAGCAGGTTCGGGCAATGCGGCCGTGATGCTTATAAAGTACATTTTCTATCTGCTCAATTCTCTCAACGGCTTGAGAATATGGCTGAATCTTAGCCGCCGTACCATTTGATTCCTAATGGATTCCATAGAGGCTTGACTGTCTCCTTACTGTTTGTATTTGACAGTATAAGGAGGCAAATTTGGAATATTGACTATTTTTTACTTACTTTGTGACGCTATTTGTTCCCGGATTTGCCCGGTGACAGCCTTAATAGCGTAATTGGCAAGAATATACTTATTTAATTTATTCAATTATGACTGAAGAAGAAATCGTAAAGCAGGTCAAAGCGATTATCGTTGACAAGCTGGGCGTCGAGGAGTCTGAAGTGACTGAGAGCGCCAACTTCACAAATGATCTCGGAGCTGATTCACTTGACACAGTTGAGCTTCTTATGGAGTTTGAGAGAGTGTTCGGAATCAAGATTCCTGATGAGGAGACAAGCACTATCGCAACTGTTAAGGACGCGATCGACAAGGTCAAGGAGAAGCTCGCCGGCAAGGAGGAAGCATAATAATCCTTTGACAGAAAGAATAAAGCCTCGGATCTTGGTCCGAGGCTTTTTCTTTAGATAATCACGGCCTTGACCGAAAAAATAAAATGGCAAATTTTGGTAACGTGCAAAATTTGCCATTTTCGTTTTTTTCGGTCCGCTGCCCCAATCTATTTCTCTGGATATCCTTTAGGAATGGCGAACGTCACTTTCAGCTTAGGCTTCTTGCCATCGGCCTTAGGCCCGCGCAGAACGGCCCGGTAATAACGATCCTTGTCCAACTCTGTGCTGGAAGTCGTTTTGGTGGCCGAAGAAAATGCGTATTGGGCCATTGTCTGATAGTTGTAGTAGTTGTTGTAGTATCCGTAACCACCATAGCCATAGCCACCGTAACCGTACCCATATCCACCATATCCATAACCGCCGTATAGTTGGTTCGCGTATGAAGCGTAAGCCATCTGCTGGTAGTAATTGGCCATTTCCTCAGCCTCCGCGTCAGTTGTGGTCGTCTTCTCGTACCACATGATCAGGAACCAGATGTCGTAGTTTGATAGCTTGCTGTCATCGGTCTTTTTCCGGATGATCTGCTGGACGTGATGCGTGATGTCCGGAGCGTAGTTGCAAAGCGAACGGTTGACTTCACCCTGATTCTCGTCCGACGCGCTAGCGTCAGTCAGACCGGCGAACGTCACTGTCGTGTCCGTGCTGATCTTGATGGTAGGACTCAAGATCTTAGGATAACGGAACATGGTCGTGTAGTCGTCAGGGAAATCGAACGGCATCTCTATCGTGGCCTTGGAGATCAGGGTCGTGGCTGGATTTCCGCCTTTTTTGATGATCTCCTCGTTGACCAGGCGCTGGATCTCCGCCGCCGGAACAACCGGCTTGATTCCGCTTCCTCCCTCGATGTAGATCTTGTCCTCGGCCTTGCCGATAAGATGATCCGACTCGTGGCGGTCAACATTGAACACATATTGCGAAGGCACTGTCTTGGCAGAGATCAGCGAGTCCAGGTCCTGCATCTCGATCGGGCTGAAATAGAACATCAGGCTTGAGTCCCTTCTCTCCCCGTCGAACTCTCCGTTGAAATAGAGTATCGCATAGTTGTCCGTCCTTGTGATGTAGGATGCGCCGGTGCTTTGCTTGATAAGCCTGAGGATGTCCATCTCGTACATGTCGAACCTTCCGCCGTTGCCGGTAGGGTCATCGGTGCAGAGGTATATTCCCGGGAATTTCTTCGCGTAGGTCTTCAGATCCTTCAGGTCATCCTGCGTCATGCTCAGATACTGCTTCCCGTAGTCTTCCGTGAACTCGAATGTCAGAGAATCCTGACCGTTGGCGACAGGAACACCTTTGGTGATCCTCTTGTCTCCATGCTTGACTTCGGCCCTGGAGAAATATTCATTGGTTCCCAGCGGCTCTGTGAGCGCATAGACGTTGACATTCTGGAGGATGTTCGCCTGACTTTCGTCAGCCATGGAGACAGAGTCCACGGCCGCCTTGAACTTGAACCTCTGGAAGACAGGATCCTTACCGAAATCCACTGAGTCCAGCACCGGAACCAGCGTCACCACGCTTCCTCTGCTGAAAAGTCCGAAAGTCTCGTCCCGGATGGCGCCGATGGTGATCCTTCTCGAAGAATAGGCCGTGAGGCTGTCGATGGATTTCATCCAAACCTCATCGAGGTCGAACTCGGCCGTGTGGAAGTCGTATTTCTGGTCGGTGGGAATAAAATCTCCGCCGAGGTTCTGATCCACCCCGACGCAAGACACAAGTCCCGCCAACAGGGCGACTATTGCTGGAAGCTTTCTCATTTACTGCAACTGTTGATAAAAGTCATCGTATTCCTCGATGTAGCGTCCGCTGGCTATCGATTCCTCGTTGAAAGGAAGGGTCGGTATATTCCTGTCCTCGCAGAACTTGACCAATTCAGGATCAATCTCTTTGTCTCCGAATATTATACCGTCTGAATACATGGCGGCGGTTTCAGCAAGATTTATGCCAGTGGCCATCTCCGGAAGCGGGACCTCCGCCGGCTTGATGCCGCCGAACAGCACGTTGTCCTTGAAGGAAGGAGAGAATGTCTCTCCGGCGATCTCGCTGTAGAGGGATGTCACAATCCTGCTCCCGCTGAATATCGGATCTCCGTTGTAGGCCTTCTTGAGGTACAGCGGCACCAGATGCGAGATCCAGCCCTGGCAATGGATGATGTCCGGAGCCCAGCGCAGTTTCTTGACGGTCTCCAGCACGCCTCTGGCGAAGAAGATGGCTCTCTGGCCGTTGTCCTCGAAAAATTTGCCGTCGGCGTCACGTGCGATCTGCTTGCGGCGGAAATAGTCCTCGTTGTCTATGAAATAGACCTGGATCCTTGCGGACGAGATCGAGGCCACCTTGATCACAAGCGGCCTGTCGACATCTCCGATGATGATGTTCATTCCGGAAAGCCGAATCACCTCATGGAGCTGGTTCTTGCGCTCGTTGATGCAACCATAGCGCGGCATGAAAGCCCTTATCTCTTTCTTACGCTCCTGAATGCCCTGCGGCAGGCAACGTCCGATCTTGGAGATCGGCGTCTCCGGCAGGAACGGCATTATTTCCGAATTGACGAATAAAACTCTGTTTACGGGTTTTCCCATGGTAATTTTCTTGTCTTACAAAGGTAATAATTTTTTTTTCATATTTCGATATTTCACTATCTTTGAATCCAATTTGGAGTATTGTGCGAAATGGCGTCAGGTGAAAACAGATTGATACGTCGCAGGCTCGCCGGAGCCTGGCTGTCCACGGTGATCAGCATCAGTCTTGTGCTGCTGCTTGTCGGCGTGGCGGGACTTCTGGTGGCCAACGCCAGAAGTGTCTCCGATTATTTCAAGGAGAACATGCAGGTTTCCGTGCTGATGAAGCAGGAGGTCGGCGATGATGAGGCGATGGAATATGTCTCCGATCTGGACGCCAAGCCTTTCATCAAGAGCACCACGTTCGTGTCGCGGGAGCAAGGGGCCAAAGAGATGACGGATCTTCTTGGCGAGGATTTCCTCAATGTCTTCGAGGCGGCTCCGATTCCTGTCTCAGTGGATGTGACCCTGAAGGCGGATTACGTGTCGTCGGACAGTCTGGAGGTCGTGAAGGATGAGATCATGAAATCTCCTTTGGTCGATGAGGTGGTCTATCAGCAGTCTCTTGTGGACAAACTGAACACCAATCTGCGGAAGATCTCCATGGTGCTTGGTGTTTTCATCGTCCTGCTTCTCTTCATTTCCTTCGTGCTGATCAACAACACTGTGAGACTGAATGTGTTCTCTCGCAGGTTCACGATCCACACGATGAGACTTGTCGGCGCCACGAAGTCTTTCATCCGCGCCCCGTTCCTGGTCCAGGCGGTGTTCCAGGGGCTTTTCTCGGCTCTTCTGGCCACCTTGATGCTTGTCGGGATTCTCTTTTTTGTCAGAAGCGAGTTCGCTCAGCTTTTCGAGGTGTTCAGGCTGGACATGCTTCTGATTGTGATCGGAGTCGAGATTCTTGCCGGCGTGCTGATCTGCGTTGTCAGCACGGCGTTGGTCGTAGGCCGTCTTGTCTCGCTCTCCAAAGATGAACTTTATTGCTAACAATTAATTATTCAGGAATATGTCAGATAACACCAAGATGCCAATCACCGGCAAGGGTCTGCGGATGCTCCTCATGGGGCTTGTAGTGATGGTGGCCGGCTTCGTGCTGATGATGGGGGGAGGAACAGTTGAGCCGGACAATTTCAATTGGGCGATGTTTGATTTCCGCAGGCTTGTGGCCGCGCCACTTGTGATCATCTGCGGGATTGTCATTGAGATCGTGGCCATAATGCGCCGTCCGACAGATTCTGATAACACTGAAAAAGAATAGGCGATGAACTGGTTGCAAGCTCTTCTTTTGGGGATCGTGCAGGGACTGACCGAGTTCCTGCCGGTCAGCTCCAGCGGACACCTTATGATAGTAAGGGACTTGCTGGGCGTTGACGGGGACGGTTTTCTGGATTTTACAGTGACTGTCCATCTTGCCACTGTACTGAGCACCGTCATCGTGTTCTGGAAACCGATCTGCAAGCTTCTGGCGGGATTCTTCAGGTTCAAGTACAACGACGAGACCGACTATGTGTTCAAGATCATCGTCTCGATGGTTCCGATAGCGGTCGTCGGCCTGTTGTTCAAGGACAAGGTGGAAGCGTTGTTCTCCGACAACCTTTTCACTGTGGCTGTGTGTCTGATTGTAACCGCGATCCTGCTGTATCTTTCCGATGTCTCCGGCCGGACTTCCAAACGCGGCGGGCAGGAGCCTCCGGTCAGCGAGGCGCGTAATGGAATATCCTATTGGCAGGCCCTTGTTGTCGGTCTCAGCCAGGCTGTCGCCGTGGCTCCGGGACTGTCCCGTTCGGGAACCACCATCGCCACCGGACTTCTGTGCGGAGTCAAGCGTGAGGTTATGGCGCAGTTCTCGTTCCTGATGGTTCTCGTGCCTATCATCGGGGAGCAGTTCCTGGATCTTCTCAAGAGTCTTTCCGGCGGCGCGGCCCTTGGAGGGGGCCTCAGTCCGGTATGTCTCGTTGTCGGGTTCCTGGCGGCGTTCCTGTCCGGACTTTTCGCCTGCAAGGTCATGATCTCGATAGTGAAGAAGGCCCGGCTGACGTGGTTCGCCCTCTACTGTCTTGTAGTCTCGCTGCTTCTTCTGGTTTTCGCTTAGGAATATTCATAGTACATCATGGCTGACAGAACGCTCGTTTACTTTGTTTCTGATGTCCACCTTGGCCTGGACGTGAACGATCCCGCCGACAGGGAAGCGCGTTTCGTCAGTTTCCTGAAGTCCATCCCGAAGGATCGAGCAAAGTCCCTGTACCTTCTTGGGGACATCTGGGATTTCTGGTACGAGTACCATGATGTTGTCCCGAAAGGGTATGTCAGGGTGTTCGCCGCCTTGATGGATCTGATGGACGCCGGGGTGGAGGTCTGCTTTTTCCAAGGCAACCATGACATCTGGTGCTTCCATTATTTCGAGGATCTCGGTATCAAGATTCTCCAGCAACCTTACGTCACCGAGATAGGAGGGAAAGTCTTCTGCCTCGGTCACGGAGACGGACTCGGGCCGGGACACAAATGGTACAAACTGATGCGCTGGGGATTCCGTAACAAGTTCTTCCAGAGTATATTCAGCCTTCTCCATCCTTACATCGCGTTCCGTTTCGGCAAGGGGTGGTCCAAGAAGAGCAGGGTGGCGAAGAGTCAGGAATATGTATTCAAGGGCACCGATGAGCCGCTGTACAGGTTCGCGGTGGATTTCTCCACGCGAAGGCATATCGACTATTTCGTTTTCGGGCATTTCCATGTGAGCGAGGACCTGGAACTTCCTACCGGAGCCAGGCTTCTCATCCTGAAGGATTGGATGAAGCCTCACTCGTCGAACTTTATCTCTTTCGACACGATGTCCGGGTGCTTGGGCATCTCCCAGAATATCGAATAGTACAGGGCGTCGAACTCGCCTCTCTGCCATTTCTCGACCAGATATTCAGTCATCCTGTCTTCCCCGTTCGGGGCGTAGCTGGATTTGAGGTTCTGTCCGAATATTTTCGCCACGCCTTGCCAGAACCCGGCGGAGACACCGCTTTTGTAGTCCTTTATTATTGAATATGATGATTTCCCTATCTCCCTGTCAACCAGTTTGATGAGCAGTCTGCCCTGTGAGATGGTCATGTTCCTGAGCGGTTTCTCGTAGGCTTCCAGGAGCTCTTTCTGGAGGCGGTTGACATATTTTTCCTTTTTCCTGCGCCTGAGGCTGTTTTGGGCGATGTGCCTGTCGGCCTGGCTTTCCATGTCCTTGGCCAATAGCGCGTAAGGATAAACCTTGTTGAAGTTGTAGACCAGGCGGTAGTACCTCTTCAGATCTCTTTTTGTGCCCCGGTAGCCTTTGGGGAAAATCCACGCTGGGTCTATGCTGTCGTAGTAGGCCGTGTCGCCGTGCTCCACGCGGTATCCCATGTAGCCGGAACGGCCTCGGCCGTTTGTCTGCGGAGGCACATCATCAACTTGACCGGCGGAGACCCCGGTCACCGTCAGCATCCCCGCCAGAAAGCAGGTCATATATGCGATCAGCCTTTTCATTGATTCGCCATGCAAAGTTACGGATCTCTTGAAAAAAGTGTGCCATAATGATGAGCGTTTATAGGCCGTCCGGGGCGCTGTCGAAATTGAAGACAAAAATTTTTTGAGTGAATGTCTAATGTCTTGAAAATGATATGTTTCTTTTGGCGTTTCCGTGGTCGAAAAAGTTGAGAAATTTTTCAATTTATGTTTGAAATTCGTGAATTTTTGCTAACTTTGCAGTCCCAAATTCTAGGGTGTAGTGGCGCAATGCGCTGATATTCAATAGATTTTGGAGAATTTGGAAATTATTAAAGTAGTACAGCAATGTTACAACCAAAGAAAACTAAGTTCAGAAGAGAACAAAAGAACGTGATGAAGGGTATGGCCCAGAGGGGCAACCAGCTCGCGTTCGGTTCCTTCGGTCTCAAGACCCTCGAGAACTGCTGGATCACAGCGCAGCAGATTGAGTCCGCGCGTCAGGCTATTTCACGTTGCATGAACCGTGAGGGACAGATCTGGATCAGGATCTTCCCGGTCAAGCCTTTCACCAAGAAGCCTCTCGACACCCGTATGGGTAAGGGTAAGGGTGATCCTCAGGGATTCGTCGCTCCTGTGACCCCGGGCCGTATCATCTTCGAGGCTGACGGCGTCTCACTCGCCATAGCGAAAGAGGCTATGCGTCTCGCCGCCCACAAGCTTCCTATCGCGACCAAGTTCGTGGTCCGCAGGGATTATGTTGAATAATAAATGGAGAATGAATAATGAAAACATCTGAAGTTCGCGAGATGTCCATTGCAGATCTGCAGGACCGCATCCAGGTTGAAAAGAACAGGCTTTACACGATGAAGCTCAACCACGCCATCTCTCCATTGGAGAACACATCGGAATTCAAGAAAGTCAGAAAGGATATCGCTCGTATGCTCACTATCCTCGCTGAGAAAGAAAATGAACAGAAATAATCATCAGTCTTATGGAAAGAAATCTTCGTAAGGAAAGAATCGGCGTAGTGGTCAGCAACAAGATGGACAAGACCATCATCGTTGCGGTCGAGACCAAGAAGGAGCATCCTCTCTACGGTAAGTTCATCAAGCAGACCACCAAGTTCGTCGCTCAGGATGACAAGAACGAGTGCAGCGAGGGAGATACCGTGCGCATTATGGAAACCCGTCCTCTCAGCAAGACCAAGAGGTGGAGATTAGTTGAAATCGTAGAAAAAGTTAAGTAGTATGATACAGCAGGAAACACGTTTACAGGTTGCCGACAACAGCGGTGCAAAGGAGGTCCTCTGCATCCGTGTGCTTGGCGGTACGCATCATAGATATGCGACAGTGGGCGACCAGATCGTAGTCGCGATCAAGAGCGCTCTTCCTGGCGGCGACGCTAAGAAGGGTTCGGTCTCCAAGGCTGTCGTTGTCCGTACAAAGAAAGAAATCCGCAGACCGGACGGATCATACATCCGTTTCGACGACAACGCGTGCGTTCTTCTGAACAACGCGGGCGAGCTTCGCGGAACACGTATCTTCGGCCCTGTGGCCAGAGAGCTGCGTGAGAACTATATGAAGATTGTTTCACTGGCTCCGGAGGTCCTTTAATCATTGAGAATTATGAAAAAGTTACATATTAAGAAGGGTGACACCGTGTATGTGAATGCCGGTAACGACAAGGGCAAGACCGGAAAGGTCCTGACCGTCATCCCAGCGAAGGATCGCGTCATCGTTGAAGGCGTCAACGTTGTCAGCAAGCACACAAAGCCAAACGCTAAGCAGCCTCAGGGCGGCATCGTAAAGCAGGAAGCGGGCATCCACGTTTCAAACGTCCAGCTCATTGACCCTGCCCAGAACAAGCCGACAAGAGTGGGCTACAAGTTCGTGGACGGAAAGAAGGTCCGCTACGCAAAGAAATCAGGAGAGGAGATTAAGTAACTATGGCAAAGAAAGCTACAAACAAACCGGCTGAAGCGCAGGCGCTTCCTGCAGGATATGTTCCTTCCCTCAAGAAGGTTTACAAAGAGGAGATCGTGGAGAAGCTTATGAAGCAGTTCTCGTACACGACCGTTATGCAGGTTCCTAAGCTCGTCAAGATCACCATCAACGAAGGTATCGGCGAGGCCACTAATGACAAGAAGCTCGTTGAGGAGGCAGCCGAGGAACTCGGCAAGATCGTTGGTCAGAAGGCTCTTCTCACCACTTCGAGAAAGGACGTTTCCAACTTCCGTCTCCGTAAGGGCATGCCTATCGGTGTGAAAGTCACCCTTCGCGACGTGAAGATGTACGAGTTCCTTGAGAGGCTTATCCGCATCTCTCTCCCTCGAATCAGAGACTTCAACGGAATCGCTGAGAAGATGGACGGCAGAGGAAACTACACCCTCGGTCTCAAGGAGCAGATCATCTTCCCTGAGGTGGACATCGACAAGAACCCGAGAATCCACGGAATGGAAATCACTTTCGTCACAACAGCGAAGACCGACGAAGAGGCTCACGCTCTCCTCGCCGCGTTCGGTCTGCCTTTCAAGAAACATAACAACTAAGGAATATGGCAAAAGAATCAATGAAGGCCCGCGAGGTAAAGCGCGCGAAACTGGTTGCCAAATATGCCGCCAAAAGGCAGGCTCTTAAGGAGGCCGGCGACTGGGCAGCGCTTGACAAGCTCCCTAAGAACGCTTCCCCTGTACGTCTGCACAACCGTTGTTCTCTCACCGGCCGTCCAAAGGGCTACATGAGAGCTTTCGGTCTCAGCAGAATCCAGTTCCGTGAGATGGCCAGCAACGGTCTCATCCCGGGCGTAAAGAAAGCTAGCTGGTAACAGTACATATTATTTTATTATTAACAATCGGATATCGGGCGTCCCTCACGGGGCGTCGATCTAAAAAATCAAAAAACAATGACTGATCCAATTGCAGATTATCTTACAAGGATCCGCAACGCCTATCTGGCAGGAAAGAAGATCGTCGAGATCCCTTCCTCAAAGATGAAGGCCGCGATCACTAAGATCCTTTGTGAGAAGGGTTACATCCTCAGTTACAAGATTGTCGAGGGTACCCCTTACAACACCATCAAGATCGCTTTGAAGTATCACCCTCAGACCAAGATGGCCGCCATCAAGAAAATCAAGCGCGTGTCAACCCCTGGTATGAGAGTATATTCAGACGTTGAGAACATGCCAAGGGTTCTGAACGGACTCGGCATCGCCATCCTCTCAACCTCAAAGGGTGTCATCACTGACAAAGAGGCCAAGAACCTGAACGTCGGTGGTGAGGTTATTTGCTATGTTTATTAATATTAAAGAAAAGAATAATGTCAAGAATCGGTAAATTGCCTGTAAGCCTTCCGGACAAGGTGAGCGTAGAAGTTCTCCCTGGCAACGTTGTGAAGGTTAAAGGACCTCTTGGTGAGTTGAGCCAGAAAGTTGATCCGGACATCACAGTCACCATCGAGGATAATGAAATCAAATTCACCCGTCCTACTGACCAGCCAAGACATCGCTCGATGCACGGTCTTTACCGCGCTCTCGTGCACAATATGGTTGTCGGAGTCTCCACCGGTTATCAGACCAAGCAGGAGTTCGTCGGTGTAGGTTACCGTGTGACCGCTCAGGGTCAGCTCCTGACTTTCTCCCTTGGATATTCACACGATGTTCAGCTGATGCTCGCTCCTGAGATCAAGGCTGAGGTTCCGGATGTGAAGAAAGGTGAGAATCCTGTCCTGATCCTCAAGAGCATCGACAAGCAGCTCATCGGACAGGTGGCCGCCAAGATTCGTTCACTCCGCAAGCCTGAACCATATAAGGGCAAGGGTATCAAGTTCGCCGGCGAGCAGCTTCGCCGCAAGGCCGGTAAGACAGCTGGAGCTAAATAATAGGAGGACATAGATATGGCATTGAATAGAATTGAAAGAAGAAGAAGAGTCCATTACCGCATCCGTAAGCATGTCAATGGAACTGCCGAGAGACCAAGAATGGTTGTCTTCAGAAGCAACAAGCAGATCTACGTCCAGGTTGTGGACGATCAGAAAGGCGTGACGCTCGTGGCCGCCGCTTCCAACGACAAGGTCCTTGCCGCCGAGTGCAAAGGCAAGACTGGAATCGAGGCTGCCGCCATCGTCGGAAAGGCGATCGCCGAGCGTGCCAAGGAGAAGGGAATCACCACTATCTCTTTTGACCGTGGAGGTTACCTCTATCACGGTAGAGTTAAAAGTTTGGCCGACGCTGCCCGTGAAGGTGGCCTTATTTTCTAATTGAAAGACTATGGCAAATACAAATGTTAAAAGAGTAAAGACATCTGATCTTGAATTGAAGGACAGATTGGTCGCCATCCAGAGAGTGACTAAGGTCACTAAGGGTGGTCGTCACTTCCGTTTTGCCGCGATTGTGGTTGTGGGTGACGAGAACGGCGTTGTTGGTTATGGTCTTGGAAAAGCCAATGAGGTAACCGCCGCCATCGCTAAGGGCGTTGAGGACGCCAAGAAGAATCTCGTTAAGATTCCTATCATCAACACAACCATTCCACACGAGCAGGAATCCAAGTTCGGAGGTTCTGTAGTGTTCATGAAGCCGGCTGCCCCTGGTACCGGTGTGAAGGCTGGTGGTGCCATGCGTGCTGTGTTTGAGTCAGCCGGTATTCAGAACGTTCTCGCGAAGTCCAAGGGGTCATCCAACCCTCACAACCTCGTGAAAGCCACTGTTGCCGCTCTTACCCAGATGAGGGACGCCTACACTGTGGCCGGTCTCCGTGGCATTCCTATGAGCAAAGTATTTAACGGTTAGGAGGACACACAGTTATGGCAAAACTTAAGATAACACAGGTAAGAAGCAAGAACGGATGCACCAAGAGGCAGATCGCTAATCTGACCACGCTTGGAATCCGCAGGATGCACCAGACCGTGGAGGTCGAGAAGACTCCGGTGACAGAAGGCCAGCTCGCCAAGATCCGTCACCTTGTAACAGTTGAAGAAATCTAATAAGGAGGACGAAGAGATGAAACTGGAAAATTTGAAACCTGCAAAGGGTGCGACTCATAACAGCAAGCGTCTTGGCCGTGGACAAGGTTCCGGAAAGGGTGGTACTTCCACACGTGGTACCAAAGGTGCACAGGCCCGCGCCGGCTACGAACATAAGATCGGTTTCGAGGGAGGCCAGATGCCTATCCAGAGACGTGTTCCTAAGTTCGGATTCAAGAACCCTACGCGAATCGAGTACAAGGCTGTCAACGTGGCTGCCATTCAGGCCCTTGCCGAGCAGCTTGGAAGAGCTGAGATCGGAGTGGAGGACATCAAGGCCGCAGGACTCGCCGACGCCAAGGAACTTGTAAAGGTTCTTGGCAACGGAGAGATCACCGCAGCCGTCACTGTGACCGCGGACGCGTTCTCCGCTTCCGCTGTCTCCAAGATCGAGACCGCTGGCGGTAAGACAATCGTAATCGGCAAATAGCCATGAAGAAATTTATTGAAACAATCAAGAACATCTTCAAGATCGAGGAACTCCGTACGAGACTCGGCTACACGTTCCTTCTCATCCTGGTTTACAGGTTGGGTTGCTTCATCGTGCTGCCTGGTATCGACACGACCCTGCTCGCTTCCCTTCAGGACAGCACACAGCAGGGACTCGTCGGTCTCTTGAATATGTTCTCCGGAGGTGCCTTCGGTAACGCTTCCATCTTCGCGTTGGGAGTGATGCCATACATCTCCGCGTCAATCGTGATTCAGCTTCTGGGCATGTTCGTCCCTTACTTCAGGAAACTCCAGATGGAGGGCGAAAGCGGCCGTAGGAAGATGAATCAGCTTACCAGATACCTCACCATCCTCATTCTCTGCATCCAGGGACCTGCCTACATCGCTTCGATCCATAGCCAGATCCCGGGTGCCGCGTTCCTTGCGGAAACCCAGCTCGGCTGGAGCAGGTTCATGTACAACCTCGTCGCCACCATCATACTTATGGCCGGATCGATGTTCGTCATGTGGCTTGGAGAGAGGATCACTGACAGAGGCATCGGAAACGGTATTTCCCTGATCATCATGATCGGTATCGTCGCCCGTCTGCCTTTCGCTCTCGTCAGTGAGGTCGGTACAAAAGTCAGCACGACAGCCGGCGGCGGCCCTATCGCCCTGATTGTCGAGCTTATCATCTGGTTCCTTGTCATTGTGGCGACCATCGCCCTTGTCCAGGGTGTCAGAAGAGTCCCTGTACAATATGCCAAAAGAGTTGTCGGCAACAGGCAGTACGGTGGTGTACGCCAGTACATCCCTCTGAAGATCAACGCCGCCGGTGTGATGCCTATCATCTTCGCCCAGGCCTTGATGCTGTTCCCGCTTCTGTTCTCGCGCTTTGACGCGACCAGAGGTCTCGCCGCCACTCTCGGTAACTATACCGGATTCTGGTATAACCTGATTTTCGGATTCCTCGTTGTAATCTTCACGTATTTCTACACAGCCGTTACGGTAAACCCTACCATGATGGCCGAGGACATGAAGAAGAACGGTGGATTCATCCCTGGCGTGAAGCCTGGAAAAGCCACGGTCAACTACCTTGACTCAATCATGTCAAAGGTGACCCTCCCTGGCTCAATATTCCTTGCCATCATCGCCATTCTCCCTGCTTTCGCCAGGATTATGGGTGTTCAGGATCAATTCGCAGGCTTCTACGGTGGTACCTCACTGTTGATCCTTGTGGGTGTTGTCCTTGACACGCTTCAGCAGATTGAGAGTTATCTTCTGATGCGTCACTATGACGGTCTGATGAAGACCGGACGTATCAGCGGTCGCTCAGGAATGTAATTTTGATAATCAACAGGATTGATGGTTAAGCCTAAGACAGAAGAGGAAATCGAGCTCTTGCGCGAGAATGCCATACTTGTCTCAAAGACGTTGGCGGAAGTCGGTAAGGTGGTCGCCCCGGGTGTGACAACCGCGAGGTTGAATGAGGTGGCCGAGACTTTTATCCGCGACAACGGAGCCATTCCTAGTTTTCTTGGATTCGAGGGTTTTCCCGCCGCTATATGTACATCTGTCAATGATGTCGTTGTCCACGGTTTTCCGTCGGACTATGTCCTGAAGGAGGGCGACATCGTGACCGCCGACATAGGCACCCTGTACAAAGGCTACAACGGTGATTCGGCTTACACTTTCCCGGTAGGGGAAGTGGACGCCGAGACCCGTAAGCTTATGGATGTGACCAAGGCTTCGCTCTACAAGGGCATCGAGGCGGCGGTCGCCGGCAACAGGACAGGTGACATCGGACACGCGGTGCAATCGTACGCTGAGTCATTCGGCTTCTCGGTGGTCCGTGAACTTGAAGGACACGGTCTCGGGAAGGAGATGCACGAGGCGCCGGGCGTTCCGAACTACGGGCGTCAGGGGCACGGGTGCAGACTTGTGGATGGAATGGTCATCTGCATCGAACCAATGATCAATGCAGGCGGCAGAGGAGTGTATGTGGCCAGAAATGGTTGGGCTGTACACACTTCCGACCACAGGAACGCGGCTCACTATGAGCTTACGGTTGTTGTTCGTAAAGGCAAGGCGGAACAACTGTCAACATTTGATTATATAGAAAGTACTGGTAAATTTTAAAGTGTTTTTTCAATGTCCAAACAAGTAGCGATAGAACAAGACGGAAAAGTGATCGAGACTCTTCCTAACGCGATGTTCAAGGTGGAGCTTGAGAACGGTCATGTCCTTCTCTGCAACATCTCCGGCAAGATGAGAATGAATTTCATCCACATCCTCCTTGGAGACAAGGTGAGGGTTGAAATTTCACCTTATGATTTGACTAAGGGAAGAATATCTTTCAGGTACAAATAAAAATATTCACGATATGAAAGTCAAAACATCCATCAAGAAGCGCAGTGATGATTGCAAGATCGTCAGACGCAAAGGCCGTCTTTATGTCATCTGCAAGAAGAACCCTAAGTTCAAGATGCGCCAGGGATAACAGTAGTTTGTAAAACAAATAAAGTTTAAGATAAATTATGGCAAGAATAGCCGGTGTTGATTTACCGAACAACAAAAGAGGTGAGATAGGTCTCACCTACATCTACGGTATCGGCCGCAGCTCCGCGAGAGAGATTCTCGAGAAGTGTGGAATCGATTACGACATCAAGGTCGGTGAATGGAACGACGATCAGGTAGCCGCTATCCGTACCCTCATCACTGAGGAGTACAAGATCGAGGGTGAGCTTCGTTCCTCCGTCCAGATGAACATCAAACGACTGATGGATATCGGTTGCTACAGAGGTATCCGTCATCGTATCGGTCTTCCTGTACGCGGTCAGAGCACTAAGAACAACGCCCGTACAAGAAAGGGTAAGAAGAAGACCGTCGCAAACAAGAAGAAGGCGACCAAGTAAAACCAGATGAATTATGGCAAAGAAAACAACATCATCAAAGAGAGTTGTCAAGGTTGAGGCTACGGGCCAGGCCCATATTTCATCAACCTTCAATAACGTGATCATCTCCCTGACCAACAACCAGGGACAGGTGATAAGCTGGTCCTCAGCCGGTAAGAGCGGCTTCAGAGGTTCCAAGAAGAACACCCCGTATGCCGCCCAGGTGGCTGCCGAGGATGCCGCGAAGACCGCTTTCGACGCAGGTCTCCGTAAGGTGAAAGTCTTCGTCAAGGGTCCTGGCGCAGGCCGTGAGTCCGCCATCAGAACCATCAACAACGCGGGAATCGTTGTCACAGAGATCGTCGATGTGACCCCGATGCCTCACAACGGATGTAGACCAAAAGGCCGTCGTAAAGTCTAATCAATGAATTAAAACAAAAATTACTATGGCAAGATATATTGGTCCAAGCACTAAGATCGCCCGTAAGTTCGGCGAGCCTATATTCGGAAGCGACAAGGATTTCGAGAAGAGAAACTATCCTCCGGGACAGCATGGTCTGGCGGCGAAGCGCAAGAAGCAGCGTGAGTATGGAATCCAGCTCAAGGAAAAGCAGAAGGTAAGATACATGTACGGCCTTCTCGAGCGTCAGTTCCACAACACCTACCTCAAGGCTTCAAAGATGGCCGGTCTGAGAGGTGAGAACCTCCTCCTCCTCCTTGAGTCAAGACTTGACAATGTTGTTTACAGAATGGGCATCGCTCCTACAAGAGCCGCCGCGAGACAGCTTGTCAGCCACGCTCACATCACCCTTAACGGTGAGGTCTGCAACATCCCGTCCGTTCAGGTGAAGCCTGGCGATGTCGTTGCGGTGAGAGAGCGCTCAAAGAGCCTTGAGGTCATTCAGAAAAGTGTTGCCTCAGCGGCGAAATATTCATGGATCGAGTTTGACCCTAAGGCGCTTTCAGGCAAGTTCCTGAATCTCCCTGCAAGGGCGGACATCCCTGAAAACATCAACGAACAGCTCATCGTCGATCTGTACTCTAAGTAATAGTAACACCCAAAAAGAATTAATATGGCAATCTTGGCATTTCAGAAACCGGACAAGGTGATAATGCTCGAAGGCACAGACACCGTCGGCCGTTTCGAATTCAGGCCTCTTGAGCCTGGATACGGCACGACCATCGGCAACGCTCTCCGCCGCATTCTTCTCGCCTCTCTGGAAGGTTTTGCTATCAGTCAGATCAGGATTTCAGGCGTGGACCAGGAGTTCGCGACCATTCCTGGTGTGATCGAGGGAATGCAGGACATCATTCTCAACCTCAAGGAAATCAGGTTCAAGAGAATGGTCGATTCTGTGGACTCCGAGGTAGCGAACATTGTGATTAGCGGTAAGAATGAATTTACCGCGGAGGATATTTCTAAAGGATTGTCTTCTTTCAAGGTGTTGAACCCTGAGCAGCACATCTGCTCACTCGAACCGTCAGTCACCCTCGAGATCTCTTTGACTATCACCAAAGGCCGTGGATTCGTTCCCGCCGATGAGATGAGGGAGGAAAACACACCGATAGGAACCATTCTTGTCGATGCCGCCTACACTCCTATCAGAAAAGTCAACTGGGTCATCGAGCCTTGGCGTGTCGAGCAGAAGACCGACTACGAGAAGCTGAACCTTGAGATAATCACAGACGGATCTATCTCTCCGAATACGGCGCTTCAGGAGGCGGCCAGTATCCTGATCTATCACTTCAAACTTTTCACGGATGACAAGAAGATCTCCATTGAGAGCGCCGTTGAGTCCGATTCAAAGGAACTTGACGAGGAAAGCCTCAGGATGAGACATCTCCTTCTCACCAAACTTTCGGACATGGGACTCTCTGTCAGGGCCTACAACTGTCTGAAGGCGGCTGACATCGACACTTTCGCGGATCTTGTTTCCTATTCAAGGAATGAGCTCATGAAGTTCAGGAATTTCGGAAAGAAGTCTCTTAACGAGATCGATCAGCTCGTGGAGAAGATGAAGCTCCAGTTCGGGATGGATGTAAGAAAATATAATATTGAACCCAAGAAAAAGAACGCATAGAAATGAGGCACAATAAAGCAATCAATCATCTTGGCCGCAAGTCCGGCCACCGCAAGGCTCTGTTGTCCAATATGGCGAATTCTTTGATCCTGCATAAGAGAATCACCACAACTGTGGCAAAGGCTAAGGCTCTCAAGTCTTACGTTGAGCCTCTTATCACCAAATCAAAGGAGGACACGACTCATTCCCGCAGAACCGTTTTCAGCTATCTTAAGAACAAAGAGGCTGTCAAGGAGCTCTTCGGAGTCGTTTCAGCGAAAATCGCTGATCGTCCAGGTGGCTACACCCGCGTGCTCCACTTAGGCTTCCGTCAGGGTGACGGTGCCGACATGGCACTTATCGAACTCGTTGATTTCAACGAGGCCGCTCTCACCGCCAAGAAGGAAGAGAAGAAGTCAACACGTCGTAGCCGCGCCAAGAAGGCGGACGCTCCTAAGGTTGAGGAGACACCTGCCGAGGCTCCTGTTGAGGAGGCTCCTAAGGCTGAGTAATGGCCTTGACAGGCACAATCGAGATGGCGACCGCAACGCGGCCGCCATTTTTTTAATCTTTTTTTATGTTCGATAGGATAAAGTAACTACATTTTTCTTATATTTGCGGTCTGAAAGGGTTCCAAGAGCCCTTTTTTTGGAGGATAATATCTAAATCGTTATAACTAATCAGTTTATGAATTGTCTGTTCTATTTTGTACCAGTGGCTTCTGTGATAGCCCTCTTCTTCGCATGGCTCTTCTACCATCAGATGAAGAAAGAAAGTGAAGGTACTCCAACAATGAAGGAAATCGCCCAGTATGTTCGCGAAGGCGCAATGGCATACCTGAAGCAACAATACAAGGTTGTCGGCATAGTGTTCATTATCCTCGCTGTCCTGTTCAGCGTTCTCGCGTTCGGTTTCGGGGTGCAGAACAAGTGGGTGCCTTTCGCGTTCCTGACGGGAGGTTTCTTTTCCGCTCTCGCCGGTTATGTCGGCATGAGGACCGCTACCTACGCTTCGGCCAGAACCGCCAACGCTGTCAGCAAGTCCCTTAACTCAGGTTTGAAACTCGCTTTCCGTTCAGGTGCTGTCATGGGTCTTACCGTAGTAGGTCTTGGATTGCTTGACATCTCTATCTGGTGGGTGATTCTGAACGCCTTTGTGCATGAGGCCAGTGAGTCGCAGACCCTTGTTGTCATCACGACCACGATGCTCACTTTCGGAATGGGAGCCTCTACCCAGGCTCTTTTCGCCAGAGTCGGCGGTGGCATCTACACCAAGGCTGCTGACGTGGGTGCGGATATCGTCGGAAAGGTGGAACAGGATATTCCTGAGGACGACCCAAGAAACCCTGCCACAATCGCTGACAACGTGGGTGACAACGTGGGTGATGTCGCCGGAATGGGTGCGGATCTTTACGAGTCTTATTGCGGATCCGTCCTCGCCACAATGGCTCTTGGCGCCTCCGCGTTCTTTGGTGACGTGGATGCCCAGATGAGGGCGATACTCGCGCCTATGATGATCGCCGCGATCGGAGTGGTCCTCTCTATCATCGGAATATATGCCGTAAAGACAAAGGAGGGAGCGGGACTTCAACAGCTTCTCAAATCGTTGAGCGTAGGTACGAATCTAAGCGCCGTCCTGATAGCGGTGCTCACTTTTGTGGTGTTCTATATGCTCGGTTTCGGCAACTGGTGGCAGCTCAGTCTTTCAGTGATCGCCGGACTCCTTGCGGGAGTCATCATCGGCAAGGCCACTGAATATTACACCTCTCACTCCTACAAGCCTACACAGAATCTTGCCGAGAGTTCACAGACCGGACCGGCTACCGTGATCATCAATGGTATCGGACTTGGAATGATCTCCACGTGCATTCCGGTCGTGACCATCGTTGTCGCGATTTTGATCTCTTACCTTTGCGCCACAGGGTTCTCCTTTGATCCTGCCTACATCAGCAATGGCCTTTACGGAATCAGCATCGCCGCTGTAGGTATGCTATCGACCCTCGGAATCACCCTTGCGACAGACGCTTACGGCCCTATCGCCGACAACGCCGGCGGAAACGCCCAGATGAGTGAGCTGGATCCTGAGGTGCGTCATCGCACGGACACCCTTGACGCGCTTGGCAACACGACAGCCGCTACCGGAAAGGGATTCGCGATCGGTTCCGCTGCCCTTACAGCGCTTGCTCTCCTTGCCTCCTACATCGAGGAAATCAAGATCGGCCTCCAGCACGTCGGTACGGCTGTTCTTCAGGTCGGAGACAAGGTTGTCAATGTGGCCGAGGCCACAATCCCGCAAATCGTGGACTATTATCAGGTCAACCTGATGAATCCGCGTGTCCTTGCCGGAGTCTTCATCGGTGCCATGATGGCTTTCCTGTTCTGCGGAATGACGATGAACGCCGTTGGACGCGCCGCACAGAAGATGGTGGTCGAAGTTCGCCGTCAGTTCAAGGAGATCAAAGGCATCCTTGAAGGCAAGCAGCGTCCGGATTACAAGCGCTGTGTGGAGATCTCCACAAAGGCCGCGCAGCATGAGATGGTTGCTCCGGCGCTTACAGCGATCATAGTTCCTGTCGTTGTTGGTATCATTCTTGGAGAGGCAGGTGTTATGGGACTTCTCATCGGTGGTCTTGGCGCGGGATTCATTCTCGCCATATTCCTTGCCAATTCAGGTGGTGCCTGGGATAATGCCAAGAAATATGTCGAGGACGGTCACTTCGGAGGTAAAAACTCTGTCAATCACCACGCTACGGTTGTGGGTGACACAGTTGGAGATCCATTCAAAGACACGTCCGGACCATCCCTGAACATCCTCATCAAACTGATGAGCATGGTCTCTATCGTGATGGCAGGACTTATTGTCATGATTCACGGTTAATGAATATGACGAATTTACAGTAATACAAAGAATGAAAAAAGTTACCATTAGAGATGTGGCGAGAGAAGCCGGGGTGTCAGTCACCCTGGTTTCTTTCGTGATGAATGCGAAAATGGGCAAGGATGGTCGTCTTGACTGTCCAGTCAATCCCGACACTGCTGAACGTGTCCTACAAGTCGCCAAAAGGCTTGGTTACAGGCGTAACAATGCGGCGGCTTCACTCAGAAGCGGCCGTTCCCACTCCATTGCGGTGATTGTCTCAGACATCGCTAATCCATTCTACGCCGAAATCTGTAGAAACATAGAGAATATAGCCTATAAGGATGGCTATACCGTAATCTTCGCCAGTTCCGAGGAGAGCCCTCAGAAACTGTCGCACCTTGTGGAAACGATGGTCGGCTACAATGTCGAAGGACTTATCGTCGCTCCTTGTCTCGGTGGCGGGCCCGCTCTCGCGAGGGCTCTGAGCATCGGTATACCTACTGTCTTGATTGACAGGGACATGCCGGGCGAGGAGTTCGGGCGTGTTCTGATCGATAACGTCGATGCCGGAAAGATGGCTACAAAATATCTTATACATCAGGGCTTCGGCAAGATCGAGATGCTCACCTATAAGTCCGGGGTGACCAGCCTTACCGACAGGGAGACTGGGTATGCCCTGGCTATGGAGGAGGCCGGATTAAAGGACGAGATCAGAATCCATAAGATTGATTACGAGGCTGAGGTTGCCAAGAAGGACGCCATAGATGTTTTCCGTGACGCAGCCAGGCGTGGGGTCGAGGCGTTCATCCTGCCGACAAAGAGAATCGCCATGTATGGATTCAACGCTCTTAATGTGTTGGGTCTCAGCATGCCGAAAGATTTCTCGTTCGTTTGCTTTGATGAAAGCGATGTCTATGAACTGAACAAACCGGTTGTCCCTCACATCATCCAACCTCTCTCTGAAATCGCGTTCAAGTCATTCGAACTGTTGCAGAAGATGATTGACAACAAGGTTACAGAGGAAGAAAAGACCTCCCTGCTCAATGTCAAACTTGTGCTGGGAGGACGTTTCGGTGGAGAATCGACGCAAGCGTCGTTCTAGATAGTCGTATTGTAGATTTTTTCAGCTTGAGCCTTGCGGTAGGCATCCAGCTTTTCAGAGACCGAAGTGTCTTGGAGGGCGAGGATCTCTGCCGCAAGGATTGCTGCGTTCTTGGCTCCTCCGATCGCGACGGTGGCCACCGGAATGCCTGTCGGCATCTGTACCATAGACAGAAGTGAATCAAGTCCGCCAAGAGCCTTGGTCTGCATAGGCACTGCTATGACCGGCAATGTCGTAAGCCCTGCGGCGACACCGGCCAGATGGGCGGCGCCACCCGCTCCGGCGATGACGACTCCGAATCCGCGGCCTTTGAGCCCCTTTGTGTACTCAAACATCAGTTCCGGGGTCCTGTGGGCGCTGATCACCCTTTTCTCGAACTCGATCCCGAAATCTGAAAGAATCTGCTCGGCCCCTGACATGACATCGTAGTCACTCGTGGAGCCCATGATAATCGCTACTTTAAGCATAAAATTTATTGAATATTTTATAATACTTCCGTCCAGTGTATCTTGATATTATCCTTCTCCATCCCCCTGAACCAGGTCATCTGCCGTTTGGCGAACTGATGGATGGCGTTGGCCAGAAGAGTGCGCATTTCCTCGAAAGTCAGGATGCCAAGGACGTATTGGGTGACGAACTTGTACTCAAGCCCGTAATAGACAAGATCTTCTGCCATGATTCCGCTGTCCAGAAGGCCTTTGACCTCCTCGATCATCCCACCGGCCAGCCTTTCGTCAAGCCGCCTGTCAATTCTTGCGACCCTCTCCTCACGGCTCACCAAAGTTCCGATATAATATGGGTTCTTCGGCATAAAACCGGTCCGCTTCACAGGATGCTCCCGTTCGTACATCGCGACTTCCAAAGCTCTGATTATCCGTCTCTTGGATTGCAGGACTCCCTGGTCTGGAAGTGACCCGTAGCCGCTCAGCTTGGCGATCAGGATCTCCGTGTCGTACTGCTCAAGTTCCTCCCTTAACTCTTCATTCGGCGGAACCTGAGGCAGGGTGTATCCACAAGTCGCGGCCTGGATGTAAAGCCCGGTGCCGCCGCACAGAATCGGGGTCTTGCCCCTGTCACGTATGTCTTTGTAGGCATATTCAAAAGCCTGCTGCCATTGGTAGAGGTCGAATCGCGTCCCGGCGGGCACGATGTCTATCAGGTGGTAGGGGACATCGCCATATTCATTCAAATCCTTTCCGGTACCGATGTCCATTCCGCGATAGACCTGACGAGAGTCGGCGGAGAGGATCTCCCCGTTGCCGCACTTGCGCGCCAGATCCACGGCATAGCGGGTTTTCCCGGAGGCCGTCGGCCCGAGCACGACAATCAGATCAATGGCTCCGGAGGCATATTCATTGAATATGCTCCCGAAGTCAATGTTCTCTGGTTCAGGCAGTGGAGCCGGGGGAGGGATGGGGATTGCCTCCCGCAGCTTGTTCTGAGGTTTTCTGCTCATCCGTTAGTAGCCGAAGATTTCCTCAAGGGTGAGATCGGTGACAGGGCCGAGCGAGCCGATGAAGTCCATGTCTAACCCTTCTTTATTGCCGAGGAATCCATAGACGTATTTGCGTCCCTTGATCCACTTCTCCTGGAAGGCCTTGACATCGGCAAGGGTCATGTCCTGTACCTTCTCGAACACTGCTTTCTCACGGTTTTCGGTGAGGCCATAGTCTTGGAGGTCAAGATATTTGTAGAGAACGTTGATGCCGGTTGTCCTGCTGGAGCGGATGCTGGCCAGCAGGGAAGTCTTGGCCACATCGAAGGCCTTTTCGGACTCAGGCATGTCGTTGATGATGCTGGCGAACGCCTCGATTGCCTCTTGGGCTTTCTCGTTCTGTGCGGCGATGAAAGCGTAGAACATGTAGTCACAATCCTTGTAGCCAAGGTCGCTGAGGTAGGCGGCCGCTGAATATGCAAGGCCTCTGGCCTCACGCATCTCCTGGAAGACGATAGCCCCCATCCCGCTGCCGAAATAGGAGTTGAACATCCTTACTGCGGGATCATTGGCCACATTGAACTTTTCCCCTCTGTCAGAATACTGCAGGTAATAGAACTGGTTGGCGTCGTAAGGAGCGATGAATACCTCGCTCGAGGTCACCTGCCTTGCCTGTGGATGAATCCTCTCAAGTGGCTCCGGATTCTCGCTGATCTTGTGGTGCTCCGCGATCATATTCTTTGCTGTCGTCTCATCTGACGGGCCATAGTAGAGGATGTCGTGCCTCTTGGTGTACAAGTCTCTGACTGCCTGAAGAAGCTCATCGGAGGTCAGGGCCGCGATCTGTTCGTTTGTGAGGGTGGTATTCCTTATGAACTCAGGACCGTAGAAAAGGTACTTCTGAAGCGCGCTGAAGCAGGCTCTCTGGCTCAGCTTGCTGTCTGAGCGACTTTTGAATATGTCTGATTTCAGTCCCGCAAGGATAGCCGTGTCCGGCTGTGCGTTGAAAATCAGATCCTCCACGATGTCCATTGCCTTGCCGACATTCTTGTCAAGTCCGCTCACACCAATGCTGGATTGGGTCGGGCCACATGAAAGTCTCTGGTAGCAAGCGAGTTCGTACAGCTCTTTCTTGATCTGCTCGGCTGTCCTGGTCGGAGTTCCGAGGTAGCCCAGATAGTCGAACGCCAGATCGAGTCGAGGGTCGCTTTGGGTTCCGCGGTCAAACACGCTGGTCAGAGTAGTGACGTCATTGATTTCGTTCTTCTTGTAGAGAAGCTCGATGCCTTCGGCCACGCTGCCCTTGGACATATCCTTGATGAAGTCCACGAACACCGGCTCGATAGGAGTGACCTCAGTGTTCTGGATCTCGGTCAGGAACTCGCTCTGCTTGTCACGGTTGGTCTCGATCGGAGTGATGGCGGGAGCTGCGATCTTCTTGATGTCTTTGTCCTCTCCGATGCGTTTATAGACAGCCACATAACTGTTCGCTCCGAGATATTCGTTGGCCCAGTCCACAATCTGCTGTTTTGTGATTTTCTCCAGCCTTTGCATCTGGAGTGCGTCATCCTTCCAGTTGTGGCCGTTGATGAATGACTCCACGAAGCTCATAGCCATGTCCTCGTTGCTTTCAAGCTTGCGCATCTCCGAGAGCTTGTAGTTGTCTAAGATAGATTGGATCAGGCTTTCATCGAAGTCTCCGGAGCGGAGTTTTGCCACCTGTCCTAGCATGAGGTCGCGGACCTCGTCAAGGGTTTGTCCCTCACGAGGATAGCCGACGAGAAGGAACTCGCCGTAGTCAGGACGGGTGTAGTTGAATCCGTAGAATCCGTTTACTTTCTGCGCCTGGATCAGGTTGAGGTCGGCAAGACCTGCCTGTCCGTTGTAGAGGATGTCGCCGACAAAGTCTCCGACCTCGCTTCTGAGAAAGTCGTTTGATCCCGGGACTCTCCAGCCCATCATCACGAACTCGGCGTCGAGTCCGTAAACGTCTTTCTGGACAGGAGCGGTGATGGCCTGCTCAGGCTCATATTCAAGGTACTTGATGTCAGGATTCGGCTTCCATTCCCCGAAATATTTCTCGATTGTGGCGACGAATGTGTCCGGGTCGAAGTCTCCGGACACGCAGATGGCCACGTTGTTAGGCACGTAGAAGTTCGCGCGGTAGTTCTCGATGTTGACGATCGAAGGGTTCTTCAGGTGCTCCTGGGTTCCGAGGGTTGTCTGGAGTCCGTAAGGGTGGTGAGGGAAGAGAGCCAGGTCAATGGCTTCCATGGCCTTGCGGTTGTCCTGCGTGAGGCTCATGTTCTTCTCCTCATAGACGGCCTCAAGCTCTGTGTGGAATCCTCGGATCACCGGGTGCATGAACCTGTCGGCCTCGATCTTCGCCCAGTTGTCGATCTCGTTGGAAGGGATGTCCTCCTGATAGACCGTCATATCATTGGAAGTGAAGGCGTTGGTGTTGTCGGCGCCGATGACGGCCATCAGTTTGTCATATTCATTAGGAATGGCGATCTTGGACGCCTCGTAGCTGATCGAGTCTATCTGATGGTAGATCGCCTTGCGCTCCTCCGGGTCGGTCTTTGTGCGGTAAACCTCGAAGAGGGCCTTGATGGAGTCGAGCATCGGCTTCTCGGCGGCGTAGTCGGAGGTTCCGAAGCTCTCCGTGCCCTTGAACATCAGGTGCTCAAGGTAGTGGGCGAGTCCTGTCGTCTCCTTCGGATCATTCTTGCTGCCGACCTTGACCGCGATGTAGGTCTGCACGCGCGGAGTCTCCTTGTTGACGGTCATATAAACCTTCAACCCGTTGTCAAGGGTGTAGATCTTTGTGTTTAAAGGATCTCCCTTGACCGTCTCGTACTTGTACTTCACGCACGATCCCGCAAGGAACATCGCGATGACGGCCGTCGCCGCCAGAATAAGTCGTCTTTTCATAATATTGAATATTTAAATATATTCGCCCTGAATGGCTGTAATTGACAAACTTAAGCATTTTTGGCCGCAACACCAAGAAAAGTGATTATCTTTGTGGCCTATGAATATTACCCTCGCCTCGGAGTGCGCCTGGAAATGTAGTGAAGTGGTTCACAGTCGCGGAGGTAATCCGCTGAAAATAAATCTTGAATATTATGGCAAAGCAGAAAGAGCATAAAGTTGAGATACGCAACCGTAGGGCCTCGTTCGACTACGAGTTCCTGGAGACCTACATCGCTGGAATATCCTTGGTCAGCACTGAGATCAAGTCAATCCGTATGGGCAAGGCCTCGTTGGTGGATTCGTTCTGTTATTTTGTAGGCAACGAGTTGTTTGTCAAGGGGATGAACGTTGCCCAGTACTTCTGGGGCTCCTGGGGGCAGCACGAGCCGATGAGGGACCGCAAGCTCCTTCTGACCAAGCGTGAGCTCCGTCACCTACGTCAGGCCGTCAAGGAAAAAGGCCTCACCATCGTCGCCACCAAGCTCTTCATCAACGACAACGGCCTCGCCAAGCTCGTCATCGCCCTAGCCAAAGGCAAGAAGATCTACGACAAGCGCGCCACCATCAAAGAGAAAGACCTCCGCCGCGAGCTTGACCGCGGGGAATAGGTTGCGGTTACAGCCCTTGTCGAAGCGACTTTGTGCGGAGGCGGCCAAAGAAAAGTCATTCCCGAATTTTTCACGTTACAAAAATTCAGGAATGACTTTTCTCTTGTCCGCAACGTTGACATTATCGGGCATAAAAATTCAACGTTGATTTCTTTGGGTGTAAATGATTGATATAGTGGGTTTAACCAGTAAAACCCTATGCTGTCCCGCAAATTTTAAACAGTAAATTCCCACCTGTTCCCAAAATTTAGTCTCTGTTCCGGTGCTGAAAAGTTGCGGAGTATTTTGTCTAAAAGTTGCGGAGTATATCTGTGCGCTATAGTTAAATGACTATTTGTACCAAATGGACAAAAAGATGCCGTTGGTACAGGAGACGTGCTTCTGGTGTACCAACGAGGACAAGACATCAGTGTCGGGCCAGTGGAAGGAAACTGTGGCAGAACAGTAGGTGACATTCCTGATTCACGTTCATCAACTTTGGTGCGTGGCATTGTCAGTTCAGATCCAAGAGGCTATTATTCCGGGTGAAAAAATGGTGGTTATACACCCGGAGAGACAACCCTGATTGGAGTCGGGTGCGGAAAGCCACTTTTTTCACCCGATGCATAAGCCCGGAATCTTCCGCCACACCTTATTTTATTTTACGATGGGGATTAGGTCCTTTACATACAGATTCTTGCGCAGGACTATCAGCGATGCACAATTGTTTAAATATCAGCATACTAAGAGAAATATTGGCCAACTCCTATATAGTACCCTTTGTTTTTTCATCGACAGGAGCAATATCATCAGTTTGTGCTCCTATGGCAGAAATGAATTGTCTTGAATTGGATCGAGCACAAAGCATCAAACAAGACAATGCCGGTGGCGACCATTTTTCAGGGAGCCACCGGCCTTTTGTCTTGTTGATGCTTCCAAGCGATATTCATTCATTTATGAATATCATATAAGCGATTAAAGGTTGAAGGCTTTCTTGATGGCATCGACAGCGTCGAGCTTTTCCCATCCGAAGAACTGGACGAGTTTGTCGGTCTGGTGCCCTGGCTTACCGACCTTCACGGTCTTGGTGTACGGCTTGCGGCCGAAGTGGCCGTAGGCGGCGGTCGGTTCGTAGATAGGGTTCTTGAGCTCGAACTTGCGGATGATCGCGGCAGGGCGGAGGTCGAAGAGTTCCTCGATCTTGCGGGCGATCTCGGCGTCAGGCACTATGCCGGTTCCGTAGGTGTCCACGAATATGCTTACCGGCCTTGCCACACCGATAGCGTAGGCGACCTGGACAAGCATTTCGTCAGCGACACCGGCGGCGACCATATTCTTTGCTATGTGCCTTGCCGCGTAGGCAGCCGAACGGTCAACCTTGCTCGGATCCTTGCCGGAGAACGCTCCGCCGCCGTGCGCGCCCTTTCCACCGTAGGTGTCCACGATGATCTTCCTGCCGGTGAGGCCGGTGTCTCCCGCAGGGCCACCGATCACGAACTTGCCGGTCGGATTGACGTGCAGGATGAAATCGTCCTTGAACAGGGCGGCCGTCTGAGGGTTGAGGGCCGCCTTTAACTTAGGCAGGAGGATATTCCTGACATCAGCCTCAATCTTGTCGTGCATCGCCTGGTCAACCTTGTCCTGGCCGAACTGGCGGACCGCCTCTGAATATGTGATATTCCCGAGTCCTTCGGCCACGAAGTCGTCGTGCTGGGTGGAGATGACGATCGTGTGGACCCTTACAGGGTGGTGGGACTCGTCATATTCAATGGTGAACTGGGACTTGGAGTCAGGCCTTAGGTAAGGCATCTGCTCCGGAGTGTTGTGGCGTATGTCCGCCAGCGCCTGGAGGGCGATCTGCGAGAGGTATAGCGGAAGTGGCATATAGTCCTCCGTGTCCTTGCAGGCGTAGCCGAACATCATTCCCTGATCGCCGGCTCCCTGGTCCTCAGGGTTCTCACGCACCACGCCGCGGTTGATGTCCTGGCTCTGCTCGTGGATTTCGGAAAGGACTCCGCACGAGTTGCCATCGAACATATATTCGGCCTTGTTGTAGCCGATGCGGTTGATCACGCCGCGCACGACCTTCTGGACGTCAACGTACGCCTCGTCCGAGCGCACCTCGCCGCCGATTACCACCAAACCCGTCGAGCAGAATGTCTCGCAGGCCACTTTTGACTCCGGATCCTGGCTGAGGAACTCGTCCAGAATCGCGTCCGAGATCTGATCCGCGACCTTGTCAGGATGTCCCTCGGAAACTGATTCGCTTGTAAATAAGTAATTCATAATGTGTTATATTTATAATTTCAATCATTTCGCCATAATGGGCCAAATTCTTCGGCCATTATTTCAAACGTCGCATTTCAGCGCGGCAGGCGAAAACAAAAAACTCCAACGTATGCGGAATACGTGGAGCGACACCAAAAACACAATATGAAATTTTTTAGCATTTTTTAGTGTGGTTGCAAGCAGGCAAATCTCTCCACATTCCGTGTGCAAAGGTACTACTTTTTCGGGAATATTCAAAATATCCGCCAAGATAGTTTTTCGCGTAAAATGTTATACTTTTCAACTGTAATTGATTTGTAACTGAATTAAATTTTCTGAACCGAAGAAAAAGTGTTAAATTCGCAAGTTGAATGGTTTGAGCTGAAAAGATTAATTCAATACTTTATTTTATTAACAAATCTATGGTTCAATTACTCAAAAAGGGATTTGCCGCATTAGTTGCAGTCCTTGTCGGAATCACGGCATTCGCGCAGGTGACCACGTCCTCTTTGAACGGTAAGGTGACTGACGCCAATGGAGCCGCTGTTCCTGGAGCCGCCGTGGTCGCGGTTCACATCCCGTCAGGTACACAGTACTACGCTGTTGTCAACGCCGAAGGTCGCTACGCGATCAACGGTATGCGTTCAGGTGGTCCTTACAAAGTTGAGGTAAGCTGCCTTGGCTATCAGGCCGTGACCTTCACGGATGTCACCCTCCAGCTCGCCGAGGCCTACAACCTCAACGCCAAGCTGAACGATGACACCCAGATGCTTTCCGAGGCTGTTGTTGTCTCCACCGCCAACTCTAAGTTCGCCGTAGAGAAGACTGGCGCCGCCACCAACATCAACAACGCCCAGATCACCGCTCTGCCTACTGTCAGCAGAAGCATCTCTGATGTCACAAGGCTTTCCCCTTACGGTGGAAACGGCATGAGTTTCGCCGGTGCTGACGGACGTACGGCCAACTTCACCGTTGACGGTGCGAACTTCAACAATAACTTTGGTCTTACAGAGAAGCTTCCTGGAGGTGGTTCTCCTATCTCCATCGATGCGATTGAGGAAATGCAGGTTGTGATTTCTCCTTTTGATGTACGTCAGACCAACTTCATCGGTGGCGGTGTGAACGCCATCACCAAGTCCGGCACCAACACTTTTAAGGGATCCGCATACGTTTACCACCGCAACGAGAACATGCGTGGTGATGCCGTTGAGAGCGAGACAATCTCCGGCGCGCGCGACAAGGACCGCAACACCATCTACGGTATGACATTCGGAGGCCCGATCATCAAGAACAAACTCTTCTTCTTCGTGAACTATGAATATGCCAAGACTCCTACCGTTGCCAACCGTTGGAGAGGTTCCGAGGATGGCATAGGTAATTCAAACGCCTATCTTTCACGTACCACTTTGGAGGATCTTCAGAAGGTTTCTGACTTTGTAAAGGACAAATACGGTTACAACACAGGTTCGTACACAAATTTCCCTGCTGATGAGAGCAACAGAAAGATTCTTGCCCGCATCGACTGGAACATCAATGACGACCATCACCTTGCCTTGCGTTACAACCATACCCTGAACAAGAGGTGGAGCGCTCCGAACGCATCCTCAATGGATGGTGGTTCGCGTTCCTCTTATGAGCGTACATCCCTCTATTCGATGTCTTTCGCTAACTCGATGTACTCCCAGGACAACCTGGTAAACACGTGGTCTCTCGACCTCAACAGCCGTTTGAGCGACAAACTTTCCAACCAGTTCCTCGCCACGTATTCACAGCTTGATGATGTCCGCGGAACCAACTCTTCGGACTTCCCGTTCATCGACATTCTGGATGGCGGAAAGAAGACTCCTGACGGAGTGGACGCCGCTGACGGAACCAACACCTACATGGCTCTTGGCTATGAGCTGTTCACATGGAACAACGGTGTGCATAACAACGTCATCACCGCAAAGGATGACCTTACCTACTATGCCGGTAACCACAAGGCCACTTTCGGAGCAAGCTACGAGTATCAGATGGCCGACAACTCCTATATGAGAAACGGTACCGGTTACTACCGCTATAACAGCCTTGACGATTTCCTCAATGAGGCCGCTCCTTCGATTGTCTGCCTGACCTATGGTTACGACGGAGAAGCAAATCCTGCGGCCCGCGTGCGTTTCAACAAGCTTGGTGTTTATGCTCAGGACGAATGGTCTATGCTTGACAATTTCAAACTCACATACGGTCTTCGTCTTGACGGTCTCTTCTTCAGCAATCAGGACCTGATGAGGAACCAGGCGATCTATGATCTTGACTATAACGGAAAGCATATCGACACCGGCAAGTGGCCTAACAGCAGCCTTACTGTTTCTCCTCGCGTTGGTTTCACTTGGGATGTGTTCGGCAACAAGAGCTTCAAGGTTCGTGGAGGTACAGGTCTCTTCTCAGGACGTCTCCCTCTCGTGTTCTTTACCAATATGCCTACCAACTCTGGTATGGTTCAGTACCAGGCCAAGCTTAACGCGACCGGCAAGAATGGTGGAACTCTTACAGACATGAAGCAGTTCGCCGGCAAGATCCTGACCCGTCAGGAACTTCACGACAAACTCATCTCTATGGGCTATCCTGACACAATCAAGCCAGAGGATGGAACAGCTCCTTCTGAGATTTCCGCTGTCGATCCTAAGTTCAAGATGCCTCAGGTTTGGAAGACATCCATCGCGGTTGACTACTCTCTGCCTACTTCATTCCCATTCACGATCACCGCTGAAGGAATATTCAACAAGACCATCAACGGTGTATGCCTCAGGGATTGGAGCGTCAAGGACACCGACGGATTCTCAAGATTCAACGGTGCTGACAACCGTCCTATCTATCAGGACTTCAAGTACACCTACATGACCGAAAAGAAAGACAAGAACGGTAATGTGGTTAAGGACGAAGCCGGGAATGTCGTGATGGTGGCCAAGAACATGCCTAACGCCTATGTTCTTGAGAACACCAGCAAGGGTTACGGCTATTCCGCTAACCTGACCATCAACACAACCCCTGTGCAGGGACTCAATATTATGGCGGCCTACACTCATACCGTGTCCAAGGAACTTACCGGTATGCCTGGTTCAAACGCTTCCTCGGTTCTCAACTACATGGCCACCGTCAACGGCCCTAACGATCCGGGTCTTCACAACTCACAGTACGTGACCCCTGACCGTTTCGTGGCTTCCCTTACCCATAGCGACAAGTCCGGCAACCACTACAGTTTCATCTACGAGACCTGGAGAGGTGGCTACAACTATTCTTACATGACAGTCAACGACATCAATGGTGACGGTTATAACTACGACGCTATCTACGTTCCTACTGATGCGGAGGTTGCCAACAGAGAGTTCCGCTTCGTCTCAGACGATGACCGTGACCGCTTCATGGACTATGTCCACAACGACAAGTACCTGAGCAAGCGTCAGGGCAAGTACGCCGAGGCTTACAGCGTCTACTCTCCTTGGGTCCATAGGGTTGACTTCAGCTACAAGCACGATTTCAAGGTTAATGTCGGCAAGAGCGTCAACACTCTCCAGCTCAGCCTTGATGTCAAGAACATCCTTAACCTCTTCAACTCCAGCTGGGGTGTCAGCAAGTACATGAATCCGGCTCTCGGAGGGGGGCGTATCCTCAAGTACGAAGGCGTGGACAATGAAGGCTATGCCACATTCTCTACAGCCAAGGCTTACAACGCCAACACAGAGACTTTCGTTCCTTACCACAACTTAGGTCAATGCTGGTACGCTTCGATTGGTATCAAGTATATGTTCAACTAATTTAATGTCAAAACGATATGAAACTTAAATATATTTTCACCGCCCTTGTGGCCGCTTTGACTCTCGCGGTTGGCTGCGAGGATGACATCGAAACCTATCTTGACGAGGTCAGGGTTTCGTCATCCTATGTCGCGATTCCTGCGGCCGGTGGTTCACAGACCATCACTGTAAATGCCAAATCCGACTGGTCGTTCGGCGATATTCCTGAATGGGTCAAGGTTTCCCCGACTACAGGCGTTGCCGGCGAGACCGAGGTTACTTTCAAAGCCGAGGCGACAACCGCTACGAAAGAGGCTATGCTTTATCTGACTTGCGATGGCAAATCTCAGATTATCAACGTCCTTCAGCAGACCAAGAAAGTGGAACTCGAAGTTACTCCGTTGAAGGAATTTCTTGCGGCGGAGGTCGGTCCTACAGTTTACCGCATTGCCGGAACCATTACTCACATCCAGGAGATCTCGGCGTCTTACAAGAACGCCACTCTTACAATTTCGGATGATGAAGGCTATTCGGTTTACTGTTATCGTTTCGGGCCTCCTTCCGGAAAGAAGATAGAGGACTTGGGAATGGAAGTCGGCGACTTCCTTACTGTTGAAGGTCAGAGAGGTGATTATAATGGTCCTCAGATGGCCCAAGGTGGCGTTTTCGTCAGCCTTAAGAAATCTCTCATCAAGGTTGATTCCGTTACTGTTAAGATGCCTGAGACCGGCGAGTTTGGATTGTACAAGGAGCCTCTTCCACTTGAGGGCGGACAGTTCAAGGTTCATTTGACTTGCAAGGGGGACGGCATATCCGTTGTTGTTCCGGATGAGGCAAAGTCATGGCTTTCAGTTAACGCGATCGAGACTTCCGGCAACAGCAGCATCGTTACATTCAGCGCGGCCGCGAATGCTATGGGCGACCGTACGACCGTTCTTACATTCAACACCACTTCAGGCGGCACAGTCAATTCCGCTCAGGCAAATATTGATCAGAAGGGCGCGATTCTTCAAGTGACGGTGGGCGAGTTCCTGAAGGCTGCGGTCAGCCCGGCGCAGTACCGCCTTACCGGAACCGTTAAAAAGATTTCTGTCTCTGAACAGTACAACAATGCGGACATCACGGTTGCCGATGCTCTTGGCAACTCGGTGCTTGTTCATAGGATGAAGCCTGCCAGTGGCAAAATTACGGATTTGACCATCGGTGTAGGTGACAAACTTACGGTTCTCGGTCAGAGAGGAGAGTATAATGGCACAGCCCAGATGGTAAATGGTGTCTATGAGAGCCATGTCCACTATATTCCTGCCACCATCAAGGAGTTCCTTGCCAAGGAAGTCTCGGACGTTGAATATATCGTGACGGGCAAGATTGTCAACATCAAGGAGATCAGTGCTTCTTTCAAGAACGCTACCTTGACGATCGCTGATGATGAGGGAACTACTTTGTACGTCTTCCGAATGAAGGCGGCCGAAGGTGGTCCCGCCATTGAGAATATAGGCTTGAAAGTTGGTGATGTCCTCACAGTTGTTGGAAAGAGGGGTGAATTCAACGGCTCCGCTCAAATGGTTAATGGCTACTATGTCAGCCACGAGGCTGGCAGCGTGGATCCGGAACCAGAACCTGGAGATAATTCGTATTCCATTGATTTGAGCTACAAACTCGGGGCTAATGCTTATGATGATGGTGTTGCTACGATCAATGGCAAAGAAAATGTGAAAGTTCTTAAGTTTGGAGCGTCGAAGGGGAAGACCGGCGATCTCACAATCACTGTTCCAGCTGGTTCCAAGAGAGTATCGTTCTATGCGTTGGCTTGGAAAGGTGCTGCCACCACATTGGAGTTTTCTGGTTTAGGGATGACGTTCGGCACTCAAGGCATCAGGGCTAATGATGGAGTGGCTGGTCAGTCTCCTTACGAGATCACTGTGACAGATGATGACTACTACACATTCACCGTTCCTACAGCCTTGACAGAGGATCTTGACATAAAGATCACCACTGCCGCAAACGTTGGAAACAACACCCGCGCGGTACTCTTTGGTATCAAAGCTTTCAAAGAGTAATTCTTTTTGAATATATTAAAAAGGGCGACTGCATATCAGCAGCCGCCTTTTTTTGTCCTTCAGAATCAGTAAAGAAACGGTAAGCATTCGAGGAAGTACGTGCGTCGATAAAGTTTGGCTGCAACTTGCATCAG